>Ga0172368_10000525_pt1 | contig 54571 bp, 49 predicted proteins | sample Lak11m_FD_114540 | JGI IMG/M metagenome (GOLD analysis project Ga0172368, IMG submission 114540) | Freshwater microbial communities from Kabuno Bay, South-Kivu, Congo - kab_022012_11m | ecosystem: Environmental > Aquatic > Freshwater > Lake | place: Democratic Republic of the Congo: South-Kivu... | reverse complement strand
TTGGCCATCAACAACATGGCCGACGTCAGTGAACGAAAGAAGGAGATCGCCGCGTAACGGCGAAGGACAATTCAGGCGCTCGAAGTGGTTCACATAATTTCCACCACTTCAGGGACGCCGCCGGCATCTAGCCATTCAAACGGAAGACCACCCTCTCGAATATGCCACCTTCGAAGGGATCATACCGGCCGGCGAATACGGCGGGGGCACGGTGATGGTCTGGGATTACGGGGTCTATGATAATTATAGTGAGAAAGACGGCCACTCTCTCTCGATCCCCGAGGCCATTGCCAACGGGCAAGTCGTTGTTTGGCTGGAAGGTAAAAAGCTGCGCGGGGGATATGCGCTAATCCGAACCAGGGTTTCCCGCGGCCGCGAGAGCTGGCTCCTGATCAAAATGCATGACGAGTGGGCAAAGGCTGGCGAGGAGATCACCACGACCGAGCCAGATTCGGCCTTGACAGGCCGCGGGCTAGAAACGATAGAGATTGAGGGGCAGCAGAAGGCCGCCTAGCAGGAAGCAAGCCAATAAAGACTGACAGCAGGAAAACAGAGATAGGACTACTCTACTCGACCCAATAGTTGCAGTAACAAATACAGGGACATGTTATGTATCCATGTCCCCCTTTTCTCTAGGATATAATCAACAGCCTGAAGCCTTCCCGTATACCCGTCCACACATCCACAAAGCAGAACGGCGCAGGCTGCCCATCGGCAGCCCGCGCCCGCAACGGATATTCCGGCCGGCCGGTTACCGCGTATTCTTCTTCGTCGCGGCGCCCGTCGACGCGGCCTCCAGGCTGGGCAGCAGCACCGGCTGCACGTTGCCCTGCATGACGTAGGCGATTTCGTTCTCCCACAGCTCGGTGGCGTCGGGCTTACTGTCTTCGTCAACGTCGTTGGGGATGCCGTTCCCGCTGTCGATGGCGTTGCAGAGCAGGAAGGCGTTCAGCACGGTGCGGCCGGAGTCGTTCACGAAGATCTCGCCTTCGCCATCCGCCGGCGTGGTGGTGACGCCGCCGATCGCCTCGGTACCCTCCAGCGCGTTGCCGGGAGCGCTGTCAATGCTGGGTCCATCGGTCATCGCCGTCAAGTCCGGCATCGCGTTGGGGAAGGTGAAGATCGCGTGTGACGGCTGCCAGCGGTAGACGGGCAGCGCCGCCAACTCGTTATAACTATAGCGGTACCCGAGCGCCGTCCAGAAATCGCCGTAACTTCCGTCAATACTGCAGATGACCAGCCGCCCGCCATTCTCGACGTAGTTGGTCAGCGCGTCATACTGGTAGGATTCCAAACCGTAATTCGAATTATCGATGACGATCAGGTCATAGGAGTTTTCGAGATAGTTGTCAAAATCGCCCGGGTCATAAGCGATGTCATACTCGACCGCGCCGAGATTCTCCACCGCCTCGCCGGCGAAACCGGTCGGAGGCGTGTCCCGGACACTGCCTGATACTCCGCGGTAGTTCCACGAATCCGTGTAGAGCAGCACCGAATAGTTGGCAAGGTTGGGCACTTGCCGTGACGGGGTGTCCTGGCAGCCGGCCAGCAACACGCCGGTCGCCAGCAGCGCGCAGCAGGCGGCGGCCATCATGAGGTAACGGATCTTCATAGCGTATTCCTTTGCAGCGAATGTACCGGATTGGTGAGTGAGTGACCGTTCGCTTGCTTTGCTATTTCGCCGGCCCAAAGGAAATACCTTCCCTGCTCTCGCGTGCCCACCCCCCGGCGGAAAACCCCGTTCCCGGAAAGTAGCCACAATCCAAAATCCCAAATTGATTATCCCCTCCCCATTTCTCCCATTCCCTCCCATTTTTCCCATCCCCCTCGTCAACCCGCCAGCCCACCGCCCCAACCCTCAACACCCCCCGCCTCCCGTACCCCGCCCTCCCGAACCCTCCTCCACCAACAGCGTTTTGCGGAGATTTTGCCGAAAAACCGCCAAAACAGGTTTAAAACCGCTCGATTTTGGGTATACCATAAACATCACCCCTGACCATTTTCTCTTTCTCTTTCTCTTTCTCTTTCTCTTTCTCTTACTCCCCACCGTACAGAAGCAAGCGGCGGAAAAGAACGGGTAGACCTGCCATAACACTATCTGTTCTTCTCCGCCGCACTCTTGATTAAGCAGGCGAGTAAGAGTATGAGTAAGCCCCCCTGAACAGTTACCCTTCCAACCTTCCAACCTTCCAACCTTCCATTCTTCCATTCTTCCATTCTTCCAACCCATAAGGCAGGCTTCCCATGTTAACCAAAGTCTCATCCCGCATAACCCGACTGGAATCCCTCGCCCGGCGCCGCCCGCGCCCGGTGGCCGTCGTCTACGAAAACGACTGGCGCGAAGATGCCCCCGTCGCGCCGCCTCCCGATCCCGGTGCTGACATCATCCGTATCCGCTACGTGGACCACTGGCCGCCCGCGCGGGAATCATTTGCCCCGAAGGCGGCAAATCTTCACGCACGGCCCGAGCGTGGAAATGTTGCCCCGGCCGGGGATCTGCGGGGATCTGGACAAGCGGAGTGGGGGACGGCGTTTCTCGCAAAGGCGCAAAGGCGCAAAGATGAAGAGGCAACGGCGAAGGCCGGAAGCCCTTGCGGACTCCCGGCCTTCCAACCTTCCACTCTTCCATCCTTCCACCGCTTACGACGCCGACGGCTTCACCTCGCCCGCGCTCGGCACATACAGCCGGGTGACGATCTTGCGGCCGTCCGCGTCCACCACGATGGTGTCGCCGTCGCGGAACTCGCCCTGCAGGATGCCGCGGCTGATCTGGTTGTCCACCGTGCGCTGCACCACGCGGCGCAGCGGGCGGGCGCCGTAAGCGGGGTCGTAACCCTCTTCGGCGAGCAGCACGCGGGCGGCGTCGGTGAGCTGGATGTTGATTTTTCGCTCCGCCAGGTTCTTCCGCGTCTTGTCGATCATCAGGTCGACGATCTTTATGATGTGCTCCATCTGCAGCGGCAGGAAGACCACCACCTCGTCGATGCGGTTGAGCAGCTCGGGCCGGAAGACGTGCTTCAGATCCTCCAGCGCCTTCGCCTGCAGCGCTTCGTAGCTCTGGTCGGTGACGCGCTCCTCCGCCACCGCGAAGCCGATGGTCGGCGCGGCGCCCAGCGCGTGCTGGCTGCCCACGTTGCTGGTCATGATGATGACCGTGTTGCGGAAGTCCGCCGTGCGGCCCATGTTGTCGGTCAGCCGGCCGTCCTCCAGCACCTGCAGCAGGATATTGAACACGTCCGGGTGCGCCTTCTCGATCTCGTCGAAGAGGATGACCCGGTACGGCCGCCGCCGCACCGCCTCGGTGAGCTGCCCGCCTTCGTCGAAGCCGACGTAGCCCGGAGGCGCGCCGATGAGGCGGGAGACGGAGTGCTTCTCCATGTACTCGGACATGTCGATGCGCACCATCGCCTCCTCGTCATCGAAGAGGAATTCGGAGAGCGCGCGCGCCAGCTCCGTTTTGCCCACGCCGGTGGGGCCCATGAAGATGAACGACCCGATGGGCCGCTTGGGATCGTTCAACCCCGCGCGCGCCCGGCGGATGGCCTCCGACACCACGCCCACCGCGTAAGACTGGTCGACCATGCGCTTGTGGATCTCCTCCTCCATGTTCAGCAGGCGGGCCGCCTCCTGTTCGAACATGCGGGTGACCGGGATGCCCGTCGCGCGGGCGACCAACTCGGCGATGTCCTCTTCGGTCACCACCGGCTCCACCTGCTGCGGCTTCGTCTGCTCCTTCGCATCGATCTCCGCGCGGAGCTGGGCGATCTCCTGCTGGAACTTCGCCGCCTGCTGGTAGTCCTGCTTCATCGCCGCGTCGTCGCGCTGGTTCTCCAGCTCCATCACCTGCTGCTCCATCTCGCGGACGTCGCCGGGGATGAAGATGACCTGTATGTGCTTCCGCGCGCCGGATTCGTCCATCAGGTCGATGGCCTTGTCCGGCAGGAAGCGGTCCGAGATGTAGCGCGCGGACAGCTTGGCCGCCGCCTCCAGCGCCCCGTCCGTGTAGGTGATCTCGTGGTGCTGCTCGTACCGCTCCTGCAAGCCGTGCAGGATCTGCACGGTGGCCTCCACGCTCGGCTCCTCGACGAAGACGGGTTGGAAGCGCCGCTCCAGCGCCGGGTCCTTCTCGATGTGCTTGCGGTACTCATCCAGCGTGGTGGCGCCGATGCACTGCATCTCGCCGCGCGCCAGCGCCGGCTTCAGCATGTTCGAGGCGTCGATGGCGCCTTCCGCCGCGCCCGCGCCCACCACGGTGTGCAGCTCGTCGATGAAGAGCACGATCTCGCCTTGCGCCTTGCGCATCTCGTCCATCACCGCCTTCATCCGTTCCTCGAACTCGCCGCGGAACTTGGAGCCGGCGACCATGCTGGACAGGTCGAGGGCGATCACGCGCTTGTTCTTCAGCGTCTGCGGCACCTGGTTGTCGACGATGGCCTGCGCCAGGCCGTCCACGATGGCGGTCTTGCCCACGCCCGGCTCGCCGATGAGCGCCGGGTTGTTCTTCGTGCGGCGGGAGAGGATCTCGATGGTGCGGCGGATCTCCTCGTCGCGGCCGATGACCGGGTCGAGCTTGCCTTCGCGCGCGAGCTGCGTCAGGTCGCGGCTGTACTTCGCCAGCGCCTGGTACTGCCCTTCCGCGCTCGGGTCGGTGATGGGCTGGCCGCCGCGCACCTTGGACACCGCCTGCTCCACCTTCTCCTTGGTGATGCCGAAGTCGCGCAGCGTTTTCGCGCCGGCGGAGGAGCCCTCCTCCATGATGGCGAGGAGGATGTGCTCGGTGGCGATGTACTGGTCGCCCATGCGCTGGGCGATCTGCCCGCAAAGCTCCGCCAGCACGCGCTGTGCCGCCGGGGTGGGGTAGATCTGCGCCTGGCGCGACGCGGCCCCGCCGGTGACCTTGGGCATGCGCTCGATCGACTTCTTCACCGCACCCGCCAGCGCAATGGTGTCGACGCCCGCTTCCTGCAGCACCTTCGGCACCGTCCCGTCCGGCTGCTCGAGCATCGCCAGCAGCAGGTGGTCGGTGTCCAACTGCGAATTCTGATAGCGCTGGATAATGCCCTGCGAAATCACCAGCATCTCCTGCGCCTTCTCGGTAAATTTATTAAAATCCATAGCCATGGTGTGCCTCCGTTCCCAGTTCCTTCTAATGGTTACCAGTCCTGGCTTATGCGCTTCAAACGGCGTTTGGCCGTGGCGCGGATGCGGTCGATTTCCTGTTCCAGCTCGTCGATGCGGTTCAGCAGCTTGAGGATCACTTCCACGCCGGCCAGGTTGACGCCCAGGTCTTCCTTCATACGGAGGATCTGGCGCAGGCGCTCGATGTCCGCGTCGCTGAACATGCGGATGTGCCCGAACCGCCGCGGGCGCACCAGTCCCTGGCGCTCGTACATGCGCAGCGTCTGCGGGTGCACTTCCAGCATCCGCGCCACGACGCTGATGACGTATAGCGGTTCTTTTTCGTCTCGTTCAGTCATTGTTCATTCACCCCCGCTCCGCTGCTCACGATCCTTCCTGGATGTGCTGCAGCTCTTCGATCAATTCCCGTTCGCGATCGGACAGGGTCTTCGGGACCATCACTTTGACGCGGGCGTACAGGTCGCCGGCGCCTTCTTCCATCAGCTTCGGCATGCCTTTGCCGCGCAGGCGCAGGCTCTGGCCGGAGGAGGTGCCGGCGGGGATGGTCGTGGTGACCGTACCGCTCAGTGTCTGCACCGATACCTCCGCGCCCAGCGCTGCTTGCGGGTAGGTGACGGCCACGTCGGTATACAGGTCGTCGCCCTTGCGTTCGAAACGCGGGTGGGCCGCGATGTGTGGGACCAGGAACAGGTCGCCCGCGGGGCCGCCGTTGCTGCCGGGTTCGCCTTTGCCGGCGAGGCGGATGCGCGAGCCGTCCTTCACGCCTTTCGGAATCTTCACTGTCAGCGAGCGCGGCGATTCGGCCACGCCCAGGCCGCCGCAGGTGGGGCACAGGCGGTTGTTCGCTGTGTTGCCGGTGCCGCGGCAGGTCGGGCAGGTGTCGTGAATGCGCTGGGTGATGGTACGCTCGGTGCCGGTGTAGGCTTCCTCCAGCGTGATCTCCACCTCGTATTGCAGATCGTTACCGCGGGTGGCCACCTGTTGGCGGCGGAAGCGACCGGCCTTGCCGGTGCCGAACATCTGACCAAGCAGATCGTCCAGGTTGACGTTCGCTCCCATCCCCATGTCACCGGGGTTGAAGCCGCCGCCGAAGCCGCCGCTGCCGGCGTTGGGATTGAAGCCGCCTTCGCCCACGTGGCGCCACATGTCGCCCATATGGCCGAACTGGTCGTATTTCTGACGCTTCTCCGTGTCGGACAGCACTTCATAAGCCTCGGAGACTTCCTTGAAGCGCTCCTCCGACGCCTTGTCGCCCCGGTTCACGTCCGGATGATATTTGCGCGCGAGCTTACGGTAGGCGGATTTGATTTCCTTCTCCGTCGCCGTTTTGCTCACACCCAGTATCTGGTAATAGTCCTTAGCTGGTGCCATAGTTCTCACTCCCAACCGCGTTGGGTGCTCGGTGTTGGGTACTGGCGGGCCAATACCCAAATCTAAGCATCCAGCACTTATTCCGCGACGATCTCTTTCGGATCGTCCTGGACTTCGATCTTCACCTGTTTCGGTTTCGGTTGTTCCTTTTTCGGCAGCGTGATTTCCAGCACGCCGTCGTGATAGCCGGCGGTGACGGCTTCGCGGTCGATGGGCATACCGAGGGTGAAGGAGCGTTGGAAGGGGCCATACTGGCGCTCGACGCGCAGCAGGCGCTGGCCTTCCGCCTTCACCGGTTTCCGCTCGCCCTTGATGGTCAGCGTCTCTTCGGTGATCTGGATGTCCAGCTCCTTCGGCGAGATGCCGGGCAATTCGAGGTGGAGGATGATGGCCTCCTTCGTCTCGATGATGTCCACCGCCGGCGCCCAAGTCTGCGCCGGTGTTTCGCGCTGGGGGCGTTCCAGGTTCTGCTCGAACAATTGATTCACCTGGTCCCACAGGCGGTTCATATCGTCAAATGGATCCCAGCGGATCATGCTCATGGTCCTCTCCTTTACCGCCGGATGAATGGAGGGATAGGACTTATGGGACTTATAGGACTTATGCTATAGGACTGATAAGTCGGTGCCCGCCATTCATCCGATCACAGCGGTTTTACTTCTCTTCTTTGTATTCCGCGTCGATGATGTCCTCAGCGCCGCCGGGGCTTTCCTGCTGGGCGCCGCCGCCGGGGGCCGCGCCTTCGGCGCCGGGCTGGGCGCCGGCCGCGGCTTCGTACAGGTGCTGGGACATGCCCATCATGGCGTTGTTCAGCTCCTGGGTGGCGGTGCGGATGCGCGCCACGTCCTCGCCGGCGATGGCTTCGCGGACGTCCTTGATCTTGCTTTCCAGCGACTCCTTGTCGCTCGCGGAGAGCTTATCGCCGAGATCGGTGATCTGCTTCTCGATCTGGTAGGCGAGGGTGTCACCCTGGTTGCGCGCCTCGGCCAGCTCTTTGCGCTGGCGGTCGTCTTCGGCGTGGCCTTCCGCGTCGCGCATCATGCGATCCACTTCGGATTTATCCAGTGTGGTCGCGCCGGTGATGGTGATGCTCTGCTCGCGGCTGGTCGCCTGGTCCTTCGCGCTGACATGCACAATGCCGTTGGCGTCGATGTCGAAGGTCACGTCGATCTTCGGGATGCCGCGCTGCGCGGGCGGGATGCCGGTCAGGTCGAACTGGCCGAGCAGCCGGTTGTCGCGCGCCATTTCGCGCTCGCCCTGGAAGACCATGATCGTCACCGCCGTCTGCGCGTCGGAGTAAGTGGTGAAGGTCTCCGTCTTTCGGGTCGGGATGGTGGTGTTGCGCTCGATCATGCGAGTGAACACGCCGCCCGCCGTCTCGATGCCCAGCGTAAGCGGGGTCACGTCGAGCAGCACGATGTCGGTCCGCTCGCCGGCGAGCACCGAGCCCTGGATGGCCGCGCCCACGGACACCACTTCGTCCGGGTTCACGCCGCGGTGCGGCTCTTTGCCGGCCAGCTTGCGCGCCAGCTCGACGACCATCGGCATGCGGGTGGAACCGCCCACCAGGATCACCTCATCCAGGTCGCCGGCGCTCAGGTTGGCGTCGCGCAGCGCGTTGTGGAAGGGGATCTCCATCCGCTTCATCAGGTCGTGCGTCATATCCTCAAACTTGGCGCGGGAGAGGGTCATCTCCAGGTGCTTCGGGCCGTTTTGATCAGCGGTGATGTAGGCCAGGCTGATAGTGGTCTGCACCGTGCTGGACAGCTCGATCTTCGCCTTCTCCGCCGCCTCGCGCAGGCGCTGCAGGGCCTGGCGGTCCTGGCGCAGGTCGATGCCCTGCTCCTTCTTGAACTCGTCGGCCATCCAGTTGACGATGCGCTCGTCCCAGTCGTCGCCGCCCAGGTGGGTGTCGCCGTTGGTGGATTTCACTTCGAACACGCCGTCGCCGACCTCGAGCACGGACACGTCAAAGGTGCCGCCGCCCAGGTCCCAGACCAGGATGGTCTCGTCCTTCTTCTTATCGAGCCCGTAAGCCAGCGCCGCCGCGGTGGGCTCGTTGATGATGCGCAGCACCTTCAGGCCGGCGATTTCGCCCGCCGTCTTCGTCGCATTACGCTGGGCGTCATTAAAGTAAGCCGGCACGGTGATAACCGCCGAGTCGACCTTCTCGCCCAGGTAGGTTTCCGCATCGTTCTTCAGCTTTTGCAGAATCATCGCGGAGATTTCTTCCGGCGTATACTGCTTGCCCTGGATCTCCGCGGTGGCCAGTCCGTTCTCGCCCGCGACCACTTTATACGGTACCATGCCGCGCTCGGTGGTCACCTCGTCATAACGGCGTCCCATGAAACGCTTAATCGAAAACACGGTGTTTTCCGGGTTGATGGTCGCCTGCCGTTTTGCGGGCTGGCCCACCAGGCGTTCGCCGGCCTTGGTGAACGCGACCACCGACGGGGTCAGGCGGCTGCCTTCCGGATTCGTAATCACGGTTTCCTCACCGCGCTCGATGACGGACACCACGGAATTCGTGGTTCCGAGGTCAATCCCAATAACTTTTGCCATGGCGTCATTACCTCCACTCTACAACTGTCGACCGCGCATCGCGGCGACTTAAGCTGTTCATATCATATGACTTGAGTCATACCATGTCAAGTGTACTGTTAAACATAAATGTAGATTCTTTGGGTAACATGGGGTTGGTTTGCGGACATGGTCAGTTGAAGACAGGAAATATGGGAGTCATGGGAAGAATGAGATAGCAATTGTTCGTGAAGGTGAATGGGTACCGTGGGGCATTTCCCCGATACGCAAGCCTTTTGCACGTGGGGGGACAGTCCCGTGGTTAGCCGGACAGGGAGAAAGGAGGCGGGCGGCCACTGGTCCTGCGGGCTCGGGACAGTCCAAAACTTACTCCGTCGCCACCGGCAGCGTGAAGTAAAATGTGCTCCCCTTGCCAGGTTCGCTCTCCACCCAGATGCGTCCGCCGTGCGCTTCTACCAGCAGCTTGGTGATATACAGCCCGAGTCCGATGCCTTCCGCTTTGCGCTCGCCGGGAACCCGGTAGAAGCGCTCGAAGAGATGCGAGATCACCTCAGCGGGAATCCCGCACCCCTGATCGGTGATGGAGACTTCCACCTGGCCATCGGTCCGTCGTGCGCTGATCAGCACCGGCGTGCCGGGATCGGAGTATTTCAGCGCGTTGGATAGTAGGTTGATCAGCATTCGTTCCAACCGGTTGTAATCGGCAAGGACCGGCGGCAGGTCGGCGGGGATGGCCGCTCGGATGCGCCCCGCCTCCAGCGCGGGTGCGGAGCGTTCTACCAACTCGGGCAGGTACTCCGCCAGTACGACAGGCGCGCAATCGAGCGCGAGCTGCCCGCCTTCCCCGCGGGCGGTATCGACGAGATCCTGGATCATCGCATTGATGCGCCTGATGCCCCGCCGGATCGCCTGCGTTGCACTGCTGAGCGGGCCATCGAGCTGCTGTTGCTCCAACCTGTCAGCCAGCACGTCGGCATACCCCTGGATGATCGTGATCGGAGCGCGCAAATCGTGCGAGATTAGGTGCACGAAGAGCTTTTGTTGATCAAACAGACGTTCGCGATCCTCCTCGACTTGCTTCCGATCAGTAATGTCCAGCATGATGCCGATATGACCGAGAAATTCGCCGCTTTGCGAGAAACGGGGCTCTCCATGGGTCGCGACCCATCGCCATTCGCCTTCAATTCGCCGGACTCGCGCTTGGCCGATAAAGGACGTATGCGCTGCTACGGCGCGCATGAATGCGTCGACATAGGCAGCGACATCGTCCGGATGGAACAACGATTGCCAGCGGTTTTTCATCACCTGCTCAAACGTGATATGGAAATACTCGATATACGTGCGGTTGACAAAGAGATTGTCGCCATGAGCGTCCGTGACCCAGATTAAGACAGGGGCGCTGTCCGCCAGGAGGCGGAAGCGTTCCTCGCTCTCCCGCAACGCCTCCTCGGCCCGTTTGCGCTCGGTGATGTCGAGAAATGCCCCGACACAGCCGCGCACGCTCCCCTCGCGATCGCGTAACGGGTTGGCCGACCCCAACAGATACCGCCAGGCCCCACTCGGCAAGAGCACGTCCAGCTCAACATTTTGCACGTCGAGATTCGTCAACGAGGCGACTTGCATGGGCAATTCGTCCGCGGCCAATTCACGGCCGTCCTGGAAGAAGCGCCGCACCGGCGTGACATTTGCCGAGACATTCTCCCCGGGCTCGGCCTCATAGAACGCGTTGGCCATATGATTGCCGGTGATGTCGTGGCTCAGCGGATCATGGCTGATCCAGATAGCCATCGGCGCCACCTCCAACACCGTTTCCAGTTCTTCGGCACGTTGGCGCAATTGCTCTTCTGTACGCTTGTGCTGGGTGATGTCAACCAGGACATGGACCGCGCCACGTGGTCGACCTGCATCATCCAGCAGCGGTGTACCGTAACCGAGCACATGGCGGATCGTCCCGTCTTCGAAGACCAGGCTGAACTCGAAGTCCTGTACGTGCGCACCGCGAGCCGCCCGCTGGGCGGGCAATTCGTCGATCCGCAACTCACGCCCGTCCTTGATGGCCTTGAAATGACGCGGTCTGGCGTCCGGGGGCGCCGACAGCGAAATCTCGGATCCGTGGGTATGCCGCAGAAGTGCGTCCGCCGCGCGGTTGCCCGTCATATGTAGGGCATTGGGGTCATGGACAATGATGACCGGCGTGGGTATCGCGTCCAGCATCACCGCCAACTCCTCCGCCCGTTCGCGTTCACGGCGTTCGCTCTCCTGCAACGCCTCGTTTTGTGCGCGCAATTCCTCGCTCTGCGCCTCCAGCTCTTCATTGGCGAACTGCAGGCTCGCTTCACTCCTGCGCAGCGCCTCCTCGCTCTCGAGCAGCGCCTCCAGGTCCTGCAGGCGGGCGGCGGCGACACCGGCCTCCGTCTCCGCTTTGTAGGCGCGAGTCTGGGCGGCGTGCATCGCCTCAATGCTCCAAGAGATCAACAGGCCACTCAGCAGGAAGATGGCCATGCCCAGCCAATCGGCGGAATCACCGACGGCAAAGCCGAATGATCCGATCCAGAAGTAATCGGCCGCTACCGCCGAAAGGGCGGCGGCCAGCAGTCCCGCCCACAGGCCTCCGTATAGGGCGGCCAGCACCACGGCGGGATAAAACAAAATGTAGGGGGCATTCATGCCCAGCGCCGGCAGGAACACCAGGCGCACCACGACGGCGATGGCCACCACCAACAGCGCCACCCAATAGCGGTAGCGCGCCTCCTGCCCCCAGACTCCCAGCGAAATGATCCACTGCCCGCTCTCCCGGACCGCCCGCACCGCTGCCGCCAGCAGATAGCCCATCCCGGCAAACATGGCCAGTGTGCCCACCCAGCCCAGCGGGCTGCCCACGACTCTGATCGCGAACACAGCCACAAAACCCAGGGTGAGTAACCCCAACCCCAGGGCATACCAGCGCAAGAATCCCGATCGCACGTGCCGGCTCGCGGTCAGCAGGACGATGAACGCGCCGCCAAACTCTCCGATGGTCAGGCCGAGTACGAATCGCCGGACCAAAGTCGGTCCTTGCCCCGGCACGATGAACGGCGGCAGCACCCCCGCATAGGCTGCCCATGCCACCGCGGCCATGACCACCAACATTCCGGGATAAATCAACCAGACCGCTCGCTCTGGCGACGGGCCGCGCAGCCGGCCGTCCGGCACCAGCATCGTGAAGGCTCCTAACAAATTCGCCGCTCCCGACAGGCAGACGCCGACGTTGAAGATGATCACCCCTTCCGCCAGGTGCCCGGCCGAAGCGCTGATGCCGCCCAACACGCTGGCGGCCGCATAGGCCAGCATGCCGCCCCCCAGCAGGAGCAGGGCGCGCCGCCCGCCCACCAGCAGCACGCTCCGCGCCGCGAGCACCGCCACGAGTAACGAGACGACGGGCGCATAGACGGCATTGATGGCGGGCAACAACCAGGATGGGCCAAAGGGGGGATGATTCCGTGTCGGCCAGAAGACGAGAAAGAGTGCCGCGAAGAGTAGAATCGGCGTCCAGATCAACCAGCTTGGACGTTCCGCATCCTCGGTCCGGCGTTGCTGCCGCGTGCCGCTCGCTGGTTCCGGATTCGATGATGATGACATACCTGCGACCCTCTTCCTGTCGGTATGTGTTCGGCAGAGCAGTGAAAAGATTATATATCTTCTAATATAATAATCAGGTGAATCTGATCATCCTGGGCATCATAAGCCATTGTCTTCTTATTTGTAAAGCGCACGCTGACTTGCGGTGAAATGACGGCGTTTCCCTGCGCTCTGCCGATGGCGGGTTACAAAAAATGCACCATGCCGCACACTTACGCCGGATCATTGCCGATGTGCCGCACCAGCAGATGGACCGCCGACGATCGGTCGGTCGGAATAACTCAAAACTCAGAATTCAAAACGGACTCTGCCGCCGGCAGCGTAAACGAGAAGGTGCTCCCTTTCCCCTTTTCGCTCTCCACCCAGATCCGCCCGCCTTGCGCTTCCACCAGGCGTTTGGTGATATACAACCCCAGGCCGGTGCCTTCGGCCCGGCGGATGCGCGCCACGCGATAGAAGCGATCGAAGATGTGGGGCAGAGCGTCGGGGGCGATGCCGATCCCCCGGTCGGCAATCGAGACGAGCACTTCGCCGTGTTGCCGCTCGGCCGCCAGGCGGATGGAGGTTTCCGGGCCGGAGAATTTCTGCGCATTCCGCAGCAGGTTGAGGACGATTCTCTCCAGCAGGTTCGCATCGGCCAGCACCGGCGGCAAGTCCGCCGGCAGGTCGAGGGTGATCCGTCCGATATCCAGTCCGTCGGCGTGCGTCAGCAGATCGCGCAGGCAGGGAGCCAGCGCCATAGGCCGGCAGTGCGGCGTGATCGATCCCTCGTCCAGGCGCGTGACCAGGTAGAAGTCATCGATCATGCTGTTCATGCGCTGCAGTCCCGTGTGCAACGCTTCCACCAGATTATCACACTGCTCGGGCGGGCTGCCGGACTGCAGCGTCTCCAGCAGCAGCTCCAGGTTCCCCTTGATGAGGGTGGCGGGGACGCGCAGGTTGTGTGCGAGGGTATAGAGGTAGCGTCGCTCGCGCTCCTGCGCTTCCTGCAGCTCGGTGATATCGATCTGCGCGAAGACGGCGCCATTGACTTCTTCGTCCTTCCGCAGTGGAATGCCATTAAAGAGGAGTGTCCGTTCCTCCCCCCGGGCGTCGGTAACCAGATACACGGTGTTCCGCACTATCTCACCCCGAAGCGTGCGGCTTGACGGCATATTTTCAGGCAGCAGGGGTTGGCCGTCCGGGAAATGTGCCTGCACCCGGCGCGCGATCTCTTCCCGCGTGGCCTGCACGGGGTCGACGCCGAACAGGTCAAGGTACGCCGTATTGGCCCGCAGGTAGCGCCCGCCGGCGTCATGCAGGGAGACCGGATAGGGGATCGCTTCGAAGACGGCTTCCAACTCGGTTTCCTGGCGCTGTACCTGATCCAGCCAGCGTTCACGTTCAATTTCGGCACGTTTCCGGGCCAGCGCTTCCGCCATTGCCGACGCCAGCGCCTCCAGCGCATCAAGATCCTGCGGGCGATACCCGCCTTCACGATTTCCCACGGCAACCATGCCGATGATCCGATCACCTTGATAGAGCGGCACTCCGAGAAAGGCGGTCAGCGGCGGGTGCCCGGGGGGCAGTCCGATGCGGTCGGGGTGCGAAGCGGGATCATTGGTGATGAAGCCTTTGCCATCCTGCAGGACCCGCCCATAGATTCCATGCATGGTGAAGACGGTGGGTGATAAGACGTGGCCGGTTGTCCGGTCGGGCATGCGGCACATCTCCCATCCCGGATCGCTGATGGCAAGGTTGACGAGTATACCTTCGGCATTCACTTCCCCGATAAAGCCGAACTTGCTCTCGGTCACCTTCTCCGCGACTGCCAGGCAGCGGCGTCCCAATTCTTCTTCCGTGCTCGCGCTCAGAGCTTCCTGGAAGATGTGATTGATCCCGGAGACGACCGTGACATGGCGCCGCACCTCAGCAAGCAACCGCTCGCGTTCTTCTTCTCCCTGTTTTAACCCGGTGACATCACTGCCGATCGCCAGGATTTCAACGACCTGGCCCTGTTCATCGACGATCGGCCGGTTGGTCCAAGCCATCCACAGCCGGCTGCCATCGTCGCGGATATTTTCATTGATGTTCTGCACATACCGGTCGGGATGTGTCACGACTTCGCGCACCAGGTCGGTCAGATCACCCCCGCTGGATTCCTGCTCCGGCACCAATATGCTGACATGTTGGCCGATGATCTCGCTTTCCGTGTAGCCAAAGACAGCCTGCGCATATTCATTGAAAAAGGTGATGGTCCCATCGGCCCGCCAGCGGATGATGGCGCTGTTGGCATTCTGCACCAGCTCGCGATACCGCGCCTCGCTTTCCCGCAGCGCCTTGATCTGCCGTTGGTTCTCGGTGATATCGCGGCTGAACGAGACAACGCGGACGACCTGACCGGCATCATCGAACACCGGGTAGAAGTTGTGCTCGAACACGATGCCGTTTCGCACATCATCAAAACGGCAGGGCTGGCCACTGGTAAACACGCTTTCCAGGTAGGCCAGGCGCGCACGGGCCAGATCTGGGGGAATGAGCTCGATGAACGGATGTCCGATCACTTCGTCCCGCGGGCGCTGCAGCCGGGCGAGCGCGGTGTCGTTGGCATCGATGATGATGCCTTGCCGGTCGAAGAACCAGATAGATTCCTGGGTGGCATTGAGAATGGCGCGGCTATTGGCGAAGCTATCCTGCAGCGCTTCCTTCATCTGCCCGGTTGCCGCCAGTTCACGCCGGCAGGAAGCCAACTCGCCGATGACGGCATCCTGCAGCCGGGTGAACTGCTCGAGAAGCGGCAATGCCGGATCAAGCCGCACGGCCACGCCTTCATGCTCCAGACGTTGCTGGAACTCGCACACCAGGCGGTGGAGCAGGGCATCGTATTCATGCTCGTCGGAGCCGGAGATCAAAACGGTATACTCCACATTCAATATGACCAGCAGTGCCGTTGCCTCGCCGAACGGCGATCATTTGGTGTCAGTCGTACGTGAAAAGAATCGCTTGCACGTAATAACGATACCATTGTTCTGTCATGCAGATGCATCTCCTGTCGGAGATATCGAACCTTCTGGAATTCTCCTGCTTTGTTGTGATCGAATAATTCTGCCATCTACATTTACATGATATGCTGTGAAGAGACAGACGAGATGGGGAAATGCTGATGGCAGCCCAGCGCATTTTATTAGTTGAAGATGATCCCGAGCAGGCCGATCTGTTTGCCCGGGTGTTAACGCTGAAGGGTTATGATGTGGTGACCGCTCTCGACAGCGAGGCAGCCCTGGCGCGCCTGCGTGAGGGGATCTTCAACCTGGTGCTGCTGGATTGGGACCTGCCGGGGATCAAGGGCGATGCTTTCATCTACCTGTTGAAGGTCGAGCACCCGCAACTGAAGACCATGCTTTTCAGCAACCATACCGATATCGCGGAAGCGGCGCGCGCCAGCGGCGCCGACGCCTGGATGGTGAAGAGCGACGGGATTGTCAGATTGCGGGAGATTATCGGGGAGCTGCTGGCGGCGTAGGCGGTATGCAGCCACGCTGGCCCGCCCCGGCCTTGAAAAGGCCGGGCTAGGGTTAGACGCCGGCTGAAGCCGGCTTGAATACCCGAGAACGGGCAACCTATTCGCCGAGGACATCCACGTTGGCCAGGCCCCAGCTCGCTTCGGAGAGGGCGGGGAGGCCGGAGGCGTTGAATTCCAGCGTCAGGCGATTGGCGCTGTGGTGGAAGACGGCTTCGAGGTGATAGGTGGCATCCATCACGCCGTCGGGCGGGTGGGGGAAGCCGAGGCTGTTGGTGGCTTTCGCGCCGGTCTGCGCGGGATTGTCTCCGCCGGGGGCGGGGTCCGGGTAGGCTTGATTGGCGGCGGCAATATTGGAAAAGGTGGTGTGCAGCAGCGTATCGCCGCCGGCGACGCGCATTTCCCAGGTGTCCGCGCCGGGGTTCCCCTGCCAAGCGCGGATGACGTAGAGATCGACGGAGACTGTCACAGTTTTATGCTTGGGCAGGCCGGTAAGGGCGAGGGTGACCGTCTCATTGCCGAACTCGCCCAGGAAGGTATGCGCTCCGGTTGAGGTTGTCGCTGTCTTCGTCGCCGACCATTCCGGGCCGATGGGGCGGGCGAAGTCCGGGTTGAATTCGAAGCCGGAGATGTCGGTGTCCATCGCGGCGTGGCCGTCGACGAAGCTGCAGATGGCGCGGCCGTTATGCCGGCGCTCGACGTCGTCCGCGGTGTAGAGCACGTTGTCGAATGTCTGCGGCGAAGTGGTGGCACGGTGCCGGCCGTCGATGGTGAGCAGCGTTTGCGACGGGAATTTGATCTTTCCCAACGGCAGGTTGGAGAGCGCGTTGTTATACAGGTAGCCGATGCGGTCGTCTTCCGTCATCGATGGGCAGACGAGGATCTTGCGCATGCTGCCGTCGGTGTTTTGCCAGACGGTTTCGGCGGCAGGCATCATCTCGCTGTGATCCTGCGTCCAGATGACTGCCAGATCGAGGGCAATCTGTTTCTGGTTGCTCAAGCAGGTCGCCATGCGCGCCTTCTCGCGGGCTTTGGAGAATACGGGAAAGGTGATGGAGGCGAGGATGCTGATGATGGCGATGACGACCAGCAGCTCGATGAGGGTGAATCCGCGCCGCACTGTGCCCATGGTTCCTTCCTTTCAGCGCTGCAGGCCCGGCACCGGGAACGAATAGGGTGAGGGCTGTTCGACGTGGCGCCAGGGATGCCAGGCGAGCAGCACGCAGAGCAGCACGACCACCGCTGCCGCCACGAGAATGATCCGGGCATGCGGCATGATGTACCGGGACAGGAAGCGCTCGATGACGGCCAGGCCGGTCTCATCATCCGCCGAGGTGTATTGCTCGGCGGCCCCGACCTGCGCCTGGCAGCTCGGGCACACCTTCGCGTTTTCGCGCAGCGTTGCGCCGCATGCTTCGCACTGCATAACCCGCTCCTCTATCCATGATCGCCCGGGGAAGCGTCATTTCTGTCTTTCGCTGCGGGCGGGGAAATCCCTTCAGCGGTTTATGACTCCTCAATAGACAAGCCTTGGATCGTGATTCACTGTCTGGAAGGGTGCGAGAGCCTCGCCCGAAACCAGGTGAGCTTACCTACAATCGGCGGGGCTCTCGCACCCTTCCAGACTGAGAATCTCGCTTCCAACGCTTGATTAGCGGCAAAAAAAAGGCGGGCTCGAAAGCCCGCCCCGTGTCTGTCACCGGATACCTTATTAGATATCCAGGTTCACGACTTCCTTCGCGTAGCGCTCGATGAATTCGCGGCGCGGGGCGACTTCGTCGCCCATCAGGATGCTGAAGATCTCGTCGGCGGCCACCGCGTCTTCCAACTCGACGCGCACCAGGCGGCGGGTTTGCGGGTCCATGGCGGTCTCAGCCAGCTCTTCCGCGTCCATCTCGCCCAGGCCCTTGTAGCGCATCACCTGCACGCCGCGCTTGGGGGTGTCGACCAACAGCTCTTCCAGCTCCTTCTCGGTCATCGCGTAGCGGATGGTCTTCCCCTGCCGGACGCCGAACAGTGGCGGCTGCGCGATGTAGATGTGCCCGTGCTCCACCAGCGGCTGCATGTAGCGGAAGAAGAGCGTGAGCAGCAGCGTGCGGATATGCGCGCCGTCCACGTCCGCGTCGGTCATGATGATGATGCGATTGTAGCGCAGCTTTTCCAGGTTGAAGGTGCCGGTATTGGTCTCGCTCTCGCCTTCGCCCTCTTCTTCATCACTGACGCCGCTCCCACCGCCGGCAAGGATGCCGGCGCCGATGGCGCGGATCATGTTGGCGATCTCCGCGTTGTTGAGGATCTTATCCAGGCGCGCGCGCTCCACGTTCAGCACCACGCCGCGCAGCGGCATCACCGCCTGGAACTTGCTGTTGCGCGCCTTCTTCGCGGAGCCGCCCGCGGAGTCGCCCTCGACCAGGAACAGCTCGGACTCGTCCGGGTCCTTGCTGTGGCAGTCGGAGAGCTTGCCGGGCAGGCTGGAGGATTCCAACGCGGATTTGCGTTCCAGCTCGACGGCTTTGCGCGCGGCGGCGCGGGCGCGGGACGCGGTCAGCGCCTTGTCCACCACCTTGCGCGCCACCGCCGGGTGCTCCTCGAGGAAGTCGCCCAGCGCCTCGCCCACGATGGAGTTGACGATGCCCTCGATCTCCGCGTTGCGCAGCTTCACCTTCGTTTGCGATTCGAACTGCGGGTTGGGCAGCTTGACGGAGAGCACCACCGTCATCCCTTCGCGCACGTCGTCGCCGGTGAAGTTCGCTTCCTTTTCCTTCAGCAGGTTGTTCTTGCGTGCGTAGTTGTTGATGACGCGGGTGAGCGCGGTGCGGAAGCCGGACACGTGGGTGCCGCCGTCGATGGTGTGAATGTTGTTGGCGTAGGCGAACAGCGTTTCCTGGTAGCCTTCGTTATACTGCATCGCCAGCTCCACCACCACGTCGTCGCGGTCTTTGGAGACGTAGAGCGCTTTATGCAGCGGATCCTTCAACGCGTTCAGCTTTTCCACGAACTGGGCGATGCCGCCGGTGTAGTGGAAGGTTTCCGACGTGCCGTTGATCTCATTATTGAAGACGATCTTGACGTTCTTGTTCAGGTACGCCAGCTCGCGCATGCGGCCGGTGATCGTCTCCGGATGGATGTGCAGAGTGTCGCCGAAGATCTCTTTGTCCGGCTTGTAGGTTTGCGTGGTCCCCGTGCGGTCGGACGGTTCGATGGTCTCCAGGTCGGTCGCCGGGACGCCGCGCTCGAAGCGCATGCGGTAATGAAACCCGTCGCGGTGGACGTCACTCACCAGCCACTCGGAGAGCGCGTTGACGCAGGAGACGCCCACGCCGTGCAGCCCGCCCGACACTTTATACCCGCCGGTTCCGAACTTGCCGCCGGCGTTGAGCACGGTCATGACGACGGCCAGCGTCGAACGTCCCTCTTCGGGGTGGATGCCCACGGGGATGCCGCGGCCGTTGTCCTGTACCGACATCACGTCATCAGGATAGAGCGTGACCACGATTTCGTCACAGTAACCGGCCATCGCCTCGTCAATGGAGTTGTCGATCACCTCGTTAAACAGGTGATGATATCCCTTGAAATCCGTATCGCCGATGAACATGCCCGGTCGCAAACGGACGGCTTCCAGCCCCTTCAGGACCTTAATTTGGGCTTCGGTGTATTCCATGTTCGGTGTGTCCAACAAGGCAGATGCTCCTTCGGTACTTTCAATGCGCGTGATATTGTCGCACGCCCGCCGTCGACGGTGTGTCGAGACGCCTCACACGGCAGCCGCCGGCGTCGCCTTCCGCACTCATGCCGCGGATTTTCATTCATTCGCGGGGATGGTCCGTGCGATGCCGCGCGTGCCCATTGTGCAGGGATAGTGTCTCCAGGCCGTATGGCGGGATGATACGCACAAATTATAGCAAATTTGGGCTGTGGAGTCCAGTAAAAACGGGAAACTTCGGTTTGCAAATAACGACATATTGCCACTCTCCCGGCAGGCTGATGTGAGGGGTTGCTTTGGTGGCTGTTGACGTGACCGGTGCCGATCAAAGGGGGCAAGCCCTGGGACTGTCCCCTCACACAGTAAGCTTCCCGATCAAAGGGGACAGTCCCGCTGGTTTCATTCACGTGAATGGAGGAAGACGACCGTCGCTGGTTCCGGTTGGTCGGGACAGTCCCTGAGCAGGATCAGAACTCGATCTTGTACTGCAGATTCATGTTGCGGTCGCCGCGTTCGTTGGTGTCGGCGCTGATGGACATATTGCGCAGGAATCGGATGTCGGGGAACTTGTAATCGCCCCACATCGTCCAGGTGGGAAGGTCGGAGTAGGTCTGCGTCCAGCCCAGGCGGAACGCGCCGAAGCGGGATTTGCCGAATTCGGAGGTGACCAGCGTCATCTCCGGGGTCATCGTCTGATCGAAGGTGAAGGCGAAGGTCTCTAGCCCCAGTTTGTCTGCGGCCTTGCGGAACCAGCCGCCGAAGAGGAACATGGGCGCCCGTTCGTAGAGCGACGACATGATCTGCCGATCGCCGCGCAGCAGGTCGGCGACGCTGCTCAAGCCGGTCAGCCGCGCCTGGATTTCGCTGCTGCTCAGCGGCGGCATGCCCGACGGCGTGTTGGTGGTGACGAACTGGAAGGGCGACGTCTCGCGGCTCTCATCCAGAATATTGCCGTCCACGCGCATGGCGACGGTGTATTTATCCACGGTGCCGGTCGCTTCACCCTTGGCGGTGATCTGCAGGCGGTCGGCGGGCGCCAGTTCCGGGTTGAACGGGTCCCACAGCATGCGACCGGTGGCCTGGCGCACGGTGAGCGTGCCGCCGGGCAACTGCACCTGCGCCTTTCCCGGCGCCAGCACGAAATGCGCCTCGATGACCGGCTGCGCCAGCGTGCCCGTCACCCAGGCGCAGGTGCCGCGGCCGGCATAGGGCTGCAGCGTGTCCGCGGTGTATTGATAGGGCAGGTGAGTGCTGTCGAGGGGCGGCTTGGCCACGTGAAGGGCGCCGTCCTTGTCGCGCCTGGCGCCGGACAGGTAGGGCTGGTCCGTCATCGCGATGGGCGAGAAGAGCGGCGTGCCGGTGAACGGCAGCGTGGCGGAGAGCGTGTTCTGGTAGAGCGGGTTGTCCTGGGTGATCTCGAACATATTCCCGGCGCCGAGCTGTACCGCAACCTGCAGCTCCGGATTGAAAGCCAGGCTCGGTGCGGCAGGCTCGGCGCCCGCTTCGGCGCCGCCGGCGTACGTCATGCGGCCGTTTTCCGCATACACCACGCCGCGGATCTGCGGATGGTGTGTCTTCGGGTTGTTGCCCAGGTGCAGGTAGCTGGTCACCGTGCCGTGGAAGATGTCCTTCCAGCGCAACGGCGCGCGCAGCACTTTGGCGTAGATGTCGTAATCGAGCTGGTCGGCGGTCAGCGCGCGCGCATTCGCCATGTTGAAGCTGACGGTGCCGCCGGCCACCACCGCGCCGGGCTTGAACGGCGTTTCCTTGCTGTCGGTGCCCAGCAGCTTCTTCAGCCAGTCGAGCTTGCCCCGCTTCGGCGCCTGCGCCAGCGTGTCGCGATCGTAGACCGCGGAGCAGTCCTTCACCTCCAGCGTGTTTACCCAGGCATTGCCCGAGCGCTGGGATTTAAAGCCGAGCTCGAGGTTCACGTCACGCAGGCGGTTGGGCAGGTTATCGTCGGCCACCGGCAGGATCACCTCCGGCACCTGCGCCTTGAAGACGCCGTTGACGATCTCCGGCTTCTGGCGCGTGCCGCGCACCTCCAGCGAGCCTTCGATCCATTCATTATCACTCGGCTGCTTCGGCAGCGCGATACGGATGGGGTTATCCCAGGAGCCGTTTACCGGCAGCGCAAAGAAGTCTCGTTGATTCGGCGCCGGCTTGGGCGCGGCGGGCTCCGGCGCGGGCCGCGTCGGTTTCACCGAGCCGGCCAGCGCGTTGCCGCGCAGCGAGAGGGTCTCGGATTCCGAGTGCAGCGCCGCCGGCAGCGGGCCGGGCGCGCGCGTCTCATTCACCGCTGCCTTCGGCAACGCCGCCACCAACTCGGCCGGTAGCTGCGGCAGGTAGGCCTGCACCATGCCGAGACCCTGATGCGGCAGGTTGATCACGAAATGCAACGGCTGATCCATCGCCACGTCCGGGTGCAGCGTGCCCAGCCAGACGATGGGCAGGTAGCCGTAGAACTCAATGGGGTCGGTCGATCCCTTGAGCTGGAAGGCGGCGGCGCCGTCGCCTTCCAACGTCGTTCGCCCGATAATGAGGCGATCGTTTTCCAATTTAAAGACGGAATACAGCGAGTCGAACGCCGTCTTGCCGTATCCGAGCCCGGTCACGTCGACGGAACCGGTGACCACGGGATCGGCCGGGGTGCCCTTTATTTGCGCGCGGATGGTGGCATCGCCTTTCAGCTCGCGGAGCTGCGCGTTGCGCATCCACAGGCCGATCAGGCTGGGATCGACGCTGTTCGCTTCAAAATTCAGGTCGAGATCACCCGCCAGCAGCTCCTTCCCTTCCTTATCTTTCAAGGGAAGGGTGACCTTCCCACCCAGCTCGGCGGACGCATCGGGATCCGGACCACCGCTGAGGGTCAGGGTATCGGGAAGCTGCGCTTCCAATACTACCTCGTCGCTGGCAGGCGTGCGTCCGACGAAGAGCTCGTGCGTCACGGAATCATAGGTCATGAACCCCGCGACGTTCGGCATCGCATTACCGCCAATGGTCAGCTCATGCACGGTCAGTCCGGCGGCAATGCGCGGACGGCTCATGGCGCTGCCCAGGGCGACATGGATATTGGCTTTGCCGGCAAAGGGCAGCGGCAGTGAGTTGACGGCGTCGCGCAGTCCGGCCAGCGGGGAGTCCGACGTAAAATTCGCCGTCAGCGCCAGCAGATCGCGGCGCAGGAGATCGAGATCGGCGCTCCCGGCAGACGCGGTATCAAGGCTGCCGAGCGTCAGGTTCATGTCGATTTCCGTCGAAGCCAGGTTCAGCACGCCAGGATTCGGCTTCCCGTCCTTCTCGGTGAGCGAAAGCCGGTAATCGCGGCCGCTGGCTTCCCGCGCCAGGTTGAGCCTGCGCGCGGTCAATACGTCGCTTTCACCCTGGTATTCCAGCTCGACGGCGAAGTCGCGGTACGGGATGCGCGCCAGTTTCAGCTCGCCGACCTGTCTCGCCGTCACGGTGACGGTCAGCGCTTTCGCCAGCACGTCGGCGGTGGGCTGCGCGTTCGGCGGCAGCTTGGCGGTCACGTCGACAGACAGATCGAAGCGGCCATCTACGTCGACGGGCAGTGCCACCCGCAGATCATCGGTCAACTTACCGAGCAGCGGGTCGTTGCTGTCCACGTATTTCGTCAACAGATCGAGCCCCACCGCTTTCGCACTGAGCTGCAAGTCGAAGGCGGTCGGCCGGCGTGTTTTCGCATCGAGGGTGACGGCGCCGGTCACATTGAACGGCGTGTCGCGATACAGCACCTCGCCGGAGGTGATGGTCAGCGTATCGCGCTCCAGCGCAAAGGTCAGCTTCGCGTTCTCCAGCTCGACGTCGGTCTTCCCCGCGTGGAGCACCGGATAGCGCAGTTGCACCGTTCCGCCCGCGGACTGCGTGTCCGAAGACAGGTCGAAGGAAGCGTCGCCCTCCACCAGGCCGTCCAGCGGCAGCTCGACGTTGATCGCCTTGCCCAGTTCGGCCAGTGAGGTGCGCGGGAGCACCACCTTGCCGTCCGCGGTCCAGGTGCGGCGATCCGGGTCGGAGGTAAAGCGCGTTTCCGGCAGCGTGATCTGGCTGCCGCCCGCCATCAGCCGCGTGTCGCGCAGCGCCAGCACGGGGGCGGGGGACAGCGCGACCTGCACGGTGCTGTAGAGATCGGTAAAGGCGTGGTCGGCATACGCGCCGTCCTGCACGTGCAGCGAGCCGGAAAAGGCCAGCCGGTCGAGCGGGCCGTCCAGGTCGCCGGTGACGAAGCCGGTACCGCGCAGCTCCTTCTGATCGAAATAGGCGCCGACGGTGGCCAGGTCCACCCCGCTGCCGCGCACCGCCAACTGCACGTTCAGGTCGGGGGTGATGGCGCCCTGCGCCTGGAACATCCCCTCCGGCGTGCTGGCGGTCAGCCGCTCGACGCGGGTGGTCACTTCATCGCCGTCGATCTCGAGCTGCAGCGAAGTATCCACGTCGCCATGGGTGAGGCCGGCGACTTGCACGTTGCCGCGGGCGTGGGTGGAGATCGAGACATGCCCGCTGCGCGCCACCTCGATGGTGACCGGGCCGGAGAGACTACCGTCGATGTCGGTCAGCGGCAGCGGGCCAGTAGGATGCGCCATCGCGTCGGCCAAGAACTGCCGCGTCAGGTGTTGGATGCCGACGCCGGTCATTTCGCCGTTGACCAGCGTCTGCGGGCCCTTGCCGGGAGTGGTGACCACCCAGAGGCTGCCGGCGAAGACGCCGCCGAAACCGGTCGCCGTGACATTGGTGGCCTGGAACGCATCCGAAGTGTAGGAGAAATCCCCTTTGACTTCGTGAAATTCGCCGAAGGGAGCGTAGACGGATAGCCCGCCGCCGTGGCCGTAGACCTGGACGTCGGTGGACGAGCCGACGATGTGCGCCCAGCCGTCAACTTTGCCGGTGAACTTATACGGCAGCGTGCGCATGCCCGGCAGCAGCGAGAAGAGGGCATCGGTGGGCGCGTCGTGTGTCGCCACCTGCAATGCGTAGGTGGGGTGGGTGAAGTTCGAGACGGTGCCATCCGCTTCGAACGGGGCGCCGTTTACCCAGCCCTGCATATCGACCAGTTCGACGGCGCCATCCGCGTAGCGGAGCTGCCCGTGCTGGATCACGCAGGGGATGATCTGGCGCTGCAGCGTGAGCGAGCCGCTCACGTCGCGCAGGTCCACCACCACCGTCGCTTGCCATTTCGCCTGCTTCGTACGGGGATTTATCTTGATCGCGACCTGCAGCCGCGCATCGGCCTGACCGGAGACGAGGGTGACGGGGAAGGTGGCAGGCAGGTATTGCTGCAGTTTCGCCAGCTCGACCTTGCCCAGCCGCACCACCCCTTCGCCACGGCCGGTGGTGTCCAGGTTGCCGGTGGCGGAGAAGGCGTGCAGGTGGCCACCCACGGAGAGCGCGCTGACGCGGAAGGGCATGAAGTCGCCGCCGGCGCGCGTGGTGCGCGCATTCAACCGCACCAGGTGCTCACGCAGCGGCCCGCCGCCCGGCAGCAACCCTTTCTCGTCGCGGTAGATGATTTCGCCGTTGCGCACCACCACCTCGGCGCGGAAGCGGTCTTTAGTGGGCTTGCGCGGCTTGATCAGGTCCTGAAAATTCCAGCGGCCCTTGCCGTCGCGGGTGATGATCAGATAGGGGTCGTCGACCTGCACCGAATCGATCGAAGAGACCGGCAATTTCGGATACGCGGTCAGGTGCAGCGGATCGAAGCCGAGGTCAATCCGTTTCGCCGACCACGCCCGGCGCGTGCTGTTCAGCCCGTCGAACACTACCAGGTTCGTCAGCACCGCCCGCCCGCGCGGATCCAGCGTGATCTCCCCCAGCGACACGTCCCGCTGCAGCGCATAGCGCAGGTGCAGCACCACCACGCGCCGCAGCAGCTCCTGCCGGTTCACCATCAGCAGCGAGATGACCGCCAGCGTCGTGAGGATGAGGATAAGCAGCAGCGCCAGCAGTTGGCGAGCCAGCCAGCGCAGGAAAGCGACCGGAGCAGGTATTTCCTCTGTGGATCGGGCTGTGGTGACCATGATCGCCGGCTGACCTCGCTGCATCACGACCGTTCCTTGCATCGCCGCACGATCATGATAGATTGGTATTATACCATACAGGTGCCTGCTCTACACCCGGCAAACGCGTTAACCCGGCCGATTCGCTGCAAATACGCATTGACGCGCCTCACCGCGCCTGCTAAAATACCCTTGCTCCCGTGCCGGCGTGGCGGAATGGCAGACGCAGTAGACTCAAAATCTACCGGGGGCAACCCCGTGGAGGTTCGACTCCTCTCGCCGGCACCACCTCAACTTTGAGCGTAGTTCCCCGTCGGATTCGTCATGGATTTCGCGGAATCTACCCGCGAGTGGCGACCCGGATTCATCGGTAGAGTGCTCCGTATCCCTCACAGCATACCCGCCTGACCCCGTAAGCGCAAGAGAACTGCCACTGGCTTCCCTGGACATGCGTTCAGTCATACTCCCCCGCGCGCGCACGCGTGCTATTCGCGCGCGCGTATAATTATAACTTAGCGTGGATTCGGAGACCCTTGTGTATGTATGTTCTCGAAAAACAGAAAAACGCCTGTGGTTAGGACTGACCGATCACCGGCCAAGGGACGGCCGAGACAGTCGAAGAGAGGCAACCTGCAATCAAATTACCACTCGAAGGAGATGAAACCATGAAGAAGACGACGAAACAGGGGACAATGACGGCGGTCTTTCCCGTACGGCCGCGGCACGGCATTGAGGTTACGTTGACCGAGATGTGCGAGGCCATCATCGCGACCGGACGCACCGTGCCGGTGTTGATGCCGGTCGGGATCGCCTTAACCGATCTGGTTGATGGCACCTTCCTCTGGGATCGGAAAGCCGGAATGCTCACGCTGCTGGAATACCAACTCCGATAGGGTGAGCGCAGGCATGGAAACGCCCCGGCTCCTTCTGGATGACCGGGGCGTTGTTGCCTGGGAGGCACACCAGGCAAACGGTTACAGGCCGAGTTTGACCCTGGCCTGTTCTTTGGTCATCAGTCCCTGTGCGACGGTGACGATGCCGTCAGCGTGCTCCAGCAGGCCGGTGGGGGCCATCACCACGCCATGCGCCTTCGCCAACCGCTGACCGGCGGTGGATCGGAACGGGATCTCCTGCACCGTGAGCCCGTACTCAGCGGCGAGGGCTTTCAGCACGGGGGCCATGCGGCGACACGGGGCGCAGGTGGTGAGCGTCAGAATCGTCAGCGTCATGGGCGCTCCTTACTTCACGGCGTGCTGGGCGAATTGCCAGAGGAAATAGATGATGGCGGATAGCGTAGCGAGATTGCCGCCCCCGAGCAGCCAGAGCAAAACTCGCCCGCCGCCGGTGGCCGTATCCGCTTTCGTTTTGAGCGCCGCCACCTCGGTTTTCAAGGCGGTGATCTCGTCACGCTGCGTACAGTGGGCGGGGTCGGGGTGCTTCAAGGCGGCGGCCAGCTCACTCACCTCTTTCGTCATGGTGGTCATGGCGGACGCCAGGGTATCGAGCGTTTTATTCGTATTGGTCTGCTGTGTCTCGACAGCAGCCAGGCGCTCCAGGATTTCGACGGACATGCGTTGCTCCAACTCTGAGACCTCCAGGGCCTCGGCAGGGGGATGTCGAGGGAAAGGGTTATCGGGTAGACAGGACGGCGGCGGTTTGACGGGCGAGCGCGAGATCCTGCGGTTTAAGCACATGCACCGCCAGCGGGGTGGTGTCGCAGTAAATGGGCAGACCCCTCGCCGCGAGCTGGGCGCAATGCCCGCCGTCCTCGCCGAGCGGGTGATAGGCGAAGCGGGCCTGCAGCGCCTCGCCGCGGAGCAGCATGACGGCACCGGACAAGTTCCCGCGGATCAGCGTGCGCAGGGGCACCGGACGGACGTGGCGCAAGGCGTCGGGCGGGCCGGCCATCAGGTTGCAGGGGTCTCGCCACTCTGCCAGGGTGAGATCCGCCGGGGCGATGGTCTTCCGGTTGTTGATCAGGCTCGCGCAGTAGCTCGTCTGGTGGCGGGCGAGCTGTTCGACGAGCTGCGGATGGGCGAGAATGTCTGAGTCGATGGACAAGACGGCGTCCGGCTGTTGCGCCGTCGCCACGTCCAGCAGGTGATTCCGCACGTCGGCGAGATGGCCATACAGCGCCTTGCGATCTCTGGCGTCACGACTGCTGGTGCACTCAGTGAAGGGCGTGTCGTTCAGCAGGAGCGTGACATGGGGGACGGTGGCGGCGAACGCCTGCAGGATCTCGCGCGAAGTATCCGTACTGGCATCTTCGTAGAAGACGTAGTGCGTCTCGCCGGGGTAGCGCAGGTGCTGGAGGGCCTGAAGGTAGTGCGGCAGCATCCAAGCCCGTTCTTTGATGGGAGCAATCACACAGAGACTCATCATCGCGCGGCACTCCGGAGTGGTCGTAGGCTCGCGAGCCGGTGCTGCAGAGTGGCATACAGCGCCGCCTGAGCCTGTCGCAGCACGACCGGACCCGTCCGGGGCGATGCGGTGAGATAGGCGAGCGCCAGCCCGCCCACGAGCGTGGTGTCATGCAGATCGCCGGGGACGAAATCGGTTTCCACCCACTGGACGCAGGGATTGTCCGCCCAGGGGGCATCGTGGATGGCCTGGCGCACATCGGCATACCACGAGTCGTGCAGGAGGAGGAACGTATTGACCACCGGGCGATAAGCGAGCACCTGAGTGATGTCCGTCAGCACGGCCTCGTATTGGTGATTGGCGTCGATCAGAATGAGGCCGAGGTCGTGCCCGGCCAGCGCGGCGAGGAGTGGGGGCACGGTGTCGGCGCTGTCGCCGGTCACCCAGGTCACATTGGGATAGGCGTCACGGTCGATCAGGGTGTGGTCGGTATCCAACGAGTAGAGCGTGGCAACGTAGGGGGCGAGTTGGCGCGTGCACCCCCCATAGTAGCTGCCGATCTCGACGGCGAGGCTGGTCGGGCGCAGCAGGCTGCGCAGATAGCAGACCGCCGCCCGTTCCGCCACCGACATCTGCCAAAGAATAGAGGTGTCGTGGAGGTGACTCAGCATGAGGTGTCCTTCCGATGGTAGCTTAGTGGAGCGGTAATTGCTTTCTCCGCGTCCCAGCCTCTGATGAGACGTAGGAGCAGTGTTCTCTCCGTGACAGTACAACGCGCATTCTCGGCCCATTCTGCCAGGCAGTGCGTCTCCCCAAAGGCCGTCACCGTGTGGTTGTTGCGTTTATTCCGTACTTGCACTTTCCGTGTGGTCCAGTTACAGTTTTCTGGGGTGTAGTTGCCATTAGTGTCAGTACGATCAATGGTCAAACCATCGAGATAGCCGTTGGCGAGTGCCCAGTCGCGGAAGGACTCGAAAGATTCCCATGCATCGCATACGGCGATGCCTCTGCCGCCGTAGTGCTTCCAGTTATCGACTTTGGGGTTGGAGCAGCGTTGCTTCATACCAGCCCAGATTTCATAGAGACGCGTACCATAACCTCCGTGCTTTTCACGTCCTCTTCCTCTGCGCATGCACCCGCAAGATGTGGATTGCCCGTAGAGAAGGTTTTTACCTGACACGTCCTTGCTGTTGCCGCAGGAGCATTGACATGGGTAGAGGTATTGGTAACGCCCCGTCTTGGTGATTGTTCTTGTGCAGGTACCGACAACAGTCAGTCGCCCAAATGCGGCACCGATGGGGATGGTAGAGGCCGTCAACTTGACGGACTGAGGTTGAGTTGTTATGCTGCTCATGTCAGCACCTCCTAACTAGGTGTTGTCCATGCTCCGGGTGTTAGCGCACGCCGGGGCACTTTCTTCCCTAGTATACCAAACTGAGGCTGTCTTGTCTATCTTGACAGCACGTCATTCGTGAACAGGTGGGTTAGCATGATCGTGTCTCCTCTGGCTGGTAGAGCGTTCTGCCGGTCAGGTCGCGGGAGAGCCACGTGCCGGCGAAATGGTGCAGGGCGTAGGTATCCTCGGTGACGATGGGCTGCATGCGCTGGTGATCCCAGCCCGCGAAGTAGGTCGTCGGGAAGATGACCACACCGTCCTGCAGGTAGGTGTAGCCGAGGTGCTGGCGCTCGATCATGCCGCGCGACAGTTCGGTGACCACCTGCGTGTTCGGGACGAGCCGCTTCGGGTTGAAGCGCATCGTCTCGTAGGCGGCGAGCAGCGATCCGATCCACGGGTGGTGTGGTTCGGCGCCCATCACCGCCGCCAACAGCAGCGTGTCCGCCTCGTGGCCGGTGAAGGCGCGGTACGGCAGGAAACGGTCCAGGGGTTTGAGCATCTGCACGTCAGCGTCGCAATACAGGCCGCCGACGTGCCACAAGGCCCACAGCCGCACGTAATCCGCGACATAGGCCCACTTCTGCGCCTCAGCGGCTTCGCGGACAAAGCGACAGTGCGTGGTGGTCTCGAACGTCTGCTCGTTCCACTCGATCAAGGTGGCGTCCGGCATCTGTTCACGCCAGGAGGCGAGGCAGTCCTGCACGAGTGGGGGTTTCGGTTTCCCGCCAAACCAGCAATAGTGAATGATTGCAGGGATCTTACGGGTGGGTGCTGTCGGCATCGTAGCGCTCCTCCCACTCGGCCCACAGGTTATGCAGCGGGGACAGTCGGCCGCACCAGCCCTTCTCGGCGAGGTGGCCCGCGTAGTGGGCGATCTTCACCTGTTCAAGAGGAGGAAGCCCGGTGCAGATGCTGGCGTTGTAGACGGGGTCGGCCAGGCGGATGTCGCACGTCAGGTTGATGCAGTCCTGGTCGAAACAGGACAGCGCCTTGGTGTTGATCAAGTCAAGCCAACGGGGCATGAGATCCCGTTGGCGGATGCGCTGCAGATTCATCAGCATGACCCCGGCGTTGATGTAGGCATGATCGGCCGGCAACCCGATGCTTTTCAACTGCTGCGGCTTGATGCCGGTGTCGCGCACCCCGACCACGTCACAATCCGTCAGGTCGGCGGCATACAGGTCGGACAGATCGCCGGTGACGAGGGCATCGGTATCGACATAGAGCAGACGCTCCTCGGGGATGACCTCAGGGATGAGCAGGCGGTAGAGCGCATACTTGCTAAAGCGCCCGATGGACTTCGGCGTGGTGACGAGTTGCTGGTAGCGGGCGTCGAGATCCAGGAAGCGCAGTTCACAGCCACGCGCCGCCGCCCAGTCGCACCAGGCCGACGACGGGGCGCCGGCGGCATCGGACAGTAGGTAGACGCGCGCCGTCTGCGGATTCGTGGCCAGCAGCGCGTACAGTTCGACGTAGACGTGCTTCAACCAGTTCGGTGAATAAATAAAACAGACGTTCATGTGTGTGCCTCAGAACGGGTTAGCAGTCGGTCGCGCCGGCGAAGGAGCCGAGCGACTTCAAATACGCGTAGGCCGCGGCCAACGGATTCATGCCCGCCGCGGAGAGGGCCTCGGCGCCGAAGTAGGTCGTGTACGCCGACGCCTCGGGGGTGTCGTAGACCGCCAGAAGCTGACGGGTGACGGTGGCTTGTTCATCGGCGACACGCGTGTCCGCCTCGACGTAAATCCAGTACTCGATGACGGCCTTGTGCGCGGGGACATCGAGATCGACCTTCGTCACGCGGAAATACGCGTCGGGAAAGTCGGACTTGAACGGTGCGGTATAGGGGAGGGTGAGCGCCATGCGATGGCTCCGTTTCTGCTACGGCCCGTAGCAAAGGTTAATAGGACATGCAGCCCTGGTACGCGACGCCGCCGCCGAGGCTGCGCGGATTGCTCGGACTGGCGCCCGCAGTGTAGGTGACATTGGTCAGTTCGATGTAGTCGATGCTGGCGATGACGGCAGATGCCTCGGTGTTCTGCAGCAGCACCTGGATCACCATCCCGAAGTTCGCGCTGTTCATGTCGGTAGCCGTGATGGTGGCATCGACGCCGTTCGTGAAGGTATAGGCTTGCGAAGACTCCGTCGTCGGCCACAGGTTCGTTGATGGGTTGGTCAACGCCTTGTTGTTGCCCGTGGCCCCTGCGGTGACCAGCGTCTTTACCACGTAATCAATCACGTTCGCAGCGGCCGCACGATTGGCTTTCCGGTGCACGGTGAAGGTCCAGTCAATGATCGTTGACCCTACGGGCACAATGCTCCCGCCGTTGGCGTTCGTGACCTTCAGACTGTAACTGCCGGTTTGGCTGGGCGGCGTATTAGCCGCCAAGGTCGCCGTCGCGTAGACATCGTTATTGTCCTTCGCGTTATCTGCGTTCACCCAGGCGACAATGCTATCTGCGCTCGTCGCGGCCGTCGCGAAGGCGAAGGGTCCAACGGTTGCCATAGTTATGCACTCCAAGCGCTGAGCGAGTACTCGACCACCACCATGAGCAGCTTCGCATCCACCGCCAGCGTGTCACCTGCATCGGTGGTGAGTCGCGCCACGCGGAATTGCACCATGTCACCCGCGGCGGGCGTGCCAGCGATGGTATACGCAGTGGTGTCCGGGCTGATGTAGAGATGGCCTTCGATGGCGCCGGTATCCGTGACCGTCACCCCGCCCGACCAGGTCACGCCGTGAATGTCATCCGTGTCACTCAGTGCGGTGGCCTGAAGCTGCCAGGTCACGCCAAAATTGGTGGTGGTGTACTCGTGCTTCCAGTAGAAGCGCGCCGTGACCGTGCCGCCGTCATAGTTGCTCGGCATGGCGACCGTGTATTCGAGCACCTCAGAGGTGCTGGCGTCGAAGTCGAAGGTCTGATAATTAAGGAGTCCGGTGGTTTCCGTCTGGGCGAGCGCGGCGCACCCGCTCGTCTTCGCCGGCCAGCCGCCCGCCCCCAGCACGAGGGTTTCCTTGCGCTTGGCGAGGTTGTTGATGAGGATACGCCGATTCGCACCCGCGCTGCTATCATAGACGAGCAGTTCATCGGCGGCCCCGTCGGGGGCGTCGGTGGTCTCAGTGGCGCCGTGGATGTCCACGGGGGTGGTGGGGGCGGCGAAGGTGCCGTCGGCGCGCAAGAAGTCCGTGGTGCCGCCGGGGAAGGTGTGATCGTCGCCCGAGGTGACGCTGTGCTGGCGGGCGTGCAGCAGGCTGTGATCGTAGTTGCCTTCGTGGGAGGTGACGGCGGTCGAGCCGCGGTCGCTGTTGGTGATGGTGAGATCTTCGTCCACTCCTTCGTTCGCCACGCTGAGGCTAATGCCGTCGCCTGCCGCGACCTTGTCGGCCAGGTAGCCCGGCGTGGTGTCATTGCCGGAGACCATCAGGTCTTTGACATCGGTGACATCCGAGGTGCGGGGTTCCCAGCGGTCCTCAAAAGCGTCGTAGGCGAGGATCTGTCCGTCGGCCGGGGCGACGGCGGCGATGTCCACGCCTTGCAATTGGTCGGCATTGGCAGAGGCGGCGGGCAGGTCATGCCAGCCGAGGGCGGGGGTGGCACCGCCGTCGGTGCCATAGTATTGGCCGGCGGTCGGCGGGCCGTCATTCACGAGCTGCACGGCGTCCCCGCTGATTTCAAGTGAGCCCCCGACCGTCACGTCTAGCGAGCCATCGGCGTTTTGCGCGAGGCCAGCCCCGGCAGTATCGGCGGCGAGCTTGTCTTTCGTCACCACTGCCGCCGCCAGGTGGCTCGTGCCGATGCCCAGCGCCTTCACGCGCACACCGACGCCGGCGCCCACTTCGAGCGTGCTGTTGTCCGGTTTGATGGCCGCGGTGATGGTATCTGCCGCATCGTTGTAGGTGAAGTCGATGCTGTCCGAGTCGGTGAGGATGTTGCCCACCGCGTCCTGCGATTGCTCCGCGCCCCAGGTGGTGGCAGCGGCGCCCGGTTTCCAGGTGCTCGCGGCATTGTCCCACACCAGCGTCTGCCCGTCCGATGGGGCGGTACTGGCGACCGCGCGGCCCTGCATTTTCGTCGCATCACGATCAAGGGAGGCGAGGTAGTCGTTCAGGTCGGTCAGGTTCGCGTGGGTGTGCGTGGTGTTGCCGAGGGTGGTGGTGACCGGCGCCAGATTGGTGAGCGTGTTGCCGTCCCAGTCGCAGGTGCCGTAGAGCAGCGCGCTGCTGTTCGGGGTGACCGTCGGCGTGAGGAAGGCGTCGGTGTTGTCCTTATACAGGCGGTAGCCAGTGGCCGAGGCGAGTGGGGTGGACCCGCCGAAGCTCCAAAACCCGGTGGTGCCGACGCGCTTGCCGGTCACGAGCCCGCCGCCCGCTGTCAGGTTGACGCGGTCATTCACGGCGTCGATGGCGAGCGTGGGAGCGACCAGGTGGCCGGTGAAGGGGGCGTCACGGGTCTCGAACTCGGTCTGCACGGCATCCTGCACACCGTTGAAGAGGGCCGCGGTGATCTTGTTCCCGGTGACGGCGCGGAGGAGGTTGGTCCAAAACGTAAGGGCTGCCATGCGGCGTTCTCCTTCTTAGGCGAACACGTCGGTATCGAACGTGGCATAATCAAACACGGCGAAGTAGTCGCCGGTCGTGGGGTCGTTGCCGGCGAAGTCCGCCAACACGGTGAGCGGCGCGCGGCCGGTGGCCAGGGTGGTGGTCGGGGGCGCCTGCACGCCTCGGCTCTTCTCGATGGCGAGCTGCACGAGCTGCTGGCGGCGTTCACGCTCTTGTTGCACAAGGCGGGCGGTGGTGAGGCTCATGAGATGACGCTTTCTGCGGTGAGGACGCAGCCGATCAGCGGGCCGTTCGGGCGCAATTCAATGCCCGTGATTCTGAACTCCCGTGCGTCGAATCCGTGGGCGGCGTCCGTCACGAGCACATGATCACCAGGGAGCAAATCGAAGGGGCCGTAGCACGGGGTGAGCGTGATGGTGGGCTCGCCACTGTTACGCCACAGGAAGGATTCCCAGGCGGCGGCGGTCACTTCCGGCTGCGACATCAGGTTCGGATCGACCACCGTCATCGTCTGCCGGTGGCCGGTGTAGCGCTCGCCGGGAAAGACGGTGGCCTGTGGGTCCATGATCACATAGGCGAGATCGGGGTCGAGGCGGGCTTCGCGGGTGAGCTGTTCCTTCTTCCCGCGCACCACCACCATGCCGACCGCTTCGCCCATGTTTTGTGCCACGTCCAGCGATTGGATAGCGAGCCAGCGGTCGCTGCTGTCGTCGGACGTGTAATGGCAGACGGGCGTGTCATAGGCCAGCCGGGGTTCAATCTGCAGCCGCCCCTCGCCGGAGAAATAGAAGCGGAAGCCCTTGCGGTCGGCGAGTTGGCGCAGCAGCTCCAATCCTTTCGTGCCGTATTCCGGGCGCCAGGGCGGGTTACTGTATCCCGTGCTGAGGTCGTTCACCGTGCGGGCGGAGGTCATCACGTCCATGTCTTCCGCGGGGATGCCGCACCAGAGCGCCCACCAGGTGAGCGCGTCGGCGACGGTCATGTCGAGCACGCAGGGGGCGTGCCAGAACTCGCGGTGCGCCATGAACGCCAGCCGGTCGAAGCAGGTGACTTGCAGGATCTCTTTCGTGATGTCGATGCCGTGGGTGGAGGTGGAGACTTCCAGCACGCCGGTCAACACGGTGCGGGAGTCGCTGGTGCCGTCGTCGTAGGCGTAGCCCAGGCCGATACGCACCGCCCAAGTGCCCCACAGGCCGCTGCCATACGTGCTGCTGATCAGGTCGTCCAGCGTCTGACCGTCATTCTCGCGTCGCAGGTGGAAGGACAGCGTCGCGCGGTTCGGCTCGGTACGGTTCGTGAGCGAGACGCTCCAGTCCTGGCAAAAGCAGCTCACGTCGAGCCAGTCGTCAGTGGGCGTGGTCATTGTCGGCGGGTAGAGCACCTGCACCCCGCGCAGGAACGGCGTACGGTGGGAATCATCGCTGGCCAGCGTCACGCCGAAGCGCTTTTTCGTGCCGGTGGTGTCCGTCTCGATCACGGTGACGGTGCTGGAAAAGGGCGCCGCCATCGCCGGGTAGACCTGCGATTGGAAGGTCGCGTCGTCATACGGACACTCGATGCTGATCCACGGCGTTTCCAGTGTGCCGGTGAGGCCGGAGAAGGTCGGCTCGGTCACGTTCAGCGCAAAGGGGCCGGCGTGGCACTCCCAGCTCCACGGGGCGGCAGGGATGTGCCAGGGGTTTCCGTTTGGCTCGCGGACGATGAACGGTTTACTGGTCCACGTCGGCAGCACGATCAGCTTGTCGCCGTCGGTGTAAATGTAGGTTTCCCATTCCAGCGTGGTCAGGAAGGTCGCCTTGTCGGTGTCGTCGAGATCCAGGTGGTAGGCCGTGTTGTCGGGCGTGTAGACGGTGACGAACTCATCCATGCTGAACTCCAGCGTGTAGCCATCGCCAAAGTTGAACACCCAGTTGGTGCGCGCCTGATTCGTCGAGGCGTCGGGATAGCGCACGATGGAGAGCACGATACTCGGATTGGCGGAGAGTAGCGCGGTGCTTTCAATCCAGGTGACGTTGTCCGTGGTGGCGTCGAACGCGCAGAGATGCGCGGGCTTGCCGGGAATGGCGCCGACCTTGACGCTGCCCGCGACTTGCGTCACGTCGGCGAGCGTCATCGCCTGCAGGTAGTTGCGCAGGTCGGCCACGTCCAGCACGAGCGCGTCCAATTCCTCGCTGTAGCGCACGCCTTGAATGTCCCCGCCGGGCTGGCGGCAGAGATCATACAGCTCCTTCGCCGTGAGGTAGGAAGCCCAGCCAGGGTAATCGGTGAGCGCAAAGTTGCTCAGCGGGCCAATTTCAATAATCGGGGTAAGGCGCATGCGCGGAATCCTTTAGCTGCTTGTCCACGTGACGCCGCCGTCCTCGGAGGACCAGGTGCGAATCGGCGGGCTGAGGGTGATGTCGTGATGGCGGATCGACCAGACGCCGGCGGTATCGACCGTGACGGTGAGCTGGCAGGGGACCAGCAGGTCGAAGGCTTCCTGTTCCTCGCCATCGTCGCCGACGGTGAAGTAGACCGTGCCGTTGCGCCAGTAGACGCGGAGGATACCGCCGACGGGGAGGGTGGTGATCGCGTGCATGATCAGACTCCAGAGGTTTTCGTCCAACTGTCCCCGCCGTCTTGCGATTTCCAGACCGTCCAGGTGCCGCTATACGGCGAGCGGTAGCGCGTGTTGAACACGGCACCTTTCAGCGCGGTCAGCCAGAGCGTGCCGTCGCTGCCGAGGCGGAAGCGGGGATGGTAGTAGCCGGCGCCCAGCGAGTGCCAGGTGCTCCATGTCCCATCGGGGCCTTGATAGCGGGTGGTCAACAGGCCGCCCAGGGGGTTATAGGGGCCGCCGCTGGTGTCGGCCACATGGAGAAAGCCGAAGCGGTCTACCAGCACATCGAGATCTTCCATCCAACTCTGATCCAGGAGCGCCACGCGCCCGTCCGCGAGCACGGTGGTGGCATACCAGGACAAGCCATAGTACCCGGGACGATTGCCGGAGGCGCTGCCTTCCTGAAAGTGGGCAAAGCTATTGATCAGGGTGCCGGTGCGTCCCCGCGTGTACCGCGTGATGAGGGGTTCCTGCCCGAAAACGGTCGTGGCTTCAATGAGCAGCATGTCGGTGGCGGTGGCGGCAATGAGTTGAGAGCTACTCTCGACATAGTCCGAGTTGGAGGACGCCCAGGTGCTGGCCAGCACGCCGTAGACGCCCCAGCCATAACCGTGATGATAGCTATCCGTAGTCAGCGATTCGAGAATGACGTTCCCGCCGCCGTCCGCGAGCGAGAGCTTCCGCCCGAGAAAGTACAGGTCGCGGGTCTTGATGGAGGTGAGCGTGGTGAGATTGGTGTCGATGCGCCGGACATCGTTTATCGTGAGATTGACGTTATCCCACTTCGTGTAATAGAGGGCGCCGGTCGCCGCATGGTAGCAGCACCCCTGCACATCGCCATAGCGCGTTTCCAGCAGCAGTTTCCGCGCCAAGACCGTGCCGTCGGCCCCGGCGAACTTGATCATCTCCAGGCGTTGATTGCTTGCCGCCGTGATAGAGCGCACGATGAAGTACAGGTCGGTCCCGTCCGTCACCATCGGCGTCAACCGCTGCATCCCGGACCCGAGAAACCACCAGCCACTGGTGTCACTGACCTGTCCGAGCGCCCATGGCCAACTGACGCCGGTCACGTCGGCGCGCGCCGCCCACAGGAACGTCCAGCCATCGTCCGTGGTGTCGAAGGCTTGCAGGCGGACGCGCAACGGCGCGGTGTCCTCCGGCAGATCGAGCACGTAGAGCGTCTGGCCGATGGCGCACAGCCCCAAGGGCTTCCAGAAGGCACCGTCGGCTTTGCCATAGGCGCCGCCGAGGGTGCCGGTCTGGGTGCCGGTGGTCTTGTCGAACAGCTTGATGGGGAAGGTGAAGGCCATGATTAGTAGCTCGGGGCGTAGGGCAACCCCTGCTGGGACTGCTGCAGCACGGTGTTGAGCTGCTGCAGCGTGTTGTCGGCAAGTTTCCCTTCGAGGCCGGGCTGCAGTTGGATGACGATGGTGGCCTGTCCTTTGCCCTGCGGGAGCTGGCTCGCGCCGAACACCGGCAGGCTGCCGTAGCTTTGCGGGATCAAGGCGCCCATGGTATCGACGGCTTTGCCGAAGCCCTGCTGGAAGGCGCGGTCGAAGAGACCGGATTTCTCAACGTAGCGGCGAATGTTCTGTGTCATCGCTTCCAAGGAGGACTTTGCCAGGTTCAGCCGGAGGTCGATGCCCTTGTCGGCCAGCTCGTAGCGGATCTGCCCCACGGCGTCCTGGGCTTTGGCCCAAAGGTTTGCGATGAAGCCGGGGGTCTTGCCGTCGCGCTGCGCATCCGCCACGTCACGCTGCGCCTGCGTCCAGGCGTCGGCTTCCTTGCGCGCGGCTTGCGTGTTGGCGTCCTGCCAGGCGGCGACGGCGTTCGTCATGTCGCGCCAGGGGCCGCCGAAGAGTTCCGCCAGCGGGTTCGCGCGGCGGGCCTTCGTCTGCAGATCCGCGGCGCGGCGGGCGGCATTGGTGGCGCTGTCGGCCTGGGTGCGCCCCAGGGCCGTATTGTCGAGCAGGAGCTGGTGCTGGTTTTTCAGCGCGACGGTCTGGTCTTTCAGCGCGTTGAGCTGCGCGTCCGTGACCACCAGGCGGTCGCTGTCGAGCTGGTAGGTGGCGCGTTCGGTGTCGAGCAGGCGCTGGGCCGCAGCGATTTGCTCCGCCGGGCGCTTGTCCGTGCGCAGTTGGTCGATGGCCTGCAGGCGCGCTTCCTCGGTGGCCGCCCAGTCGGTGGCACGGCCTCCGCGCAGCAGGGCTTCCCGTTGCGTGGCGGCGAGCTGCAGGCCGGCGAGTGACTGGTCCACCGGCGAGGTGGCGAGATCGCGCAGCGTGCGGGCGGTGTCCTGATTGGCGGCGACGACGGCGGTGGCTTGGCGGGCGCTTTCGCCGATGCCGGCCTGTCGCACCTGGCTGATCGTGTTCAACAGCTCGATGTGACGCTGGGTGAGCGCCTGGGCCGCGCGGAGACGCTCTTCGTCCTGGGCGAGCTGCTCGTTGGTGAGCGCGAGATCCGTTTGCTTCTTGCCGATCAATTCGTCGTATTGCGCGGTGACCGCTGCGATCTTTTCCGCGCGTTGCGCCTCGGTGATCGTCTCGTCCTTGGCGATGGTCTGCAAGGCCGCGGCGCGCTCGCGGGTGTATTTGCCGATGGTCGCCTCAGCGTCACGGGCGTTGGCCGCGCGCTGGATGTCGTACTGCGCCAACTGGGTCGCTTCAAAGTCCGGCGCCAACCCGGCAAGCACCTTGGTGGTGGTGACCGCCGCCGCCGATACCGCGAAGGCGTTCGCCGTCTGCCACCCGGCGGATTGCACGGCACGGGCGGCCTCGTTCACACGGGCGAGCTTTTGGGCCGCCTCATCGGCAATGGCCTTCAGCTCAGACAAGCGGGTGTTGAGCTGTTTCAGTTCCGTATCCTTGGCCATCCAGCTTGGATCGGTGGGAAGTAGGCCGGCCATCTCTTGGCGCAGTTGACTGGTCTTGTGCTGCAGGCTGACGATGGTCGTCGAGAGGGCGGGATAGTCGGAGGTCTTGACCGCCCCGCCGACGGCGGTCCAGTAGGCGGCGGCATCGGCGACGGCATCCCGGTATTCCATGACCAGGCCCACCAGGTCTTTGACATCGACCGCGCTCTCGCGAATGCCCTGTTGATGGGCCTTCCAGGCCACGGCCAGCCCTTTCGCCTCTTGCAGGGTTTGGCCCAGGCCGGGAATCTTCATCGACTCCAGGCTCTTCTTCCCCGCCGCGGTGGCCGCGATCAGGTACTTCTCATCCGCCTCTTTCAGCTTCGTATCGCGCTCGTCACGCAGGGCGACGCGCTCGGTGGCATTCTTCTCCTTGGCGATCTTCTTCGCGTAGTCGTCCCGGATCTTCTGCCGCTCTTCGTCACGCTGCAGGATGACGGGATCGGAGGCGCGGGTGCCCCACGCATAGGCTTGCTGCCAGCGATTCCAATTGGTCCCGACGTTGCCTTTGGTGACGACATTGAACGCCGCCGTCCAGACGGACGCGACGCCAGCGAGCGCGGCGACCGTGTAGGTGGCGAGGATTGGACGGATCACACTCGTATACAGGTTGCCCTCGCCCGGCGACTGTCGCGTGGCCTTATACTGGGGGCCAAGCTGCACATCCGTCGCGGCGCGCAGTTTCTTGCGTTCTGCATCGGTCTTCGCGACGATGGAGGGGTCATTCGGATCATAGGCATACAGTTGGGACAGCGCCTGACGCTCGGTGACCTTTTTGACGCGCGCTTCGTCACGGGCGGCGACCTCGGCATTGATGGCGTCGGTGGCGCGGCGCGCGGCGTCCGCCATGGTGGTGACGGCGAGCGTCACGGCGGCGAAGGCGATCATGGGGCCATTGGCAGCCAGGAAGCCCGCCACCTCTCCCTTCAGGGTGGACGCAGTGCCTGGAACGCGCGGGACCGGCTCCAGCGTGGGCGGCGGGAGGGTGCCGTCGGGTCTGACGGCCGGATTGTCCGTCCGCGCACGCCACGAGAAGTAGTCGTGCTGATCCATGTCCGGCGCCCCTGCACGGAAGTTGCGGAGATAGTTCTCATAGGCCGCCATCTCGCTCGCATTCCGGGCGATGACCGCATTGCGCGCGTCGATGTGCGGCGCTTGCAGGACGGCAATCGCATCTCTGGCATGCTTGGTAAAATAGCCCAAGGCGGCGGTTAGCGCGATGGTCTGGATGACGCCCGTCGCGAGCGAGGGGTTGAGCTTCTGCAGGCCACCAAAGATGGCATTGGACGCGGTGGCAAAGCCGGAGAGGAGGGGAACGACGCTGCGGCCGATGGTTTCGCCCAGCATCTTCAGTTGCTGCACGAGGATCTGCAACTGGCCGCCGAAGGTCTTGGCGAACTGTTCCGACAGGCCGCCGAAGTCGCGCTCGATGCCCTTCATAATGTACTGGGACGCCTGCTGCGGGGTGACGTTGGCCCCACCCGGTTGCGCCATCTGCTTCGCCAGCTCGCGCGTGGAGATGCCCATGCCTTCCGCCACGTAGCGGCTGGCGGGGATCAGTTCGCCCATCTGCTGGGTCAGTTCTTCCGCGGACACTTTGCCCTTCGAGAACATCTGCGAGAGCGCGGCGGTGAGGCGCTGGATCTTCTCCGGGTCGCCGGCGGCGGCGTCATTGAAGTCGCGCAACGCCCGTGTCGCCTGATCGGCCCCCAATCCACCCACCATCAACCGATTCGCCTGCTCCATGCCTTTGACATAATCGACGCCGATGGTGGTGGCGAGTTTGCGAATCTGCCCTTCCAGCTCGCGGGCTCCGGCGGCGGTGCCGACGAAGCGCGTCATCGCCAGCCGGGCACGATCAACCCCGCTGGTGATGGTGACGATTTCGCGAGCAATCAAGCCAGCGCCCAGGGTCACCCCCAGCCCGGCGAGTGTGCCCTGCAAGCCGGCGAAGGTGGTCTGCAGGCCACGCACAGCGCCCTGGGTCTGCTGCTGCATCGACTGCAGCCCCTGCTGGTATTGGCGGGCGTCGAGGACAGCCTGGGCAATCACGCGTCCGACGAAGCGGTCAGCCATGGGGAGTTATCCTTTACGGGGGTGTTGGGGTTTGGGGGCGCGGTCTTCCGCCAGGCGCTTCGCGTATTCGGAGGCGGCTTTCCCGCTGAACTGCTTCTCGGGCGGGACGCCGGCGGGCGCGGTGTGGTCGTCCTGGTGGTACTTCTGGTACATGGCGCTCATGAAGCGCGACTCACCGTGCAAGCCGAAGAGGAGGGTTTGGTAACGGGCGCAGCCGAGGGTGAGCAGCGTCGGCCGGTCGAGGAGATCGAGCCTGTATTCCCGCTGGAAATCGGCGACGATTAGCTCGAAACACTCGCCGATGTCGCGGACGGTGATGCTGGGGGGCTGGCCTCTGCGGCCTGGCCCTCCTTCTCGCTCTCAGCCTGTTCCGCTTGTGCATCGAGCTGTTGGAGCAATTCGTCGTGGTAGCCATACTGCGCCCAGAGCAGGATGCGGTTGATGTCGGCAATCGACATCCAGCGAATCCACGCGTCGAAGGCGCCATCGCCGAAGACGGCCTCGACCGACTGCTTGGTCAGTTCGACGATCTCGTGTTCCGGCAGATCGGGGTGCGCCTGGATGAGTGCCATGTTGACGGCAATGATGGCCGGCGGATCGGCGGGACAGGCGTAGACGGTCTCCAGGATTTGCACCTGGATCGTTTCTTTCTTGGTGGCGCGGAGGTAGGTGTTCAGGTTCTTCATCGGAGTGCCTCAATGAATAGGGTAGGGCGAGGGGCGGGCGGCCCGCCCCTCGGGTCAGGCCATTAGGCCGGGTTGGCGGTGTAGACGATCCCGTCGGAGATCTTCAGCTCGGCGGACGCCTGCATGACGCCGTCATACTGGCCATTCTGGAAGAGATCGACCTTCACGTAGGCATTGAAGGTCAGCGTGGCGCCGTCCGGAAGGGTGACGGTGAAGGCGCCCAGCGTGACGCCGCGGGAGAGTGTCCACAGACGGGCGTGGCCGGTATTCGCGTCGCCTTCCCACGGGAACGTGAAGCTCATCGTGTCTTCGATGATGTCCGAGGGAATGAACACTTTGCCGGCGTCGCAGGATGCGGTGGCGTCGGCATAGGTCTTGTTCGCGGTGTGCGAGATGTTGGTGAAGCAGATGGCCAGATCAGTCGGCGTGGTGTCGCCGTCCGACACTTCGATGGTGACATCCTTCAGGATGGCGCGATCAGTGGAAGCCATGAGTATTCTCCTTAGAGAGAAGCGGACAGTTGGAGCGAGAGGGGAAGCGTCACCAGATAGAGCACTGGCGTGTCGGGTCCCACGCTGCCAACAGGGAAGGGCGGATCGACGGTGATGCCGAAGGCGTCATACAACGCGGCCGGCGTGGCGTCGGTACTGTAAAGGGTCCAGGTATTCGTGCACGCGTTCGGCGGGCCGAAGCGGGCGATCAGCGTGTCATAGGCGGCGACGGCGGTCTCATAGGCCGTTTGCTCGTCCGTGTGGTAAAACGCCAGGGTCAGGCGCAGCGTCTGGTACTGGCTCACGTCAGGATGGGTGGCAGCGCTGCGCAGGGCGAGCACCGTGCGGTGTTGATGGGACACTTCCGGATGGGCGCGGCGGCGGAGCAGGTCGAAGGGCTCCAGGAGGGTGACAAGATCCGGCAGGTTGTCGTAGACGGCGCGGAGCGGGGTGGTCATGGGTTACCCTCCGATCCGGTGGGCGGCGTCGTCGAGGATGGCGTCGCTGGAGGTCAGCGCCGGCGAGGTGAAAATGTCAACGCCCATGAACTGGGTCACCAGGCCGTCGCGCACCGAGCCGTCCATGAGCTGCGGGCGCAGCGAGAGGGCGTTGAAGAGGAAGGAGCCGAACGCCGACGGGAACACCACCCAGCCGCCCATGGCGAGGGCGCCGGCCGCTTCGAGCTGGTCGCGGACGATGCCGACCACATCGAGGATGTTGGTGGCGTCGATGGCGTCACTGAAGCCGCCGAGGTCGAGGGTGGCGTCGGACGCGAGGGCGACGAGGTCGTCGTCGATGTCCTTGGCCATCGCATAGGCGCCCTGGTCAATCGTGTTGGCCACGAGCAGGGCTTCCTGTTCGGCGGAGAGGCCCTGCCGGTTGCTGCGGAGGATCTCCTGGTCGAAGGCGGTGAAGCCGTTGATGAGGATGCTGGTCGGCGCCGCGTCGGCGGCGTTGAAGGTGATGTCGCCATCGGCGGTGCTGCTGGTCGTGATTGCACCGGGCGTGAGGATGGAGACGGACCCGCCGCGGACCGGCTGGCCGACGTACTGCACGCGACCGGCAATCTGCCCGAAGACGAGCTTCGTGCGGAGCTGCTGCAGGAGGCGGGCGCTGTATACAATCTGGCTGAAGGTGAATGCCATAATGGGGTCCTTTCAGGTTACGTGTTGCTGGCGAGGGCCTGTTGGGCGATCTGCCAGTTTTTCGGGTCATCGAGCCAGGCAGGGTTGGCCTTGACCTGGGCTTCGATTTCTTCGGCGGTGCGGGGCACGGTGACATCGCCGGTGGGCGAGCCACCAGCACCCGCCGCTTTCGGGTCGGGAGGCGGGGGCGGAGTCGTTGCGGCCGTGAGCGACTTGAACGGCGTCAGGAAGGCGTCCAGCGCGGCGTCATTCGCGGGGTCGAGGGCGTCGGCGCCTTTGTGGCCGAGGGCGATCTCGATGACCGGGTCGGTGAGCCCCTTGGCTTTGAAGGCTTTGCCGAGGGCAGAGGTTTTTGCCAGGCCATCGCGTTCGCTGCGGAACGTGTCGCGTTCCTTGGTGACATTCGCAAGCTGGCTCTGGAGCTGATCGGCGAGCGTGGCCTTGGTGGTCAGGTCGGCGACTTGCGGGTCGTACTTCGCCTTGGTGGCCGTTTCGGCTTCAAGGCGGGCCGACTTGGCGGCGCTGTTCAGTTCGTCCTGGGTGAAGACGGTGGTGTCTTTCCCGTCGATTTGGACGGTGATCGGCATGATGACTCCTTATGCTGTTCGGGCTGTGATACGTCCCAGCCGGTGGACGAGGATTGGTGCTCTTGCGCCGAGCAGGCGAAAAGGTCGGGTGCCCTTGCGCCGGGCAGGCGAGTGAGGGGTTACTCTTCAGGGACGGGCGCCGGCAGCGTGGCCTGCGCGGCATCGGCGGGCGTGTCCGGGGCGGCCAGGCCCAGCCGGATGAGTTCGAGCTTGACATCGGCCTCGGTGTGCTGCAGGTGGGCGACGACATTTTGCTTGCTGCGCACGCCGTTCTCGACTTCCTGCAGCATCGTCTGCCGGTCGGCGATCTCCTGGGCGGCTTCGGCCACGTCGTCATGGATGGCGATGTCCGGCCAGGTCACGTCGAGGGCGGTGACCGGCGGCACGGGGCTGGTCTGGTAGACCTGTTCCAACTGCATCGCCGTGTTGAACAGCCACTGGAAGGCGGGCGGGTAAGTCGCACGGCGCTGCTTGACGGCGATGGTCGTCCGCAGGATGTCATAACTCTTCGAGACACCGCTCGCCACCGAGCCAACGGACTCGCCGAGGAAGGTGGGCGACACGGGCGAGTGCAAGAAGAATTGCCGCATCAGCAGCGCTTCCTGGGTAGCCGAGTCGTCCAGGTTGCCGTTCCAGGTGTTGGCAATCTCGATGGGGCTGCGGTCCTCGCCGTTCTGCTGGATCTGCACCTTGACGCGCTGCCAGTCGGGCAAGCCGGTGGTCGGGTCCATCATCTCAGCGGGAATGCTCACCAGCGGGTTCTTCAGTAGCAGGATAACGGCTTGCCGGCTGGAGTTTAGCTTGATGAAGTCTTCCTGCAGCGATTGGAGGGCCAGCGTGTAATCGCTGTCGCCGGTGCCATCGCCGAGGGCGTCCACGTTGTTCAACTGGTAGCCGAGTAGGTTGGTGACGCCGGGGATGAGCGAGACGGGCGGTGGCGGCGCGGCGGTGGGCCAGGCGGCGGCCAGCGGCACGTCATTGGTGGTCGGGTAGCCGGCATGCACGGTATAGGCGGTGCGGTCGAGCTGCAGGCCCGCCGGCACGAGCGACTGCCGCTCACGCAGGTAGTAGGTCTGCGGCTTGCCATCGACCATTTTCACCACGGGATACCAGAAGTTCAGGGCCTGGATCGCGCCCGGATCGGTGGGATCGACCTCGGGGAAGCAGTATTCGCCATCTTTGGCCCCCCACAGGCGGAGCTGCGGCGCGTTGAGGGTTGGGCTCCAGTAGAGCTTCCACCAGGCGCCGCCGGCGTAGGAGACAGTGCGGGCCGTGGGACCGAGCAGGGCATGCAGCTTGAGCGCGGTGCTCAACCGCTCGATGGCGACTTGCTGTTTCCGCAGGGTGGCTTTTGCGGCGCCGGTGGCGGTGAAGGCGGGAACCTCGGGCGCGAGCAGGTCGGAGAGGGGTTTGGTCACGCCCTCGGCCAGCCAGTTCACGATGGAGAGCTTGGCGTCCTTCCCCTCGTAGCCGTTGTCCCACTTGATGTAGGCGGTCAGTTCACCGATGAAGAGATTCTTGAGTTTGGCCAGCGCACAGACGGCGGCGATTTGGGCATTTTCCCACATGTATTTGACGGTGGCGTTATTGAAGTTCTGCTGCATAGTGGCTCCTTAGCGGATCATGGGCGTGTGCGAGGGCACTCTGGCAGAGGGCGAGGAACTCGGCCTTACCCATACCACCCTTCATACGGTTGTGGGCACCGCAGCAGGACTCGACATTGCCGGGGATGTATCCGATGCTGTGGTCATTGTTGATGCGGTCTATCCCGCTGAAATGGAAGGCGGTTCTCCCCTTCACGACGGTGATAGAATCTCGTGTGTCACAATAAGCACAGGGTTGGAGAACGATGTCCTCGAACTCGTCCAGGGTGAGACTGAACGGGATACTACGGTTTTTCGCACTCTTTTTGTAATTATGGTAGTGGCTTAGTAGCGCGGCCTGATAAGGTGTCGCCCCCTGGTGTGCCATGCGCATCATGCCGCTTCTGCAACCACAACTCTTCGTAGCACCAGAACGGAGAGATCCACTAGGACGCAGCACTTCGTTTCCACAGTCACAACGGCATAGCCAACGACCGGTGTCAGGTTGGTAAGACAAGGCGATAAGAAAACCGAAGCGCTGGCCAGTGATGTCGATCTGTGGCCGTCTTTTTTGTGGCTTCGGACCACTAGCTTTCTCGATCATCAAGCATCCACAGCTCTGTGTGTCGCCGCTGTTGATGTTACCGCCGAGGGCGATTTTCTCGTTTCCGCAGTCACACTGGCAGCGCCACTTCTGGTCACCAACGTATTCGAGCACGGTCAGGCGACCGAACTTCTTTCCTTGGAGATCAAGGCGTCTCATTGAGGGCTCCCAACACACACGGCGGCAATTTGCCCTGGGCTCCAAGCGTATTGAACCGCTGAGGCGGCGGTGGTGTTGAACATGCAATGTCTCCTGCCGGGTGTCGGCGGGTCCGCGGTGTGCCTCGCGGGAATTAGCGCAGGGGGACCAGCACACGCTGTCCGGTGCGCTTATGGAGGGTGAAATTCAGGCGCAGCAATTTCGCGACCCCGTAGACGAGATTATCGACGTGCTCATCCGATTCGTGACTGTCATCGCGGGTGAAATCGGCCAATTCGTCGAGCACCTGGCCATTCCAACTCCCCTGCACCAGCTTCACGCCGTCATGCTCACAGGTGGGGATGACGGCATCGGCGCGGTCGGCTTTACTCAGGTTGCCGTGGCTGATCAGGGTGACCGGCTGGCCCTTCATCCAGGCTTGCAACACGCTGTTTTCTTTGATCTGTTCGGCCAGGAGCCCCATGCAGAAGCGGCCGTAGGTGGCTTTGGCGGCGGCGAGGCGGCGGGTGCACTGCTGCTGCAGCTCGGTCGGTCCCCACTTGCCCCGTTCGGCGTGCAGCACGTAACAGGTGCCCTGCACATCCTTGCCGATGGTCAGGAAGCCGGCGTAGTCCGCGGTCTTCTTCGTGCTGAAAGCGGTATCGACCACCAACCAGACTTCGACCAGTTTCGGCGCCTGCGGGACGATCTCGAACCAAGAACGTTGGAAGACTTTGCCGACATCGGTCTTGATGGTGCAGAGCAGTTGCGCGCTGTAATCGAACTCGCCCATCTCGCGGCGGGCCTGGTCGAGCGACGCCTGCGAGAAGCGCGCCGGCCACAACAACTGCCCCTGCGCGTCGATGGCAGGATAGACGCCCACGTAGTAGGTGCCGCTCTTTCGCAGTCGGTCGGTGAGGTCGCCCTCAAACCAAGGCGTTCCCACGCAAAGGATCTTCCCGCCAATCGGGTTGAGCATGGGCAGCACGGTGCCGGTGAAGGTGCGGTAGATCGTCTCGCGCAAGGCCGGGGTGCGGGAGTTTTTGAAGCTGACCGCGTCATCGACGATGATGACATCGGCGCGCGGGCCGGGGCTGATCGAATTGATGCCGGCCGCCCGCCACGTCAGATGGGCGCCAGGGCCGCGCAGCTTGAACTCCAACTCGGTGGACTTTTCCATCGGCGGGAGATCCGGGAAGATGGCTTTGACGGCGGGATCGGACTCCAGCAGCTTGCGAATGCGCCGGGTGTGCATCGCCGCTTGATCGTCATCTGTCGTGATGAACAAGATGCGGATCGCCGGGTTCGCGCCGATGAGCGCCAGGGCCAGCACGCCTGAGATCCATTCGCTTTTGGCGTGCCCGCGGGCGGCGATGAGCAGGTAGCGATCATACGCCAGCGCGTCGGCAATCCACTGGCGGTGGAAGGCTTCGGGCCGCATGGGCTCTTGCTGGTCGGTCGCAAAGACGATAGGGGCCAATTCGCACGGATCGCGCCGGGCGTTGTCGATGGCCTGCTGCCGGATCGCCAACAACTCGTCGTTGGTTTGGGCGACGGTGAGAAGCTGCTCCAGTTCGGTAAAAGTAGACATAACTGAAAACGAGAGCGTTTGTCGATGTAACGAATTGGCTGATCGTTACATTCCCGCCCGTTGCTTCAAGGCTTGCAGGATGGGATCGACATCGAGTGAGATTGGCCCGCCCTGCGGCCCGCTGACTTCGACCTTCTCGGCCGCCAGCGCCCCGGTCAGCTTCGCCAGGTTCATCGTGATACTGTTGCCGGCGTTGATGGCCCGCACGTCGCCCAGCGCGATGTCCGGCAGGAGCTGCTGATAGAGCTGCTGCAACCGGCGGACGCAGATGTCGCGATAGGATTCGGCCAATTCGTCATTCTCGGCTTTGAGCCGGTCCTTCACCGCGGAGAGGTCACGGGAGATGGTGGACTGATTGACCGCCAGCAGTTGTGCGATCTCCACCGTTGTGCGGCCCTCGATGGTCAGTTCGAGGACGCGCTGGCGGCGGGCTTCGCGGACGGCGGTTTTCGGGGCGGTGGTCGAGGCGTTGGTCATAATACCTATGCTGTCTTGGTATGCGGCGGAACAAGGAAACGGCAGCGGCCGGCGGTGTCTTCGGGTGTCTCATGCAGCACGCGGGCAAACTGGGCGGCTTCGTCGGGCGTCACGCCGCGGTGGGTCAACATGCGCGTCAGCGAGGCGAGCAGGCGGTGCCGGCGGGTGGTGTCACCCTGGGCGGCATCGTCGAGCGCCGAGAGCAACAGACTGAGCTGGTGGTCGTTAGCCAACAACGGCGTCCTTCTGGAAGATACTCAACTTGTTCAGGAGAGCGACCGCCACATCGACGAATACGCCAATCACGGCGTCGAGGGTGAAGAGCGTCTTGATCCAGGCCGGAATGGGCAGGGCGGCGAGGGCGAGTTGCACGCCGTCGATGACTTCCTGGCGTTTGGCTTGCCCGTCACCTTGGCGTTCGACGAGCATGACGAGCGCGATGATGATGGCAATGGCTTGTTGGACATACGACAAAATGGTGAGCATGAGGGGCTCCTGAGCAAGAGATGTGGGTGGGGCCGGCTGGGAGGACATCAGCGCAGCCCCGGTGGCGGGATCGCGGCGAGAGGAGGCGCTGCAATCAACCGCACAGCTATTCGATGCCGTCCAGCTCGTCGATGAGTTCAGCCAACCGGGTGCCGGTCTCGGCAAAGCGGGCTTGGCGGCGGGCATGGTCATCGGTCGGATCGCTGGTCGGTTGGGTGAAGGTATCCAAGGCAAACAGCACGTCGGGCATGCCCTGGCCGGTGGTGGACTGCTGGGTCAGCACGGCGGCGAGGCGAGCGAGGAGGCGGTTGAGGTCGCCCAGGTCGGCGCGCAGGTTGCACACCGTCTGTTCAGCCTGAAGGGCTCGTCGTTTCCAGGCGGCGGCGTCGCGCAAGGCGGTGCGGCGGGCAGGATCTTCCACCAGGGCGGTGAGCGTCATTAGCGGTGCTCCTCGGGTACGAACAACTCCAGCTCGTCATGCAACTCCCACAGTCGCGGAAACGCATGGCGCAGGTGAAACTTACGGCGAATCGGCTGCGCGGACAACGCCTCGCCCACGTCATGCAGGCGCTCGTTGGCACTGGCGATGATGGCACGCAGGCGGCGATTCTCCGCAGCCAGCCGGTCGGCGCGGGTGTTGGCCTCGGTAATCTGGGCGTTCGCGAGGATGATTTGCTGCAAGCACGCCCGGCGAACGGCGTCGAGAAGGGTCATGTGGGTGCCTCGAAAGTGGGTGGGGTTGGCGCCGGGCCAACATCCCCGAAGGTCGGCGCCATGCCGTGTTTCACGAAAGGAGACAGTAGTTCGCTGTCTCTATCAGTATACCCAACGCCAGCCCCATCTATGCGGTCCAACCGCCCATCCGTGCCGACAAAAAAGTGTAACATTTAAGCCAATGTAACGGTTTTTAGGGTTAGCGTCTTCTCAAACGGGGTATACTTATCTTGCCAGCGCAGCCATAACCTCGGTTGCCGGCGACGCTCCCATGTGCGGAGCAGTAATCCCATTTTCCCATGACGTGCCCTTGGTGCGTCTCAGGAGTCGTTCCCATGCCCGACCGTCGCTGCCGCATGTGCGGCGAATCCCAACCCTCAGCGTGTTTCCCCCCATTCCGGAGTACGTGCTACGTGTGTTTGGCTGCCCAGGCGGCAGACCGACGTGCCCGACGGAAACCCGTGGTGGAAGATCGCCGGGAGCGGCTGGCGGGCTGGCGGCGAGACGAAGCCGGACGCTGGTGGCGCCGGTGCCCCGTGTGCCTGCGCGAGCTGCCGGAAACCGCCTTCTACCTGAGCCAGCACCGACGCGGTGCCTGCATCACCTGCCGCCGGGCACGACGATCCACCACGATCCACGAAGGAGACAGCCATGACTAACACCCCGAAAATGACCGTATCCACCATCCCCATCAGCGCCAGGTTCGACCGGCTGACCGTCACCGGTCCTTACCGCCTGGAGCGCGGCAAAACCGTCGGAGGTCATCCGCGTTATCGCTATTGGTATCCATGCCGATGCGACTGCGGCCAGACGGTCCAAGCGCGCGGCGATAAGCTGCTGGCCGGCCGTGTGCTAAGCTGTGGCTGTGCCGCCCGTGACAACGCGCGGGTGCAACAGGCGGTCGTGGCGGAGCGGATGCGGCAGCGGCGTGCGGCGTGGGAGGTGAGCCATCCCCATTGGCATGCACTGTATCGGCGGTGGGATGGCATGCACAAGCGCTGTAACGACCCGCACAACCCGCGGTATGGCGGGCGCGGCATCCAGGTGTGCGCAGAGTGGGCCGTGTTCGAGCGGTTTTATGTCTGGGCGATGAGCCACGGCTTTTCCCCGGAACTGGAGATCGACCGCATCAACAACGATGGTGGCTACTGCCCGCAGAATTGCCGGTATGTCACCAAATTGCTGCAGCAGAATAACCTGCAGACCAGTAGATGGTTGACGGCCTGGGGTGTGACGAAAACGCTCACCGGATGGGTCGCCGACCCCCGCTGCGTCATCAGCCGCAGCACCCTCTCCTCGCGGTATGACGATTGGCAAGAGGGGCGGTGGGCGAGCGTGGAGCAGATGCTGACCACCCCGGCAGCCCGGCAGCCGCGCCGTCGCGGGCCGAAAGGGCCAGGCAAGCTGGTCGCCGCCTGGGGTGTGCTCCAGGGCTTGCGGGCGTGGATGCGGGATGCCCGCGTGCACCAGTCGCTCTCCGATGACACCATCCGCCAGCGGCTGCGGTCAGACTGGCCGGCTGAATTGGCGTTGTCGCTGCCGCGCTGTGCGCAACGGCGCTCGGTGGGCAAAGATGAGGTGGCGGCATGAAGACGATGTACTTTGTCCACCTGCTGTCCGTCGTGGCGGCGTGGAAGGCGCGTGGCGTGAGCCGGCGCGGTGCCATCGAGCGCGTGCTCGTTAAGGCGGTGTTTGCGGGGTGGCCGCTGGCGCTATGCGGGCGCTGCCTGCGCGTGGTGTATGGAGGTGCCCATGTTTGAGATCATGCTGGCGTTCGCCATCTGGTTGGAATGGCAAGTGCGCCCCCTGCAACGTGCCTATCACTGGGCACAGCGCCGGGCGGGCCTGCGGAAGTAAACTGCTTGGCCTGTCGTGTTGACGGCCCCTGCCCTGTGGTGGGGGCCATAACCTTTCTGAAACATTTCTGCAAGGTATCTCTGTTACCATGTTTAGGCCATTGCGAGGGAGGGTATACTAGAGAAGGTGCCGATCCCTATCCCACATGGCACGCGAAAGGTTCTTTCCCATGAATGACTCCCCAGAATACGTGACCGCCGAGGAAGCGATGGCTGCCCTCGGTGTGCGCAGTAAATGGCCGCTCTGGTCCCTGGCAAAGCGCGGCCTCCTTCACCCATGCGTCTCTGCTCGTGACAAGCGCAAGCATGTGTATGCCCGCGATGAGGTTGAGGCGTTGGCCGAAGGCCGCGTGCCCATGCCACAGGAGGTGTCCCATGACTAACATGGTGATTGATTGGTCGGGGGCGGCGGAGCGCGAGGCCGAGCGTAAAGCGGAACTGCGCACGAACGGTGTTGATCTCGGTGGTGACGTCTACGTTGAGCAGGGCAGTAGCCTGCTCCAACCGATCACCCCCGCGGAGCTGGTCTACTTCCTGCAGCTCTATGACCGGTACAGCATCCGCAAGCGGCCAGAGACGGCACCCCCACTGATTGACGATGCCTGTTGGGAACTCTATTATCGGCGTCGCGCCTATTACGTCGGGCTGAATCGCCGCCTGCAGTGCGGTGAGACGGTCCCCGGGTATGAGGCGCATGATGAGTGGCTGCAGGCCAATCATCCCGAGCTGTATGACCGCGCCTTGCCGTGGACAGACCCGAATAACACAAACCCGCCTGCGACAGGAGAAGCCGGCACCGAGGTTGAGGTAGAGCTGCCAACGGCTGACACCATCGGAGTGTCCACCGCGAAGGAGGTTGTGCTTCTCGGGAATGCCATTACGCGTGTCAATCGCGAAGAGGAATGGGAAACCGATACCGCTGGCAACGAGCTGGTGTATACCAGTCAGCATGTGGATACACATAGTATTCGCTTGCCGGTGAACTCTGAGCTGTTTGCCGCCGAAGATGCGTTGGCGCTCCGTACGCGCATGGGTGCCCTGGATCATAATGCCGATGGTGCCCTGCTGCTGCACATCGTGGCGGCACTCTCCACGCAGGCACCAGATGCCGGATCGCTCATCCCGTTGAAAAACCTCGTTGAGGTGCTGGCCCTGGATACTGAGCACGCGGATCGTGCCGAGCAGGCACAATGGCGCGTTGCTGAATGGCTACGGCTCATCGGCTCGCTCCAAGTCTGTGGCACGCGGATGAAGGTGATTCGCGGGAAGCCGACCACCTACCGCGGGCCGATTGCCAGTCTGAGCTTCCGCGATGTGCGCGGGGTGCCAGCGTATGTGCTGGTACGTCCGACCGAATTGACGGATGAATTGCTGGAGGACAACCACAAGCTCGAATACCTGGGCATGGTCGGGAAGCTCCTGCAGATTCCGGATGCCCACCGGCCGTCGGGGAAGTGGGCGAGAAGTATCGGATTGTCGTTGCTGTACTGGTGGCGACTGCTCCTGACCAGCTCGACGACTGAGGCGGCCGGTCGGAAGATCACTTGGCGCACGTTTAGCCTGCGGGAACTACTCGTGGATGTCTACCTCGCCGAGGGGCTGCACGAGCTGCTGGCGGGTCGCACTAAGTACCGTGCCAAGGAGTATCTCGATGAGGCATTCGAGAAGTTGAAGGACGTGGGCATTCTCGCCGATGCGGTGCGCGACGAATCGCTGCCATACATCAACGGCTTGGCAGATAAGAAACGTGGTTGGAAGGGGCAGGACTGGCTGCGGCAGCAGTTCTCCGTCGTCCCGGCGGTCGAATTGATGGCAGAAGTTCGTCCGATCAGAAAACAGGCGCTGGAGCACCAGAAGGAAGAGAAGAAGAGTCCACGGAAGACCAAGGCGTCGAAGTAGCAAAGTGACGAGGCGGAAAGGCGGCAGCAGAGAAGAACGACCGGCGGGTCAGGCCATGAGCCTATGCACCCGCCGGTTTTCATTGTCGGCGGCGGAACTCTTGGTTTGACTCGTAGCCAGAAGAACTCTTAGCTCTGTCACGACTCCTTGGTATCTAATGCTCACCTTGCCGCCACGTTGCCGCTTCCGTGCCCACGACACTTAGCTGAGGTATACCTGCTCTGGTATGGAGTACTCGAAAAAGACTGTAACGGGTGAGGCATCGCGACCGTAGGGAAGCGAGGCACGAAACCGAGAAGACTCGTAGGACGACACAGTCCTGATGTAATAGTATAACCTAGTATACGCTTTCCTATTTACGGCAAAAGTCTGCGTGGTATGCACAGTTGCGCGGTCCTTATGCACAGTTGCGCGGTCCTTGTGCACAGTTGCGCGGTCCTTGTGCACAGTTGTGCGGAGCCAAGCGCGAGCCACAGTTAGGGGGCCGCGGAGCGCCAGTTAGGGGGGGGGGGGGGGGCCCAAACCCCC
>Ga0172368_10000518_pt1 | contig 54879 bp, 37 predicted proteins | sample Lak11m_FD_114540 | JGI IMG/M metagenome (GOLD analysis project Ga0172368, IMG submission 114540) | Freshwater microbial communities from Kabuno Bay, South-Kivu, Congo - kab_022012_11m | ecosystem: Environmental > Aquatic > Freshwater > Lake | place: Democratic Republic of the Congo: South-Kivu... | reverse complement strand
TCCGCCAGCAATATGGGGGCAATGCCCTCGCCGATGCCGACGCCCGCCGTGCCATCACTCTCCTGCACGAATTGTGGGCAGTGGCGAAGACGGAGCGGAAGCGGCTATACGCGAATACGGAAACGGAAGTGTAAACACGTATAGGATGTAATGGGTAAACTCGTTGCCGCACCCTCGCGTTATGCCTGCGATGAGGTAAGTTGCCGCCAACCGGCTCTCACTACGAGAATATACAACGGGACTACGCGATGCTGATTTCGACCCACCCGAAGGTCATCTCCTGCACGGGCGTCACCTCGATCACCTGATCGCCGCGGTGCAATGCCGCCGGCGGAATCTCGAACGCGTGCACCGGGCATTCCGGCGCCGGCGACGGCAGCTCCCGCTGTCCGCGCGGCGGGCAGACCGTCCCGTTCACGCGCACCTCCAGCCCTGCGGTATCGCCCGCGAGCACGCCCAGCAGTACGGCCGCCTCACCGGATTCCGGCCGCGGGCCGATGGGCAGGCGGAAGGCCTTGACCTGTCCCGCGCCGACGATGGCGGGCAGCGGCCAGGCCGGCGTTTCGCCCGGCGCCCAGGTGTCGGCGAAGGTCAGCACGTGCCGCCGCGCCTTGCCGCGCAGCGTGGCCGGCTCGCCCACCTCGCGCAACAGCACCGGATAATTGGTCAGGTCGTCCATCGCGGTCTCGCTGTCGAAATAATTGAACAGGTACACGCGGTCCGCCCCACGGTCGAGGAAGGTGGCCGCCGCCCCGCGAGCCGTCTCCAGCGAATTCGTCACCATGCGCGGGAAGGCATCATACGGCCGCAGCAGAATCTCCAGCCCGGCGCACAGCGTGACTCCGGTGCCGTCCAGCAGCGCCTTCCACAGTTCGAGGGGCATGTCCGTCTCCGCGGACGCCCAGAACGGCGTCACCACCAGCCAGTCGATCAGACCCTTTTTTGCCCAGGCCACCGCATCCATGCCCAGCCGCCGCGCCGTCTCCGGCCGTGAGGGGACGCGCGCACCCAGCCGGATGGGGTGGCCGCGCCGTGCCGCCCAATCATCCAGCAAGCGCCGCACCTCCGCGGTGAACTCGGTTAGCAGCTCGCTGCCTTCCTGCTCGTACCCCGGGCGGAAGTGAAACCCGAAGCGCATCCAGTCCAGCTCCAACCCGTCGAAATCGTAGCGCTCCACCAGCTCGCGAATCAGCCGCATATGATGCTCGCGCACCTCGGGTTGGCCGTAATCGAAAGCGCGGTCGGTCCAGAAGTTGAACCGGTACGGCGCCCGCCGCAGGTCGGGCCGCGACCGCCAGAATTCGCTGTGAATATACGCTTGCTCATCGTCCACCCAGTGGATGTCGTTCATGCGCATGGAGAGCCAGGGAGCGATGCCGCGCTCACGGCAGCGCGCAATCCATACCGCGTAAATGTCGATGCCGTCCTGCGCCAGCTGCCAGGCGGTGTGAATCCACCCGCGCGTGAATGCGCGCTCCTCCGGCGGCCGGCTGGCCAGCAGCGGCTGATCATCGCCCGCCGCCGGGTCATAGCCGCGCCAGATCGGGTCCCACACCGCGCTGTCATAGCTTGTGCGCATGCAGTTCGGGCACAGCAGCAGCTCCGTCACCTGCGTCCCCGCGTACTGATCCACCCACGACGCCACCGTCTCCGCATCCAGCCGCCGCCCGGCGCGGGTCGAGAAATAGTGGCTGTCATCTTCATTCAACGCGATACCGGCCATAGTGACCCTCCCCGCGGTGGTATTCGCCACCAGCAAGCTAACCCCTTCCGTAGGGAACGCCCTTCGTGGCGTTCCTGTTCTCGTATCTCCCCCCTGCCGGTAATAAGAAGACAGGAACGCCACGGAGGGCGTTCCCTACAAAGGTAAGAAGGGTAAGCGTCCGCCATGTCGAAAAAATCGGAGAACCTTTACGAAAGAAGGATGCCATGAAGTTTCCGACCTACCTGTGCAATAGCATTGACCGTGAGCTGAACCAGACCGGCAAGGCTGACGATCCGCTGTGGGCGACGGCGGAGGCGGTCACCCTCAACCACCCGGTGACCGGCGAGCCGGGCAAATTCCGCACCACGGCGAAGCTGCTGTATAACGACAGGTACCTGTATATCGCCTTCCAATGCGAGGACGACTACGCCTGGGGCACCTACACCGAGCGGGATGCCCCCATCTGGAAGCAGGAATGCGTGGAGGTCTTCATCTGCCCGTCCGGCAAGATCCGCCAGTATTTCGAGATCAATGTCAGCCCGCGCAACGTCATCTACGACGCCGCCGTGCTCAACGGCACCCCGGTGGACGGCCGGCATAACATCATCTCGATGACCGACTACGACACCCCGGGCATGATCACCAAAGTGCACATCGACGGTGAGTTGGGCGTCATGGGCGCGAAGGGCTGGTCGGCGGAATACGCCATGCCTTTCACCTCCCTCATCGGCTCCGACCACCTGGTGCCGGAGAGCGGCGACGAATGGCGCCTGAACCTCTACCGCCTGGATTCGTATGAGGAGAACAAGCTCGACTACTACTCCTGGGCCGAGGTCGGCAAGCTCGATTTTCACCGTCCGTGGATGTTCGGCACGCTGAAGTTCGCGTAACTTAGGAAAGCGGTGGAAGGGTGATTCTCGGTCTGGAAGGGTGCGAGAGCCCCGCCCGAGTTCAGGTAGGCTTACCTGAACTCGGGCGGGGCTCTCGCACCCTTCCAGACCGAGAATCACCCTTCCATCGCTTTCCTAAAATAACTACACCGTTTCGGCCTGATCCCCGTCCTTTCCCCGATGCTCAAAATCCGCTACAATATACGCTGTTTTCCGGGGACAATGACATGAATCTGTCCCCTGTCCCCCTGTTCCCTGGGATGAAGGAGATTACCGTGTTTCGCAGCGTAGATTCGCAGGTTTCGTTTCCGAAGCTGGAAGAGAGTTTGGTGTCCTGGTGGCGGGAGTCGGGCGTGCAGCGGCGCGCCATTCCCGGTCGCGACGGCGGGCCGGACTTCGTCTTCTTCGAGGGGCCACCCACGGCAAACGGCAAGCCGGGCGTGCACCACGTGCTGGCGCGCGTATTCAAGGACATTATCGTCCGCTACAAGCGCATGCAAGGCTTCCACATCATCGGCGCACGCGGCGGCTGGGACACGCAGGGCCTGCCCGTCGAGGTAGCGGTGGAGAAGGAACTCAACCTCAGCGGCAAGCGCGACATCGAAAACTACGGCATCATCCCGTTCAACGAAAAATGCCGGGCCAGCGTCTTCCGCTACGTGCAGGACTGGGAGCGGATGACCGACCGCATCGCCTACTGGGTGGACCTGGACGACGCCTATTTCACTTACACCAATAACTTCATCGAATCCGGCTGGTGGATCCTGAAGACAATGTGGGACCGCGGCCTGCTGTATCGCGACTACAAGGTCACCATGCACTGCCCGCGCTGCGTCACCACGCTCTCCGACCACGAAGTGGCGCAGGGATATAAAGAAGATACCGAAGATCCGTCCATCTGGCCGAAGTTCAAGGTCAATACAGTGGACGGCAAGCTGCCGGCGCCGCTGACGGGCTTGCCGGAGCCGGTCTTCTTCCTGGCGTGGACCACCACCCCGTGGACGCTGCCCGGCAACACCGGCCTGATGGTGAAGCCGGACGGGACCTACGTCGCCGCGCAGCATGAAGGCGAAGTGCTGATCCTGGCGGAGGCGCTGCTGGCAGCGAACCTGGGCGAAGACGCGGTCGTGCTGCGCACCTTCAAAGGTTCGGAACTGGCGGGCATCCATTACGAGCCGCTGTACCGCGGCCTGCCCGGCGGCGGCGAAACCATCGATTGGGATGACGCCTACCGCGTGGTCGCCGACGATTACGTCTCGCTGGAGGACGGCACCGGCGTGGTGCACACCGCGCCCGCCTACGGCGACCTGGAGATCGGACGGCGCCACGGGCTGCCCACCCTCTTCTCCGTCGACCTGACCGGCAGCATGATGGCGCTGCCCGACCTGCGCGACCTGGAGGGCCAGTTCTTCAAGGAAGCGGACCCGAAGATCATCCGCGACCTGAAAGACCGCGGGCTGCTCTTCCGCAGCGGGCGGGTGAAGCACACCTACCCGTTCTGCTGGCGCTGCGACGCCCCGCTGCTCTTCTTCGCCAAGTCGAGCTGGTACATCCGCACCACCGCCCGCAAGGAGCAATTGCTGCGCGGTAACGATACCATTCACTGGGTGCCCGACCACATCAAGTATGGCCGCTTCGGCAACTGGCTGGAAAACAACATCGACTGGGCGATCAGCCGCGAGCGTTACTGGGGCACGCCGCTGCCCATCTGGGAATGCGCGTGCGGCCACCAGCAGTGCATCGGCAGCGTGGCGGAGCTGGGCGAGAAGGCCGGCAAGGACCTGTCGGAGCTCGACCTGCACCGTCCCTACGTCGATGAGATCACCTGGGCATGCCCGGAGTGCGGCGGCAAGATGACCCGCGTGCTGGATGTGATGGACGCCTGGTTCGACAGCGGCGCCATGCCCGTGGCGCAGTGGCACTACCCCTTCGAGAATAAGGAATGGGTGGAGCAGACCAACGCTTATTACGCCGACTTCATCTCGGAGGCGATCGACCAGACGCGCGGGTGGTTTTACACACTGCATGCCGAAGCCACGCTGCTCTTCGATCGTCCGGCGTTTAAGAACGTGATCTGCCTCGGTCACATCCTGGATGAAAAGGGCTTCAAGATGAGCAAGTCCAAGGGGAACATCGTGGACCCCTGGGCGGTGCTGAACGAGCAGGGGGCGGACGCCATGCGCTGGTACATGTATACCAGCACCGCGCCCGGCAACCCGCGCCGTTTCTCCGGCCACCTGGTCGGCGAGTCGATCCGCAAGTTCCTGCTCACGCTGTGGAACACCTACAGTTTCTTCGTGACCTACGCCAACCTGGATGGCTGGCAGCCGAAGCCGGTGGCGACCAAGGATCTGGCCTTGATCGACCGCTGGGCGCTGTCGCAGGTGCAGGCGCTGGTGAATGAGGTGACGACGAAGCTCGAAGATTACGAGGTGACCGATGCCGCCCGCGCCATCGAGAACTTCACCGACCTGCTCTCCAACTGGTACCTGCGCCGCAACCGCCGCCGCTTCTGGAAGAGCGAGGCGGACGCCGACAAGCAGGCCGCATATTATACGCTGCACGCCTGCCTGGTGACGGTGGCGAAGCTGCTGGCGCCCTTCGCGCCCTTCGTTAGCGAGGAGATCTACCGCAACCTGGTGGCCGAGCAGCAAGCCGGCGCCGCCGAGAGCGTGCACCTGGCCGACTGGCCGCGGGTGGACCCAGCGCTGGTCGACCCGGAGCTGGACCGCGACATGGCGGTGCTGCTGAAGGTGGTCGAGCTGGGCCGCTCCGCCCGCTCCGAATCCGGCCTGAAGGTGCGGCAGCCGCTGGCGGAGATGCTGGTGCATGTACCCGGCGCCGCGGAGAAGCAGGCGCTGCTGCGCTTCGAGGGTGACTTGCTCGACGAGCTGAACGTGAAGGCGCTGCGTTTCATTGAAGGCGCCAGCGGCATGGTGGAATATCGCCTGAAGCCGAACCTGCCGGTCGTCGGTCGCAAATATGGCAAGCTGGTGCCCGCGCTGCGCAACATGCTGCAGAGCCTGTCGTCGGAGCAGACGCAGGCCATCGTCGCCGCCGCCAACGCCGGCCAGCCCTTCACGCTAACCGTGGACGGCCAGCCGTTGGAGATGGGCGGGGATGAGATCCTCGTAGAATCCTCCTCCCCCGCCGGCCTCGCAGTGGCGGAAGAAGGCGGCTATACGGTAGCGCTCAATACCGAGATCAGCGAGGAGCTGCGCCGCGAAGGTCTGGCGCGCGACCTGGTGCGCAACGTGCAGGACGCGCGCAAAAATGCCGGCCTGGAGATCAGCGATCACATCCGTCTGTTCCTGCAAATGCCGGAGGCGCTGATCGAGGCCGTGAGCCCGCACCGCGACGCCCTGGCCTCCGAAACACTCGCCGACGACGTGACCTTCGGCACGCCCCCGGCCGAAGCCTGCACGGAAGAGTCCGAACTGGGCGACGAGAAGATCGTCATCGGCATCGTGAAAGTCTGAACAGGCAGGCGGTGTAAGGCACATTCTCAGTCTGGAAGGGTGCGAGAGCCCCGCCGAGTTTAGGTACGTCTACCGAAATTCGGCGGGGCTCTCGCACCCTTCCAGACTGAGAATGTAGCTTCCACCACTCTTCACACACCATGTGACATTGCCCATTCACCCCGAACCCGCTACAATAATAACCTCGAAATTTATGGCCAGGCGAAGGATGGTGTATGGCAGGGCGAAATTTAACGGCACAGATCTTTGCACCGTTGTTGAATAAATATTGGCGGAATCCGACGAAATTTTACTGGGAAGGGTATAACGCCTTTACCTATCGCCAGGCTAAAGTTATCAGCATCGAGCGCTCGCACGCGCTGGTGCAGGTCTCCTTGCCGAAAGACACGTCCCACCGGGTCGAGGTGAACCTGGCGAAGGACGGGCAGGTTGAGGTGAGCTGCGACTGCCCGCGGCTGCAGCTTGAATGCTCGCACAAAATCGCCGCCTTCTTCGAATTGCAGCGCTACCTGCAGGAGCACCCGCCGTGCATCTGGCAGCAGGTGCTGGACGAGGCCATCAAGCCGGAACGCACGCGGAAAGTGACCACCGGCAACGCCGTCATCGCCTTCAGTCTCTTCACGGACAATAACGCGACGTATACGCACATCACGCCCCACAGCATCGCGCGGCGACAGTTGCCGGACAGGCTGCCGGAGGACGGCGCCGAGCTGGCGCAGGTCATCCACCGCACGAAGGGGATCGCCGCGCGACCGGTGTATACCCGCTCGGACTTTACCAGCATTTATAATGCCACGCCCGAGCTGATCGCCGCCATGGGGCTCATCCTCTCCACCGGTACCTATTACTCGCAGGAAAACTCTTTCAACACGCTCATCCCGCTATTGAAAACCTGTCCGGTATTCCTGGGCGACGGCAAGGACCCGCTCGCGAAGCCGTTGACCATCACCGACGCCGAGGCGGTGCCCGAGGTGGTGACCGAGCAGGTCGAGGATGGCATGCGGCTGACACTCTGGTTGACACTGGACGACCGCCGCTTCCAGCTCGCGCCTGGCGAGACGATGGTGCTCGGGCGCAAGGCGGGATGGGTGCTGCAGGACGCCACCATCTTCCGCATCGGCGGCACCGCGGCACTGCTGCAGGCGTTTCTGCGCTACCCGGAAATCATCATCCCCGCGGAAGAACTGGAGGAGTTCAGCGGCAAATACCTGACGGCGCTGGCCGACCAGGTGACGCTGGCCGGCGAGTTCGCCACCTCCGGTGATATACGCGCGGAGCCGGTGCGGCGGGTATACCTGCGCGAAGACAGCGGAGAGTTCCGCGCGGAACTGCGCTTTGGCTACGAAGATTATGAAGTGGCATACGCGTCCTACCTGCCCGAGACCAGCCTGGTGCCCCACGAGAACGGCAGCAGCACGCTGGTCCGCATTCATCGTAATACGCAAATCGAGATGGAAGCGTGGAAAGCGCTCTCCGGCTTCGGTCTGAAGCGTGGCGAAGAATCAGGCCGCTTCGTGCTGCGCAAATCGGTGAACACGGTGGACTTCCTGCTGCACCAGGTGCCGCGGCTGGCGGAAGCCGGGTTCGAAGTCTACGGCGAGGAGGAGCTGACCACCGCGCGGGTGAACCGCAGCCGCCCGACCATCTCCTTCGCGGTCTCCTCCGGCATCGACTGGTTCGACGTGCAGGCGGTGGTGCATTTCGGCGAGCTGGAGGTGGGCCTGCAGGAGCTGCGCCGCGCCCTGCACCGCCGCGAGCGCTTCATCAAGCTGGCGGACGGCACCATCGGCGCCCTGCCCGAGGACTGGCTGGCGCGCTACCGGCGGCTGCTCGACCTGGGCGAGCCGTCCGGCGAGAAACTGCGGCTGTCCGCCGCGCAGATCACCGCCATCGACGCGCTGCTGGACGGGGCGGATTCCGCGCGCGTGGATGAGAAGTATGAAGAGCGCCGTCACCGGCTGCAGCATTTCGACTCGATCGAGCATCGCGACCCGCCCCGCGGCCTGACCGGTGAGCTGCGCAGTTATCAGCAGGCCGGCTACGAGTGGCTGCACTTCCTGCATGACTACGGCTTCGGCGGCTGCCTGGCCGACGACATGGGCACCGGTAAAACCATCCAGGCGCTGGCGCTGCTGCAGTCGCTGCGCGAGAACGGCCACGCGACCACCGCCGACCTGGTGGTGGTGCCGCGCTCGCTGATCTTCAACTGGCAGCGCGAGGCGGAGCGCTTCGCCCCCGGCCTGCGCATACTGACCCATGCCGACGGCGACCGCGACCAGACGCTGCAGTCCTTCGCCGGGGCGGATGTGGTGCTCACCACCTACGGCATCCTGCTGCGCGACATCGAGCAGTTCCGCCAGTATGCCTTCCACTACGTCATCCTCGACGAATCGCAGGCGATCAAAAATCCGTTGAGCCAGACGGGACGCGCCGTGCGGCTGGTCTGCGGCGACCACCGGCTGGTGCTGACCGGCACGCCGGTGGAGAACAACGCCACCGAGCTCTGGTCGCAATTCGCCTTCCTTAACCCCGGGTTGCTGGGCAGCCTGGAATACTTCCGCCAGGAGTTCGCCACCCCCATCGAGAAGGGCGGCAACGCGGAAGCGGCGCAGGCGCTGCGCCGGCTGGTCTTCCCCTTCATCCTGCGCCGCACCAAGGAGCAGGTGGCGTCCGAATTGCCGCCGCGCACCGAGCGCACGCTGTATTGCGAGATGGAGCCGCCGCAGCACGCCCTGTATGAGAAGACGCGCGACCGCTACCGCGCCGTGCTGCTCGGCCTCATCGATGACGAAGGCATGGACAACGCGCGCATGAAGATTCTGGAGGGCCTGCTGCGCCTGCGCCAGATCTGCAACCACCCGCGGCTGGTGGACGGCGGCTTCGATGGGACGTCTGCCAAGTTCGACGAGCTGCTCGACCTGCTGGAGACACTGCGCGCCGAGGGGCACAAAGCGCTGGTCTTCTCGCAGTTCACCCGCATGCTGAAGATCGTCCGCGAGGCGCTCGATGCCCGCGGCATCCCGTATGAATACCTTGACGGCCAGACCAGGGACCGCCAGGCGCGCGTGGACGCCTTCCAGGAGACGCCGGACACGCCGTTCTTCCTCATCAGCCTGAAGGCCGGCGGCGTGGGTCTCAATCTGACCGCCGCCGACTACGTGATCCACATCGACCCCTGGTGGAATCCGGCCGTCGAGATGCAGGCCAGCGACCGCGCCCACCGCATCGGCCAGGACAAGCCGGTTTTCATCTACCGGCTGATCATGAAGGACTCCGTCGAGGAGAAGATTCTCCTGTTGCAGGATCGCAAGCGCGAGCTCGTCCGCCAGCTCATCAGCACCGACGGCGGCCTCTTCAAATCGCTGACGCGGGACGACATAGCGGAATTGTTCAGTTGACGTTGGAAGGTTGGAAGAATGGAAGAGTGGATCAGTTCGTAAAGGAATGCGGTAATCCGCATCCCTTTACGGGCTGATCCATTCATTCCGCGAAAAGCCGCCGGATTAGCGTCCAGCCCTCGTCGATGAACAGTGGTGATTCCTGCCCCATCTCCTCATCCAGACGATCGAAGCCGTTGGCGGCGATGCCGTCGCCGGCCAGCACGAAGGGCACCGGCTTGCCGATGTGGGTGCGAATGGCCAGCGGCGTGTAATGATCGGGCAGCACGCCGATGCGCGCAGCGCCGTATCGCTGCGCCGCTGCCCATACCGGGCCGATAATCTCGCGGTCGGTCAGCTCGATGGCGCGGATCTTCCCCTCCAGGTCGCCCTGGTGGCCGCATTCGTCCGGCGCTTCCAGGTGCACGAAGACGAAATCCACCTCCGCCAGCATGCCGACCGCCGCTGCCGCCTTGCCCGCCCAGTTGGTGTCGATGCGCCCGGTGGCGCCCGGCACAATGGGCGCGCGCAGACCGGCGATGCGGGCGATGCCGCGGATCAGGTCCACCGCGGAGATAGCCGCCCCGGTCATGCCGTGCGTGAGTTGGAAGCTGTCCAGCCGCGGTGCGTACCCCTGGCCCCACAGCCAGATCATGTTCGCCGGATTTTTCCCTTCGTCCTCGCGCCGCCGGTTGATGGGGTGCTTACGCAGAATCTCGTAGGAATCCCAGAGCATGCCGCGCAGCAGGTCCTCCGCATCGCCGACGGGCAGGTGCGCCGCCACCGGCTGGCCCATCACGTCGTGCGGCGGGGTGGTTTTCACGTCCACCGTGCCGCCGTTCCAGATCATCAGGTTGCGGTAGCTGATCCCCGGGAAGAAGTGAATCTGCGGCGTATGCAGCTTTTCTTCGATCACCGCCATCAGCTCGGCGCCTTCTTCGGAGGTGATCTCGCCGGCGCTGTAATCGACGATGTGCTCGCCGTCGGTGGTGATCAGGTTGCACCGATAGGCGATGTCGCGCGGGCCCAGGTCGTGCCCCTGCGCGGCGGCCTCCAGCGGCGCGCGGCCGGTATAATACTTCGCCGGATCATAGCCCATGATGGAGAGAGCGGCCACGTCGCTGCCCGGCGGCATCCCCGGCGGGATGGTCTGCACCCGTCCCACGGTGCCCCTGCGCGCCAGCGCATCCAGGTTCGGCGTCTTCGCCGTCATCAACGGCGTGCGGCCGTCCAACTCCGCGACGGGATCATCCGCCATGCCATCCGGGACTATCAAGACATACTTCATCGCTCGGTCTTTCCACGGGAAGATTTGCATGCACAGTCTAGCATAAGTTCAGTGGGATAGGAAGAATGGGAGTGAGTAGTCAGTAGTAATAAGTGATAAGTAGTAAGAAGTGCAAGCCCGGTGGTCGAGTAGGCAAGTCAGCCTTTTCGAAAAACCTTCATAGTTATCGAGCCGTATCGAGACTACCTCTCTTATAGAGCCCGTTCACGCAAGGCGTACCTAAATGCGCGGGGTCTCGATACGGCGCGAGAGCTGTGGGGGCTTTTTTAATGAAGCTTCCTTGCCTACTCGACCGCCGGACCGGGCGCACCAAACAACAGGGACCCCGGCGCTCGCTGCTCCGGGGTCCGTGCCTGTGTTTCAATTAAACGGCATTACCGGTCATGCCGGCCGTGGCCTTTGCTCTCTTTGTCGCCGCCCTTGTCGCCGCTGTCGTTGCTCTTCTCCTTGCTGTCACCCTGATCCTTGCTCTCCTTCTCGTGCCGGTCGTTATCCTGCGGTTGGGCACTCTGTTCTTTATCCTGATGGGTGTCAGCGGACTGCGGCTGGTTATTCTGTGGCGTATAGCCGCCATTCGGATTACCATCGTAGGGTTTGATCTCGATTTTTTTACCCAGCCACTCGAAGATGCTCGGCATGTTGCCGTCCTGTTGCTGGTCGCGCCGCCAGGATGGTCCATTGTCCTTGCCGTCGGGCTGCTGATCGCGCCGCCACCACGGGCTGTTGTCTTTGCCGTCGGGCTGGCCGGGCTGCGGTTCGTATCCGCTGTCTTTACCGGGCTGCGGCCGGTAGTCGCCATGCTGCTCGCCGGGGTTCGGCCGGTCGTAATCGGGGCGCGGATTCATATCGCCGTATGGTCGAGGGTTGTCGATCACCGGTCCGGTGGTCGGCGCCGGCGGGCGTCCGGGCAGCTTGCCATGATCGACGTCCTGATCACGCCGGTCATTGATCGGATTGTTATCGGGCCGCGGTTTGTTATCGTTCGGCCGGTCACCATACCCGCCGTGATATCCGTCCGGCTGATCGGTGTCTTTGTAGCCACCCGGCCGGTCGCCGGGACGGTTGTCATTGTAGGGACGGCCGCCGTCATGCCCGTGATACGGCGGATCGGCGTCCCGCCGGCTCCAGTCGATTTTATGGTGCTGGTGGAAATTGATGTACCAGTTGCAATCGTAGTCGTGCCGCCAGACATGGCTGCGGTTGTGCCAATCAATGTCGATGACGATAATGACCGTTTCCGTCGTCCATCGGTTGACGATGCACACATCCCGGTTCGGCTGCCGCCAATCATAGCGGAAGCCGTAGGCGTCGCAGAGGAATTTCACCGGCAGGTAGGTGACATCGTCGATAATCACCACCGGCATGTCCAGCCAGACCTTGCGGTCGTTGACCCATGCGGTCATGCGGTAGGGCACCACGTAGATCGTCGTGTCGTAGAGGGTGATGCAGATCTCGTTCCGATCCACATGGTAATCGACGTCGGCATCGAAGGTTTCCGCGAAATCCTGCAGCGAGATCATCGGCCGATCGTTGATCATCACGATGTGCGGGGTCATCGGGTTGACCGCCAGCACGGCGCCGGCGATCAGCAGAAACACCAGTATCGCGATAAATCTCACTCCTGACATGGCCCTTCCTCCTTTTTCGGACAGCCTCCAAATCAGATCATTACTCTATTATACGCCTTGCCTGGCAAAAAGTTGCATTGACCGGGACAATATTTTATAGTGGCGAGTGACCTGGTCATACCACCATTCTCGTTCTCGGGGACAGTCCCTAGTGTCATGTGAACGGGCATAGATGAGGAAACGGGCGCTGGTTACGGAGGGCCGGGACAGTCCCTGACGTTTTCTGATCATAACGCCTGGTCCGGTGGTCGAGTAGGCAAGTGAGCCTTTCGAAAAACCCTCACCGCAACCGCGCCGTATCGAGACCACCTCTCCCTAATGCCCGTTCACGCGAAGCCTTCCTGTTAGCGCGGGGTCTCGATACGGCGTGGGAGCGGTGAGGGATTTTCGTGCCTACTCGACCGCCGTACCGGGTATCCGTTCAATCGATCCTGCCCAGAACGCGATCCGCTCCCGTTTCCACGTATACGTGACCGCCATGCCAACCGCCGTGGGGATGATGGCGGGGTAGGAGTATTCGCCCGGCGCTGTTTCGATGTCCAGCGTTCGCGGCCAGGTAATGCCGTTGTCGAAGGAAAGGGCAATACGCAGCGGCGTGCGCGCGGCCCAGTTGCCGGCCACTGGATTGAAGACCAGCGCCAATGTGCCATCAAGCAGCTTCGCAAGGTCGAGGCCGCTGTTGTTGTTCGGCAGGCTCGTCGGATAGGCCGGGCGCCAGGTGCGGCCGTTATCTAATGAATCGCTGCGGAAAATGGCGCCGGCGGTGCTGCGCATCAGCATGTGCACCTGTCCGGGCGCCGATTCCCACAGGCTGGGCTGGATGATGCCCAGGCCGGTCACGGCGCTGCGGTCCAGCAGCGGGCTTGCTTCCCACGTCTGGCCGCCGTCCGTGCTGCGGTCGACGAAGACGTCCCAGCCTTCGGCCGTTTCTACCGAAGCCGGCGCCAGCCAGTCACCGTTGGAAAGGAGGATCGGCTTGTTCTTCACCGGTCCGCGCCCGCCGCGGTCGCCCGGGACCAATTCGCGCGGTTCGCTCCAGGTGTTGCCGCCGTCCTCCGAGGTGATGATCCACGTTTTCCAGTCCGGAATCTCATCGCCGACCTTGAAAAACAGGTGCACGCGTCCGGCGGGATCGGCGAAGAGCACCGGGTTCCAGTGCGGGCTCGGCCGCACCTTCGCCAGCAGGCGCGGCGGCGACCAGCGCCCTTCACGCCGCTCCGCGCCCCAGATACCAACGTCCGCATGCTTCTCGTGCGTGCCGCCGAACCAGGCGGCGAGGAAGCGGTTGTTCGACAACTGCACCAGCGTGGAGGCGTGGCAGGATGAAAACGGCCGGTCATCCTGAAAGATGTGCTCGTGCACGTAGATGAGCTGCCGCAGATATTCCCCGTAATCCGACAGGTTCAACGACTGCCCGCCGGCCTGGATCGCTTCTTGCAGGCGCGACACGGAGAGCGTGGCCGGTATCGTCCCCTCCCGCAGGCATTGCGCGGCGGCCAGCCCGGCGGCGTAACCGGTCTGTGCGCAGGTGGCCATCACGCGGAAGGAGCTCATCGCCATCTGCTCGCCCGAGGCTCCGCGCCCCGGCACCAGCAGGTTCTTCGCCCCCTTCGGGATCAGCGCCCGCAGCGGGATGTGATACGGCTCCACCATGTCGCAGATGCCGGTCCCCGCGCGCTGCACACGGTCAGGCCAGTGGTAATCGATGTGATAGGTGCCCACCACCACCGCGTCGTCGAAGATGGCGCCGTGCCGCACCTCCTCCTCGGTCAGCACATGCTCGCCCACGATGCGCCGGCCCTCGCGCACGCCGATCTGCCGCGAGACGCTCGCCAGCACATGACGGTCATACACCGTCCCCGCATACCCCTTCGTCTGCAGGTGGTAGATCAGCCCCATCATCTGCCGCCGGGCGTGCAGCTCCGCCGCCGACAGGCTCACCCCGTCCGCCGCATCGAAGCCGATCACCTTCATCTTCACTTCCAGCTTGCCGGTCGGAAAGGCATGCACGCTGGTCATCGGCAAGTCGTCGTCAGTTTCCCACGTCGGGCAACCCGCCGGCAAGAACGGCTCAACGGGCTTCCCGGTGTCCCACAGCGTGAAATACAGGCTCATCGGCAGTTGCCGCAGCGGCCCCTCGTGCATCGTCGGGAAGCCTGCGGCGGCCGGGATGACGCACTCCCCCGTCGCATCGATCACCATGCCCGGTTGATAAGTCAGCGACCCACCGTCCAGCGCCACCCACACCCGCCGGATGGTTCCCTCCTCTGACTCCGCGTCATAAACGCGGGCATGCAGTAGAATCTCCACCCCCGCCTCCAGCAGCATCTCCTGCAGGAAAAAGGCCATGTGCTCCAAGTCGTACCCGCGCCGGTCGGCCAGCGGGTTATACGGCTGGATCAATCTTCGTGCCTCTAGCCGCCCGACCAGTTCTGCAAACGGCCGGTTCACTCGTGCCGTGTCGCCGCAAAATCCGGCCACCCCACCCGCCGTCCCCTGCCCACCGAGGACGTTATGTGGCTCGACAAGCACGACATGCGCCTCACCCTCACGGGCGCCCAGCGCGGCAAACACCCCGGCCATGCCGCCGCCGGTGATCAGGATATCGACGTTACGTGAATCGGAAGGCATTGCTTGCTCCTACAGCGTGCATTGTAGGGTTTTTTCATCGAGATGGATAGAAGGAATGGGATGTATGCCAATTTCTCACGATTCTGGTCAGCGATGGAAGCGAGACTCTTAGTCTGGAAGGATGCGGGAGCCCCGCCGGTGACAGGGAGTCTTATCAAAATTCGAGCGGGGCTCTCGCACCCTTCCAGACTGTGAATCACGATTCCACCGCTAGCCAGAATCGTGAGTAATGGGCAAAAGCTCATTACTTAACATGATAGAACTACTCACCACCGCCATTCCCCGCTGTCCCCTGTTCTCTTTCACCTCTCCCCTGTTCTCTGCTACAATACTGCCGTTATGAATATTATCCAACCCGCACGCACACGCAGCGCGCCGTCGCCGACGGGCGATCCGCATGTCGGGACGGCCTATATCGGGCTGTTCGATTACGTCCTCGCCCGGCAGACGGGCGGGCAATTCGTGCTGCGCATCGAGGACACCGACCGCGAGCGCTACAGCGAATCGTCCGCGCGCGCCATCCTGGACGCGATGGCCTGGCTGAAGATCACGCCCGATGAAGACCCGGAGAAGGGCGGCCCGTATGGCCCCTACGTGCAAAGCGAACGTCTGGCGATTTATCGCGAATACGCGGAAAAACTGGTGGCGGACGGCCATGCCTATTTCTGCTTCTGCACGAAGGAGCGGCTGGCGGAGATGCGCCAACAGCAGGAGGCGGAGAAGAAGTCGATGATGTACGACCGCCACTGCCTGTGCGAGCTCTCCGAATTAGAGCGGCGGCAAAAGGTATACGACGGCGTGCCGCACGTCATCCGCATGAAGATGCCGCGCGAGGGCAATACCAGTTGGGTCGATCTGGTGCGCGGCGAGGTGTCCTTCGAGAACGCGCTAATCGATGACCAGGTGCTGATGAAGGCGGACGGCTACCCGACCTACCACCTGGCCAACGTGGTGGACGACCATCTGATGCAGATCACCCACGTCATTCGCGCGGAGGAGTGGATCAGCAGCACGCCCAAGCACCAGGTGCTGTTCAGCATGTTCGGCTGGGGGCCACCGCAATATGCGCACTTGCCGCTGTTGCGCAACCCTGACCGCAGCAAGATCTCGAAGCGCTACGGCCACACCTCGCTGCATTGGTATCGCGACGAGGGCTTCCTCCCGCAGGCGCTGCTCAACTTCCTGGCGCTGCTGGGCTGGTCGCACCCAGAAGAGAAGGAAATCTTCTCGCTGGACGAGCTGATCGAGAAATTTACCTTCTCGCGCTTCAACACCTCCGGTCCCATCTTCGACCTGGAGAAGCTGCGCTGGGTGAACGGCATGTATATCCGCGAAATGAGCGTGGATGAGCTGTACCCGCTGGCAGAGCCGTTCCTCATCAAGGCCGGCATTCTGCAGGAGCAGCCGGTGCCGGAGGAGCAGGATTACGCGAAGAAGTGCATCGCGCTGGAGCAGGAAAAAGTGCGCACGCTGGCCGAGTTCCCGGAGCGCGTGTCCTTCATGTTCGATCCGAACTTCCACTACGAGGACGAGGCGGCGAAGAAGTGGCTGCGCCCCGCGCCCGAGCACGTTCGCCCGGCGTTCCTGAAATTGATTGAGCTGATCGATCCTATCCCGGCCGCCGAGCTGACGTCCGAAAAATACGAGGAGCTCGTCCGCGGCATTGCCGAGGAGCTGCTGGTGGGCGCCGGCAAGATCATCCACCCCACCCGCGTGGCGATGAGCGGCCGCACCGTCGGCCCCTCGCTGTTCCACATGATGGAGCTGTTGGGCAAGGAGGAGGTGCTCTACCGCCTGAAGCGTACGCTGGACGTGATGCATGGCGGGGGGACGCAGGAATAAGCTCAGGGACTGTCCCGACTCAGCGGAACCGAAGCTCGTTTATCTCATTTGACGCCTGCGATATAACCAGCGGGACTGTCCCCTTGTCTAGACGAGCTTGCCTAGACAAGGGGACAGTCCCGCTGGTTATGTTAACCGTTAATGAGGAAGGTAACCATTTCTGGTTCCGCAGGGTCGGGACAGTCCCTGAGCGGTTATCTTCTTGACGCCCACCCGCCTGCCAGCGACAATGGGACGATATGACACCGAAACGACAGATACGCTGGTGGGTTCTCCCGCTCCTTTTCATGCTGCCGCTGCCGGTCTTCCTCATCCGCGGAGGAGGGATGGGGGCGGTGCTCTACCTGGTGATTGCGGTGGCGGCGGGCGTGGTGCTGCTGCTAGCGGGGGGCATAGGACGGCTGTGGCGGCGAGGACGGTTTCGGGCACTGAACGGGGCGCGGGCAATGATACTCGCGCTGCTGGTGCTGGCGGGCGTCGGCGCCTGGCTGTACGGAAGCGTGGAGATTTACCGCTTTACCACCGACCGCGCAGAGCTGCCCATCCCGGACCGCTATGTGGCGGTGATCGTGGTGGACGGCGCCAGCCTGCTGCAGGCGCGCGAGCTGCTGTATCAAGGACTGGCGGACAATACACAGTATGACCGCGCGGTGGGCGACGCCTTCCCCAACATCTCCAAATATTTCCTCACCGGCGGCTCCTTCACCGCGTGCGGGGTCTCCGTGTGGCCCTCCTCCAGCATTCCCGCGCACACCGGCATCGTCACCGGCTGCTACCCGCGCACCACCGGGGTGATGGGCCAGCGCCAGTTCAACGCAAAGACGCGACGCTATACCTCGTATATCGGCCTGGGCATCCTCGCCCATCGCGTGATCCTCGAGCGTGGCGTGCAGACCATCGGCGAGCAGTTCCGCAACGTCCGCTCGCTGGACGTGGTGCAGGTGGCCAACCGCGGCTGCTCGCTCTACGTGCCGTCGCCGCCCAGCGACGAGCTGGCGGTGCAGCGGCTGACGCAGGTGATGGACCTGACTGCGCTCTTCGGCAAGAAGCAGATCCCGCGCATCGCCGTCATTACGCTGCCGGACATCGACCACCTGACGCACAATAACCTGGTCAGCGATGAAAAATCCATCGACCTCTACCTGAAAACCGACCGTACGGTGGGCGAGATCCTCGACCTGTATAAGCGCAAGGGCATCTTCGACAAAACGCTCTTCGTGCTGGCCGCCGACCACGGCATGGGCGAGGTGCACAACCATGTCACCCTCGACAACCTGATGCACGACATGCGCTTTGATACCTTCCAGTCATTGAAGTGGACAGCGGTGCCGGCGTGGGGCAGTTTCGAGGCCAACGCCTGGCTGGGCACGCGCGGGCGTTTCGACCGGGTGTATAACTGCCTGCCGCTGTGGGGCGGCAACAGCGATGGGCTGCTCTACGTGAAGGGACAGCAAGGCGAGCGCGCGAGCTGGGACATCGCGGTCACCGACGCCATGCTGCAGCATTATGCGGTCGGCGGGGCCGAAATCGACATCATCCACCGCCTGCTCGGTTACTCGCCCGGCGTCGGCCTGATCTTCACGCATCCGCAGCAGAATACCTACAATGTCTACGGCCACGGCGGCCAGGGACAGATTCTCGAACGAGTGGAACAGGGTCGGCGGGTGTTCAGCTACCAGGTCGTTTCCGGCCGGGACCCCCTGGGTTATGCGGAGGAGCCGGCCACCGCGCCCTTCGTGAAGTCGGGCGCCTGGCTGGATGACCAGACCTGGCTGCGACTCACCTACCTGGCGCACTACCCGGATGCCATCCGCCGCATCGCCTTCTCCTTCGGCCACCCCAACGCCGCGCCCATGCATATCGTGGCTGCCGACGACTGGGATTTCACACCCTACTACGTGGCGAAGCGCGTGCTGGTGGGCAGCCATGGCAGCCTGAACGCGCAACAGTCGCTGGTGCCGATCATGTTCCATGGCCCGGGCATCAAGCGCGGTGAGCTACCATACGGCCGCACGGTAGACATCCTCCCCACCATCCTTGCCTACTTCGGGCAGGAGAACGCCAACCTCGACGGCCGCCCTCTCCCCGTCTTCACCGACGAAACGAAAAACGCACGTCTCACCACCGGCGCCGGCTGCAGCACCAGTCCCCTCGCCGCCGGCTATTGCCTGGAAGCCCCCTACGCCTCTTACGACCGCCGCATCGTGCGCTATCGTGATGGGAAGCGCGAGGTGATCATCCCCAGCCTCCGCGCCGCCCTCCCCCAACTCCAATCTCAGCCCAATATCACCGTGGAATATGCCGGCTATCAGGCGCCTTACCTGCAGCTTCGCATTGTCTACGCTGGACAGAAGCGGGCGGATGGGCGGGTACGGTTCAATACGGCGAACCGTAAATTCGAGTGATCCTGGTTGGCAACACCTCTCTTTATGAAGATCGGCCCGTGAGGCTGGCAGATTAGTGGTGGGGATAGGAGAAATGGGACGAATGGGAAAAATGTGTGGGTGTATGAATGGGAAGCTCACCTATTATCCCCATCCTCATTTTTCCCATTCGTCCCATTTCTCCTATCCCCACCAATAATCCGCCAGCCTCCCGGGCCGATCCTCCCAAGGAAAACTTCCTGTATACAACTCCTGCTTTTTGTCACCTTTCCATCCCCAACCCGGCAGGGAACCGGGTGTGCGCAACGAAAACAGGGGCAAGAACGCGAGACGGAGGGTGAATGAGCATGCAGCGTCCACGGGTGGAGTCCGAAGTATTGTGGCTGGGAGCACCGGCAGCGCGGTGGCTGGATGCGTTTCCGATCGGGAACGGACGCATCGGGGCGATGGTGTTCGGAGGCACGGAACAGGAGCGGCTGGCGCTGTACCACGAGAACCTGTGGCGCGGCGTGACGCGCGAGCGCACCACGCGCCCGGTGGCGCCGGAGACGCTGGCGCAGATTCGTGAGAAGCTGCTGGCGGGCGAATGGGTGGAAGGCACCGCGCTGGCCACCGAGTATCTGAGTGGGCATGGCGGGGGCGTGCAGGCGTACCAGCCCGTCGGCGACCTATCTCTGCACCTGCCCGGGCACTTCGCGGAGCATTACCGCCGCACGCTGAAGCTGACCAGCGGCATCGCCGAGGTGAGTTACACGGTGGGGACGGTGACGCATACCCGCGAACTGTTCGCTTCCGCCGAGCGCAATGTGATCGTGATCCATCTGACCGCCGACGCCCCCGGCGCCATCAGCGCCAGCGTGGGATTGAGCCGCATCGAGGACCCGGACTGCACGCTGAAACCGTGGGCGGAGGGCGACTGCTTCGGCTTCGACGCCCGCTTCACCGAAGGCGTGCAGTTCTCCGCCGCGGCGAAGGTGATATTGACCGGCGGCGTTTACACGACAGGCGAAGGCGCGTCGCTGCGGTTAGCCGGCGCGGATGAGGTGACCATTATCCTGGCCATGGCCACCGATTTCAACGAAGACGATCCGCACGGCCACTGTGCACGCTTGCTGGACGCCGTGCAGGAAGAATATTTTCAATTGCGCGAGGAGCATGTGGCCGAGCATCACGCGCTGTTCGACCGCGTGCGGCTGGAGATTGCCGGCGATCCCGCGCTGGAGGCGCTGCCCGCTGACGTTCGCCTGCAGCGCCTGCGCGACGGCGGTGACGACCCGGCGATCATTGCCCGCTACTTCCAGCTCGGGCGCTACCTGCTGCTGGCCTCCTCGCGAAAATGTGACCAGCCCGCCAACCTGCAAGGTCTGTGGAACGAGGACCTGCAGGCGCCGTGGGCCAGCGACTTCCACCAGGACGTGAACATCGAGATGAACTACTGGCCGGCGGAGTCCTGCAATCTGGGCGAGTGCCTGACGCCTTTCCTCGCCTACCTGCGGCGCGTGTTACCGGCGGGCCAGCGGGCGGCGAAGGACCTGTACGGCTGCCGCGGGGTGTGGCTGCCCATCACCGACGACGTGTGGACCCGCGCCACCCCGGAAGCGCCGAAATGGGACGTATGGAGCGGCGCGGCGGCGTGGCTGGCGCAGCATCTGTGGTGGCGCTACGAATACGGGCGTGATCAAGAATTCCTGCGGGATGAGGCGTATCCCTTCATGACGCAGGTGGTGGACTTCTTCGAGGATTTCCTGGTGCGCGACGCGCAAGGGCGGCTGGTGACGGTGCCCTCGCAGTCGCCGGAGAACCGTTTTACGGGTGGGGCGGACCCGGTCAGCCTGTGCGTGGCGGCGACCATGGATATTTTGCTTATCCGCGAGCTGCTGGACCACTGCCTGCGCGCGTCGGAAATCCTGAACGTGGATGCGAAGCGCCGCGCGAAGTGGCAGGCCATTCTGAACGATTTACCGCCTTACCAGATCGGCAAGCACGGACAACTGCAGGAATGGCTGGAGGACTTCGACGAGGAGGAGCCGGGCCACCGGCATGTGTCGCATCTCTACGGGGTGTTCCCGGGCGAGGAGATGACGCCGGAGCGGCTGCCGGAGTATTACCAGGCGGCGCGCGTCTCGCTGGAACGGCGTCTCGCCAGTGGCGGCGGGCACACCGGCTGGAGCCGCGCGTGGACGGCGGTGCTGTGGGCGCGCTTCCGCGAGGGCGGGCTGGCCTACGGGCACCTGGTGCACCTGGTGACGGATTTCGCCACGGATAGCCTCCTCGATCTGCATCCGCCGCAAATCTTCCAGATCGAAGGGAACCTGGGCGGCACGGCGGCGGTGGCGGAGATGCTGCTGCAGAGCCATGGCGGCGCGCTGCGCCTGCTGCCCGCCTTGCCTCCACAGTGGCCGTCCGGCGCCGTGATGGGCCTGCGCGCCCGCGGTGGCTTCACCGTGGATCTTTCCTGGCGCGACGGCGCACTCACCGAAGCCCGCATCACCGCGGATCATGCCGGACTCTGCCGCATCCAGTGGGAATGCGACGCCTGCCATGCCTCCTGCGGCGAAGAACTGGTCCCGCTGACCCATGAGGCGAATATCATCACGTTCTCGACCCTCCCCGGCCAGTGCATCGTGCTGCACACGGCGGAGGAACCCGTGAAGAGATAGTGATAAGTAATAAGTGAGTAGTGAGTAGTAGCTGGTATGGTGGTTGAGTGGCTGTAAAGCATATCCGCTTCTTGCCACGGCTCTTGCGCCGTATCGAAACCACCATGGCTGGCGTGAACGCGGGCTCTCTGGGAGAGTGGTCTCGATACGGCGCGGGAGCTGTGAGGAGTTTTCGAAAAGGCTCCCCTGCCTACTCGACCGCCGTACCGGGCACTGCTCACTACTCACTTATCACTTCTTCCTACGCCGCTTTCCACACCTGCCGCAGGTCCGCGGGCAGCTGGCCGGCCACGTCCGTCACCTCGCCCACTGAGATCTGCTCCTTCAAGGCGTGGAAGACCACACGCACGGCGTGCTCGGCATTCACCTCGTGCTTGATATGTATCTGCACGCGCGTGACGAACTCTTCGCGGTCGAGATGGTTCATGCCGCGCAGGCGCGCGGTGATCTTCTCCCACCACGACCCGGATTCCCACAGGTCTTTCCACTCCGACGGCAGCTGCGCCCACACGTCATCCGCCTCGCCCGGCGTGAGCCGATCCCGCAGCGCCTGGAACACCGCCGCCACCACGTGCTCGGCATGTTCCTCCGTCTGCACCCCGGGAATCTGCATCACGCGCAACAATAATTGCTTCAACGTCATAGTGCGACCTCCGCGAAGGAGTATTCCCGCTGGCTACAAACAGATATGTGATAATCATGAACGTCAGGAACTGTCCCGCTGATCTAATAACCTGACACGGTGGTGTAGACGGATTCCGGTCATGAGGATTCGGGACAGTTCCTGGCGGGGGCTAACATCGTTGAGGCGACCATCTTCTGACTGGTTCCCTCCGAAATATGCGCAGGATTTGTTACAATTCTTTATCATATCTTAATAAATTTTTGACTCTATTTACTAAAGAATTTATGGCTTGCTTTGCATATCTTTCCAGGAAAGATCCATCCTGTCGCTTGCATTGCATTTTATGCTGATTTCTGCGTGTTTACGCTTGATTCGCCTGCAGGCAAGCGATAAACAACTGCGTATAGCGGGGAAATTTTTTAACGCACCCTCTTTTGCATTTTCCAGTTTTATGCGTATAATAGTGTCACGCAAACCGGACAAATCATTGCCAGTTTACAGCCGTTGAAGTCAGCCACAGCGGGTTTGCGAGATGCTTTGCTCGTATCTGCTCCCGGCATACGTGGTACCTGGCCGCGATGATCGTAGGGGATGATTCAGGTGAATCACTCTCAATTTCTATCGTGGCCTGAACGTGGATGAATCTCCAGTTCTTATAACGGCAACGTATTTTCTCGGAGCGTGCAGACCGTGCTGACCTGCTTACCGGAACACCGGTAGCCTGGTCACCCGCGACGCACCTCCAGCAGTAGGTGGTATCATGGACCTTTTCGATCTACCACACAGCAGTTGCGCTCTAAGCCGCGTGAGTGACGTCCGGCATGTTTATGGCTTATTCCCCCCTCACCTTCAGCGACGCCTGCGCCGCTCCTGTGGCGGTGTGTGGATCTGGGAAACGCCGTGGCTGCCGTCGTATTACGGCATCGTCGAGCGTGGGATGCGCTGCGGTAATAAATTAATGGATAGCAATCAGGCCGCGTGGTTCAACCCGGATGACTGCATTATTTACATGCCGGACACCATGGGGAACCAGGTGTTGCTGCACGAATTCTGTCACCTGCTGGACCATGCGCTGGCCAAGGATGGGTATTTTTACTATACCACCTCCAAGGATTTCCACCGCGTGTGGAAGCAGGGGAGCCCGATCAACTGGTACGCGGCGACCAACCCCCGTGAGTATTTCGCGGAGGGCGTAACCGCCTACCTGCTGCAGGATCTGGAAGGCCGCACCGACGACGGTCGCCAGATCGACCGCACCGGCTTGCTCAAGAAGGATCCCGCGCTTTATCACATGATTGACGCGCTCTTCGCCGACGCCGAGCTGCGGATGGTTTACGGCAACCGGTAATCAGCTATCATCACATCATACACGCCCCCTCCGAATTCGGAGGGGGCGTTTTTTTGGAGCGCAGACCTCTGAGTCCGCACGTGTTGTGAATGTGACCACGCGCGGACTCAGAGGTCCGCGCTCCCATGTTTGCCGTCATACGCGGTGGGCATTACCACCATGGAGGGCGCGCAATGGCGAAGAAACGCGAAGATGAATCGGAACAGGTTCCTGCGGGAACACGGGGCGTTCCCGCGCCGCTGGCTCCCGAGGTGCATCCGCGCACCGGCGTGGGCACACCGGATGAACACGTGGCGCCTGCCGGCGTGTCACTGGGCGGCGACACGGGCGATGTCGGCACCCCGCGCGACACCATCGGCGGCGACACCGGCGACGCCTACGGCACGAGTTCGACACCGGAGTGGTCCACCGTCTGGCAAGGCGACGATAAACCGGTGAAGGAAAAGCGTGCATCGTAAGGAGGCGATATGCGTGAGCATTTCAACGATGTGCCCGGCGACATCGCGGGGAGCGAGGCGGAGAACCTGCCCGGGGGCTTCGGCGAATACGATCCGGATAATGATGTGGATGCGACCATCGACGAACAGGTGGACAACGACGTGATGAACCCGGATGGCCAGGCCTTCGTCAGGAAGGATCAGCAGGGCGGGATCACCACCGGCACCGGTTACGCCGAGGCGACGGGAGACGGCTCCAGCGTGCCGCTGGCCGACCTGGTGGAAGGTGAAGAAGGTCATCCCGGCGCCGCCGTCGGCTTCACCGGCGCCGAGCGCGACAAACGTGCTGCTCGTCCACAACATCCGCGAAAGCCCGAAGAAACGCCGATTGGCGGCCAGCCCACCGAGCGAGAAACGGCCCAGCAGCAGGAGAACATGTCGGTCGAAACCGAAGGCCCGACTGGCAGCCAGGGATCGGGCGGCGCCATCGGGCCGGATAAGAAAGCGGCGTAAAACTGACTACGTAGCGGCTTCCTGGTCTTTCGGATCATTGCGCCGCCGTTTCCGTATCACCAGCGTCAGCAGCGCCCCCAGCAGCAGCACCGCGGGCGGAACCCAGCGGAGGGGAGCGGCCAGGATACGATGGGCGGCGGACAGCGGCAGGGCGGTGGGGCGGTCGGCGAAGATGACTTCGACCGTTCCGGCGGGGGCGATGAGCTCGATGGTGCCGGTAGGTACGTATAACGGAACCGTCACGCGACGCGCCCGCAGCGGCAGCAGGTCCGCGGGGCAGGCGGCGGCAAGGTTTTTGGGCAATCGTCCGGGGAAATCAGTGACCGCGCGCTGTTCTTCCAGCGCTAGCGAAAGGTCGCCCTCCGCCTGCTCCGAAGCCTGCTTCGCCAGGTAGAGCGAATTGGCATCCGTATGCGTCAATGCCTCTACCGCCTCACGCATGGACGCTAACGCGTCAGCGAGCTTCGGCGCTTTCGTCTGCAGCAACTCGGCATCCTGTATGTTGCTGTCCTGCATGATATACAGCTCGTTGTGCATGCCGTCGCCCTTACCGGCCTTCAGCGCGTCCTCCATGCGGCCGGACAAATCGTCCTGGGTGTCGACGAGTTGCTGGAGCCGAAAAATAAGGTCGCGCGGCGGGGCCTTCACCGTGGCCGGCGGAAGCCCGGTCAATTGAGATGGCGCCTGGGTATCCTGGGGATGGTCACGCCCGATCTCGCACAGCACTCTGCCCTGTGCGTCCCGGATGCGTACGGCCGCCAGGTTGTCCTCGCTGCCGAAGAGTGGGGTCAACACCTCACCGAGCGCCCGCGTAAGATCGAGCGGCGGGTCTGCCAGCAGTTGTTCCGCGTTCTCCGCGATCATTCCGGCATACGCCAGGTCGTCAGTGCGTTGCTCGGTGCGGAATTCGTGCAAGGCCGGCCGGCCGGCGTACCATACGCACGCTCCCGCCCCCGCCAGCAGGACCAGCAATAGTAAGAAGCGTCCGATGCGCACAGTCACCTCCTGGCTTCTTCAGCGGACATTCGCAAAATGGAAAATGCCGAATCATTTTGCACTTTGCATTTTGCACTGTTCATTTGGCATTCCCTTGAGCGTCCAGATACCGCTGGATATGCTGCACATCCTTGTCACCGCGACCGGACAGATTGGCGACGATCAGCTTGCCCTTGCCCAGCGCGGGGGCCAGTGTGTTGAGATAGGCGACCGCGTGGGAGCTCTCCAGTGCGGGCATCACGCCTTCCAGACGGGTGAGCAGTTGGAAGGCGGCCACCGCCTCCTCGTCCGTGACGTTGACATACGTGCCGCGGCCGCTCGCTTTCAGATAACTGTGCTGCGGCCCGACACCGGGGTAATCCAGGCCGGCGGAGATGGAATGGGTCTCGATGATCTGCCCGTGCTGGTCCTGCAGCAGGTAGCTGTGCGCGCCATGCAGCACGCCCGGCCGGCCCGCGCCCAGCGTGGCGGCATGCTTGCCGCTGGCCACGCCGTGCCCGCCCGCCTCCACGCCGTACAATTGCACCTCCGGATCGTCGATGAAGTCGGCAAAGGCGCCGATGGCGTTGCTGCCGCCGCCCACGCAGGCCACCACCGCGTCCGGCAGCCGGCCTTCAGCCTCCAGCATCTGCGCCTTGATCTCGCGGCTGATCACCTGTTGGAAGTCGCGCACCATACGCGGGTACGGCTCGGGGCCGGCGGCGGTACCGAAGACGTAATACGTCTCGTGCAAATTGGTCACCCAATCGCGGAAGGCTTCGTTGATGGCGTCCTTGAGGGTTTTACTGCCGCTCTGCACGGAGACCACCTCCGCACCGAGCAGCCGCATGCGGAACACGTTCAGCGCTTGCCGCTCCACGTCCTCCGCGCCCATGTAAATCACGCAGGGCATGCCGAAGAGGGCGGCGATGGTGGCGGTGGCCACGCCGTGTTGCCCGGCGCCGGTCTCCGCGATGAGCCGCTTTCTGCCCATGCGACGTGCCAGCAGCGCCTGCCCCATCACGTTGTTGAGCTTGTGCGAGCCGGTGTGGCAGAGGTCTTCGCGTTTGAGGTAGATTGTCGCCCCGCCGTAATGCGCGGTCAGCCGATCGGCGCGGTAGAGCAGCGTGGGCCGTCCCACGTAAGCGCGCAGGTAATCATCCAGCTCTGTCGCGAATGCCGGGTCCGCCTTCGCCGCGTCATACGCCGCGCTCAATTCTTCCAACGGCGTCTTCAACGTCTCCGGCACGTAGCACCCGCCGAACGCCCCAAAATATCCGCGCGCATCCGGCAGCGCCGTTTCATCTCGCTCAACCCTTGTCACCCTGGCCTCCAGCAGATCGAATGTGCATGGATTATAGGCTCAGTGGTTGTGAAGCGTCAAACGCGAAATGGCCTACGACCTCAGGGACTGTCTCCCCTTGTGTTAGAGGCAAGCCTATCAACGAGGGGGGACAGTCCCGTGGTTATACAAGCGAATGATGAGGTAGACGGAGGTTTCTGGTCCTGCGGGCCCGGGACAGTCCCTGACCGTTAGCGATTCACCGCGTCATCGAGCATCCGGAAGATCAGCAGTTGATTCACCACGCTCATCGGGGCCATTTTGCCGGGGGGGAAGGGGATTTCCACTTCCGCGTCGCCGAAGGCCCAGCTCTGCGGGATGTGTGCCAGCGCGTCCGGGAGGCGATTGTCGGGATTGATGGGGTCGTCGATATAACTGGTAATGGTCTGCACGCCGGCGGCACGCAGCCAGGCGCCGTGGGCATACCACTCGTTGTCGACGCCGACATAGCCGATGAAGAGCACCAGGTCGCCGGGTAGTACCTTCTCCTGAATGTCCGCTTCACGCGGGACGCCCAGGTTGAGATACGGGCCCTTTACCGCGTGCCCCATCTCGCCGGGCACGGCGTGGGCCAGGCAGGCGGTGAGCACGCGCCCGCGTTTGCGAATCTGCGCGCGAATCAGACGGGCGGCGGCGGCGATGGGCAGTTGAACCTCCGGGCGCGCTACGTCGTCGAGCAGCCAGGCGATGCGTTTCAAATACGCACCGGCCAGCTCCCCTGCCGGCACTGCCGTCTCGCACGGCGGCAGCGCGTCCGTCGGGGTCAGCGATTTATTGAATTCCACCGCGCCGGGCACAAAAACGCTCTGCAGCACATACGGATGCACGCCCTGCCGGGTGAGAGCGGCGACGAACTCGACGGCCCACATCCAGCCGAGGGTGATATTGGCGATGAAGTTGACCGGGCTCTCCGCCGCGCCGCCCGTCTCCGCGCCGTTGTCGAGCAGGACATCGTGCGGCAGTTTTGATGGCATGCCCGCGCGGCTGCCGATCAGCACCGTCTGCCAGCCGTGCTCGTAATAGTCCGGCAGCACCGATTTCGCCTGTGCCGCATCTTCCTCCCAGGAACGCACGGCGTAGAGGATCGCATCCGGCGACGGCAACAGATCCGCTTTATCAGTGCCCCAGTTCGCCAGGCCACCGGCACGCGCGATGAACTCGTCGCTGAACGCCGGCTGGCTGGATGACGGGAACCGCACTTTCCACGCCGGGTTGGCTGTCGCCCGCGCCGCTTCTTCAGCGGAGGCGGTGATGGCGGGAATCTGCGATTCCAAATGGCCCATGCGGGCGCGCATGGCCTGGAGGATACTTGGTTCGGTGGTCATACCCACTGGATTCGCCCGGGGTGGTGGGGGTTCCTGCCGATCCTCTCAACGAAACGTTAACGATAGTGATACGGCGCTATGGGCGGAACAGGTGCGGCACGAAGCGGCTGGTGTCCTGCGTCACGGGGGTGCGGTCTTCGCGGATGCCGATGCCGCAGGGGGTGTCGCCGACCATCCAACTGCCAATGACCGGGTAATTGCCGACAAATTCCGGCAGCCGGTACCATTCCTGGTAGATGCACGGGAACTCGGTGTAGCGGCCGGAAGTGGAGTGCACAGTGCTGCCGTTCACCACCAGGGTGATGTTGGCGCCTTCCCGCGCGAGGATCGGTTTCTTCACGTAGGAGGTGCCGAACGGCGCCCACTCCGCACGCAGCAGGTTCGGGTGGTTGGGAAACATCTCCCACAGCAGCGGCAGGATCGCCTTATTGCTGAGGATCATCTTCCATTCCGGCTCGAAAAACTGCGTCCGGTCCGTCAACAGAAACGGCCCGAACTGCTCGCGCACCAGCCATTCCCACGGGTACAGCTTGAACAGGAGGCTGATCGGGCGCTCATTGAGATCGACGAACCGCTCGCGGCCGCTATTCCACCCGATCTGCTCGACAGGCAGATAGTCCGTGGCAAATCCGGCCTGTGCCGCCACATCGCGCAGGTAGTTGACGTTCATGTAATCTTCTTCATGCCCGTCAACAGAGGCGAAGAAAAAGATGGCGTTGTCCGCGGTATAGACCGTGCGGTTCAGCCACTGGAACCGCTCCAACAGGCGCTCGTGGATGCTGTTGAACTGGTCGGCGTCCGGAAAGGTATCCTGCAGCCAGAACCACTGAATGACGGAGGCTTCGAGCAGGGCGGTCGGCGTATCTGCGTTGTATTCCAGCAGTCGGGGCGTGCCGGTGCCGTCATACGCCAGGTCGAACCGCCCGTACAGCGACGGCTCGCGCTTTTCCCAGCTCTTCTTGACGAGCGAGACATACTCCGCGGGGATCTGAAACTGCGCGAACCGATCCCTGCGGATCACCTCTTCGACCGCGGCCAGGCAGAGGCGGTGCAGCTCGGCGGTGGCGTCGTCCAGCAGATCGACTTCAGCCGAGGTAAACTGGTAGCAGGCCGATTCGTCCCAATAGATTGCTCCGTCGATGGTGTGGAAAGTCAGACCGTATTCCTCGACCTTGCGCTGCCAGTCCTGGCGCGGCGTGATGGCAAGACGTTGCATGTTGTCCTCCTGACTTTACCCGCCAAAGCCGCCGCCATGGCTGCCGAAGCCGCCGCGCGTGGTGCCGCCGTGGATGCCCGTGCTGGTGCTGCCACCGCCGCGGATGCCGCTGCTGGCTCCAGAGGGGTCGCCGTAAGAACGGGTGCCGCGGTAATGGGTGCCGTGATACATCGTGCGGTTCGTCGCGCTGGACCTGGAGTAGGCGCTGTTGCCGCTGCGCGTGCAGCCGGAGAGCCCGGCAAGCAGGGCACTGGACGTTAAGAGGACGAGGGCGATGTTCCTGGATTTTCGGTTCATCATGAACGCTCCTTTCGTTCCATCTCCGCCGGCAGCCTGCTTGGCCGCCAGCAGGTTGCTGACATAATCAATATTCTACATGCCGTTGAGATAGTCCTTCCAGGCTGCCGGCATTTTCGGGAGGCTTTCGCTTGACAGGGCGGAGAGGAGTGCGGAAAATGATCAACCACCGATTTTCTGCTGACGGAAGGCATAGCCATGATGGGTATCTTCGATCGGATGCGGGCGCGGGTTTACGAGCTGTTCGAACCCAAGCCCGATGATGGGCCGCTGGATAAGCTGGTCAACATCACGTTGATGACGCTCATCCTGCTAAACGTCGCCGCGGTAGTGCTGGATACAGTGCACGTCTACCGGGTCCACTACCATGCGCTGTTTCACGCCTTCGAGGTGGTCTCGGTCCTCATCTTCTCCGTCGAATATCTTATGCGCCTCTGGTCCTGCACTTCGCAGCCCGAGTTCCGTCACCCGGTGACCGGCCGCCTGCGCTTTGCGTTCACCGCGCTGGCGCTGGTCGACCTGGCCGCAATTCTGCCGTTTTACCTGCCGCTGATACTGCCTATCGACCTGCGTATGCTGCGCATCCTGCGCATCTTCCGCACACTGCGGGTGATCAAAATCGTGCGCTACTCGGAATCGATGCGCGTGCTGGGGCATGTCCTGCGCATGAAACGGGACGACCTGCTGGTCACCGTCTCCTCCGCCTGCCTGCTGCTGCTGGTCGCCTCCAGCGTCGTGTATGCCGTCGAGAACCCGGCACAGCCGGACAAGTTCCCGGACATCCCCTCCACCATCTGGTGGGGGGTGGTGACGCTGACCACGGTGGGGTACGGCGATGTCTATCCCATCACGGTGCTGGGGAAGATATTAGGCGGCCTGATCGCCTTCCTGGGGATCGGCATGTTCGCGCTGCCCGCCGGCATCCTCGGCTCCGGATTCGTCGAGGAGATGCAGCAGCACCGGCGGACAGAAACCGGCTGCTGCCCGCATTGCGGGCGGCCGTTGTCGAAGGAGGAGAAGAGGGAGCCCAGCCTGTCGCGAGAGTGAAGGGTAATGCGTGCCCGTTCTCACGCATAAAGCTCGCTATCAAACTAAGGAGGACAGTTTTCTCCTTAATTTGATAGCGAGCTTTATGCATGAGAACGGGCACGCGCCTGACGGCGCTACTACGAACTACCCCTGCCGGATTAATACTCCGCTAACTTGATCCCGGTCTCCACGAACACGCGGTAGTTTTGGGCGATGTGATCGTTAAGCTCGGGCCAGTGCGAGTGGTCGGAGCTGGGGCAGAGGATGTAGCGGCCGCCGGGCTTGCCCATGGCCATGGCCTCGGTGGTTTTGGCGGCAACAGTGGCCGGATCGTCCAGCTCGAAGGCGCCCACTTCCACCCCGCCTTCCAGTGTCATGCGGTCGCCGACGCGGCGCTTGGCGTCCGCCAGCGTCAGCTTGCCGATGGGCGGCGGCTCGATGGGGTTGAGGCAATCCAGGCCCATGTCGGCAAAACGCTCCAGCACCGGATGCATGTCGCCGTGGCAATGTATCCATACCAGCCCGCCGGCATTGTGGATGAGGTCGATGACCGGCTGATCGTAGCGCGTGGACAGGTCGTCAAAATCCGCCGGTGAGGCAAGGGGCGGGATGCACAGCTCAGGCCCGACCCAGCCGAAGAGCGGGCCGATGCCATGCGCCAGGTAATGCTTGACCAGCTTCATGATGTAGTGGGAGGCTTTCTCGATCATTTCGCCGATGAGCTCACGCTCGTCGTAGAGCCAGTAGCCCCACAGCTCGCTGCCGGTGGCGTCATTGACGGTATACATCGCCTGGCCAAGTCCGGTGATGACCATCCCGCGGCCGCCCACCTCCGCCACGCGCGCGGGGAAGGGGTCGAGTCCGGGCAGCTCCGGTTCCGGGATGGACAGCCAGCGTTTGGCGTCTTCCACCGTCTCGATGAGGTGCTTCTTCGTATAGCCCGGCTTGCCGCCACGGTGCAGCAGGCTCACACGGGTCAGCGGGCCGGCAGGGGTCAGCAGCGTGGTCGTCAACTCGTACCATCCGGGCTCTGCGGTGTCCCGCTCCTCCTGCCGGTACTCGATGGTCTCCGGCGGCGGCGACGGGCGCCAGTCGAAGAAGGAGTCCAGTTGGAACTCATTGACCATATCGGGCAGGAACTGCCAGCACGGCCGCGCCGCCGGCGCCAGCGGGTCCACCCCCCACAGGCGGATCGGCACCCGGTCCAGCGGCTGCCCGCGCAGCACGCGCTCGAGACGTTCGCGACTGGTTAGGGTGATGGGCATGGGGGTTCCTCCTTAGATTATAAGCGGAAGGTTAGTATTGGGTAAGGATCGGGCCGGTAGGCCGGTAAATAACCGGTGGGATGAGAAAAATGGGAGTGAATGGGAAAAATGAGATGGGAGAAATGGGAAGGGCTTTCCCATTTCTCCCAACCTCATTTTTCCCATTCATTCCCATTTTTCCTCTTACTCTCGCTAACCTGCCGGCCTGCCTGGTCGATCCTCCCAAAGACAAGCCTCCCGTTACCCGTAGCTTCAAACTTCGAGCTATACTTTCGCCTTCTCGATCACCCGATCCTTCGCCTTCGCGAACTTGCTGCCGAGTTCGTCGAAGATTTCGTAGAACACCGGCACCATCACCAGGGTCAGGAAGAGCGACAGGATGAGGCCGCCGATGACGGTGATGGCCATGGGCTGGCGGAACTCCGATCCCTTCGACAGCGCGATGGCGGTGGGCATCATGCCGAAGATCATCGCCAGCGTGGTCATCAGGATCGGCCGCAGGCGGGTGGGGCCGGCTTGCAGCAGCGCACTACGCCGATCCTTCCCTTCCTCCTTGCGCAGGGTATTGGTGTAGTCCACCATCAGGATGGCGTTTTTCGTCACCAGGCCGACCAGCATGATGATGCCGACCACGGAGACGATGCTCATCGATTTATGGGTGATGGTGAGCGCAAAGAGCGCGCCCGCCATCGCCTGCGGCACCGCCATCAGGATGATCAGCGGCGAGAGGATGGACTCGAAGAGCGCCGCCATCAGCATGAACACCAGCAGAATGGAGAGCACCAGCGTGCTGCCCATGTTGCCGAAGGAGTCGTCCATCATCTCCGCTTCGCCCGCCCATGCGACGTTCACGCCGGTCAGGTTGAGCGCATCGATTTTCGGCGCCAGGTCATTGCGCACGTTGCCGATGGCGAACCCCTCACGCAATTGGCTGCTGACGGTGACCGAGCGCTGGCGATTGGTGCGATCGATCTTCGTCGGCCCGCCCGCCGGCTCCAGGTTCGCCACCTCGTAGAGGAAGACCGGCTGCCCGGACGATGTGTTGCCGACGATCAGGTTCGGCACCTGGCCGAGCTGCACGCGCTGCTCCTTCGGCAGCACCACGCGGATGTCATACTCTTTGCCAGCCTCGCGGAATTTCGTCGAGGTGTCACCCTCCAGGCTGGTGCGCAGGGCGGAGGCGATCTGCGCCACGCTGATGCCGAACTGTGCTGCGCGGTCGCGGTCGATGCGCGCCTGCAGCTCCGGCCGGCCTTCGCGCCAGGAGAGCTCAGTGCTGAAAGTGCCCGGGTGCTCGGAAACGATCTTCTCGATGCGGATGGCCGCCGACTGCGTCGCCGCCATATCCGGACCGCTCACCTCGATAGAGACCGGCGCGCCGCCCATGCCACCGCTGCCCACCGAGGCCGTCACCTTCAGGCCCGGCTGGCCGGCGAACATCGTATTAACCTTGTTCATCACCGCGTCGGTGCTCAGCATCGGCGACTTGATCAGGCCCAGCGTGATCAGCGGTTTCTTCCAGGCCGGCAGGTCCATGTCTTCCAGGTTGCGCAGCTCCACGCTGATGGAGGCGGCGTCAGAGCCGGAGGCTCCACCGCGGAACATACCGCCCCCCGACTCGCCGACGGTGGTCGTCACCACTTTCACGTCGGGGTAGATCTTCGGGTCCAGCAACGCCTGCTCGATGCGGGTGGCGGTGGCGTCCGTTACCTCCAGCCCGGTGCCCACTTCATGCTCGACGCTGATGCTGAACTGCCGCTCGTCCACGTTCGGTTGGAACTCGAAGACGAACTTGGTGGGCAGCAAGGCGATGACCGCCAGCAGGATGATCGTCAGGACGATCACCGGCCGCGTTACCGCGGAGAGCTGGAACGCCTTATTCGGAACGCGCGGGATTGATAGCGCAAATGCCATCGCCGCCAGCATCAGCATCAGCAGCACGATGATGAACATCGGCGTGCCGGCCGAGCCTTGCAGCGGTCCCATGATTTTGCTAGCCAGCGCGGTGGCGCCTTTCGTCACCATGGTAGTGACGATGACCGAGGCGACCAGGCCCGCAATCACCATGATGCCGCGCAGCCACCCCTGGGTCATGCTGACGAGCCACCAGATCAGGCAGATCAGCCCGAAGCCGACCGCCAGCACCGGCAGCTTCACCATGACCACCGACAGTGGCGGCTTAGGTATTGCGGAGGCGAAGCTCGCTAACAGCGTCATCGACCCCAGGCAGATGACCACTGCGCGGTGATCCAGTGCCCATTCGAGGATGCGGCGGTAGAGGTTATCTACCGCGTTGTAGCCGCGCTCCCAGGCGTTGGTGAAGCGGCGGAAGAGGCCGGGATTTTCCGCTTGCCGCTCTTCCTCCTCCTCTTCCACATCGTGCGCCTTCAACCAGCGCGAGGCCAGCATCGGCGTCAGCGTGAAGGAGATGAACAGCGAGAACAACGTGGCAGCCGCCACCACAATGCCGAACTGGCGGAAGAACTGCCCGACGATGCCGCCCATGAAGGCGACCGGCACGAACACCACCACGTCCACCATGGTGATAGTCATCGCCGCCAGGCCGATTTCCGTTCGGCCGTTGATGGCCGCCTCCTTCGGTGGTTCTCCCGCCCGCAGGTGGCGGTGGATGTTTTCGATCACCACGATGGAGTCGTCCACCAGGATGCCCACGCAGAGCGAGAGACCGAGCATCGACATCATGTTGATGGAGAAGCCGAACGCCCGCATGATCAGGAAGGTGGCGATCAGCGAGGTGGGGATGGCCAGGCCGACGATGAAGGTGCCGCGCAGGCTGTGCAGGAACAGGAAGACGATGATGACTGCCAGCAGCGCGCCTTCGAAGAGCGACTTATTCACGTCATCCAACGCGTCCTTGATGAAGGTGGACTGGTCGAAGGCCACCGTGACCTGCATATCCTGCGGAAGGATGGCCGCACGCAATGCCGCCTGCTGCTTCGTCAGCGCCGGACCGTTCAGGTTCTCCTTCATCTCGCCGGTGTTGCTGACCTTAAAATCGCGCCCGGTGAGTTTGCCCAGCTCCTTGCGCACGCTGTCGACCACCTTCACCGTGTTGGCGTCGGACTGCTTCTGCACCACCACCGCCACACTGGGACCGCGGTTCATGCGGCTGTAGATCGATGCTTCCTGCAGCGTGTCCCGCACCACGGCAACGTTGCGCACCGTCAGGTTGGGGTTGACGCCGTTGGCGATGCGGACATTATAAATCTGCTCGGGGTCCTCGAACTCACCCATCACGCGCACGGCGAAGTTCTGCTTGCTCTCCTTAATGGTGCCGGAGGGCAGGTTGAGATTTTCCATCTTCAGCGCGCTGACCACCTGGCTGATGCCGACGCCGTAGGCTTCCAACCGCGCCTTGTCGACTTCCACGCGTACTTCGCGCACATCGCCGCCGGCCACCCGCACCGCCGCCACGCCGGAAATCTGGCTCAGCCGGTCCTTGATGGTGTCGTCGGCAATGCGCCGGACTTCCTGGGAGGAACGCCGTTCGCTGGACAGGCTCAACTGCACGACGGGCATGGCGCCGACGTCCAGCTTGTTCACCACCGGCGCCTGTGCGTCATCCGGCAGCGCGTTGCGCATGGCGTCCACCTTGCTGCGCACGTCGGACGCCACCGTGTCCAGCTTGGTGCCGATCTCGAACTCCATCATCACCGTGGAGACGCCTTCCGAGGAGGAGGAGGTGAGCTTTTTCAATCCGCTCACCGTGCTCACCGCATCCTCGATAGGCTTGGTAACCAGCGTCTCCATCTCTTCCGGCCCGGTGCCGGGGTAGACGGTGCTGATATAGAGCATCGGGAATTCAATATCCGGGTACAGATCCACCGGCAATTGCCGCATCGACTGCCAGCCCAGCACCACCAGTGCCAGCACCAGCATGAGGATCGTGACCGGCCGTGTAATTGCGAGACGTGTTAACGACATATGCGTATCCTAAACGTTTATCAGTGCTCTCCAAATTCAGCACAGGTGTGGAAGGCACATTTACAGTCTGGAAGGGTGCGAGAGCCCCGCCCGATTATTTGCCGGCGGTGGAAGGTCGATTCTCAGTCTGGAAGGGTGCGAGAGCCCCGCCGATCTTCGAAAAGCTTCCCTGGAATCGGACGGGGCTCCCGCCTCCTTCCAGACTGTGAATCGCACTTCCATCGCTGATCTGTCTTTATTTGCCGTTTCCGTTGACGACCTTCACCTGATCCCCATCCGCCAGCGTCTGTTGCCCAACGGTCACCACGCGTGCGCCGGCGGCCAGGCCGGAGATCACCTGCACGTAGGTGCCGTCAGAGGCGCCCACGCCCACGATGTTCTCACGGGCGGTGCCATAATCACCCGTGCTTTTGGTCACGGTGAAGAGCACCTGGCGGTCACCCTTGGTCACCAGGGCTTCCTTGGGCACGGCCACCGTTTGCGCGTGGCGCATCACCACCACTTCACCGCGGGCGAACATGCCGGGGAAGAGCCCGGCCGACTTCGGCACCACGATGCGCACGGTGAAGTTGCGCGTGCGGGCGTTGACCACCGGCACCACTTTCTCCACGGCGCCCATGATGGGCTTCGCCTGCCCGCTGCCGTAGAAGTTGGTGCGGTCGCTCTGCATCGCGTCCACCACCATGCGCACCGGCTGCCCGGCGCGGATGCGGGTGGCCTCCAACTCGGAGACGCTCGCTTCGAAATACAGCGACTTTTCGGTGGAGATTTTGAACACCTCGGCGTTGGCGCCTGTCGTCTGGCCTTCTTCCACCATCTTTTCGGAGATCACGCCGTCGACCGGGGAGAAGACCTGCGTGTAATCCCAGTTCTGCATGGCGATGGTCACCGCTTCGGTGGCCTGCTGCTGGGCGGCGATGGCGGCGTTCAGGTCGCTCCGGCGCATAGAGTTGACATTGCTGCCGGCGCGTGCGGCCTTCACTGTCTGCTCCGCCTGCTTCACCCCCGCCTGTGCGGCCAGCACGTCCTTGTCGCGCATCAGCACGTCCGTGGTTTTTGACGCCGTGGCGGTGTCGAAGGCAGCCTGCGCCTGATCGAGGCCGGTGCGGGCGATCTCCACGTTGGCGTTCGCCACGTCCACCTGCTTCAGGTTGGCCTTCGCGGTGGTGAGCCCTTCCTGTGCCTGCTGCACGGCGGACTCGGCGGCATCGATCTCCTCTTTGCGCGCGCCTTCCTTCACCAGGTCATATTGCTCCAGCGCCGAATTGAGCTGCGCCTGCGAGATCTTCAGCTTGGTGGCGGCATTATCCAGCGCGGATTGCGACACCGCTTTGTCGTCGAAGAGCCGCTTCAGCCGGTCGTAATTGACCTTATCATTATCATAGGTGGCCTGGGCAAGATCCACCGCATTCTTCGCCTGCGCCTGCTCCTGCGTGCGCGCGCCGCTGCGCAGGATAGCCAGGCGGCTCTTCGCCGCATCCAGTGCGGCCTGCGCGGATTTCACCTGGGCATTGACCGATGCTTCCGTGGCGTCAGCGCTGGCCTGCGCTTGCTGCACACGGGCTTGCGCGGCGGCGATGTTGGCCTGCGCCGTTTTCACGCTAGACGCGGTCGAGGTGGTCTGCTGCGTCGCCGCGGCCTTCGCCTGTTCCAGGCGGGCCTGGGCGGCGGCCAGCGCGGCCTCCGAGCTGCTGATGCCGGAATCGGTGGCCGTGAACTGCTGCGCCAGCGCCGATCGCGCCTGCTCAACACGCGCGGTAGCGGCCGATAATGCCGCCTGTGCCGACCGCACCTGGGTGCGGGCATCTTGATCCTCCAGGCGGGCGACCACGTCGCCGCGGCGCACGGGAGTGCCTTCCTTGCCGACCAACCAGCTGATGCGCCCGGCATACCGCGTGCCGACCGTCACTTCGTTGGCCGGTTGCAGGGTGCCGGTCACCGCCACCCGCTCGTCGATATCCCGTGGAGTGACCGTGAGCACGCTGACCGAGATCGCTTTCTGCTCAGCGCCCGCCTCAGTGGCTGACGCCTTCCCCTTCCCCTTGCTCTTCTGCGCTTGCTGGATGCCGACCATCCCCAGCGCTGCGATCGCAATCACGATAACGATTACGATGGCTGTCTTTCGCATATTTCACTCCTTATTCAAAACCTGAAGGCTTTATTCCTGACCGGCTACATCTGCCAGGCGAGCGCTTGCTTCCTTAACAGCATTCGATAATTGCTGCAGTAAAACCTGCATTTCAGTGACTTTTGCCAGGATTAACATGTGGGGATGCAGCGGGTGGCGAAAGACCAATAGCTTGTCGCCAGGCTGAATATCGGCGTCTTTCCGGGCGTCAGAAGGAATCACCACCTGTCCACGTTCGCCCAGCGTGGCCGAACCGTAGAAGCAGCGTTCCATAGTTTCCTCGATGGATTCCATCATTACCTCACAGTGGTACGATCCGGCCATTGCGTCCCATTTTTCTCATGTGGCCGGATAATATGAAAAGTATGATTGATCATACTAGTGTGGTTGCTTGTGTGTCAAGTAGTCAGTCGCGGCGGGAGAAGGTGTCTCCCCGTGGAGATTCGCATAGGATATTCGTAGGGGCGAAGGGCCTTCGCCCCATGAGGATGCCGGGAGCGTAATCCGACATAGACGAGAATGGTTCCCGCGACGGGGCGAAGGCCCTTCGCCCCGTCGCGATGTCGGGTCAGTAATTCGTACGCGGCCGACTTCGCCTGATCAGCCCGAGGATGAACAACAGCACCACCGCGCCGACAAAGGCGACGAACAGGCTCCACAGGTTGAACCCGGTCACCCCGTGCCCGCCGATCATGTTGAACAACAATCCGCCGAGGAACGCGCCGACGATACCAACGATGATATCCATGAAGCACCCCTGCCGCTTGTTGGTGCCCATGACCACGCTGGCCAACCATCCCGCGACCGCGCCCAGGATAATCCATCCAATGATATTCATGGCATCCTCCACCGGTATAGCTGTTTCCGCGCGGAACGGACGATACGCGGGAAGGATGACGGGGTTTGTGGACAGACCGGGTTACGGTTGCGGAAACGGGTCGGTCAACACCGCCGGCCCGATGGTCGGCTGTAATTGCCCTTCAGCCAGCGAGCCGAGCTTCTCGACCAGTTGTTTCTCATTGCTGCCGGAATATTGCTCCACCGCGTAGGCTTCATCCTTGTAAGCCTGTTGATACTGCTTGACTTCTTCAAGGGTGCGCTCAAAATCGCCGCGCGCGTCACGTTTCTCGCGCAGGTCCAGCACGGCCAGCGCATACTGCGCCTGGGCATACGCCGTCACCGGCACGTCGATGGGACAGAGGGTGTCGCGCAAGGTTCCCTTGGTGTCCAGAATTCGTTGCAGCGCCTGCCGGCAGGTCGTGAGATCCTCCAGCCCGAAGCTGGCCTGCGCGAGCCCCAGCAGCGTGACGAAATTCCCGGGCTCCTTCTCCTGCGCCGTCCGGAAATCCACCAGCGCGTCCCGATACGCCTGCTGCCGAAGGTTGAGCATCCCCCGCAACTGCCAGCTCGCGGCATTCGTGGGCTCCAGTCGCATCGCGGCGGCCAGGTAGTTCCTGCCGGTATCGGATGGCACGAAGTAGCTGGCACGGCGCTTATACTCCGCATTCGCCGGCGCCAGGCTCATCGCCATCTGGTACGACGCTGCCCGCTGCTCGCGCGTCGCCTGGTTGTTCGGGTCGCGACCCTTTTCAGCGAAGATTTGCGCATACGCGCCCAACACCAGCAGCAAGGCCACCGCCAGCGACAGCACGGGAAGAAGGATTCGCTGCTTCGGCGCAAGAAGGAGCGGCGGGCCAGACAACCGCCATAGCAGCATCGCCTGCAGCGCCAGCGTCAGTTGGATGCCGGGAAAGGACCAGTCCGCGTCGACCATGCCGTGGAGCAGCAACCCCAGCAGCGATGCCAGCAGCGCGATACCCCCCACCCTCGTCAGGCGGTCATTGCCGGACTGTCTGATGGCCTGCACGCCGATCCAGGCGACGCCACCGAAGAAAAAGAGCAGCGCCAGCATCCCCGGCCAGCCCATCTCCGCCGCGGCAAGCAGATAAATATTGTGCGGATTGCTGGTATACCCCGCCAACTGGTATTTCCCGAAGGCGGAGGGGAAGGTGTTTGGCCCGCTGCCCAGCCACGGATAATCGTGCGTCATGCGGAGCGCACCGCGCCAGGTGTAATAACGGAACATCTGTGAGTGCAATTGTTTCGCGCGGGTGGCCGGGTCCAGCACGCGCTTGCCGATCGGCGACAGCAGCATCAGGCCGATCAGCACCACGAAGCCGATGACGCCCAGCCCGATGGTGCGCGCCGACAGCCGCCCCTCCGCCCAGCCCCATGCCGGCAGGAAGAACAGCAGGCTCACCAGCAGCGCCAGCACCCCGCCGCGTGACTGCGTCATCACCAGCGTCATCAGCGTCAGCACCGCCAGTGCGGCAAACCCCCAGCGCCAGGCCGCCTGTTTCGCCGCCCGTGCCAGCATCACCAGTGCGGGCAGCATTATCAGCAGAAACGCCGCATAATAATTCGGGTTGATCCAGCTGCTGCCGATGCGCCAGGAGAATTCATGCTGCCCGAAAAACCAGTTGGCCCAGAAATACCACCCGTAGGCGATGCTCGCCAGCACGCCCGTGCAGAAGGCGCCCACGCCGATCAGCAGTTGCCGCCGGTCCAGCGGCACGGCGCCCACCAGCAGCGCCGCCCCTGCCAGCAGCAACAGTTGCCAGATCCCCAGCACGCTGGCGGGTTTATACACCGAGGTGAAGGTGGAGAGGAGGGTGAAGCCAATGAGCACAATGAATGGCCAGCGCAGCGGGAATCCCTTCGGCAGCGCCGCTTCCCGCTCCGACGCCCACCCGAGCCAGCCGAACGCGGTCAGCACGCCGAACACCGCCAGGGGAATCACCCCCGGCTGCCCGCCCAGCAGCGGGATCAGCAGCAGCAACAATACCAGGCACAAACGGGCAATACGCATGGAATGGCACCATTATACCCGTTACACCCGGGGACGCCAAACGGAGAGTCGGGGAACGGCGTTCACACATAGGTTGTCCTAAGAAGGATCGGGCCGGTCGGCTGGTAGATCAGTGGGGGAATAGGAAAAATGGGACGAATGGGATAAATGTGTTGGTGCATGCAAGGGAAGTTGTTCATTCCTCCCATCCCCATTTTTCCCATTCGTCCCATTTTTCCCGTTGCTCTCGCTGACCTACCAGCCGACCGGCCCAATCCTCCTTCAGATCAGCTTCCCAGGCCACGAGTAAGCAAGCAGGAAAATCACGCGCATCCCCTGAATACTCAGGCACCATGCCCGAGATTGACGCACAGCAATTACCAGCCGACCAACCACAGCGCGTAAGCGAGCGTGGATTTCCCGCCGCCGAGCTGCGGCGGGCGTTGATGCTGGTCTTCGTCGCCTGGATCTTTGGCGCGGGGTTCCTCTCGATCACCGCCGGGGCGTCGCTCACCTCGTTCCTGACAAAATACCTGCACACCGATGATTTCACCTACGGGCTGATTATGGCGGCCGGTCCGGCGGCAGTGCTCTTCTTCTTCCTCGGTTCTTATGTCAACGAACGCACCGGGCTCGTCAAGCGCAACTTCCTCATCTTTGTCACCCTGCACCGGCTGCTGTGGCTCGGGGTCGCGGCCATCCCGCTGCTGATGACCGGCTGGCCGTCCGCGGCGCGGGTGGCGGTGGCAGGGGTCATCATCTTCCTTTCCGCGGCGGCGGCCAACTTCGGCGGCGCCGGCTGGCTCACCTGGATGGCTGACATCGTGCCCCGGCGCATGGCGGGCGCCTTCTTCGGCAACCGCGCCAGCGTGGGGATGGTCTCCATGGTGCTCACCACGGTGGGCGTGGCCTTCCTGCTCGACCGCTTTCCCGGCCAGGGATGGATGTATGCGGTGGTTTTCGGCACGGCGGCGGTGCTGGGCGCGGTGGACATCCTCATCTTCATCAACGTGCGCGAAGTGCCGCGGCCGGTGGAGGCGCAATTGCCCACGTTGCGCGACATCCTGGTCACGCCATGGAAAAACGCTACCTTCCGCAGCTTCGCCCTCTACACCTGTGCGGTGTGGATCGCCTACATGATCGCCAGCCCCTTCATGTGGCGTTATACCTTCGAGTCGGTGAAGGACGGCGGGCTGGGCATGAGCCTGTCGCAGGCGAACCTGGTGCTCTTCATCATCCCCACGCTGGCAATGGCGTTCGCCTCCCCACTGTGGGGGCGGGCAGTGGACCGCTTTGGGCCCAAGCCGGTGCTGGCGGTCAGTTCGCTGGGCGCCATCCTCTTCCCCCTGCCGTGGATCATCATGCACGGGAAGCTGATCTGGTTGCTCTACGTCATGACCGCGCTCGGCGGGTTCAGCTGGCCCGGCATCGACCAGGCGGTGCAATACATGCAGGTGAAAGGTTTTCCGGATGAGCGCCGCACGACCTATTGCGCCTCGTATCAGGTGGTCTTCGGCCTCGCATGCGTGATCGGCACCACGCTGGGCGGCCTGCTGGCCAGCTTCTGGCAAGCGCACGCCTCGCTGCTCGCCGGCCTGCCGTCATGGGTGGGCCACTACCACCCGGTGTTCGCCACCAGCATGGTGCTGCGCCTGTTGTCCTTCCTCTTCCTGCTGCTCCCCATGCGCATGCCCGGCACCGGCGGCATGCGCCGCGTCGCGAAAGCGGTGGCGACGGAAATGCCGATTACCCTGCCGGGAGTGGGGAAACGGCGACAGAAAAACAAGTGATCAATTCTCCTTCTTCTTCCCCTCCCGCGGGCGCTCGATGGGCTTGTCAGCGGCATTCTCCGCATTGACACTCGACTCGATGGGCTGCTGGAACAGACCCTGGCGCTCCGCGTTCTCAAACAACTGGTAAAGCATCTCCCGCAGGTGCTCCTGCCACGCCGGCGACTCGTTGGCGATAACCTCCTCGATCACCACCGCCTTCGAAGCCTGGCGTTCCATGTAGAGGTCGAAGATATTCGCGCTGTAATACACGTAATGATCGACGAGCGAAAACACGCCGTACGCCGGCGGTGTGAAGCGCCCGAACATGCGCCGGTGCGTGGCGTTCGCATCGATCAGCACCTTGATGATCTCGCGGAACTCCTCACCCTGCAGATTCGGCTCCCCGCACTCCGGGCACACGGTCACCGGCGACTGATACGGCAAAAAGAACGCATCGCATTTCACGCATTGATAATCCTGATGATAGTGCAACGTCATGTCTGCCCCCGATCAACGGAACCACCCCGGCTCCCACACCGGGCGCCGGGCTGCTCCTAACCCATTCCTCCCCGACACCCATACTATGCACATTATGCCTGCCGTTCACACCTGCACGCGTGGAAGAGTTGGACACACGCTGTCGCGAAGCGCGACAAGGGCGGAGGGAGACAGTCAGAACCAGCAACAGTGGTGGAAGGCCCATTCACAGTCTGGAAGGAGGCGAGAGCCCCGCTGAGTCCAGGTAAGCTCACCTGTCATCGGCGGGGCTCTCGCCTCCTTCCAGACTGTGAATGGGCCTTCCACCGGAGATCAGTTCACGATCGGGCGGGCATTATACGTTATTAACTGATCTCCTCTTCCCGATAATGAATCGCCTGGCACGACACCTGGCCCCAGGCGTTCATGAAGCCGGCAGTCATCTCGGAGCCGCTGGCGTAGTAGAGGACGGTGACGAGGTGGCCGTCTTCGAGCTGCACGGTGGAGGGGTAACCGAGGTCGCCATGCTCGATGCCGTCGCCGGCCAGCAGCACTTCATGGTTCGTGTCCCAGCTCTGCCCGCCGTCGCTGCTGAGCAGCAGCCCGCAGCCCATTGGCCGGATGCGGCGGCCGAAGGTGAGCAGCACGCGGCCGCTCTGCAGCACGGTCAGATCCGCGGGATGCTCGCCGTCGCGGGTCACCTGCACCGGCTCGCTCCAGGTGCGGCCCAGGTCGTCGCTGTAGAGGGTCGAGATGTGCCCGCTTTCCGTGCGCGCCGCGGCCAGCAGCCGTCCACCCGGCAATTGCGCGAAGCTGGTTTCATTGTGCCCCGTCGCCACCAGGCTTTCATCGCCCCACGTTGCGCCGCCGTCGGTGCTGCGCAGCACAATCACCTGGTCGCGGACGCCTTCGACGGGCATGCGAGGGGCGCCGTAGACCGACATCAGCAGCGTGCCGTCCGCCAGCGTGATGATGCGTCCGTAAGGCGAGGCGAGGGTCAGCAGCTCCGACTGGTACGATTTTTCGGCGCTCCACGTCTTCCCGTCGTCCGCGCTTTTGCTGTAAAACAGCGCGGGCACGCTTGCCCAGGCATCCTTCCGCTCTTCATACAGCAGATTGCCGTCCGGTTGCTCGCGGTAATTGTGCAGCGCGGCCTTCCACCAGGCGGCGATCAGCTCGCTCTTGCCATTCACGCCGAAGGCAGGGTTGCGGTTGTCCTCCCAGCGCGGCGCGATCTGCACCGGGTCGGACCAGCCTTTGCCGCCATCAGCCGAGGTGGCCACCGCCAGCGTGCCGCTGATCCCCACGTGGGTGGCGCCGGTGCGGTAGATCACCGCCAGCGCATCCGGCCCCGTGCGCGCCAATACCGGGAAGAACCCCTCCATGGCGATGACCAGGTAGCGCGTGAACCGCGCCCGCCGCCCGATGAAGACATCCGACTCGCCGGAAAGGAAATGGGAAGAAGACATGGGGGATGCTCCTTTTATATTGGGCGGGAAGCCGGTATTGAGAAAGGATCAGCCTGCCGGGCCGACCCTCCCAAAGACAAGCTTCCCATACCCGGAACTACGAACTCTGAACTTCGAACTAAACCTACTCTTTCGGTGGCTGCATCCGTTTATCGAGGTTATTCACCACCGCGCTCATGGTGCCGATCACCTGGCGGTATTTCATGCGCTTGGGGCCGAGGATACCGACGCGGCCGGTGGCGTGCTCGGTGATGTGGTAGCTCGTGAAGACCACCGCGCAGTCCTCCAGGCCGGGGTGCGGGTTTTCCGCGCCGATGCTCACCTTCACCTCGCCCGGGCGCGTGCTGGAGAAAAGCCGCTCGAACACGGACTCCTCCTGCAGCGCCTCCAGCAACGCGCGCAGCTTCGGGATGTCGGTGAATTCCTGCTGCTCGAAGATGTGCGTGGTGCCCTCCACGAAGATGCGCGAGGTGGCGCGCTCCTGCTCGAGGCCGCGGCGCACCAGTTGCGGCGCGTGGCGGAATAATTCATCCGGCATGTGCGGCAACTGGCTCACCGCGCGCGTCAAGGCTTCGTCGGTCAGTTCGGACAGCGCCTTGCCGGAAAACTCCGCGTTGAGCAGATCGTTCAACTGTCGCAACCGCGCCGGGTCGGGACGCTCGGTGAGGGTGCTCAGGCTGTGCAGCACCTGGTGATCGTCAGTCACCAGCATCACCAGCAGTTGATCGGCGCCCACCGGCGCCAGCTCGATGTGCTGCAGGCGATGCTCCTGCCAGCCCGGCACCAGCGCCAGTGCGGTGTAGCGCGTCAATTCACCCAGCAGCCGGCAAGTCGCCTCGATGCCGGGGTCGCGCGGGATGACGGACAGCGCGTGCTCCGGCGTCACCTGTTTCACGATGTGGTTCACATAATACCGGTAGCCGAGGTCGGTGGGGATGCGGCCCGCGGAGGTGTGCGGCTGAAACAGCAGGCCCAGCTCCTCCATCCGCGCCAACTCGTTGCGTACAGTGGCGGAGGAGGTACGGATGCCCGGCAATTCGGCGAGCGACGACGAGCTGACCGGCTGCGCAGTGGCGATATACTCTTCCACCAGCGCCTGCAGAATCGCTGCCTGCCGCTCCGTCAATATCAATACGTGCTCGTGTGATTCGCGAAAATTGTCCATTAATCTGTGAGCATTGTACCCAATTTATAGGATTTTTGCCAGTAGAGCGAAGGACGAATAGCAGAGTGGATGGGAGTGATGAGATGAATAGGAGAAATGGGAGTGCTGGGATGCTCATTCATCCCATTTCTCCCATGCTTCCCATGACTGCCTACACCGGCGGCAACGGCGTCATCAGCCGGGCTTGCGGCGCCTTCTCTTCCTCATCCTTCGTCCGGCGTCCCGCCAGCAGCAGGTAACTGTAGAGCAGGATGAACAGCAAGCCCGCAACCTCAAATTTATAGACTTCCTTGATATTCAGCGGCGAGAAGAAGGCTTCTACCGTGGCGGCGACCACCAGCATCATGGCCACGCCGAGGACGAGGATGAGTGCATCCTTGCCGGCGCGGATGAGGGCGATCCGCCGCGGATAGACGCCGGGCACCAGCAGCGCATAGGCCAGGATCAGGCCCGCGCCGCCGGCAATATAGATGGCGCTCAGCTCGATCACACCATGAGGCGCGAGAAACGCCCAGCAGTTCACCGCCGTCCTGACGCCATCCAGCCCCACGCCTGCCGCCACCACGCCCAGCATCACGCCGTTACTGATCAGCATAGGCACGGTAATGATCCCCAGTGTCATGCCTCCCGCGAAGACGATAAAGCTGATGCGGATATTATTGGTGCCGATCAAGCTGAACATCTCGACACGCTTGAAGGCGGGCATCCAATCCTTCGGGGTATGGTGCCGCTCCACGATCTCCGGGATGAAATCGATGAATTCCGGCGGCAAGACCTGCGCGGCCAGCGTCTTGTCATGCCATGTCACGGCGAAACTCACGATCGCCGGCACGAAAAGCAGTAACGCCGCGAGGAGCATGAAGATGCCGCATTTGCGGAAAGTGCGCGGGAAATCGGCGGTGACGAAGCGCAGCAGACTGGGCCATGGCCGGCGCGGCGCCGTGTAGACATAGGTGTAGCACTGGCCCACCAGGTCGTTCAGGAAGGCCACCCGCGGGGCATCGGCGCCGCGCGAGCGCTGGAACGAGAGTTCCACCGACGCCCGCCGGTACCATTTGCCGAATTCGATGATTTCCTCCGCGGTCAGCCGGTCGAATCCTTCAGCCTTGATGCGCGCCAGGATCTCCCGCAACCGCTGCCATTCGGGATAATCAGCCGCCATGACTGCATTATAACAGGTTGTCGGGAAGGATGGAAGATTGGAAGAATGGATCAGCCCGTAGCCGCACCCTTTACGGGTGCGTTAGGTATGCCTGTATGAATAGGGCGGAGAAGGCGCGCCATGATCGGGAATCAGCGAGAGATAACAGGAAGCCTTGTACGGGTGCGGTGCGGTAAGGTTGTATGAATAACCTTACCGCACTACGCCATGCATACAGGCTTGCCCCATCGCACCTGTAAAGGGTGCGGCTACGGGCTGATCTATTCTTCCAACCTTCCAATCTTCCAACCGTCCATCGTCCCTTGTCCGATTTTTCCTCCGCACGAATCGGAAATCGCGCGCGACAATGGGGGCAACACATCCTAATCGGAGGAGGACGACTGAATGCAAGCTCGTGAGATCATGACGGAGAATCCGGTGTGCTGCCTGCCGTCGGACAATCTGGTCTCCGCCGCCCAGAAGATGCGGGACAACGGCTGCGGCATTATACCCGTGGTGGAGGATTACGGCAGCAACCGGCTGGTCGGCGTGGTGACGGATCGCGACATCGTCTGCCGCATCATCGCCGTAGGCATGGACTGCAACACGGCCGCCGTGCAGAATGCCATGACCACCGGCCGCATCTGGTCGGTCAAGCCGAATACCTCGCTCGACGAAGTGATCGAGAAGATGGAGGAAGGCCAGGTCCGGCGCATCCCGGTGGTAGATGATACCGGCCGCGTGCAAGGCATCATCTCCACCGCGGACATCGCCCTGGAACTCGACGAGCCGGACGAAATCGCCGAAGTCTTCGAGGAGATTTCCGAACCCACGCATATCCCGCACGCGTAGGGAAAAGTGGCGAGTGACGAGTGGCGAGTGTTCTCGGTTAATGAGAAGTTTTCCGGAATTAAGAGAAGCCTTCCCTTTAACGAGACACTCGCCACTCACCACTCGTCACTCTCTATCAAACCGCCTCTTTCTCCTTCTTCCGCCGCTTCTTCTTCTCAACCGCCGGTTCCGACACCGGTGTTTCTCCGGCTGTCGGTTCGGGCGCCGGTATTTCGTCGGCGGGCGGCTCAGGCGGTGGGAGGGCAGTGGCCGGCGGTTCCGGCGCCGGCGTGGCCCCCGGGCAGCCTTCCTCGATCTCCCGCCGCGATTTCCCCTGGATGGCGGGGAAGACCGCTGACAGCAGTATCACGCGCGTCGCCGCGGCCAGCGGGATGGCCAGCAGCGCACCCACCAGGCCCAGCAGTGCGCCGCCCGCCAGCAGCGAGAGGATTGTCGTTACCGGCGACAGCTTCACGTGCCGCTCCATCACCGTCGGCGCCAGCAGGTAATTTTCCGTTTGTGAGAGCACGACGAAGAACACCAGCACCCACAGGATCAGCCACGGGTTGGCCCCCGTCGCCAGTACAATGACCAGCGCGGGTACGGCGGCCACATACGGCCCGACCATGGGGATCAGCTCGCCGACGCCGGCGATGATGCCGATCATCGCCGCATATTGCTTCAAGCCGAAGGACATGCCGATTGTGGTAGCCACCATGCAGATGATCGCCAGCGTCGCCTGCCCGCGCAGCCAGCCGCCCATGCGCTCCGCCGCCTCATGAGCGATCTCGCGCACCCGCGGTTGGTGGACGGGCGGCACGAATTGCAGCATGGTATAGGCGATCCCGTCCTTGAACACGGTAAAGAAGAGCGTCAGGATGAAGACGGACACCAGCGAGAACAGCCCGCCGATCACGCCGAACACCGCCTGCGTGGTGGACCACACATAACCGGCGATGCTGCCGGATTGCGCGCCGAGCCGGCTCATCACTGAACTCGTTGAGGGCACGACCCCCGGGTATTTCCCCGCCATCCCTTTCAGCCACTCCAGCAGGTGGACCTGCATATCCGGCCAGACGGTTTTCGCGAAGTGGATGCCCTGGTTGACCGCGAAGGCGGTGAAGAAGGTGAGAATGCCGGCCACCAACAGCACGGCCGCCAGCAGGATAAGCACCGCCGCCAGCACGCGCGGGAGATGCCGGCCGCGGATGCTGACACGCTGCAACCGCCGCACCGCCGGGTCAATGCCGGTGGTGATGACCAGCGCGATCAGCGCCAGCAGCAACAGCGCCCGCAGGTTGTAGATCAGCACCAGTCCGAGCACGATCCCCACCACCGCCAGCGCAATGACGATGCCGGTTTGTATATGCTGCTTCATCAGGGCCTCCAGCCGCAAAATACTGCCTTGATCCTTCGCCGCAGGCAGCGTGATGCCCTTTTTCAACACCCGCCAAGGTTATTCAGCCCGGCAAGCGTAGTGCGTAAATAACTACCCTGATAATTTTCGTTCCAGGAACTGCCGGAATGATCCGCCGAACAGGTCCGCCACGTCCCGCCGAATCTCCGCTTCGCTCGGACGCCAGCCGGTGGCGGCGAGGTCGGTGTATTTCTCCACCAGCACCTGGCCGATCACGCGGCGGGAGTGCTCCCATTTATAGAGCAGTTGCTCGGTGACGCGGGCGTCGGAGTGCTGGGGGATCATGCTGAGGCCGAGAAGCTCCAGGCGCAGGCGGGTCATCTCGTCGATGAGGCTGGGGTTGTTGAGGAACCACCAGCAACCGAAGGGGAGCAGGTTGCGGAACTTGCGCGCGGCGACGCAGAGGGCATGCTGATCTTCGCGAGCGAGGAGGGTGACCATGAATTTGTTGCGCGGGTAGGTGGCGCACAGGTACTCCACAGAGTCCATGTCGCTGCGCCCGACCCCGTCGCCGGCCATGCGCAGCGCGGGGTTCACCTGGCGCTTGACGCCGATCATCATCGCCAGCGGGCGGTTCAGCTCCCGGCTCACCGGCAGCACCGCCTCCGCGATCAGCCGCCCGCGGGCGGAATCCTCCGGCATGCGGAAATCCGGCGGCAGCGAGACGGCCATATACAGCGCATCCAACCGGGCGATCCACTCCGTCAGGAAGCGCCGCACCTCAGCCAGTGTATTATCCGACAGCGCCTCGTCGACCGCATATCCCCACTCGCGCAGGCGCGGCCAAGTAGCCGGCCAATTGTTGAGCAGCGCATCCAGCCGCAGCGCCGTTGTGAAGCGCGGATCGCGCGGCGCCCCGCCGTCCCACAGCGGCCGCTCCACATCGTCGAAAGGGTCGTTCGTCATCACCACCTCGCGGATATTGCCCACCCGGAAGACCAGGTCGACGATGCGCTCGGCGGAAGCTTCCGAGAAGAAGCGGCGGTAGGCATTCAAATCGCGCGCGCCGGTGTCCAGCCCCAGCCGCTCCAGCGTGGTCAGCACCCCGCGGCACGCCTCGCTGACGGGTGAATGCTCGATGAACAGCGTCTGCCAGATCAAATCCGCCTGCTCGCGCTTCGACATCGCCCAGAAGGTTTCATACGGCAGATCGATCCAACGGAAGGTCTCCGCCACCAGGTAATGATAGGTCAGCAGCTCGTCGATCCCCCACAAGCACAGCGCGCCGAAGGAGGGCGGGCAGAGGTGGGTGTGGATGTCGGTGACCGGCGTTTCCCGTACCGCCTCTTCAACCAGCGTCCGAATTTCCGCGTCCGTCATCTTCGCCATACAACCCCCTTCTTCGCCAAGTATGGTAGCCCGCGCAAAGGCTGGCGTCAATGTATTACTGAAGCACAGGCGTCCCGCCCGCACGCCTCCTATGCCTTAGAGGCTGGTGTTGGCGAGGATCGGCTCGGTCGGCTGGCAGGTACGTGGAGGTAATGGGAAAAATAGGAGTGAATAGGAAAAATGAACGATAATCCGAAAGCCTTTCCCATTTTTCCCATTACCTCCACGTACCTGCCAGCCGACCGAGCCGATCCTCGCCACGACCAGCCCCCCGCTAACCAGCCTCCCTGCGTGAATTGTCCCGAAAGACCCGCCTGCGCTCCGGCATGTCACCTCATCACCACAACACCTTATCTTCACGTCATCCCGCGCGGGAATGCTGAGATCAGCATTATCTTTCATGTGGAATCTTTCAGGAAAAGGAGGCGCGATTATGGCGGAACCTTCGGAGACCGGCACGACTGAGGAAGATTTCAAGTGCCCGACATGTGGCGAAATGTTTCCTACCGACGGGCGAGATGAGGCGGATTGCCCCGTGGACGGCACACATTGCACCCGCGACTCGTGCATTGTGATCGTGGCATCCAGCGAGGGATTCTAACCATCCCGATCGCCGGTGAGCGATTGACGACACATTATGGGACGGCCGGTGACAGGCCGTCCTTTATATATATGCCCAGTGATGTAAGTCCCATTCACCGTCTGGAAGGGTGCGAGAGCCCCGCCGATGACAGGAAAGCCGGCCAGTCACCGGCGGGGCTCTCGCACCCTTCCAGACGGTGAATATGACTTGTTACGCTCATCCTTTTACTCCTCACCGCGTCTCCCTCACAACAAACATGTTCAAGAACCGCCACGGCGTGTGACTAACCGGGCTGAACAATGGCAATGATAGCCCCGGCGATCAATTCCACGAGGGAGTTCGATCCCGCCGGAGCCTATGTTTAATCATGATGACGCTTACAACCCGGAACGTGACCAACAGCTCGACGCGCTGGTGAAGGGCGGGCAGCTCGAACAGGCGATGCAGTTGTTGCAGGCATGGCAGGAGCGCGAGCCGTGGAACGGCGAGGTGCTCATGCGCATGGCGGTGGTCCACTGGCTGGCGGGCGAACCGGCGCGCACACTGCGCGACCTGGACGCCTTCCTGACGCTGCATCCTGACCACGCCGAGGCGCTGGCGCGCCGAGCACAGGCGCTGCTCATGTTGGGCAAACGCCGCGACGCGGAGGAGACGCTGAAGCGCGCGGAGGCCATCGACCCCAACACGCCCGGCGTCGCCCTCAACCGCGCGTTGTTGCAGGAGGCGGATGGGCAATATGAGCCCGCGATCGAGTCGATCAGCGCCTACCTGAAGATCATGCCCAACGATCACCTGGCGCTGGCGCGGCGCTCGCACCTGCACCGCCAGCTCGGGCATTACCCGCAGGCGCTGGAGGACGCGCAGGCGTGCGTGAAGATGAAGCCTGACGATCCGGAGTCGCACTTCGCGCAGGCGCTGGCGCACGTCACGCTGGAGCAGGGCAACGAGGCGATGGACGCCTGCAACCGCGCGCTCAAGCTCAAATCCAACTTCCTGCCGGCGCTGCGGCTGAAGATCGATCTGCTGGCCGACATGGGGCTGATCGAGCAGGCAGGCAAGGCGCTGACGCAGTTGGAGAGCTACGAGCCCGACGCCCCGCACACCGCCCTGCTGCGCGCGCGGCTGGCGACGGAGCGCGGCGAGTTCGCCCTCGCACTGGAGTGGATCTCGCATTACCTGGACGATTACCCGGACGAGCCTTACGGCTACTACCGGCGCGGCATGATCTACTTCAATATGCAGCAGTATGAGAAGGCACTCGCCGATTTTATCGAATACGCCCGCCTGGCGCCGCGCGCGCTGGAGGCCTACGAGCAGCAGTTCCTCTGCTACCTCGCGCTGGAGCAATATCAGCAAGCTGTCGAGGTGAGCAAAACCGCGCTGGACATGCAGCCGCAAAACTACCGCCTGCAGTATAACCACGCGTTTTCGGAATTGCTGATCGGGCACCTGCCGGCGGCGAAGGTCGGGTTCCACGCGGCGCTGGACCTGGCGCCGGCACATGAAGAATTGTTGTTGCGCATTCACCAGGCGCTCACCGAGCACGCCCCGCCGGCGGAGCGGCAGGATTGGTTCGTGAAGGCCACGGTGCGCCACGGCAACGCCTCGCCGATGCTGAAGGGGCTGCTGGCGGATATTTACCTGGAGGAGGGGCGCGTCGACGATGCGCTGCAGCTGACGCAGGACGTGCTGCGGCTGGATCACCAGCGGCCGTTCGGCTACCTGCTGGGCATCAAGGCGCTGTGCCTGCTGGACCGCTACCCGGACGCGTTGGCGCTGGCCGATCTGGGGGTGGAGCTGTTGCCGGAGGACGGGCGGGTGCGCATGGCGCGCGCGCTGGTGCTGCGCGACACCGGGCACTTCGAGGAGTCATTGCAGGAGCTGGAACAGGCGCGCGGCTTATTGCCCGGCGACGCCGAGGTGGTGATCCAGCAGGGATTGACCTACGGCAGCATGGAGCGGCTGCCGGAAGCGGTGCGGGCGCTGCGGCAGGCGCTGACCATCGAGCCGGAGAACAGCAGCGCGTTTTTCTGGCTGAGTTATTTCCTGTTGCACCGGCGGCGGTTCAAAGAAGCGTTTGAAGCATCGGAACGGCTGCTGGAGCTGTCGCCGGAATCGGCGGCCGCCTACCTGCTGCGCGGGGCGTCGTTGCACGGCCTGCGCCGGCACCGCCAGGCGGAAGACGACCTGGCGCGGGTGCGCGCGCAGGAGCCTGGCCTGCTGGCCCGCTTCGGCGCCGATCCGGCCATTGCCGAGCTGCTGTCACCGTCGCCGCGGAACGGGAAGCTGACCCGCTTCCGCCGCACGCTGACCGACCGCTGGCAATCGCTGAACGAGATGGTGAATCCGAACGGATGAGTTTGGAGCGCGGACCTCTGCGGCGGTACTCCGCCGCACATTCGTCTGCGCGTGTTGTCGTTGGAGTAACGCTTATGAACAAATCACTGCGTAATATCTTGTGGGCGGGGGCGGCGGTGGCGCTGCCGGCGACCATCAACGCGCTGATCGCCTCGCGCGTGGGACAGGCGGAGCAGCCGCTGCCGGGCGAGCTGGCGTATTACGACTGGATCTACGGCCGCGTCGCCTATTACCGCATGGGCCAGGGCGAGCCGCTGGTGCTGATCCACAATCCGAACGCGGGCGGGTCGTCGTGGGAGTGGCGGAAGGTCTTCCCGGAGCTGGCGAACCACTACACAGTGTTCGCCCTCGACCTCCTCGGCTTCGGGCTGTCCGACAAGCCGAATGTGGGGTACAGCGGCCGCATGCTGGGCGAGCTGGTGCACGACTTCCTGGAGGATGTCATCGCCGCCCCGTTCAGCGCCATCGGCAGCGGTCTGGGCGCGTCTTACCTGGTGAACACGGCGGTGCGGCGACCGGACGGCCTGCGGAAGCTGGTGCTGGTGAACCCCACCGGCATGGCCGCCATGCCCAGCCCGCCGGTCGAGCTGGTCACCTGGGGCACCATGCGCACGCCGGTGCTGGGCACCTCGCTGTATAACACGATGGTCTCGCGCCAGGCGATGACGGAGGAGCTGCGCCGGCACATCTATTACGACCCGGCGATGGCCTCGGAGGCGGTGGTGAACGACCTGTATACCTACGCCCACCAGCCAGGCAGCCAATACGCCGCTGCGGCCTTCGTATCCGGCCGCCTCAGCCTGCCCATGCGGCTGGCCTTCTCCAGCCTGGCCCAACCCGCGCTGCTCATCTGGGGCCGCGACGCCTATTACACCCCGGTGGGCGAGGCGATGGACCTGCTCTACCGTCACCCGCAAGCCAAACTGGAGATCCTCGACGAATGCGGCATGCTCCCGCACGACGAAAAAGCCGGCGAGTTCCTGCAGCTGACGGAGGATTTCCTGCGGAAGGTGGAGGGGGAAGAGCAGGCGGCGTAGACGTAGGGGACTGTCCCGGCCTGTCAGGACCAGCGCCCGTCCCCTCCCTCCTGCCCGTCTTCATATACATAGGGACTGTCCCCGCCGTGAACACGTTACCGTTTCCGTTCACGGCGGGGACAG
>Ga0172368_10000516_pt1 | contig 55008 bp, 39 predicted proteins | sample Lak11m_FD_114540 | JGI IMG/M metagenome (GOLD analysis project Ga0172368, IMG submission 114540) | Freshwater microbial communities from Kabuno Bay, South-Kivu, Congo - kab_022012_11m | ecosystem: Environmental > Aquatic > Freshwater > Lake | place: Democratic Republic of the Congo: South-Kivu... | reverse complement strand
GTTCACCACCTTCTTCAGCGAAACCCAACCCCGCGACTGGGACAGCGTCAAAGTGGCAGACAAAGCCCGCTTTGGCAAATTCTTTATGAAGATGCTGGAGCAGGGCGTCTATCTCGCCCCTTCACAGTTTGAAGCCGGGTTTATCTCCATCCTGCACGATGAAAATTTGATTGACGAGACGATTGCGGCGGCGGAAAAGGCGATGAAGAGTTTATAAAAAAACGCGGAGGCTTTCACCTCCGCGTTTTGCTAAAACTTTGCGGTCTTCAAAAACTTTGGCGGCACGCGCGCTTGCGAGGCTTGCTCAAAGGCATACGCCAGCTTGATGAGAGTCGGCTCTTGCCACGCGGTGGAAAAGAATGACAAGCCCACCGGCAGCCCGAAGATGTAACCCATTGGCACGGTGATATGCGGGTAACCCGCCACCGCCGCCGGGGAGGTACTTTCCGCGTCCCAATTGATGGCGTCTCCGTTGGCGAGGTCAATCAGCCATGCGGGTCCGCCGGAAGGCGTGATGAGCGCATCGAGACGATGTTTTTTTAAGGCGGCGTCAATTCCCTTTTGACGAGTCAGTAGATGATTTTTTGCCAGCGCTTTGCGATAAGCGGCATCGCTTAAGCCTTTGGTCTCCTGCGCGGCGAGCATGTGTTCCTGCCCAAAATAAGGCATGACGCGCGCGCGATTTTCTTCGTTGAATTTGATAATTTCCGCCATGGTTTTATATCTTGCATTGGAAGCCGCAAGATATTGATTCAAGTCCGCTTTGAATTCATAGTGTAACGCGTCTAATTCAGACGCGCCAAATTTATTAAAATTAGGAACATCGGCATCCATCACTTCCGCGCCGAGTTTTTTCATCAGGTCTACGCTTTGCTCTAAAAGTTTTAAGATGCGCGGGTCGCTACCGCACATATTCCGCGCCACGCCAATGCGCGCGCCGCGCAAACCATCCGCTTGCAAGAATTTTGTGTAATCTTTGAGGGCACGCTTAACGCCGCGCTTCGTAGCGGAGTCGCGCTCGTCCACGCCGGTCATTGCGCCCAGTAGAATCGCCGCGTCCGCCACAGTTCGCGCCATCGGTCCCGCCGTATCTTGGCTGTGCGCCAGCGGGATGATTCCGCTACGGCTGAGCAGCCCCAGCGTGGGTTTGATTCCGACAACGCCGTTGGTCTGCGCCGGACAGATGATGGAGCCATCCGTTTCCGTGCCAACGGCAGCGGCGCAGAAGTTTGCCGCCGCCGCCGCGCCAGAGCCGGAGGAAGAGCCGCAAGCGGAGCGGTCTAACGCGTAGGGGTTGCGAGTCAGTCCGCCGCGCGAAGACCACCCGCTGACCGAGCGGCGTCCGCGAAAGTTTGCCCACTCACTGAGGTTGGTCTTGCCCAAAATCAATGCGCCCGCGCGGCGAAGTTGGCGCACAATAAAAGCATCGCGCCGCGCAATATTGCCTTCCAGCGCGAGCGAGCCGGAGGTGGTTTGCATTTTGTCGTGCGTGTCAATATTATCTTTGATGAGAACGGGAATGCCGTGCAGCGCGCCGCGCACTTTGCCCGCCTTGCGTTCTTTATCCAGCGCGGCGGCAATTTCTTCCGCTTGCGGGTTGAGTTCAATGACGGCGTTAATGGTCTTGGCGTCCAGTTGATTAATTCGATTTAAGAAGAAAGAAACCAACTCGCGCGCGGTCAATTTTCCAGCGGACATTTCCTGCTGATATTCCAAAATCATTTTTTCCATGAGCAGCCTCCAAAAATGATTATACCTACAACGCCATGAATCTTTGACTATTGTATAATGAGATAAATTTCCAAACAGGAGCCGCCCCATGACGAATGTCCACGCATCCACCCACCCGCTTGTCGCGCACAAAATTGCGCGCCTGCGCGATAAGCGCACCGAGCCGAAAAAATTCCGCGAACTGGTAAGAGAAATTGCCGGGCTGCTCGCCTATGAAGCCACCGCCGACCTACTGACTCAGCCGATTGAAATTGAAACGCCGCTGGCGAAAATGACTTCCTATGAGTTAAAAGAAAAAATAGGGCTTGTGCCAATTCTACGCGCGGGCTTAGGCATGGTGGAAGGATTTTGGGAAATGATGCCCAGCGCCGAAGTCTGGCACATTGGCTTATATAGAGACGAGCATACCTTAAAGCCGGTGGAATACTACAACAAACTACCCATCGAACCGCGCGTCTCCGTTTGTATTATCCTCGACCCCATGCTTGCCACAGGCGGCTCTGCAACCGCCACAGCGGACGTCCTCAAACGTTGGGGCGTAAAAAAAATAAAATATGTTGGTCTCATTGCGGCGCCGGAGGGCATTCGGGCAATGCAAACCGCCCACCCGGATATTGACATCTACACCGCCGCCATTGACGACCATCTCAATGAACGCGCCTACATTGTCCCCGGTTTGGGAGACGCGGGCGACCGTCAATTTGGAACGGGCTAAGCGCCCGCCGTCAGCAGAGGAGGCTGCATGTTTCCCGCCGTTAATTTAATAGCCGTCAGCATCGTCCTGTTCGCTTTAATTATCGCTTCGGTGACGTTTCTTTACTTGCGAGACCGACAAATGATTGATGGGTTGCGCGATTTTTTGAAACGGGGCAAATATCGCCTGCGCGTTGAGCCGCCAATTAAAACCCCTTTTATTTATGACAATCTATATAAAATCACCAGCTATGAAGGCTACCTGCGTCCAGACCTGCCCTACACTCTCATTCTAGGAATCCGCGCAACAGGCAAGGGACAAGAGCGCTTGCTTTACCACTATGTTGGTTTTTACTTCCCCAAACAAGTGGAGTTAAGCGAAACATGGCTGCAAGGCTGGCGCGCAAAGGTCGCCGAGCGCGGCGATAACTGGGCGGCAAAAAACGGCATTGAGCCAACGGAAAAAACTTGGGGCAGCAAGGGCGCGCCAGACCAGCTCCCCATTCGCGCGGAGCGGATTGAAAATGGCGGAGTCATCCTCGCATGGAATTGCCTGCACACCAGCGCAGCCATTGAAGAACGAATTCAGGATTTTTTGGCTTCGTTATAAATATAAAAATTCAGATTCCTAATTCAGAGGTCATTTATGTTAATAAAACTCAAAAAACATAAAGCCAAAATTGCATTATTAACCATATTTTTGGAGATTTGAAAGCGGAAATTTCACAAAACAAAAGTTCAAAAGACGGGCATTGAGAATAGTTACGCTTTTCGTAAAATTGAATTGTTGTCCAAAGGAGAGTTATGAGTTCTGCATACGACTTAAAATCTGTCCGCCTGCCTTATCTTTCCGGCAAGGCTTTGGAAATCTTCGCCTCGCTTGCAGAGGGACCGCTGCGCGGGCTGCTCATGCCCAGCCTGTTTGAAAGCGCCGGTCTAAACTGGATGAGGAAACAAAACTTTGAGGAAAACCCGACCTTCTTCCCCGTCTATGAAAGCGGCGCGTTACATCAAACCGCAGGCGGCGCGGCTAAGGAGGAAATTCCGCAAGCCCCATCCCAACTCAAAGGTTTTCAATTTACCAGCGCTTATGATTACGCGCAAGCATATCGAGACGGAAACGCCACCCCAGAAGAAGTGGCGCAGAAGACTCTGCAAGCCATTACAGAAAGCGACTCGACCTCCGCGCCGCTGCGAGCTTTTATCTCCGTATATGGAAATGAAGTTATGCGTCAGGCGCGCGAAAGCATGACGCGCATCAAGGCTGGCAAAGCGCTCAGCATGTTGGATGGCGTTCCAGTGGCGGTCAAAGACGAAATGGACATGACGCCCTACCCCACCACGGTTGGCACGGCGTTTTTAGGGAAAGAACCCGCGCAACAAGACTCCACTGTAGTTGCCCGTTTGCGCGAAGCGGGAGCGCTGCTCATTGGCAAAACGAACATGCACGAAATTGGAATCAACGTCACCGGATTAAACCCGCATCATGGCGTCACCCGCAACCCCTACAATGTGAATCACTTCACCGGCGGAAGTTCCAGCGGCTCTGCAACGGCAGTGGCGGCAGGGCTAACGCCCATCGCCATTGGCGCGGACGGCGGCGGCTCTATTCGCATTCCGGCAGCCTTTTGCGGCGTAGTTGGGTTAAAGCCAACCTTTGGGCGCGTAAGCGAATTTGGCGCGTTCCCACTAGATTGGAGCGTAGCGCACATTGGTCCGCTTGCCGCCAGCGCAACCGACGCCGCTCTGGCTTACGCCATCATCGCCGGACCAGACCCCAAAGACCCGCATTCCCTTCATCAACCGCTGCCAACCCTGCAAGGCTGGAATAACTTGAATTTGAAAGGCTTGCGGCTGGGAATTTACCGCGCATGGTTTGAACATGCGGATAAAGAAATCGTCTCCGCCTGTCAGTCTATGCTGGAAGCCTATCAAAGCATGGGCGCGCAAATGGTAGAAGTGGAAATCCCCAATCTGGAAGCGAATCGCGTGGCGCATAGCGTCATCATTTTGAGCGAGATGGCGCAGGCAATGGACGCAACTTACGCGGCGCATCACCGCGAACATGGGCTGGATACGCGCGTCAATCTTGCGCTGGCGCGGCAGTTCCTTGCCACCGATTATTTAACCGCCCAACGCATTCGCGCGCGGATGATGAATCACTTTGCGGCGGCGTTCCAATTTGCGGACGTTATCCTCACGCCCACGACGGGCATCCCCGCGCCGCGCATCCAACTTGCCGCGCTGCCCAAAGGTGAATCCGATTTATCCAACACTGTTGAAATTATGCGCTTCGCCACCGCCGCCAATTTAACCGGCTTGCCTGCCATCTCCTTCCCCGCGGGCTACACCGCCAGCGGGCTGCCCATTGGCATACAAGCCATGGGAAAAGCATGGGACGAAAAAACTTTGCTGCGTTTGGCGCTCGCCGCCGAACAAGTTGTGGAGCGCAAAGCGCCGCAGGTTTATTACAAGGTCTTGTAAAATAAAAAACGCCCGCGTCAGCGGGCGTTTTTTATCGCTTGCCTAAAATCTTTAATATTTTCCGCCACAGATTTCACTCCGCCAAAAATGGCGCTGCCCGCCACCAAAACATTTGCGCCCGCTGCAACCACCTCGCGCGCGTTCTGCGGCTTAATGCCGCCATCCACTTGCAGCCGCGCCGTTGAGTGAATATCGTCTAGCATTTTCCGCAAACGGCGAATTTTATCCGTACTGGCGGGAATGTAAGACTGCCCGCCAAAACCCGGGTTAACCGACATGACCAACGCCAAATCTACTTCGGGCAAAATTTCTTCCAACGTGGCAAGCGGAGTGGCAGGGTTGAGCGTGACTCCCGCCATGCAGCCCAACTCCTTAATCTGCTGAACCACGCGATGTAAATGCGGGCAGGTTTCCACTTGCACGGTAATGTTGCCCGCGCCTGCGCGCGCAAAATCTTCCAAGTAGCGTTCGGGGTTTTCAATCATCAAATGAACGTCCAACAATGCGCCGGTCTCTTGGCTTAACGGACGCAACGCCGCCACCGCTAACGAGCCAAAGGTGATGTTGGGGACAAAATGACCGTCCATTACGTCAATGTGCAGCCAATCTGCGCCAGCGACAAGGGCTTCGCGGGCGTGAGATTCGAGACGCGCAAAATTAGCGGAAAGAATAGAAGGCGCAAGTTTTATCATAAGTCTATTTTAACCGCAAAACCTCCGAGCTCTTGCGAACTCGGAGGTTTTGTTTTGTTTATTCCACCTTCACCAAGACAGCGCGGACAAGGTAGCGATAGCGATATTCTTTCATGGTCTCATCGTACTCTTGGCAGCCGATGAGCGTGAGCCAAGCCGTCTCTTCGTGCTTGAGGGCGGCGTTCACCTCCCACGGACGCACGCGCTTGGTTTCGCGGACTTCGTAGATATATTTCTGTCCGTCCAAATTGATGATGATTTGGTCGCCGTATTGGAGCGCGTCTAACTTGGCGAAGGGACCTTCCAAGCCATTGGCAAGGATGGAGTGCGCCGTCAGCACGGAGTTGCCATTGTGCGTGGGGAAGGCGGTTTTCTCCAACCATCCGGCGTTGCGGTCTAGCCAGGTGATGTTCCAATTGCGGTCTGCGCTAGAATAATCCACGCCCACAATGGGAATATTGACTCTTAACTTTGGAATTTCCAGTTTAAGAGTCGTTTGGGCGTAGGCAAAATCAACAGGCATGAGCGGCAGCGGGGTGATGACGTTCGGCGCAAAGCCGGTTGTGGGCAAGCCGTTGGGGTCTTCTTGCGGTAGATTCAATCGGACTGTATCAAAACGTAAATAAGCATTGACGTTTGCCGCGTCCAGCGGGTCGTACCAGCGCTCGGTGGAGTAATCGTTATAGGCGGAGAGTCGCTCCGGCGTTCCGCCAACTTGCGGGTCTATGGGTAAACTCGTCCATGCCACGTTGGCGCTGTTGATAGCGGGCGCAGGACCCACAAAGACGGCGGTGAAGGTCACTCTGGCGCGCGCGCCCAGCGGGAAGGAGTTCCACTGGACGGAGAGGTCGCCCGTCAGCGCGTCAAAGTTGGTTGTAAAGTTTCCGGGCGTAGAGGCTGTGCCAGTTACGGTAATGCTCGCCGCATCCACAGTGAAAGCGGACGGGACAACGTCTTGCATCACTACGTCAAAGGCATCGGCGCTGCTTTGGGTGGTGTGAGCAATATCAATGGTAAAGCGAATGCGCTGACCATACTCCGCCGTTTGAGTGGAGACGCGCTTGTCAATGTTCAAATCCGGCTCAATGACCTGCACCGGAGTCGCTTCCATAGGCGCGGAGCCGCCGCCGCCCCATGTCCATTGAATGCTGTTGTTGAGTCCGCTCACACCGTCCACGTTGGAGGGAACATCCAATACAATGGCGCGGTAGGTGATGACCAGCGGCTGCGTAGCGGCGGTGAGGTTGGAAACGTCACCGAGATTAAAAGTGATTTGTGCTGCGTCTGTGTAGCCATCTGGAATGGATTGCGGAGCAACCGTTGGGTTGGAACAGGCGTTAGCGAACGAGCCGGTGGTCGTCAGGTCTGGCGCGGAAATGCTGACGCAATCCACAAACGCCAAGCCAGCATCTAGCTGGTCTAGCGCGGTGAGGTTGGTCAAGGTCGCCGCCGAGGGGACGGTCAATGTGGCGGTGTAGGTTAATATTTCACCGATGGCAACATTGGGCGTGGTCGTAAAATCTACGCCCGGTACAACTGCGCCGCCCGCGTCTGTATCCATAATGGTCGTGGCGGTTAATTGTTTTTGGCTTTCCACGCTGGAAAGGATGAAGCCAAAGTCCACCGTGCGGTTGGAGCGCGCGTCTGGCGACTCGCCATCGAGTTCGGGGTTGGTCGCGGGGTTGGTCTCGCCCGTTGGCTCTGGCACGCCGCCGAGCGTTACCGCCGGGCTGCGAACATTACTGCCGACAAAGAACACGCCGTTGTCGTCATTGTCATCTTCATCCGTGTCCGGGTCGCCCGCGTCTATCGTGCTGGCGTAGCCCGCAGGCGGAACAACTTCCACAACGTAGTCTCCGGCGGGCAGGCTGTCAAAGCGATAGTAACCGTTTGCGTCTGTGGTCGTGGTCATGTAGATGACGGGGTTGCCGTCTTGATATAAATTGACGGTGACGCCGCTCATGCCGGGTTCTGTTCCGTTTTGTAAGCCGTCTTTGTCCTGGTCAAACCAGACGCGGTTGCCGAGACTGTACGCATCCACGAAGCCGAAGTCGGCGGTGAAGTTCACGTTGAAGTCGTCCAAAACGCCGGTGTAGGAAATTTGATTGTCGTCCGTAGGCATAGCGCCGGGCGTGAGCGTGTAAGGAATGCTGATAATGCCATCCGATGTGAGGGTGGTGGTGTCCTGCCCGTTTTCATCGGTGGCGTCATCCACGCTTTCGCTGATTCCGCTGCCCGTGGAGGAAGTGTAGCCAACGAGCGCCCCTGCGCCCGTAAATTCACTGGCGGGAATTCCAACGTAATAGTTGCCGGGCGCGAGGTTATCAAATTGATAGTAGCCGCTGGCGTCTGTGGTATCCGTCAGGTAGGGCGTTAGTTCTGCGCCGGTGAAGGAGCCGTCATTGTCCGCGTCATAGTAGAGATGGACGGTGACATTTTGCGCGCCGAGTTCGCCCACGTCAAAAGCGCCGTTGTTGTTCGCGTCAAGCCAGACGCGATTGCCAAGAGCGACCAAAGCGGTGAAGCCAAAGTCCGCGGTAAAGTTGACGCTGTCGTCATCCAGCACGCCGGAGTAAGAAGTTTGGTTATCGGTAGTGGTCTCGCCGTGCAGGCTGAGGGTGTATAGCGGGCTGGATACGCCATTAACAGCAGGCTCGGAGTCGCTGCCGTTTTCGTCCGCGTCTTGGTCGCTGGTTTCATCCGCGCCCTGTCCGCTGGAAGAGGAGTAAGCGAAGAGGTCGCCGCCGCTTTGGAATTCCGCTGCGGGGATGTGAACGAAGTAATCGCCGGGCTGCAAGCCATCGAAGACGTAATTGCCGCTGGCATCGGTGGTGGTGGTCTTGAAGGGCGAGCCAATGGCGTCGCCGCTGCGGTAGAGTTCCACGGTTACGTTGGGCGCGCCGAGTTCGCCGCCGTCTTGAACGCCGTTATCGGGAATGCCGCCGCCCGTGCCAGTATCAAACCAGACGCGGTTGCCAAGGGCGACAGATTGCGTAAAGCCAAAATCTGCGGTGAAGTTTACGCTGGCGTCCGGCAGGCTGCCGAGATAGTTGCTTTGCCCTTCGCCGGTGGGCATGGAGCCGGGCATTAGCACATAGTCTATGCTGCGGATGCCATTTGCGGCGAGGGTTGCGCTGGCGACATCTTGCCCGTTTTCGTCCACGTCATTGTCCAGGGTTTGGTCTGTGGTGGCGGGGATGGAATCGGTGGAGGAGGTGTAATCTTCAAAGTGTCCACCGGCGTTAAATTCCGCAGCGGGGATTTGAACGTAGTAACGTCCCGGCACAAGATGGTCAAAGTCGTAGAAGCCGCCGCCCGCTGTGGTCGTGGTGAGGTAGGGCGTCAGTTCCACGCCGGTGAAAGAGCCGTCATTGTTGGCGTCATAGTAGAGTTCCACCGTCACGCCGTCTTCGCCGTTTTCATCGGCATCTAAAATGCCGTTGTTGTAATTTGCGCCTGCGCCCATGTCCTTCCAGACCACGTTGCCAATGGCAACCGCCTGCATCAAGCCAAAATCTACCGTGCGGTTGGATTGGTCGTCCGGCGCTTCGCCGTCCGCAGAATCAGGATTGGGCGCAGACTCTTCGCCCGTTGGCTCTGCCGCGTCTCCTAAGGTGATGGGTTTGCTGCGAATGTCGCCATTAATCAAGTTGATGACGCCGTTATCGTCTAAATCTACGTTGTCATCGGGGTCTTGGTTGGCGTCCACTGTGCTGGCGTAGCCGCTGGGCGGAGTGACTTCTACTATGTAAGTATTGGCGAATAAGTTATCGAAGCGGTAATAGCCGTTGGCATCTGTGGCCACGCTGCCTATGGATGCGCCATCGGGCGCGCCGTCATTGTTAGCGTCTAGGTACAGGTTCACAGTCACGCCGCCCGCGCCGAGTTCATCGCCATCCATCACGCCGTTAAGCGCAACGCCGGTGGTGTTGCCGGTGTCGTACCAAACGCGGTTGCCCAGCGAGTAAACCGGCAGGAAGCCGAAGTCCACCGTGAGGTTGCTGTTGTTATCGGATTCGCCGTAACGCCCGCGTGAATCAACGCCATCCCAGCCGGCGGGGTTTGTCGCGGAGTTGGCGGGAGCGCCGGGGTCGGTTTCGCCGCTGAGTTGAGTCTCGCCCGTTGGCTCGTTGTTCAGTTCAAGGACGATTTCATCACTGACAATTCCGTTCAGGTCGGGGCGGGCATCATCCACGCCATTGTCGTTCACGTCCACGTTGTCGGCAAAGGTGGGAACGCTGCTGTTCATGCCGAAGAGCGAGTTGCCGGAAGTGAAGTTAGAAGCGGCAACAAGGGCAAAGTAACTGCCGGGCTTTAAGCCATCAAACAGATAGTAGCCGTTGGCATCCGTGACATCATGCCCGATGAGGGTGTCGCCCGCGCTGAGCGCGCCATCGCCATCATCCAGATAAAGTTCCACGCGCGCGCCGGAGATGGGCGTTTCGTCCGCGTCCATCACGCCGTTGTTGTAATGCGCGCCCGCGCCGTTATCTTTCCAAACGCGGTTGCCGAGACTCATCGGCTTGTAGAAGCCAAAGTCTATTGTCAGGTCGCTGTTGGCGTCTGTCTCGCCGTTATTGCCGCGATAGTCTGGCGCGCCGTCTGCGGCGTTGTTGCTCAGGTTGGTTTCGCCCGTAGGCGCGGGGGCGGAAAGGTCAATGCTGGCGGAGAGGATTCCGTAGGGCGAGGCAGTCGCATCGCCGGGCAGGATTCTATCCACGCCGTTATCCAGCAGGTCGGTATCGTTGGCGGCGTTATCTACGGTGGTCGTGCTGCTGGAATATTCAAAGAGCTGCCCGCCGCTTTGGAAGTTGGAAGTATCTACGCCGATGACGTAACGCGCAGGCGGCAGGTTGTCAAAGAGATAGAAGCCGTTCGCGTCCGTGATGTCAAAGGCGAGCGCCGCGCCATCGGGCTGACCGTCATTGTTCGTGTCTTGGTAAATGCTGACGCGCGCGCCAACAACGGGCGCTTCGCTTGCGTCCATCACGCCGTTGTTAAAGTCTGCGAGGGTTGCGGCTGTGCCATCGCCCACGTCATACCAAAGGCGATTGCCCACACTGCGCGGCAGGGCTATGAAGCCAAAATCCAGCGTGAGGTTGCTATCGCCATTGGATTGACCAAACAAGCCCACGTTGTCCGTACCATAGGCGGCGGTATCCGCGCTTAGGTCAGATTCATCCGTTGGCTCTGCGCTATGCGTGAGGACGAAGTCCATGCTGCGGATTCCATCCGCAAGGTAGGTGAGGCTGTCTTGCCCGTTGTCGTTTTTGTCGGCGGTTTCGTCATCGGTGACGCCGCTGCTGCTCATTAAACCATTAAGCGCGGCGGTGAAGTTGGAAGAATCCACCTGAACGTAGTAGCGTCCGGCGGGCAGGTTATCGAAGAGGTAATAGCCGCTGGCGTCGGTGGTGGTTGAGGCGTAGGGGGCGGTTTCATCCACGCCGCTGGCATCTGTGTCGAGATAGTCGCCGTCATTATTTGCGTCAAAGTAGAGGTTGAGAGTGACGCCGCCAAGGCCGGGTTCATCGCCATTCATCGCGCCATCGTCAAACTGGCTGAGAACAATGCCGCCGGCGGTAGAGCCGCTATCCAACCAAACGCGGTTGCCGAGGCTGAGCGGGGTCACGAAGCCGAAGTCCACCGTTAGGTTGCTGTTGGCGTCTTTTTCGCCGTAGCGTCCGCGCGCGTTAGCGCCATCATCTTCGGTGGGATTATTGCCCGCAACGCTGGTCGTATCCGCGCTGAGTTGAGTCTCGCCTGCGGGTTCAGCGTCTTGGGAGAGAGTCACCATGCCGCTGCTAATGCCGTTCACTTCGGGGTGATAGTCGTTCACGCCGTTGTCGTTCACGTCCGCGTCATCCGCAAAAGTGGGCGAGCTGTTATACAAGCCGTAGAGCGGGTCGCCGCTGTTGTTGAAGTTGCTGGCGGGGATGTGAACGTAGTAGTCGCCCGCCGCGAGTCCATCGAAGAGGTAGTAGCCGTCTGCATCGGTGAGGTCGTAGCGCAGCAGGGAGTCTGTGGTCACATCCAAACCGGGTGTGCCGTCATCGTCCACATACAGTTCCACGCGGACGTTTTGGATGGGCGTTTCATCGCCATCCATCACGCCGTTGTTGAGATTTGCGCCCGCGCCGGTATCTTTCCAAACACGGTTGCCAAGGCTAAACGGATAGTAGAATCCGAAGTCCACCGTCAGGTCGCTTTCGTTGTCGGCTTCGTTGTGCGTGCCGCGATATTCGCCCGCGTTGCCGTCTGCGGGGTTGAGGCTCAAGTCCGTTTCGCCGGTGACTTCGCTGGGCGGGTTGGTCAAATCAATGGACGGGCTGAGGATGCCGTAAGTGGCGGCGGCAGGTTCGGTAGAGTCTATGCCGTGGTCATTTTGGTCTGCGTCCGCGTCCAGCGGATGACCGGCGGCGTCCGTGCTGCTTGCCATGTATTGCAGCGCGGAGGTGAAGTTGGAAGAATCCACGCCGACTATATACGTCCCGGCGGGGAAGTTGCTAAACAGGTAGTAGCCGTTTGCGTCTGTGGTATCCGTTAGTAACGGGGTGACGGAGTCGGGGACGCCGTCTGCGTTCGCGTCCATGTAAAGACTGACTGCTACGCCGGCAATGCCCGCTTCGTCTCCGTCCATTACGCCGTTATTTGGCGTTCCAGTTGTGCCGCCGTCATCCAACCAGATGCGGTTGCCCAAACTGCGCGGGGACATGAAGCCGAAGTCCGCCGTTAGGTTGCTGCTGGAATCCACTTCGCCATAACGCCCAATTGCGCCAAGCCCATCGCCTGCGGTGGGGTTAAAGCCAGCCGTAGCGCTGAGGTCGGAGGAGAGGTCGGTTTCGCCAGTGGGTTCGCCCGTGTAATTCAGAACAAATTCACGGCTGCCGATTCCATCCGCGAGATAGGTTGCGCTATCAATGCCATTGTCGTTGAGGTCGCCGGTTTCGTTATCAAAGACTCCCGTGCTGGTGACTAAGCCTTCCAGCGGTTGGGCAGCGCCGAAGTTGGCGGAATCCACTTTCACAAAGAAGCGTCCTTGCGGCAAACCATCGAAGAGGTAGTAGCCGCTTGCGTCTGTGATGTCGGTGCGGTAGGGAGTCGTCTCCGCTACGCCGTCCACAATGGTAGCGTCAATCACGCCGTCATCATTTGCGTCATAGTAGAGGCTGACGGTCACGTTAGCAATGCCAACTTCTGTGCCGTCCATCACGCCATTGTTGAATTGGGCAAGGTTCAAGCCCGTCAGCGTGTCGCCGTTATCCAGCCAGACGCGGTTGCCGAGGCTGAGCGGCGGGATGAAGCCAAAGTCCACCGTCAGGTTGCTATTGTCATCGCTTTCGCCGAAACGCCCGCGTGATAGAGGTCCGTCATCTACGGTGGGGTTATTGCCGATGGCGTAGCCCGTATCCGCGCTGAGTTGCGCTTCGCCGGTTGGCGCAGAATCCCACGCCAGATTAATTAAGTTGCTGGTAATGCCATTCGCGTCAGGGTGTTTGTTATCCACGCCGTTGTCGTTCACATCGGCGTTATCCGCAAAGGTGGTGGAGCTGCTGTACCAACCCACCAGCGGAGCTGAGCCGGTAAAGTCGCTGGCGGGCAAGCGGACGAAGTAATTGGCGGGCGTGAGTTGGTCAAAAAGGTAGTAGCCGTCCGCGTCAGTGGTATCCCATTTGACAAGGGTGTCGCCCACGCCAAAGACTCCGTTTCCGTTATCGCGGTAGAGTTCCACGCGCACGCCAGAGATGGGGGCTTCATCGCCATCCATTACGCCATTGTTAAGGGTTCCGGTTGTGCCGCCATTATCGTAAAAGACGCGGTTGCCGAGACTCATCGGCTTGTAGAAGCCGAAGTCAATCCGCATGTTGCTGGTGGCGTCGGTCTCGCCGAAGCGCCCAAGGTGACCCGTCCCATCGCCTGCGGTGGGGTCAAAGCCCAGAGTTGTATTGCTATCGGAGCTGAGCGCCGTCTCGCCCGTAGGAATAGAGGCGGCAATACGCAAATCCACCACCGCGGAGATGATGCCATAAGGCGAGGCGGTAGCATCTCCGGGTAAGGCGCGGTCTAGCCCCTTATCGCGGTTATCGGCGGCATTTGTGTTTGTGCTGCTGGCGTATTCAACCAACGAGGTGTACAGGTCGCCCACGCCAGAGTCGTTGAAGTTATCGCCATCCACCGCCACGAGGTAGCGTTCCGGCGGCAGGTTATCAAAGAGGTAGTAGCCGTTTGCATCGGTAACATCGTAAGCGATAGCATCCGCGGCGGTGAAGAAACCGTCTGCATTGACATCGTCTGGAATGCCGTTGCCATTATTGTCGCGGTAGAGGCTGACTGTCACGTTCGGAATGCCGGGCTGGTCGCCTGCGGTTCCGCTGTCGAAGTCGTCGCCCGCGTCGATTTGCCCGTTATTGTTCGGGTCGTACCAGACGCGGTTGCCCAAACTGCGCGGCGGCTGAACAAAGCCGAAGTCCACCGTCAGGTTGCTGTCGTTGTCTTCCTGTCCGAGCGTGCCTGCGCCGTCAGTCCCCAAGTCATCATCCGCTTCGGTCTCGGTGTTGTACTGCATGGCAATCAACGAGCTGGTGATGCCTTTGGTCGCGGGCGTGTTGCCGTTGTCCAAGCCATTGTCGTCCTTATCTTCAACGTCATCCGCTGGCGGAGTGGTCTGAACGCCGTCATAGCTGCTGATGTAGCGGTAAAGCGGGTCTCCGCTGGCGTCAAAGTTGGTAGAGGGGATGTGAACAAAATAATTCTCTCCGCTTTGCAGGCGCTCGAAGAGGTAGTAGCCGCTGGCGTCTGTGATGTCGGTGTACATCAGGGTATCTTCCGCGCCAAGCGTGCCATTGCCGTCATCGAGCCAGAGTTCCACCGTTACGCCTGCTTTACCTACTTCCGTGCCGTCCATGATGCCGTTGTTATATTGAGAGCGGAAGGTCGGCTCGCCCGCGCCGTCGTCTATCCACACGCGGTTGCCGAGACTCATCGGCGGGATGAAGCCAAAGTCAATGGTTAGGTTGCTGGTGGCGTCTGTTTCGCCAAAACGCCCGCGCGAGTTAGGACCATCCCAGCCAGTGGGGCTGAAGGTCATGTCGCCGGGGTTCACTGAATCTCCGCTGAGATGCGCTTCAGTGAGCGCCTCATCTGTGCCGCGCTCCAATTCAATCATGCCGCTGGTGATTCCATCCACCTCCGGCTTGAGTTTATCTATGCCGTTGTCGTCGCTATCAGTATTCGGCGTATGCACAGAGTCATTACCAGTAACGTAGGTGAGCTCCGTGCCGGTGGGGACGCTGCTATACCAGCCTTCCAAAACGCCGCCGCTTTGGAAGTTGGTCTTATCCACTTGAACGTAGTATTTGCCGGGGTCGAGATTATCAAAAAGGTAGAAGCCGTTAGCATCCGTTATATCGGTGCGAATTAATTCGTCCGCGTCTGGTCCGTTTAAGTCGCCATCGCGGTACAAATTGACCAGCACGCCTGCCGCGCCAACTTCCTTTGTGTCCTCAAAAATGCCGTTGTTGATGATGCCGCCGTTCGCGCCGTCATCCTTCCAGACAAAGTTGCCAATGCTGAACGGGACATCCGAGCCGCCGAAGAAGCCGAAGTCCACCGTCAGGTCGCTGTTATAGTCGCGCTCGCCATTGACTCCGCGCCGCGCGCCGGCGATTCCGTCACGGTCATTGGCGGAGAGGTCGGTTTCGTTAGTCTGCTCCGCGTTTGCAGAAAGGGTGATGGTGTTGCTGAAAACTTCCGTGCTTGGAAGAGGCGCGGCGGTTGTGTCAATGCCGTGGTCTTCCATGTCGGGCGTCGAGTCAGGCGGGTTGGTGTAATCCGCAGGCGGGATTGCACCCGCGCCCGTGCTGCTATGCAAGCCTTCCAGCGGTTGCCCGGCGGCAAAGTTGCTGGCAGGAATGCCGACCACATAATCGCCAGCGGGTAAATTGCTAAACAGGTAGTAGCCGCCGCTATCGGTGGTGATAGTGTCAAGTACCGTGCTTGTATCTGAAGCAGAGTACAAGTTCACCGTCACGCCCGCAATGCCTGGGTTTGTGTCGTCTGGCGCGTTAATGTCGCCGCTATTATCCGAGTCGCGCCAGACACGGTTGCCGATGCTGAACCGTTCGGGAACGGTGACGCCGACTTTGCGCGGCTCGGAGGCAAGCAGGTCTTGAATCACGACCGGCGCGCCCTCGTCTTTATCGTACGAGCCGACATGAGAATACGAGTTCCACGCAATTTCTTTGGATTGCGCGTCATCGTTATCCACCACGCCGAGAGTGGGCATATCGGCGGGGATGTGCATGGGAACGCCGAAGCGCAATTCATCCCCAGCGAGGACTGCCTGCGGCATCGAGCCGGAAATCAGTTCGATGCGGTAGGCGCGGACGTCAGTCCATTTACCGGGCAAAGCGGCTACGGCGGCAGCGTTCATCCAATCATTAACACAACCCGCCGGCGTGTTGGGATAGAGCGCGGGGTCTTTATCAAAGACTTCTGGGCGGCAGGGATTGGTGGAGGCGCTATATTCGATGAGGAAGTCCGCCGCGTTAAGTCCGCTGCCGCTGATGAAGGTCACGGGTCCCGTCAGCGTCGGGCGGAATTGGGAGAGGCGGGATTGATTGACCAGAGTCCCGCCGGAGCCTTTATCGCCGGAGTAAGGCAGAATGTCGTAGAGCGTATACTCCAACATCGGCACGTTGCCTTCGTTGAAGATACGCAGGTTGTATTCAAAGTCATCAATGTCTGGGTTTGTGGGAGGAGGCGCGTACTCATTTGGTTTCAAGCCGCCTTCGGGGAAGGCTTGCGAGATGCACGGGTAGCGCGTGAATGAATTGGTGGGAATGTTTGTTAAACCCACCGTGCCGCCATTAGGACAAGCGCCATCGGGGGCGTAAGTATCTTTATTGACCACGACAAAGTTGTCCGGCGAGATGCTGCGAATCCACTTTTCGCCGCGCAGCGCGGCGGAGCGTTCCACTTTGAAGGTGTCTGTGTTTTGACAGCGATTTTCAGTTGTGTTGCCGTCATTGTCCAAGTCTGAGCCATCTGCGGAAGAGACGCCGACTTCGCAATGCACATCGCCTGTATCGGTGGCAACATATAGGGTATTGGTGTAGTCCGCAGGCGCGGTTCCCGGCTTGACGTAGCCATAAAACTCAACAGTCAGGTAATGGCTGCCATAGTCTTCCGCTGGCACGGTGAGCGAGGTATCCGGCGGGACGGTGATGCCGGGCGGAATTGAGTTATCCGTCCATGCCCAGGTGAGCGTGGAGCCGTTTGGATAGAAGTGCGGCTGGGTGGCAAGCACAACCCCATCCAATTTGGCTTCGCCGTTGCGGACGAAGACCAACTCAGCGGGCAGGGTGTCTTGAATGACGGGGTTGACCAAATCCACCGAGGAGCGTTCGGTCACTTCCACCGTCAGCGTGTATTTAACCGTATCGTTGGGGAGGATGGAGTCGTCGTCGGTGAAGGTGTCAATGTTCGGGTCGGCGACGGGGTCATAGCCGTAGCCGGGCGTCTCCGCTTTGGTGGTGCGCAGGCTGACGAAGTTGCCCTCGACGGTCATATCTTCGATGTTGCACGCGCCGGTGGTTGGCGTTCCAGAGCTATCCACACGGCTGACTTGCAAGCAGTTATTGTAGGTGTTGCCGGGCGTGGCAACCGACATGGCGACGCTATCGCTGGAGGTGGTCGCCACTTTACGCGGAATGACGCGAATCTGCGGCACAGAAGCAAACGACCAATCGAAGGGCAAGCCGGGCAAAGTATCTACACTGCCATTGCCGTCCAAATCATCGGGGTCGGAGTCGTATTCAAACACCCAGCGCACGCGGGTGATGTTGGTCGGCAATCCCGACTCATACAAGGCGTTATCGTTATAGTCCACCGGCTGGCTGGGGAAGGAAGTCCAATTAGGCGGAGTGGGGTCATAGTTCGTGGCGTATTGAATCGTGGCGCGGACGTGGTCGTCCAAAGCCCAGGTTCCGCTGGTCACGCCGACCACTTGCAACTCGCCGTCGGTCAGGGTATCGGTCATCACCACCGCGTTGGCGGGATAGTTCGTGCCGTTGGTGTTCAAGCTCAGCGTAAAACGCGCCGTGCCGTCAATGCCGACCGGGTCGCCCACATCGTCTTTGCTGTAGGTGGGGGTTTCGACGATGGCGATGATGTTATGGGTCAGCGGAACGGAGCCAGTGCTGACGCAGTCCGGGCAGGGATTACCGTTCGCGTCCAAATAATCGCCCGTGGCGGCGGCGGTGTTGGTGAGCGTATTGCCCACCGCCCAGCCGTCTGCGGAGTCAAAGCGCATGGTGATATAGCGCGTGGCGCAAGCGGGCGGCGTGATGGGACCGGGGATGTTCCACGTCACCACGCCTGTACCGCTGTCATACGTCCCGCCGTTGCTGGCAGAGATAAAGTCCGGGCGCAAGCCGGGGATGGTGGGGTGAGTCGGCAGCGTATCGGTTATCGTAATATCGGTTAACGCAACATTGCCCTCGGTGGTATCGGGGCAAAGGTTGATGCGATAGGTGACATCCGTATCTACAGTCGGCTGGATGGAAGGGCTGTATAAGGATTTGCTCAAAGACCAATCCGCCACGGGCGCTTCGATGGTGATGTTCGGCGTGGTGGAAGTGACAGGCGTAGTCCAGTCGGTTGCGCCGGGCGGTTTGATTCTGCCGCTGGCTTCGTTGTCCACTGTGGCGGGCAGCGGGCGCGTCTCGTAATTCACCCGCGCCGCAATCACCGCGTCGTACTGCGAGCCGTCCAATAGCATTTGGTCATCTTTGGTGATGGTCAGCGTGCCAGCCGGAGACTCGTTCATATGGAATCCAGCCGGAACGGAAGAAAGCGCCTCAACGTAAGTCAAAAGCGGATTGTTCGGCGGGTTGGGGTTGGTCGGCAGCGCATCTACAATCTCCACATCGCCGCAGTCAATCGTCAAACTGCTGCACGCAAAGCGGATGCGAAAGAAGATGATGTCGCCAACTTTGGCGCTGGTAATGTCATCATCCACTGATTTGGTAAGAATCAGTTGCGTCCCCCCATCGCGCGCCGCAGCGTTTTGCATCTGCCCCCCAAGTAAAACAAAAGAAAAAAGGACAAAAAAAAACAACACGGAGCACAATATTTAATTTTTTCATCACAGCCTCAAAAAAAAACGAAACGGAAATATAGCGATATTATACATTATCATTTCGTAATAAATATTTGATGCTTCCGAATCAGAAGCGCCTAAAAAATGGGGTTTTCTCCGCAACCGTTACGCTCCACAGATAAATTTGGGACATTGGCAAGCCCACAAAATTAGACGCTCCTCGCCTCGTCAAAAAAGCACAGCGGGCGGCGTACAATGATAAAATAGCGCAAAAAAAGGATTCCCCTATGATATTAACGGCTACCGAAGAAGATGGCGCGCAAATACAAGACATCACCGCGCGCGCCGGCGTATTCAGCGCGGAAGAAATTCAATGCGTGCGCGAAATTTGGGACGAAGTTATCGCCAGCGGCGTAGAAGGCAGCGGCTATCAATTCATCGTTCAAAAAAAAGACGCGCAGGTTCTAGGGTTTGCCTGCTACGGTCCACGCGACCTTACCAGCGGCGTATTTGATTTGTACTGGATAGCAGTCTCGCCCGAAGCGCGGCGCGGCGGCGTGGGGCGCGCCCTGCTGACCGAAAGCGAAAACGCTGTTCGGCGCAAAGGCGGCAGAATGCTCATTGCCGAGACCTCCGGCGCGCCCAATTACGCGCCCACCCGCCAGTTCTATCTAAACATGGGCTATACCCAAGAAGCCGCCATCAAAGATTTTTACAGCATAGGCGACGACCTCGCTATTTTTATCAAACGGTTATAAACCATGTTGCCCGCCAACTTACTGCCAGATTTCCGCGTCCGCCAGCGCGACTATCTGCTAGAAATTGCCCGCCTGCTCACCCAAGAATTAGACCTAGAAAAACTGCTGGCGCGAATTTTACGCGTCTCCATTGAAATGCTCGCCGGACAAGCGGGTTTAATTGCCCTCAAACAAACGGAAGGCTGGCGAGTGGCAGCCGCGCACGGCATTGCTCCCGCCTTTATGAGCTATCTACAACCGCTGCTGGCGGAAGAAGTCGCGGGCGAATTAGACGTAGTGGAACTCAACCGCATGTTAAAAGAACTGACCTACACCGCCAGCATGGGCATCCTCAACGGCACGGGTCTGCCGCTCATCGCGCACGGAGACGTCATCGGCGTTATCTTCATCTTCCGCAATTATGCCGACCTCTTCACCCCCAACGACCGCGCCCTCCTGCAAGCCTTTGCAGACCAAGCCGCCATCGCCGTCTTTAACGCGCAGCTCTACGGACAAATTTCCTACGAAAAACAAAGGCTGGACGCGCTGCTCGACTCGGCAGCGGACGGCATCCTCATCCTCGACTCAAACCTGCTCATCGAGCGCAGCAACGCCGCCTTTGAAAAAATTTACGGCAGCCCGCGCGAAGAACTCATTGGCAAAGCGCACCGCCAAATCATTCGATGGAAAAAAGAGCCGCAAGGCGCAACGCTAGAAGAATCTATAGAACATAGCGGAACGCTTGCCCCCAATGCCGCGCTCTACATCGAAGGCGACCTCGCCCGCCCAAACTCCGCCGCCGCGCTGCCGGTAGGCATCACCTACGCCCCGCTGCTTTCCGAAGACGGCAAACTTCGCAACGTCATCGTCAGCGTGCGCGACATTACGCATTTTAGAAACGCCGATGAAATCAAAGCCACCTTCATTTCCATCGTCAGCCACGAACTCCGCACGCCGGTGGCGCTCATCAAAGGCTACGCCTCCACTTTGCGGCGAGACGACGCCCACTGGGACAAGCGCACCATCAACGAATCGCTGGCAGTGATTGAAGAAGAATCTGACCGCCTCGCAAAAATGGTAGATGATTTGCTAGACGCTTCGCGCCTACAGGCAGGCGGACTCAGCCTCAATCGGGCAGACGTGGCGCTTCCAAGCCTTGCCGCGCGCGTCATAGAGCGCTTTGCTTCGCAAGCGCCGCATCACCACCTCAGCGCGAACTTCGCGCCAAACTTCCCCGTCATCATTGGCGATGAAACGCGCCTCGAACAAGTTCTCTCCAACTTAATTTCCAACGCCCTCAAATATGCCTCGCAAGGCGAAATTAAAATCAGCGGCGCGCTGCGCCCCGAACAAGTCATCCTCTGCGTGGAAGATGAAGGCGCGGGCATCGCCGCCGAAGACCTGCCGCATATTTTTGACCGCTTCTATCGCTCCACAGACGCGGTCAAACAAACCAAAGGCGCGGGCTTGGGCTTATACCTTGCGCGGGCAATTATAGAAGCGCACGGCGGGCGCATGTGGGCAGACGCCGCCGCAACCAACGGCGCAAAAATCTGCTTTTCCCTGCCAAGATAAAAATTTTATAGTAAAATAAACGCGCCGGGGCGATGGCGGAATCGGCAGACGCAACAGACTTAAAATCTGTCGTTGGTAACAACGTGAGGGTTCGACCCCCTCTCGCCCCACTTTTTCAATGTCATTGCACAGCCTCACGGCTCGCAGTGACATTTTCATCTGGAAGGCGCTTATGTTTTTCACCAGACAAATGCTTGAAGAAATTGAAGACAAAAGCCTTGCGCCCTACGGCGCGCGCAGCAAAGACTCCAAAGGACGCGCCTATTTAGATAACGAGCCGGACTACCGCACTGCCTTTCAGCGCGATAGAGACCGCATTCTGCACACCACCGCCTTTCGGCGGCTGGAATATAAAACCCAAGTCTTTGTCAATTTTGAAGGCGACTACTTTCGCACGCGCCTCACGCACACGCTGGAAGTCGCTCAAATTGGGCGCACGCTGGCGCGCGCCCTCGGCGCAAATGAAGACCTCGTAGAAACCATTTGCCTCGCGCATGACCTGGGACACTCGCCCTTTGGACATTCCGGCGAAACCGCCCTCGCCCGCCTGATGAAAGATTTTGGCGGGTTCGACCACAACAAACAGTCGCTGCGTATTGTCACCGAATTGGAACAGCGCTACCCGGAATTTCCCGGCTTAAACCTCACATGGGAAGTCCGCGAGGGCATGGTCAAACACGAATCGGAATATGATATTTCAGACGCGCGCGACTTTAACCCCGACCTGCGCGGCAACCTAGAAACGCAAATTGCCAACGTGGCGGACGAACTCGCCTACACCACCCACGACCTAGACGATGGCTTGCGCTCCGGCATGATTACCCCGCAAATTTTAGACGGCGTGGCATTATGGGAAATTTTGCGAGAGACCTACAACTGGCGCGGCGCGGCGTTAAACGACATGGAGCGCCACCGCATGATTCGTCAATTGGTTGGGTTGATGGTCACGGATATGCTGCAAGCCACCGAGGCGCGGCTGAAAGAAAGCAAGGCAAAAAGCGCGTTGGATTTGCAAAAATTAAAATATAACGTCATTGGGTACAGCGAAGAAATGCAGCGCCGCAACCGCGAATTAAAAGACCTGCTGTATAAAAAACTCTACCGCCATTATCGCGTAACGCGAATGCAGGTTAAAGCCGAGCGCATCATCTCCGACTTGTTCCACGCCTACCGCGCCGAACCGGGCATACTGCCAGAGCATGTGCAATTCTTCATTGAAAAACGCGGATTAGAGCGCACGCTCTGCGACCACATTGCCGGAATGACAGACCGTTACGCCATAGAAGAACACCGCAAATTATTTGACCCGTTTGAAAAGCCGTAAGTTGAGGCGCGTTTCATTCAGGGGGCAAAAAGACCAGCCCCCATCTATTTAAGAAGAGGAAATTTATTATGTCAAACACACACTATCTCACCGCTGAGGGCGAGGCAAAACTCAAAGCCGAGTTGGAAGATTTGAAAGGTCCGCGCCGCGAGGAACTCGCGCAGCGTTTACATTCCGCTATTCAAATGGGCGACCTTTCTGAAAACGCCGACTATCACAAAGCAAAAGAAGACCAGGGCTTTTTAGAGGGGCGCATTAAAGAACTGGAAAACATTCTACGCAACGCCGTCATTATAGAAGCGAATGAAAATAAAGAAGCCGTCTTCATTGGCGCGCGCATTACCATTCAAGAAGATGACCTAGACCCCGAAACCTATCACTTGGTAGGTCCAACAGAAGCCGACCCGCGCAAAGGCAGAATTTCGCACGAGTCGCCCATCGGACGGGCGTTGATGGATAAAAAAGTCGGCGATGTTGCCGAAGCCGAAACGCCCAGCGGAAAAATTCGATTCAAAATTTTGAAGATTGAATAAAAAAAATGGTCGCTTCTAAGCGACCATTTTTTTATTATCCTTGCGCCGCGCCTTGACGGGGCCAGATGGCAAGTTCCAACGTTACGCGCTGAAAGTAACTGTTCGTAGGCAGCGGTCCGCCGCCATATTCAAGGTCAATCACCGTTACCAGCATTTGCAGCGTGGCGGTTTCCAAAAGAACCTGCGCCTGCGGCTCAATGAGAGTGAGCTCGCCTTTGGGTTCCAGCCGCCCGCGAATCGCGGGGTCGTTGAACGCATGTTGCGACATAAGAACTTTTGTGGCGGTTTTGATGTCATTCTTATCAAAGAGCCAAAATTCCAGCGCGGTCACTTTCTTGGGCTGACCCACGCCAATGGCTTCCGAAACGCCCACGCCATATTCGCCTAAAAATTCGCCTGCGGCGGTGTCAATGCTAAACGACTCGTCGTATAAATCATCGCCCAGCAGATAGGTACTCATCGTCTGCGTAATGGGCTGCTCTAATCCCAGTTTTTGATAATCGGTCTTTTCCGCCTTGCGGTTCATTTCCGCAGCCTGCATCGTGGTTGTCACCACGCCCGCGCCGCGTTTACCCAAAAGTTTGTAGGCGTACCAACCGGCATATCCCAGCAAGCCAATCAGAACGAGCGAGCCAACCGCCAAAACCACCGTGCGCGCCAAAGAAGATTTTGGCGCGGCGGGTTGCGGCGCGCCGCCGCTGGCGATGATTTGCTTGACCAACTCGCCATAGGATTGAATTACCGCGCCATCCAACCCTCGCGGGTCTGCTTGCACGGCGGCGTAGGCTTTTTCCGCGCCTGCGCCCAGCCCCGCCCATCGTTCCACGGCGAGGTTCGGGTCGGGATTAACGGCGTAGGACTGAATCGCCATCCTCATATAATCTTCCTGCAAGTCGGCGCGCAGATATGCGGGGGTCGCGTCTATGAATTGAACGGGGTCAATAATGTACGCCCAAACCAGCCCCAGAGCAAACGTTCCTACGAACATCCCAATTTTTACCCATGGTAATTTTTTTGCCAAAGCCACAATAAACTGCATACCGCGCTCCTTGTCATAACGTTTGTTGGGGTTAATTATAACCCTATCGCCGCGCTTGTAAAATTTTTCTTCAATCACCTTCTACGGCGCAAAGGTCGCTTCCATCGTCATGCCCCAGCGCAAGCGCGGGTCGGGGTTTTGAATGCGGATGCGAACCGCATACAAGATGTCCCCGCCCTGTTGCGTGTACGCGGAACTAATTTCCGTCACCACGCCTTCCAGAGTCACATCCGGCAAAGCGTCTGGAACAAGCGAGACAGCCTGCCCCACAGAAATTTTTACGGCTTCCAATTCGGTGACGTCAGTCGTCTCTACGACCCACTGGCTGAAATCGGCTACGCTGAGGATGCGCGTGTCCGCGCCGACCTGCTCGCCCGCGTTCACATTTACATCCGCTACCACGCCGTCAAAAGGAGCGGTAATCACATAATTAGCAAGAACGTCTTTTGCGGCTTCCAAGTTTGCTTTTGCCAGCGCAAGTTGTTCGGCGTTTGGACCCTCCAAACTAATTTCATATTGATGCTTCGCCTCCGCCTCCGCCGCCAACGCGGCGTCATACGCGGCGCGAACGGTATCGCGCTTGCGGGTTGTTTCCTCCAAATTGCGGATGGCTTGATTCAAATCTTTTTGCGCGTTTTCCAAACTATCTTTGGCGTTTTTATATTTGGAGTTATTTTTATCAAGGTCTTTGTATTTATCAAATTCGTCCTGCGCGTCCTGCACATCCACTTGACGGTCTTCAATGGTCGCCTTGTCGTCTTCCATATTATCTTCAATATCTTTAACGTTCAGGTCTTCCCATTTCTTTTCGGCTTTTGCGCGGACAATTTGCGCGTCTAAATACGCCTGCCATAAACGCGCGCGTTCGCCGCTTTCGTTACGCAGCAAAACGTCATACGCATTTTGGGCGATGACGAGCTGCGCCTCCGCCTGTCCGGCATTATCTAAACGGGCGAGGATGTCGCCAACTTTGACGGCGTCGCCCGCCTGAACAAAAATCTCCTGAACCACGCCGCGCGCCTGAAACGATAAATTTGCGCCATGAGCGGGTTTTAATCGCCCCTCAGCAATGACCGCGCTGGGCGCGACTGATTCTTGAGCGTCTGGCAGCGGCGCAACCGTTGGAGCGGCGCAAGCCGTTAAGAAAATAACCAGCGCGATTATCAAAAATTGTTTTTTCATATTCAAACCTTTAACCTTTCAACCTTATAACCTTCAACTTATTCATACGCCAATACTTCGCGGATGGTAAGCCTTGCGGCGTTGCGAGCGGGCAAAATAGAACCAAGCATAGAGAGCGCCAAGACCAACGCCAGCCAAATGCCGTAGCCGGTAAACGTGAAGACAACGTCAATGGGCGTTTCAAAAATGGAGACGCTGACAATGTAGGAAAGCAAATATGTAAAGGGAATGGACAGCACAATGGCAAGCGCAAAGGAGATAAATCCAATCACAAAGCCTTCTGCAATGACGGTGCGAATGACGGCGCGGTCATCCGCGCCAATGGCGCGCATAATGCCAATTTCGCGCGTGCGTTCCAGCACGTTCATGCTCATTGTGCCGGTCAGCCCCATCGCGCCGACTATGGCGGTCAAAACCGCCATGATGAGCAAAAATGTGACGAGGATGTCTAAACTTTCGAGAGCGCTATCCAATGAGGCAAGCCCCGATTCGGCTTTGCGAACCTTAAATCCATTGGCGCGGAAGAAGGCGTCCAATTTTTCCGCCAGCGCATCTTGAGAGACGCGGTCATGCTCAAAAGAGGTAATGCGAAACGAAGAAGAGCGATTTGGCAAGTTGGTAATTTGCGAGGCGTATTCAAGCGGCACATAGGCAAATACGCCCTCCTGCCCCACAAATTTGAACAGCCCAATTACTTCCCATGCCTCGTCTCGACCATTAATTCTAAATTGGATGGAGTCTCCAATGCGGAGGTTTGGGTAGTAATCCAAAACTTTTTCGCTTAGGAGTATTTTGCGAACATCAGCGGGTTGCATCCAACGTCCGGCAACCAAGATGGGTTCAATCAATGAGCTTTGGGCGGGCGGGGCAAAGACGTTTACGTTTTCCGCCACTGAGCCGTCTGGGTAGAGAATTTCCATGGAAAGAAACTGCCAGCCCTCCACCGCCGCTACCTGCGGGTCTTGCATGGCGAGTTGTTCCACTTCGCGGACGCGATAGGACTTATCAAAATCCACGGTGACGTCGGCGCGGAAATATTTTCCAATGGAAGCCATGTATTCATGCAAGGAAACGCGCACGTTGAAGACGGAAATAAAAATTGCGCCGCCCATAGTTAATGTGAAGAGAGTCAGCATCAGCCGTCCGCGGCGGCGGAATGTGTTGCGAATGGAGATAATAAACGGGCGCGGAACATGCAACCCGCGTTTGGCAAGGATTGTGGTTACGCGAACAAGCGCCCAATCAAACCAACTGACGCGCTCCTGTTTTTGATGGGGGTTATTTTCGTCTCCCATAATGTCGCCGCTGATGGCGCGTAACACGGTAATGCGCGAACCGTTCACTACCGGCGCAATGCCCGCAATTAACGGCACGAGCAGCCCAATCACAATTTGGATGACCAATGACATTGGAACAATGCGATAGCCCAGCAGGTTAAAGCGCAGTTTGTCGGCGATGAAGAGCGAAAGTCCATACGCGCCCTGCCCTGCGGCGGGGATGGCAATCATCAACGCGAGGACGCCAAACGCCATGATGAGCGTGATGTACATGGCGAAAACTTGAGCGCGTCTGCCGCCGACTAATTTGATAACGCCAATATGACGCAGATGTTGACTCAACAGCGCGTCTAGCGTGTTTGCAATGAGCGAACTGGAAAGGAAGAGAATTAAAACGCCGAGCGCCATTAAAATTCCAAGCACGGCGTTAAGAATGTCGGCAAGCGGATATTTATTTTTTTCGGAAAAGCGCGAGCGGTAAACATCCGTGCCATTCTTTTTCAGCTTGTCTTTTAAATCTGCACCCACTGCGCGAATGTGAGCGTTATCGTCAACGCCTTCTTCCAGAGTAATGTAGGCGCGGTTGAATAATTCCGGTTGGCGCAAGGTGGGCATGGTTTTCATCGTCACAAAGCCAAACGAAGGCGAGAGGAAATCGCCCGCGCCGGTGCTGGCGTCTTGCACAATGCCAACAATTTTTAGTTCTTTGAGCATGTTGTTGGGCAGTTCCAAAGTCAGCGTATCGCCGACTTGGAAGCGCATTTTCTCAAGCGTTTTTTTCTCTAATACAATTTCATCTTTTTGGGGCTGGTCTTTGCCGCTCATCGGCAGCAGTAAATTGACTTCGTTTTTGTTGAAATTATCAAAGGCTATCACGTCCAGCGAGACCCACGCCGCGCTGCCTTTCACGCGGGCGCGAAAGTTCACCACGCGCCGCCCTTCCGCTTGCAAGACGCCGCGCGAATTGCGGATGTTGGTCAACACGTCTGCGTTAAAATCCGCCGCACGCAGTTCAACATTGGAGGGGTTGCTTGCGGCGTAAGAGACGCTCATATCATTGGAGATAATTTGGTACGCTCCCGAAATCACTCCAACAGAAAAAACGCCCACGGCGATGGAGAAAACCACCAGCAGGGTGCGCGCTTTGTTATCCCATAAATCATGTAAAACTTTTCGCCATCTTGGTCGCATATCAATACCAGACCAGACGAGTTTTGAAAACCCGTCTGGTCTTTTTCTCTTTCTACTTCAACAATTCGCTAATTTCGGCGCCGCTGTATGGCTTGACGGTGACGTCTTTTACGCCGTCTCGCATGAGTTGCGTTACGCGCTCCGGATTAATGGCGGAGGTTAGCACAACCGTCTTGGCGGCGAGGTTCGCTTTTGCCAACGCGGATAAAACCTCGCCCAGAGGCAGGGCGGCGATGTTTTCATCCACTAGAATTAAATCTGCGGCGGGCAGTTTCTTCACATCTAAAGTTTGCGTCAATTTGATTTTGGCGTTTTTCAACGCGTCCGCAAAGAACGCCGACCAATCATCTTGGTCGTCTATGAGGATAGCGCTTTTCACGCTGCCGCTTTGAACAGACTCCACGCTCACTTGCCCACGCGGCAGAGTGATGCTGACGGTTGCGCCTTTGCCGCTTTCGCTGATGAGGTTCACGCTGCCTTGCGCCTGTGAGATGACGTGCATGGCGGCGGGCAGCCCCAACCCATGATGAGCCGCGCCGCGTGTGGTGAAGAACGGCGACCAAATTTTATCCAGCGCGTCTGCGGGGACGCCCGCGCCATCGTCTGCGATGAGAATTTCGGTCATGCCGCGTTCTTCCGCTGCGCGAGCGGTCACTTTGATGGATTTTGCGCCCGCTTCGGCGGCGTTTTGCAAGAGGTTGCCCAAGGCGCGCGTGAGTTGCGTGCTATCCGCGATGACGTAGGCGGATGCAGGCTCAATGGAGACGCTCAATGCGGATTGGGGAATGTCGCGCTGATGCGCGGCAGTCTGGAGCGCGTCCGCGAGTAGCGCCGGGCGCGGTTTCATCTCTCGCACCGCGCCGATGAGTTGTTCTTTCACTTGAATAATTTGCGCGGCGCTTTCGGCTATCATCTCCAAATCTTCTTTGAGCGATTCAACGTCCACGCTGCCGCTTTGAGTCTCTTCGCGCAGGCGCGAGACCGTCAGCGAGATGGGCAGGGTTTTGTTGCCAATCCAGTGAATGGCTTCGGTGGAGGCGGTGGTGAGCGCTTCAAAAACTTTGTTGCGAAGAATTTCGGCGTGCGCTTCTTTTAGTTTTTCAATCAATTGCGCGTTATTGATGGACACGGCAAGATGTTCCGCCATTGTCAGAAGCGTGGTGATGTCGTCTTGGCTGAAAGCGCGTTCTTCGGAACTTTGAATGGTGACTGCACCGAGCGCTTTTCCGCCGTAGATGAGGGGCAGCGCCATCTCGGAACGCGTGTGCGGCAAATGCGGGTTTTTGAAGTGGACGCGCTCTTCGCCCACATCCAGCGCGATGCGCGCCTCGCCCATGGCAATGCTTGCGCCAATCATGGACTCTGCGCCGACTTTAAGTTTGTGACCTTCCGACATCATGGCTTTTCCGGCTTTGCCATATCCGGCGCGTAGAACGGCGTATTCGCCTTTTTCATCTAACAGAAAAACGCCCGCGTAATATAAACCGTAGGATTCGCAGATGATATTGACCGTCTGCGGGAGCAGCAGGTCTAAATCTAAAATGGAGGTGACTTCGCGCCCAACGCGGTTGGCGGCTTTGAGCAGGCGTGAGCGGCGTTCGGCTTGGCGGTGCAAGTTGGAGTTTTGAATGGCAATAGCGAGTTGGTCCGCCATTGTTTGCAGCGCGTCTATATCTTCTTCTTTGAAGGCGGCTTCTTCGGTAGATTGCACAGTCAGCGCGCCAATGACTTCATCTCCCACAATTAAGGGCAGAGCCATCTCGGAGCGGGTTTTGGGGAGATGCGGATTTTCAAAAAAGACGGCTTCTTCGCCCACGTCCAGCGCAATGCGCCCTTGTTTGTTGGCAATGCTTGCGCCAATCATCGAGTTGCCGCCCACCGCCAGTTTGTGACCTTCATTAATCATGGCTTTTCCGGCTTCGCCGCGTCCGGCTTTGAGAACGGCGTATTGTTTGAGGTCGTCTAAAAAGAATACGCCCGCGTAGTAAAAGCCAAATTCATCGCAGATAATATCTACGGTGCGTTGCAGCAGTTCGTAGGGGTCTAAAATGGTGGTGATGTTTTTTGCGGCGCGAGCTGCGGCGCGCAACAATTTTGCATAGCGTTGAATGTCTGTCATAGTTCCTCTTTTGGGGTGAAAGGTTAGAAAGGTTGAAAGTTGAAGATTAGCCAAGAATCTTTTGAATAAGTTCTACCAGCCCTTGTTCGCGCCCCTTAACAAAAAAGGCGCTCGCGCCGCCAGAGACGGCGTCTTTGGCTTTATTTACTTCGTCATACGCGGTCAGGATGACCACCGGCACGGCAGGGTTTGTCTTTTTTAAGTCCGCGAGCAGGTCTAGCCCGGCGCCGTTTTTCGGCGTTCCGTCAAAGCTGGGCATATTCAAATCTAATACGGCAATATTCACCGCGTCTTTATTTTGAGCAAAGAGCTCGCTGCCGCTTTTACAGTCAGACGCGGTCATCACGTCAAAACCGGCGCGCAGCAAAGTTTTTTCCAAACTTCGCAAGACTAATTTTTCATCATCCACTAACAATACTGTCGTCATACTTCCTCCAAAATAGTTTTTTAGACGGCAAAGCCATCATAATTTTTTTGCAATGGGCAAACGCACATGAAACGTTGCGCCCTGCCCCGGCGCGCTCTCTAAAGAGATACTGCCGCCATGTTGATTGACAATTTGCAAAACCGCCGAAAGCCCCAAGCCTGTTCCGCCGTTGCCGCCTTTGGTGGTAAAAAAAGACACCCAAATTTTGTCTTGAATTTCTTTGGGAATTCCGGGACCGTTGTCTTTGATGGAGACCAAGACATATTTGGCATCTCGCCGCCCGCTGATGAATATCTTGGGGTCGGGTGTATGGTTCGCCATCGCTTCCCAGGCGTTCTTAATCAAGTTATTAAAAACCTGCTCCACTTGGCGCGGGTCTGCCAGCGCGTTAGGCATATCTTCCGCCCATTCCATTTGAACCACGCCGTTGGGCAAGCCCATATTTGCGACCGTGTCCGAAATCATAGCGCGCAGCGATACGGGAATATCGTTGCGTTTGCGCGCCGGTCCAATCAAGCCTTCTTTAATGTCTAAAATAGTCACCGCGCTATGTTCCGCAATATCCAAATCTTCCAAAATCGATTCCACGCTGACTAACGCGCTTAAGCGATTGGGCTTCATGGCGTATATATCAGCAAGAATTTTCTGCAAGTCCAATCCTTTGTCGGCAGATTCGGCGCGGATGGTTTCCAACGCGGCGAGGATGTTCGGGTGGTCTGGCAGAATCCCCTCTGCGGCAGCCAGCGCCAAAATATATTGCAGGTCTTCCCTCACGCGCTTCACGCTTCCCGGAATGGGCGCGGCTTTGTTGCCCACCCAATGAATGGCTTCACCGGTGGCGGTGGCAATTGCCTCAAAGGTTTTCGTGCGGACAATTTCCGCAGTCGCCGCTTCTAGTTTGAACATCAACTGGGCGTTGTTGATGGCAATGGCAACTTGGTCTGCCATAGATTGCAGCGAGGTTACGTCATCTTCCGAGAAGGCGTTCAGTTCATCGCTTTGCACGGTCAGCGCGCCGAGCGCGTTATCTTGCACAATCAGCGGCAGCGCCATTTCGGAGCGCGTGTTCGGCAGAAAGGGATTATTAAAGCGCGATTTTTCGCCCGCTACATCCAGCGCCAGTTTTGCCTGTTTTTTAAGGATGGAGTTGCCTATCATGGATTTTTCATCCAAATGCAGGCGGTAATTTTGCTCCATCATGGTGCGCCCGGCGGCGCCATAACCGGCGCGCAAGACCGCCCATTCGTTATCTTCTGAGACGAGAAAAATGCCAGAATAGTAAAAGTTAAACTCGCTGCAAATAATGCTGACGGTATGTTTGAGCAAGTCGTCAATGCTCAAAATGGACGTGACCATTTGCCCAACGCGGGCGGCGTTTTCCAGCAGGCGATGTCTGCGCTCTAACATGGAGAACATGCGCTCGTTTTGCTGCAAGAGATGTTTGTTTTTTTCTACGGTGACGGTTAACTGACGAATATTGCCTTCCAGCCGCTCCACCAATTCCTGCTGATAGGCTTGCAAGTGAAGCTCGGGGTTTTCCAGTTTTTCTACTTTGCCATTGAGGTAGGCGCTGACCTGCTCTTCAAAATCCGCGTCTATGGGTTTGGGGATGAAGCCCACCGCGCCCGCCGCCAACGCGCGCTCGCGGATGCCGTCCGCTACATTGGCGGAAAGAATCACAATGGGCGTATTGGGCAACATTTTTCGTAAACGAGTAGTGACCTCGCTGCCGGTCATTTGCGGCAGGTTGTTATCCACCAAAATTAAACGCGGATGAGTTTCTTCGGCGAGTTGAAAGCCGGTTAAAGAATCGGCGGCTTCCAAAATGACGTAGCGATGAGAAAGCAAACGCCGCGCCAAAGAGCGGGCTTCGGCGCTTTGGTCAATGTAAAGAACTTGTGGAAGGGTGCGTGGGTCTATCATCAATGGGTTCCGGCGCGATGGTCTGCAATTTGCTGCGTTTCCAGTTTTATTTGAGTCGCCTTGCTCATTGCCTCGGCGGTGATGGGCGACTGCGCCATCACGCGCATAAAATCGGCGCGGGGAATTACGACCACTTCCACCGGCTGAGCTCCGGCGCGCACATTGGCAATGGATTTTCCGCCGCTGGTTAATTCGGCTTCGCCAAAAAAATCATCTTTGGCTAAATTAGAAAGCATATATTTTTTCTCTTGCGCGTCTTGCAGAACAACTTCCACCTCGCCTCTGCGGATGATAAAAAAATCATCGCTGCGAACTTCGCGGGAGAGTATCGTCTCGCCCGCGTGAAAAGAACGCTCGCGCAGAAGTTTGGAAAATTCCAGCATGTGACGATGGCGCAATTGCGGCAGCGCGCGCGAAACGGATTCGTGAATCACCTCGCCGTCTGAAATGATGATGTTGCGATGCGTGCGCGAAGTGAGTGACGGGTCATGCGTCACCATCACAACGGTCTTGCCTTGCGAGACAAAGCGCTCAAATAATTGAATAATGGTATCGGCGGAGCGGGTGTCTAAATTGCCGGTGGGTTCATCCGCCACAAGCAGCGGCGGGTCGCAAGCCATGGCGCGCGCAATGGCAGCCAATTGTTGCTGACCCGTAGAGACCAAGACGGGCAATTTGTTGGCAAAGGCTTCCAGCCCCACCATTTTTAATAATTCCATAGCGCGGACAGGGCGCTCGTCAAAGCTGTACAAGTCGGCGTAATCCATTGGCAGCATCACGTTTTCCAGCAACGTGAGCATGGGCAACAGTTGAAAAAACTGAAAGACAATGCCCAAGTTTTTTCCGCGCCATTTAGAGCGCTGACTTTCGGTTACGCCGCTGTAAATATCCTGCCCGTTTACCACCACCTGCCCGTCGCTGGGGTGGTCTATGCCCGTCACCATATTAAGCAGCGTAGATTTTCCGCTGCCCGATTTTCCAACAATGGAGACAAACTCGCCGCTGTAAATATCCAAGTTCACGCCTTTAAGGACGGTAAATTCTCCGGCGGCGTTGCTAAATTTTTTGACCACGCCGCGCAGGGTAATCATCTCGCGGGGAGCAGAGTCGGCGGTCATCGCATCCTCCGCGTGGTCAAATCCATGTTCGCCGTTAACTCTGCGTCCAATAGCTTTCCATCTGTTAGCGTTAATGCGCGCGAAAAACGCCCTGCCAAGCCCATATCATGCGTCACCATGATGATGGTTTTGCCTTGTTTGGAAACGAGCGTTTCAAACACGTTAAAAATATGGTCGGCGGTGACAGAGTCTAAACTGCCGGTGGGTTCGTCTGCCACAAGAATAGCGGGGTCATTAGCGAGAGCGCGCGCAATGGCAACGCGCTGCTGCTGCCCGCCGGAAATAAAACTGGGCAATTTGTGCGCGTGTTCGGCAATTTCCATCAAATCCAACAATTCCAATGCGCGCTCTTTGGACTTGCGCGGGTGAAAATTATCCAATAAATCCATTGGCAGCATCACGTTTTCCAACAAAGTGAGCATGGGCAGCAGTTGAAAAGATTGATAGACCACGCCCATATTTGCCCCGCGCCAACGCGCGCGTTCATCTTCGCCCATTTTGTGAACGGAAGTTTTTTTGCCGTCCGTATTGATAATCACTTCGCCGCTGGTCAATTGGTCCACGCCGTTAATCATATTCAATAAGGTGGATTTTCCCGCGCCAGACTTGCCCACCACGCCAAGAAATTCCGCCGCAAAAATTTGGAGATTGATGTTGGTCAGAGCCACAAAATCTCCGGCGGCGGTGGAATACGTTTTGGACACATTTTGAAGGTCTATCAGGGGAGCTTCTATCATCAAGTTCGATTTTACCCCGATTGTGCATCTTGTAGCAAAAAACAGATTTGTTTGGCGCTTTATTGCAAGCAAGCCACCAGCCGCAAAACAACGGGCGCAGGCGCAGACTGCGTTAACGCCAGCGCCGGAACGCCGCCAAAGGAATATAAAACGCGCAAAGAGTCATTCAGCCAATGCGCGGGCAAAACGCCTACCGCGCCCGAATCTGTGGATAAATTTAACGCCATTTGCTGCGCCGAGTCGGCGACTTGCGCCGCGCCGCTCACTGTGAAATTTTGGAGGGCGCGCTGCGCGCCATCGCCTGCGGGGAGAATCCATACCCGCCAGTTTGATTCTGCCTGACCGAAGAGCCGCCGCGTTTCTTCGGGCGAGAGATTCGTCAACGGGCTGGCTTTGTTCGCCGCCGCAACAATTTCCTCCTCGCCAATTTGATAGGCGGGCAAATTGAAGTTTTGCGGCTCGCCCAATTGCAAATCAATATCGGGGGTTTCAGCATCCAAGCGCAGCGCCACAGATTCTTTTGTCGCGCACGCGTAGAGTTTTGTCAGCCAGTATTGCGCCGAAGAAGAAGCGTAAGCGCTTACAATTTGCGGCGCAGGCGGGGCGGCGCACGCCGCAAGAAAAACAACCAGCGCGAATAAACGCAATTTCATTTGAGCAAAATAACCGCCGCGCCCATCACGGCGCAATAGGCGGCAAAGATATAAAGCGAGTGTTGGCTAATGTACGCCATCAGCCATTTGATGGAAAGCCAGCCGACAAGCGCCGCCGTCACAAAACCCACAAAGAGTTGCGGCAGCAGCGCTTGCGTGTTGGGCATGTCTATCACTTGCAGAGTTTCATATGCGCCCGCCGCCAACAAAATGGGCGCGGACATGAGGAAGGCGAAGCGCGCCGCCGAAGGACGGTTAAAGCCGCGCATCATGCCGCCCGCAATGGTGGAGCCAGAGCGAGACGCGCCGGGGAATAACGCCAATATCTGAAAGAGTCCTACGGTGAGCGCATCCAGCCATGTGGCGGATTCGAGAGTCCGCGCGCGCTTGTCAAAGTATTCAATGAAGGTCAGCAGCGCGGCGGTGACGAGCAGTCGAATTGCGCCCTGCGTAAAGGGATCGGTAAAGTTGTTGTGAATTGCGTCTTTGAGGAAAAAGCCCGCTATCAACGCGGGAATTGTGGCGACAATCACCAGCCAGCCCAGCCGCGCATGAAAATCTTCAAAGGGCTTGCGGGTTTTTATTCCATTGATGAAGGCGGCGATAATTTGCCAGATGTCTTTTGCAAAAAAAAGAATCAACGAGAAAACTGTTCCCAGTTGAATAATGACGGAAAAGGCGAAAGTTTGCGCGTCCGATGGAACGCCGAGTAGTTTTTCGGCGATGAGCAAATGCGCGGTGGAAGAGACGGGGATGAACTCGGTCAGTCCTTGCACAATGCCGAGAAGGAAGGCGTGGAGGAGGGTCATGGGGGGAGGTTTTCAGCGAATGGGGAACGAATGAGCGGATAAGGTTTTCAGCGAATGGGGAACGAATGAGCGGATAAGGTTTTCAACGGATGGAGAACGAATGAACGGATAGGTTTTCAATGGATGGGGAACGAATGAACGGATAAAGTTTTCAACGGATGGAGAACGAATGAACGGATAAAGTTTTCAACGGATGGAGAACGAATGAACGGATAGGTTTTCAACGGATGGAGAACGAATGAACGGATAGGTTTTCAACGAATGGAGAACGAATGAACGGATAGGTTTTCAACGGATGGAGAACGAATGAGCGGATAAGGTTTTCAACGGATGGAGAACGAATGAACGGATAAGGTTTTCAACGGATGGGGAACGAATGAACGGATAGGTTTTCAACGGATGGAGAACGAATGAACGGATAGGTTTTCAACGGATGGGGAACGAATGAACGGATAAAGTTTTCAACGGATGGAGAACGAATGAGCGGATAAGGTTTTCAACGGATAGAGAACGAATGAACGGATAGGTTTTCAACGGATGGGGAACGAATGAACGGATAAAAACGGATGAGTCGGCTGAATCCGACTCGTTGGTAGCCGCAGGGCTTCCATGTTGAGCAGGCGATTCATATTGTACCCTCTTCAACGTTCTGACTTCTACATTTTCTCAAGCGTAAGCAAACACATCCATTTGCACAGATTTGATGGGCTTCTTTTTCCCATACACAATCAAGCGGACGTTCTCTGTTGTCTCTCTGCTAAAAATCTCTTCGCCGCAGCGCGCGCACACCTGCGCGGGAATATTTTCTACGAGAACGGGCTTTCCATCCACGCGAAAAACTTCGCTGACCAATTCCATCCGCGCTTCGGTTGAACCGCAGACATGACATTCAAACATGGCTACCTCCGTTTTCTAAATTCAATCCATTTGGCAGGGTCAGGCTCATATAATGTGATAATCCTAACCATTGGCGTATCCACAAAAGATACCTATATGCGCAGCAGACGCTTTTGTTTGGTGAAACCAAAAATCAAACAACTTGGCGAATACTTGTCGTCGGGATAATTCTCTATCATCTCGGCGTTTTCCGCCACTTGAACAATCTCGTTTTCAGAGATATTTCTTTCCACCGCCCGTTTTAAGGCGTGACGCGAAAATTCAAATTCTTTCGCTGAAAGATGACAACAAATTTGGTCAAAGGACTTCATCGGTTGAAATTATACCTGCTCGGCGGCGCGGCGGATGTAGTCAAGGGCGGTTGGGCATGGTTCTCAACAGATGGGGAGCGAATGAACGGATAAGGTTTTCAACGGATGGGGAGCGGATGAGACCATCCACGAATTTTTTATCACGAATAAGCGAATACGGGAGTGCATTCGAGTATTCGTGGTTTCATTCGAGGATGGTTTTCATCCTTCATCATTCAGCCTTCATCCTTTGTTTTCAAATTTTTCATCAGCCAACTTACAAATTCTTGAAAGGTCATTTCTTCGGTTAACGATAAGACCGTTTTATCTTCAAGATGTAAATGGGGAATATGTTCGCCTGTATGTTCCTGCCCAATTTCCCCGTATTTCAGGCGGATGGCGCGCGGGTCGGGGCTGTTTGTTGTCAAAGCCTGCTTCGACTCGGCTGCCATCCAAAACGTAATAGCGATATTTTCTCAGCCCATCGCTGAAAAGTTCCGTGACGAGGATTTGATACTTTCCATGCTCGGCTTCCATCCGCAAGATTGCCCGCTCTGGTGTCGCGTCAATTTGGTAGCTGACTTGCGTAAAGACCGTTTGGGCAAGTTCGATTATTTCAGCAAAATGTCTTGCAGTTTCCGCGTCCAATCTTCGATTCCCTTGTGGCAAAATTCCCAGTCGGCTAAATCAACTTCCCACACTTTGCTGATTTGCGACTCAACCTGTTGCACGAAATCAACATCCTCGCTTGTGCGCTTGGCAAAGGCAACATAGTCAAGTCCGTAACGGGTTTTATACTCCTCGTCCTTGCGGCGGAGTTCGGTGATTTTCGCCGTGATTTGCTCGATGGTGTAACGTTGTAACGCAACATTCACCGACTCTTGCAAGTCGCCAAATGCGGTTAGGATTTCAATAAATTTGTCTTGAATGGGTACTGTGACCATAATATTGATTATACCTGCTCGGCGGCGCGGCGGATGCAGTCGAGGGCGGTTGGGCATGGTTCTCAACAGATGGGGAGCGAATGAACGGATAAAAACGGATGACTCGGCGGTAATTCCGCTTATGACAGAGAGCAGTGTTAAGCAAGCGGATATACGCGCAGGGGAGCGTCTTTCCCTTTAACTAGAATATCTTTGGGCGCGCCAACGGCAAGAGCGGGCAGTTGCGCGAGGGTGTTTTCTGAAATCCAAATTTCGGCGGCGGCGGATTCTTTTTCGATGCGCGAGGCGGTATTGACGGTGTCGCCAATTACGTCATAAAAGCGGATGTTATGAGCGCCGAGCAGACCTTCCACCAAAGTTCCCGTATGAACGCCCATGCCCGCGCCCAGTTGATAGGGTTTGAGGCAAGTCGCCGCGCGCGCGCGCAAATCGCCTGCGGCGCGAATGGCTTCTTCCGCGTTGATGAAAACCGCCATCACTTCATCGGCGGTGAATTTGTATTTGATGACTTGATAAGTTTCGAGAACTCTCTCCACCGAAAGATAATAATCGTTCAGCAAATCGGCGACCACTTCGGGCGCGCGAGTTTCGCTCCAACGCGTAAAACCGCGAATATCCATAAATATCACCGTGCGCGTTTGACGCGAAAGACGCATGGCGCTGGAGTCGTTGATAGCGCGTCCTAACAGGTCGCGCCCTAACAGCCATTCAGAATAGGTTTTTAATTTTTCGGTAGTCTCTTTCAAAAGACTAAGGGAGTTGCGCGCGTTCACGTCCGCCGCGCCCGCGGAAAGCCCAAGAATGAGCGTGGCGAGTCCAATTAAAACATGCGAAGGGTCGCTGAAAAATTCCAGCGTAAAAACAGCATGTCGGGGGTTTGTGTAAATTTCAAAAACGATATAAGAAACAAACAAAATTTGCGAATAAACGACATTTTTAACAATGAGGATTAAATTTGACGTGAAAGAAGGCTTGCCGCTTTGTAGCGCGTCCAAAAGCCCGACGATGGCGGCGAAAATCCAAAAAATAATGTGGTGCGGCTTGTTAAAAAATTTTGTGCCTTCAATTGCAATTTCATTAAATGAATAAACAGCGGGCGCAATTAAGTTTCCTAAAAATCGTTGCAGCGGCGAGCGGCGTTCTGCTTTACGCGCAAACCAATAAGCCTGCAACGCAGAGGCGAGCAGCAGGGCGTATAAATCAGGTTTGGTCAGGTATGCCCATTTTTCGGTCAGAGATTCAATCAACAAAATGGCAATCGGGTATTGCCCCGTGTTGCGAAAGAGCTCTCGCCAAAAACGGCTGGGGAGCGAGCCAGAGAGACGGTCTTCCAATAAAGTTTCAGGGGTGTTCATGTTTTTTACCTTTGATGCGTGGATTATACCTTTTGGGCAGTTTGAAACATGCAGTTAATTTTCATGCCTTCCGCTTTGCGTTATTCGACCAGCGATTTAATAATTCGGGCGCGCGAGATTCAAAACTTCCATCTGCAATATAGGCGCGGATGCTCTCCATCAATCTTATCAGCGCGCGCAGATTATGGATAGAAAGCAATGTGCTTGCAAGCAATTCTTTTGCGACAATTAAATGGCGGATGTAGGCGCGGGTAAAAGTTTGGCAGGCGTAACAATCGCAAGTCTCGTCAATTGAGCGCTCATCGCGGGCGAAGGTCGCGTTCATTAAATTCAGCCGCCCTTCCGGCGCAAACGCGGAGTGATGACGCGCCAGCCGCGTGGGCAGCACGCAGTCAAAAATATCCACGCCGCGCAACACGCCGTTGATGATGTCCTCCGGCGTGCCGACTCCCATCAAGTAACGCGGTTTTTCTTCGGGCAGAATGGGAGCGACCACGTCGAGGGTTTTGTGCATTTCATCTTTTGTCTCGCCAACGGAAAGCCCGCCAATGGCAATGCCGGGCGTGTTCAACGAGGCGATGAATTGCGCCGACTCCTCCCTGAGGCGCGGATTTACTCCGCCTTGCACGATTCCAAACAAGGCTTGGTCGCGGCGCGTCTTCGCCCGTAGGGAACGCTCTGCCCAGCGATGAGTCCGCTCCATTGCAATTTTTGAGTACGCCGCGTCGTTCGGGTCGGAACATTCATCAAACGCCATGATGATGTCCGCGCCGAGATTCTCTTGGATGGCGATGGATTTCTCCGGCGTAAAACGATGCGTTGAGCCGTCAATGTGACTCTTAAAGGTCACGCCGTCATCGTCAATTTTGCGCGTGTTGGATAAGGAGAAAACTTGAAAGCCGCCAGAATCCGTCAGCATGGGATTGCGCCATTGCATAAAGTTGTGCAGCCCGCCCATATCGCGCACGAGCTCGTCGCCGGGGCGCAAATAGAGATGATAGGTATTGCTCAACACCAGCGAAGCGTGGATAGATTTAAGATGTTCCGGCGTAAGGGTTTTAACGGTGGCTTGTGTTCCAACGGGCGCAAACACGGGGGTTTGCAGCTCGCCATGCGGAGTGAGAAACACGCCCGTTCGGGCGCGTCCATTTTTGGATGTGATATTAAATTCAAACATGCGGCAGATTATACCCGCCCGCGTTTGTTCACTCCGCCGCAAAATGAACTTGCGTGGGGCTAACCACCATCATGGGAACTTGCATATTAAATTGCGGCAAAAAAGGATTGGTGATGTGGCTGTCATAAATGGAAAGCCACGAAGTTCGCATGACCTCCAAGTTCACAGAAATTTCCGTTTGTCCGGCGACACGAATATGCCCCTTGCAAAAAAACGAGCCTATCATCACATCCAACGGCTGCATAATGCGGTTAATTTCCGTTGGGTCATAATCTGGCGGGTCCTGCGTAGGCGGCGTTAAGTGAAACGCAATGACAGACGGCGTGGCGACAAACATCTCCGGCAGCGAATAACTTTTAGGCGGCATGCCGCCAAAAACAATTACATGCGCCTGATACACATGCAAATAATTGGGGACGCCCTGCGTGCGTAACAAAATACTAGCGCGCACGCTCTCTTTAGCAAGCAACTCGCCATGCACCAACATGGTTTGCGTGTAAATCATTACGGGAACAAGTTTATCGTCTGGCGAAACCTGCTTCATAAAAACTCCTGCGCGTCAGCGCGAGATGAAAATGTGCATCTATGCACAATTATACAACAGCGCGCCAAACAAATCGCAATGATGGCGAAATTGAAATTGCGTGAAGATATGCTAGACTAAAAGAAAGCATTATCCATAAAAAGGATACCTATGTGCGATACCTTTCTAGCCCTGCCAAACCTGACCGCCAGCCGCGCCACCCTCTTCGCCAAAAACTCCGACCGTCACCCCAACGAGGCGCAAGCGCTGAAATACGTTCCCGCCGCCGACCATTCCGCCGAAGTGCGCTTGCAATGTACTTACATAAAAATTCCACAAGCCAACCATACCCACGCGGTTCTACTGTCCAAACCTTTTTGGATGTGGGGCGCGGAGATGGGCGTCAATGAGCATGGATTAGTCATTGGCAACGAGGCGGTCTTTTCCAAAATTCCCGCCAACAAAACGCCCGCCCTGCTCGGCATGGATTTGCTGCGTCTGGCGCTGGAACGCGCCGCCACGCCCTACCAAGCCATCGAAATCATTGCCGCGCTGCTGGAAGAATTCGGTCAAGGCGGCAACTGCGGCTACCTTAAAGAATTTTATTATCACAACAGTTTCCTCATCGCCAACCACAGCGAAGCATGGGTGATGGAAACGATAGACCGCGAATGGGCTGCAAAAAAAATTGAGTCCAGTTACGCCATCTCGAATTGCCTAACGTTGGACGCCAACTACGACCTCGCCTCGGCGCAATTTTCAAATAAAACCGACATCGCCAAAACCTATTCCGATTTTGCGGTAACAACCTTTGGGAAAGGAAGAAAACGCCGCGCCGCCACTCAGGGCAGCATGACAGCGCTTGCCGAGCGACTCTCCCCCGCCGACATGATGAGCGCGCTACGCCATCACAACGCAAAAAATTTCAACCCGCAAAACAGCCTGCTGGAAGTGGATGTGTGTATGCACGCGAGCGCCGGTCCTGTGCGCGTGGACCAAAGCGTCTCCTCCTGGGTGGCGCAGATTGAGCCAAACTCCGCGTTAATTTTTGCCACCGCAACATCCGCGCCCTGCACGAGCGTCTTCAAACCCATCTGGCTGGATTCCGCGCCATACCTTGACCTCGGCGTAGAGCCAACCGGAGAATACGACTCCGCGTCCATTTTTTGGCGGCACGAAAAACTGCATCGCGCCACGCTGCTCAATTATGCGGAGCGGATTCAAACTTACGCGACAGAAAGAGACGACATGGAACGCCGCTTCATAAAAGGGGCGCGCGCCTTGCAAGGCGCGCCCATGCCGGAACGCGCAGAATTCACCGCGCAATGTTTTGCCGAAGCCGCTCGCGCAGAATTAGATTGGCTGGGGCGCGTAGAAAAAATCGCCGCCCGCCCAAAGAGACTCCATAGCGCGGCATGGAAAAAATTTAACGCGCTAGCAAAAATGAGCGAAGATTGAAGGGCAAAAAACAAAAACGGGCTTACGCCCGTTTTTGTTTTGTAAATTTCAGGCTAAAAGCCTGCTCTACTTTGCAAGAGAAGATAGGTACTCAATCACTTTTTCAAAGAGCAGGGTTTTAGCAGCTTGCCCGGAACCAGTCGTTTGACCAGAGGCGGCGGCAGTTGCCTGCGCGGCGGCTTTTTCCGCTTCGGTCTTGCCGCTGCCAGAGCCGGGGACTTTGGTAACGCCCGGCACAGGGGTTGGGAGCGAGACTCCATACTCGGCGTAGAAGGCGTTCAAATCCGCGTTGGTGAGTTGCATGGCGGCAATTGCCTGCATTTGCTCCGCCGTCATCGTTGCTACAATTTGGTCTTGCACAGCGGTGATTTCCTCGCTGGCGACTGTGGAATCTCCGCTTAGGCTCAACATTGCCTGCCAGAGCGGAATGAGCGCGGCAGCCTGTTCGGGAGTGACTGCATTGGGTGTATCTGCCAATTTGAGCGTGCCGTATGCCAGTTGATTTTTAACGCTGGCGGCATCGGCATATTCAATGGAAAGGGATTGCGCGGCGAGCGAATCGGCGGTTGTTTCTTCTGCTGGCGCGCTGGCGCAAGCAAAGAGAGAAACGGACATCAAGACGATAAGAGCAAGAACAATAAAGCGTTTCATCATTTTTTTCCTTATTCAGCAAGGGCTTGCAAGTAAGAGATGAGCGCGTTCAGCAAGGCGCTAGAAGCGCCACCGCCCGCCGCGCCGCTAGAAACGCCTTCTGCCGCTTGTTTGGTGGCGCGCGCTTCGGGAGACATGCCGCTCCCGCCGCCCTGTCCGCCGCCGCTGCCGCTGCCCAAGGCGACGCCGTTGGCGGAAGCCCAGGCTTGAATATCGGCTGAGGTCAATTTCATTTCACGGATGGCGGTGAGTTGTTCTGCCGTGAAAGCGGATTCAATTTGCGCGAGGATGGCGTTTACTTCGGCTGGCGAGCTGTTGCCAGAGCGAGTCATATTTGCGAGCGCCTGCCATAAAGGCAGCATGTTTTTTGCTTGCTGCGCTGTGAGAGGCGTGGACGTTTCCGCCAGTTTGAGCGAACCGAGGGTCAGTTGTTGGCGCGCGGCAAGCGCGTTCTCGTAGCTGGTATCCAAATTTTGGCTGACGTAGAGTTGTGAATCTACGCTGGGAGCGGCGAGCGCTGACGCGCAAGCCGTCATCAATAGGGAAAAAAGAGCGAGGGTGAAGAGAAGTTTTTTCATGGGGTAATCCTTATGTAAAGTAAATTTATTCGCGGCGCAGGGCTTCAATGGGGTCAAGTTTTGCCGCGCGCGTGGCGGGGTAATAGCCGAAGAAAATTCCAACTGCCGCCGCCGCGCCAAATGCCAAGGGGATGGAGGCAGGCACAATTTCGGTACGCATGGTTCCCATGCCAAAAATATATGCGCCGCCAACGCCAAGCAGAACTCCCGCCAGCCCGCCCGCTAAACTGAGGATGACGGCTTCAATGAGGAATTGCATTAACACATTGGCGGGGCGCGCGCCCAACGCTTGCCGCAAGCCAATCTCGCGGGTGCGTTCGGTGACGGAAACCAGCATGATGTTCATAATGCCAATGCCGCCCACGAGGAGAGAAACGCCCGCCACCCAAGCCAGCAAGTCGCGGAAGGCGGCGGTGGTTGCCTCTTGCGTGGCGATGATGTCTTGTTGAGTTTGGACGGTGAAATCTGGCTTGGCAAGGTCCACGTCATGCCGCTCCGCCAGCAGCGCGGTGGTCTGCGCGATAACGCTATCTATTTTGTCTTGGCTTTCGGCTTTGAGGTAAATCGTCCGCACAGATTCGGTTCGCAGAGGCGTGGAGGTCATAAATTTTTGGAAGACCACGCTCAGGGGCAGGTAAACTCTGCCGTCATAATCCACGTCTGCAACGATACCTTTGGGCGACATGACGCCAATCACCGTGAACTTGGTGGAGCCAACCGTCACGGTTTGCCCAATGGCGTTTTCCGCGCCGAACAAATCGGCGGCGATGCCAGAGCCAAGCACAATCACTTTGGCTTTGCGCTCATCTTCGTTTTGGTCAAAGTAACGCCCCGCTCCCAGCGGGTAGTCGCGCACGGCGGGAAAGTCGGCGGTTGTGCCAACTAGGGGAATCGCTTCCAGCGTGACGCCGCCCACGCGAATATTTTGCGGCGCGGGGTTTTGTTCGGCGGAGATGCCGGTAATGCCCACGACTTGTTCTTCAATGGCGAGCGCGTCATCCAAGAGCAAGGTCTTTGCCGCGCCCGGCACGCCGCGCATAGGCGAGACGATGATGAGGTTCGCGCCCAGCGAGTTGATTTGGTCGGCAATGGCAGCCTCTGCGCCCGCGCTGACCGCCAACATGACAATGACAGAAGCGACGCCGATGATGACTCCTAGAGTGGTGAGGAAGGAACGCGCTTTGTTTAACATTAGCCCTTCCCAGGCTGTGCGAAGAATTCTTCTAAATTTCATTTGATACCTCTATGCGCGCAATTTGAGACAAGGATTCAAGCCATCGCGCCCATCCGAAAGGATGCGTCCATCTTTCACGCAGATGACTCGCTCGGCGTGGGCGGCAATATCCGGCTCATGCGTCACCATCACAATCGTTGCGCCGTTTTTATGTAAGTCGTGCAAAATATCCATAATTTCCACGCTGGAACGCGAATCCAGGTTGCCGGTGGGTTCATCCGCCAAAATGAGCGGGGGCTTGTTCACCAACGCGCGCGCAATGGCAACGCGCTGCTGCTGCCCGCCAGAAAGTTGATTTGGGCGGTGATGCAGGCGCTTGCCCAGCCCCACGGATTCCAGCGAAGCAATGGCGCGTTCCTGCGCCTCTTTATCGCTGATGTCCGCCTCGTTATACAACATGGGCAACATCACATTTGCCAGCGCCGTTAAGCGCGGCAGCAAGTTGAAAGACTGAAAAATAAAACCCAATTTTTCATTCCGCACATTCGCAAGTTCATCCTTGCTCATGCCGCTCACATCGCTGCCATCCAAAAAATATTGTCCCTCTGTCGGGCGGTCGAGGCAGCCGAGAATATTCATCAAAGTAGATTTGCCGCTGCCGGACGGTCCCATAATGGCGGCAAACTCGCCGCGCCGCACGTCCACATCCACGCCCGCCAACGCATAGACCATTGCGTCATCTACGCCGTACACTTTCTTCATCCCGCGAATTTCAATCAAGGCTTCGCTCATGGTCGTTCCTTTCTTATTTCGTCTCCACTGTGCCAGTGCTGACCGCGTCCCCAACTTGCAAGCCGCTGAGAATTTCAACATTGGCAAAGTCGCGCAGACCAATCGTCACGGGCGTCATTTTCAATTCGCCGTCGGGAGAAACGAGAAAGACCGCATAAGAGCCGGGCGTCAATTCGCGCAAGGCTTGCGCGGGAATGAGCAAAGCGTCCTTCGATTGAGCGGAAATCACCTCCGCTTCCACAGACATGCCGGATAAAATTTCAAAGGGCGATTCATTGGGAAGCGTCGCCCAAACCACCACGACGGGCGTGCCGTCCACAACTTGCAAGGCGGGTTCTACGAGCGAGACTTCGCCGACAACAACATCGTCCGGGTACGCATCGAAAACAAAATTGACCGGATTACCAGCGGCAACGCGGCTGACATCGGTTTCATCCAGATAAAAGCGCGCGAGCAAATTATCGGTAGAGGCAATGGTCATCACCGGCGTAGAGCCAACAGTTTGACCGGCGGCGACATTGAGCGCAACCACAGCCCCGTCAAAGGGAGCGACCAAACGGGTATTTTCCAGCGCCAAGCGAGCTTGTTCCAAGCGAGCGGTTTCCGCCCCAATGGAAACAATCGGCGCAGCCAGCGCATCCTCGCCCGTCTGCACAATGGCGAGCGCGGCTTGCGCGTCTTGCAGGGCAAGTTTGGCGGATTCATAATTGGAGAGCGCAAGCGCAAGGTCTTCCTGCGGAATATCATTTGTATTAATGTTGATTTGCAAGAAATAATCGCGGCGCGAGCGCGCGTCATCCAATTTCTTTTGGATTTCATCTTTCTGCGCCTGTGTCGCGTCTGCGCTTAAGGCTTGCAGCGCCTCTGTTTCCGCAAAGATGCGCGTCTCCCAATACCAGGCGTCATCGCCGTAAAGATAGGCAACGCTGCCAACGGAATCGGTTAAGGCGGCTTGCGCGTTGGCAACTGCCAATTCCGCCTGAGCCAAACCCTGCGTGGAGAACAAGGCGCGGAAGTCCGCTTCGGCTTGCAGGTTGTCTTCCAGCCGCGCCAACACATCGGCTTGCGAAACCTGCGCGCCATTTGGAACGGAAACATCCGCCACAATGCCGCCCACGCGGAAGCCTAAATCTGCCTGCGCGTAAGGCAGGACAGTTCCCGCGCCGCTGGCGGTGATGGTCAAATCTCCCTTGCGGACTTTGGCGGTCTGCAAGGCGGGCGCGGCGGCGTCTTCCGCCGGAGCAGATTGAACATAGAAAAAGCCAGCCACAGCCAGAATCAACAACGCGAGTACGCCAATTACCAGATAACGATTTTTGAATGGATTCATGTTTCACTCCTGAATTGAATTGCCCCGATGATAAAAAACGAGTGTAAAGATTAAGGTGACGCTTTGTAAAGAATTTATGAAGATAGCCGAGGGTAGGCGGCTTGATGATTCGCATGGCATGGCACAGCGCGGGGACGTATCGCAGCGGGGACGGGCGCGGCGGCGGCGGCACGGGCAACCAACGTTTTGCGCCGCTGAACAGCTGGCCCGATAACATCAACTTAGACAAAGCGCGCCGCTTGCTCTGGCCCATCAAAAAGAAATACGGCAATAAACTCTCGTGGGCAGACTTGATGATTCTCGCGGGCAATGTGGCGCTTGAGTCAATGGGATTCAAAACCTTTGGCTTTGGCGGCGGACGCGCAGACATTTGGCAGCCCGAAGAAGATATTTATTGGGGCAATGAAACCGAATGGCTCGGCGATAAGCGTTACAGCGGCGAGCGCGATTTGGAAAACCCGCTGGCGGCTGTGCAGATGGGCTTAATTTATGTCAACCCCGAAGGTCCCAACGGCAACCCCGACCCCGTCGCTTCGGGGCGCGATGTGCGCGAGACCTTTGCCCGCATGGGTATGAACGATGAAGAAACCGTTGCGCTGGTTGCAGGCGGTCATACCTTTGGCAAGGCGCACGGCGCGGGCGACCCCAAACTCGTTGGGCGCGAACCCGAAGCCGCCCCGTTGGAAGAGATGGGCTTGGGCTGGAAAAACAAACTCGGCAGCGGCAAGGGCGTTCACACCACATCCAGCGGAATTGAAGGCGCGTGGAAACCCAACCCCACCCAATGGGATAACGGCTATTTTGAAATTCTCTTCGCCTACGAATGGGAGCTCGTCAAAAGTCCGGCGGGCGCGCAACAGTGGACGCCGAAAAATTGCAAGCCCGAACATCTCATTCCAGACGCGCACGACCCCGCGAAAAAATATCCGCCGATGATGACCACCGCAGATTTATCCCTGCGCTTCGACCCCATCTACGAGCCGATTTCGCGCCGCTTCCTCGAAAACCCTCAAGCCTTTGCGGACGCTTTCGCCCGCGCCTGGTTCAAATTGACTCACCGCGACATGGGACCCAAAGCCCGCTATCTCGGCGCGGAAGTTCCGCAAGAAGATTTAATCTGGCAAGACCCGCTCCCCATTGCGGATTACGCGCCCGTCAGCGAGAAGGACATTGCCGCGCTCAAAAAGCAAATTCTCGCTTCGGGCTTGTCGGTTTCTGAGTTGGTCGCCACCGCGTGGGCTTCCGCATCCACCTTTCGCGGGTCAGATAAACGCGGCGGCGCAAACGGCGCAAGAATCCGCCTTGCCCCGCAGAAAAACTGGGAGGCGAATCAACCCGCGCAGCTTGCCAAAGTCCTCGCCAAGTTGGAAAAGATTCAAAAAGAATTTAACAACGCGCAAAAGAAAAAGAAAGTCTCGCTGGCAGATTTAATTGTACTGGGAGGCTGCGCCGCCATTGAATCCGCCGCTCTGGCAGCTGGCTACAAAGTGGAAGTTCCCTTCACCGCCGGACGAGTGGACGCAAAGCAAGAACAAACGGATGTGGAATCTTTCGCCTTCCTCGAACCCCAAGCGGACGGCTTCCGCAATTACTCGCAGGCGCAATTCTCCGTCTCCGCCGAAGAAATGTTAATTGATAAAGCGCAGTTGCTAACTCTCAGCGCGCCAGAGATGACCGCGCTAGTTGGCGGCTTGCGCGTGTTGGGCGCAAACTACGGCGGCTCAACGCATGGCGTCTTCACCAAAGAAGTTGGCAAACTCAGCAATGACTTCTTTATCAATCTCGCCGACATGAGCGTGGAGTGGCATCCCACAGACGAAAGCGCGCAAACCTTCAAAGCGCATGACCGCAAAACGGGCGAAGTGCGCTGGACGGGAACTCGCGTGGATTTAGTCTTCGGCGCCAATTCACAGCTCCGCGCGCTGACAGAATTCTACGCGCAAGACGATAATAAACAAAAATTTGTAAAGGATTTTATCGCCGCGTGGAATAAGGTGATGAATTTAGACCGCTTTGACCTTGCGTAGCTGCGTAATTTTTTTGCGCGGGTTTTAAGAAGTCTTAGAATAAAAAATCCCCCGCCAAATAGCGGGGGATTTTTTATTTTCGCGGTTATAAATTATCTTCAATAGGAGCTCTTGCTACACCTGCGGCAAGTTTCTGCGAATCACATTCAACATGCCAAAACCTTTCACCGTTCCTTGCACAACACAGTTGAGCGGGTTGTCCACTAAATAAGCGGGGATGCCAAGCGATTTGGTCAGTAATTTGTCAATGCCGCGCAACAACGCGCCGCCACCGCACAGAGCCACGCCACGGTCAATAATATCAGAGACAAGTTCGGGCGGGGTGCGCTCTAAAACCTTACGGCTGGATTCTACAATTTGTTTTAGTGGGTCTTGCAGGGCTTCCACAATTTCGCCCGTGGTCAAAGTGACCGGGCGCGGCAAGCCTGTCACTTGGTCTTGCCCTTGTACTTCCATACTATTTTCAATATCTTGCGGAATGGCAGCGCCCACGCGCAATTTAAGTTGTTCGGCAGTAGGCTGCCCTATCACCACGCCATATTTGCGGCGAATATAAGTGACAATGGCTTCATCCAAATCCATGCCGCCCAGCCGCAACGTATCGGCTGCGACAATGCCGTACATTGCCATGACCGCCGTCTCTGTGCATCCGCCGCCAAGGCTGATAATCATATTGCCGGAGGGGGAATTGATGGGCAAGTCTATGCCAATGGCGGCAGCCAGCGGCTGCTGAATCAGAATCACCTCGCGTGAGCCAGCTTCTAACGCGGCTTCATAGACGGCGCGCCGCTCCACGCTGGTGACTCCATACGGCACAGAGACCATAGCCCGCGGGCGAAAAATTCGCATCGAGCCGCTCACCCGCTGCAAGAGATAAGCGAGCAGCGTTTCGGTAATTTCGTAATCCGCTATCACGCCGTTTTTTAACGGGCGCGTGACCTCAATGCTTTCGGGAACTTTGCCGTACATATCGCGCGCTTCAATGCCCGCCGCCACCATTTTTTGGTCGTCCACTTCAATAGCGACAATGGTCGGTTCTTCCAACAACGCTTGCGCGCTGTCCGCTATACGCACGAACATAGTACCTAGGTCAATACCAAGGTCTTTGGAGAATAAAGCCACGTTAGTTTATTGTTCCGAGAAGGGCGAATGGGAAGATTTGCGATAACGGCGGACTGCATCCAACCGCAGGTTGGATTTACGCAGCGCGGCTTCCATGGCGAGGTAAGAGTCGGTATCGGCAGGAACGCCCTTGGCGAGCGCTTCTTCGGCGCGTTTGCGGGCGGCTTCGGCGCGGTTCGCGTCAATTTCCTCCACGTTTTCGGCGGCGTCAGCAAGCACGGTGACAATATCCGGTTGAACTTCGGCAATGCCTCCGGCGACTGTGAAGACTTCTTCTTTGCCGCCCTTGCGGACTTTGATGTATCCGAACTTAAGCGCGGTGAGAATTGGGGCGTGTCTGGGCAAAATACCCATCTCGCCTTCCACGCCGGGCAACACCACAATATCCACGTCGCCGGTAAACACGGTGCGGTCTTGAGAAACGATTTCGCAACGAATAGTCATAGGAAAATCCTTACAAACTACAAGTTATAGGGGACGAGTTACGCAGTGCGTAACTCGTCCCCTTTCAACTCGTAAGCGCTATGCTTTGGCGAGTTTTTCTGCGCGTTCGCGCACATCCTCAATGGTGCCTGCCATCATAAAGGCTTGTTCGGGCAGGTCATCGCATTTGCCGTCCAAAATTTCGCGGAAGCCGCGCACGGTGTCTTTAAGCGGCACATAGCGTCCGGGAATGCCGGTGAAACGTTCCGCCACATAGAAAGGCTGAGAGAAGAAACGCTCAATTTTGCGGGCGCGCGAGACGATGAGTTTGTCGTCCTCGGAGAGTTCATCAATACCCAAAATGGCGATGATGTCTTGCAGGTCTTTATAGCGCTGTAAAATGCGCTGCACTTCGCGGGCGGTGCGGTAATGTTCCTCGCCAACGATATTCGGGTCGAGGATGCGCGAGGTTGAGCCAAGCGGGTCCACTGCGGGGTAGATGCCTTTTTCCACAATGGAACGCTCCAGCGCGATGGTCGCGTCTAGGTGCGTAAAGGTCGCCACAGGCGCCGGGTCGGAGTAGTCATCCGCCGGAACATAAACGGCTTGCATGGATGTAATTGAACCGGTTCGAGTGGAGGTGATGCGCTCTTGCAGTTCGCCCATTTCTGTGGCGAGAGTCGGCTGGTAGCCTACAGCAGAGGGCATACGCCCCAACAGCGCGGAGACTTCCGAGCCAGACATGGAGAAGCGGAAGATGTTATCTACAAAGAGCAACACATCCTTGCCTTGGTCGCGGAAGTATTCCGCCATTGAAAGCGCAGAAAGCGCAACGCGCAAGCGCACGCCGGAAGGTTCGTTCATTTGTCCGTATACCATGACCGTGTCTTTCATAACGCCGGATTCCAGCATTTCACGGTAGAGTTGCGTGCCTTCGCGGGTGCGTTCGCCCACGCCCGCAAATACGGAGTTGCCTTCGTGTTCTGTCGCCACCGAGCGAATCAGTTCCATGATGATGACGGTCTTGCCCGTGCCTGCGCCGCCGAAGATGCCGGTCTTACCGCCTTTGGTAAAGGGGGCAATTAAGTCCACCACTTTAACGCCGGTCTCGAAAACTTCCACGCGGGTAGATTGTTCTTCAAAAGCGGGCGCGGCGCGGTGAATAGGATAATGAGTCGCGGCTTGCACATCGCCTTTGCGGTCCACAGGTTGCCCCAGCACGTTAAAGATGCGCCCCAAGGTGGCGGGTCCTACGGGGACGAGGATGGGCGCGCCAGTCGCTACGGCGGGCACGCCGCGCTGTAAACCGTCTGTGGTGTCCATTGAAACAGTGCGAACCCAGCCCTTGCCAAGATGTTTTTGAACTTCCAACACGAGCTGTTTTTTGCCTTCGCGTTCCACGGTGATGGCTTCAAATAATTCAGGAACGTTGCCTTCCGGGAATTCAACATCCACCACACCGCCAAGAATTTGTACGACACGGCCGTTTGCGTTTGCCATGATTTTCCTCCGATTATTTTGCGGACAGCGCTTCTGCGCCGCCGACAATGTCTAAAATATCGTTCGTAATGCCTTGCTGACGAACTTTGTTATACGCCAATTGCAGCGCGCCGACCAATTCCTTTGCGTTGTCTGTCGCGTTCCGCATGGCTATCATGCGGGCGGCATGTTCGCTGGCAAGCGATTCCAATACCGCTTGATACACTTGCAATGCGGTAAAGCGCGGAATAATTTCATCTAAAATGACGCGCTGGTCTGGTTCATATTCATACGCGGGAGAGGGCGCGGAAGATTTATTGACAAAATTTTCCACCAGTCCTTCGCCTTCCAACTCCAAGGGGAGCAGTTTTTTTACGGTGGTCGCCTGCCGCCCCATGTTGATGAAGTCGGTGTAAACGAGGTAAACCTCGTCCACGTTGCCGTTGGTGTATTCGTCCACGGCTAGCCGTCCAATGGCGGAAACATCCGTAAAAGTGGGAGCGGGCGGCAAGGCGCTGAACTCTGCAATAACGCGCTTGCTGCGCCGCATGAGCAGGTCGCGTCCCTTGCGCCCTACGGTAATATATTCAACGGGAGCGGAATGAGAATCAAAGCGATGCGCTACATACCGAATGACATTGGAGTTGTACGCGCCCGCCAAGCCGCGGTCTCCGGTGATGACCACCACCAGCGCGCCGCGCTGCGTTTCGCGTTTTGTCAATAAGGGATGCAGGCTGTTGCGTCCGGGTTGTTCGGCAACATGCTTTAACACCTGCCAGGCTTTGCTGGCATAGGAACGGGTCGCCGTTACCGCATTAATTGCCTTGCGGACTTTGCTGGCGCTGACCGTTTCTAGCGCGCGCGTCACCTGCGAGATGTTCTTGACGCTTTTAATTCTCAACCGCATTTCACGAGCGGAAGCCATAAGTGAGTCCTCTAGTCTTCTGGTCTTCTAGTCGGCTGGTCTTCTAGTCGGCTGGTTTCTGGTCGGTTAGGCTTGCCAAGTAGCGCGGAAGCCATCCAGCGCTTTCATTAATGCGGCGCGGGTGTCGTCTTCAATTTTCTTTTTGGAGGCAATTTCTTTGCCAATTTCCGGGTAAGAGGTTTCCATGAAACGGGCTAAATCTGCCTGCCATTGCGCCATCTTGTCGAGCGGAACATTATCGGCAAAGCCGTTTGTTCCCGCAAAGATGATGATGACTTGATTTTCGAGTTCCACCGGTTGATATTGCGGCTGTTTGAGAATTTCCTGCATCCGCTGACCGCGACTGAGTTGCTGTTGGGTAGATTTATCCAAGTCGGAGGACATCAACGCAAACGCAGCCAATTCACGGTAGGCTGCCATATCCAAACGCAGACGACCCGCTACCTGTTTCATTGCTTTGGTTTGCGCGTCTCCGCCTACGCGGGAGACGGAAATACCCACGTTCACCGCCGGACGAATGCCCGCGTTGAACAAGTTGCCTTCGAGATAAATCTGTCCGTCTGTAATGGAGATGACGTTGGTGGGAACATACGCGGAGACATCGCCAAGCAAGGTTTCAATGATGGGCAATGCGGTGAGCGAACCGCCCGTTCCCTTTACCTTGATGGCTTGGAATCCCTCGCCCTTCGCCTGAGCGGCGTGAGTCGCCTCATCTTTGGAAAGCGGACCCGCGTACACTTTGCCGTCCACGCCATCTTTGGCTTCAGCTACATCCGCTTTGAAATCTTTGCCGACTACTACATATTGATTCGCTAAACGCGCCGAGCGTTCCAACAGGCGAGAGTGCAAATAGAAGACATCGCCCGGGTAGGCTTCGCGTCCGGGCGGGCGGCGCAACAGCAAGGAGACTTGGCGATACGCCCACGCGTGTTTGGAGAGGTCATCATAGATGATGAGCGCGTCCCGTCCGGTTTCCATAAACTCTTCGCCGATGGCTGTGCCGGAATAAGGCGCAATGTACTGCAACGCCGCAGATTCATCCGCAGCGGCGACTACTACAATGGTGTGTTCCATCGCGCCGTATTTTTCAAGGATGCCCACAGTGCGGGCAACAGCGGCTTTCTTTTGACCGATGGCTACATAGATACAAACTAAATTTTTGCCTTTTTGATTGATGATGGTATCAATTGCAATTGCAGTTTTCCCCGTTTGGCGGTCGCCGATGATAAGTTCGCGCTGACCGCGCCCCACCGGAATCATCGCGTCAATGGATTTGATGCCGGTCTGTACAGGCGTATCCACGTCTTGACGTTCCACCACGCCGGGCGCAATGCGCTCGATGGGGCGAAAGCCAGTGGAGGCGATGGGTCCCTTGCCGTCAATTGGCTCGCCGAGCGCATTCACCACGCGCCCAATCATGGCATCGCCAACGGGAACGGAAGCGATGCGCCCCGTAGCGCGCACCGTCATTCCTTCTACAATGCCTTCGTAACTGCCCATCACAATAACGCCAACGCTTTTTTCTTCCAAATTGAACGCCGTGCCCATCACGCCATTGGAAAACTGCACCAATTCCTGCGCGCGCACATTGGCAAGACCATCCACGCGGGCAATGCCATCGCCCGCTTCCAACACCACGCCAATATCGCTGACGTTGAGTCCCGGCTTGAAGCCTTCAATTTGTTTGTGCAAATCGCCTGTGATTTGCTGAATCAGGTCTGACATCTAAGTAGCCTCCGCAAAATTCAGTTTTTACGTACAAAAACCCGGATAGGTCGAAGCCGGGCAAATATAAATTGAAAAACCCTTCGTGAGTAAGGGTACAAACGCGGCAATGATACCTGAAAGGAGATTGATTGTCTAGTTACAATCATCCATGACCTTAAGAAATGTCTCACGCGGCGGCAAATGCGCTATGATTTTAATAAACATCCAACTTTAAGGAGTCGTTCGCTGTATGAAAAAATTTTGGAAAGTCGCCGTGCTTGCCAATATCAAAGACGAAAAACAACCCAAGCCGGAGGGCGTGCCGCCGGACGCCTTTGCCGATTACGACCACATTGAAACGGTGGACGCCATCCGCGCCGCCATTGAAACGGGCGGGCATTCCACTGTTTTCCTCGAAGCGAATCGCAGCCTGCCGTTCGCGCTGCGCGAAGCGCAGCCCGATATTTGCTTCAACATTGCCGAAGGGCTGGGCGGAGACGCGCGCGAAGCGCAAGTCCCCGCTCTGCTTGAAATGTTCGGCATCCCTTACACCGGTTCGCGGGTCTTGACCAACAGCATTGCGCTGGATAAAACCCTCACCAAGCGCATCTGGCGCGACAGGCGGCTGCCGGTTGCTCCCTTTCAAGAATTTATCAGCGGGGATGAGCCTCTGCGCCCGGAATTAAAATTCCCGCTCTTTGTCAAACCTGCCCGCGAAGGCACCGGCATGGGCGTAGATATGAAAGCCATTGTCAATAACGAAAAAGAATTGCGCGAGCGCGCGCAATACATCATCAACGCCTACCAGCAGCC
>Ga0172368_10000515_pt1 | contig 55021 bp, 41 predicted proteins | sample Lak11m_FD_114540 | JGI IMG/M metagenome (GOLD analysis project Ga0172368, IMG submission 114540) | Freshwater microbial communities from Kabuno Bay, South-Kivu, Congo - kab_022012_11m | ecosystem: Environmental > Aquatic > Freshwater > Lake | place: Democratic Republic of the Congo: South-Kivu... | reverse complement strand
ATCCTGGGCATCATACAGCGCCTTGTTCGTGTAGGCCACGTTCACGATGCCGATGGGCGACTGGTACATGATCGAGTAGTTCGACCCGCCGTCCGCATAATTGGCCCGCACGGCAAAGTTCTTCGTCACGTTATACATGACACCGAGCCGCACCTGGTCCGATTTGCGGGCGCCCGCCGACAGGCCGGAGACGGCGATGTTCTGATAGGCGCCGTAGACCAGCGTCTTGGGCGTTACCTGTTTCGAGAGGCCCACCGTGGCGCAGCGGGTATGGAAGGTGCCTTCCATCTCGATCCAGTCCGGCGCGCTGGTCAGCAGCGGGTTGAGCCGCGTTTTGCCCTTGTCGCGCTGGTAGCTGTAGTTCACGCCGAGTTTCATCGCACCCGGCAGTTTGACCACCGCGCCGCCGCGCAGGCCGTAATCGGTCTTCGTCTCGCTCTCCACCATATTCTGGCCGGCCGCCACCATGGTGACGGTGCTGGTGTCCTGCGGGATGACGCTGAAGCCGACGGTGGTGTTCTTGTTGACGTGCTGCGAATAGGAGATCTCGACCGCTTCGCCGCCCGTGCGCGCCGGCATGCCCGGTATGCCCGCGATGTTCGCCAGGTTCGAATCGTACTTGTATTCACAGATGCGCAGTAGCCCCGGCCCCGCCGAGGTCATCGCCGAGCCGAAGTTGGAGGTCACGTCCAGGTCGCCGAACTGGAAGCCACCGGTCACCGCTTCGCCGCCGGTTTTGTAGCCGGCGTCGCGCAGCGCCATGGCCGTCGGCGCGAAGGAGGTCAGCATATCCAGCGTCGGATCCGCTCCGCTCATCGAGACCCACCCGAAGGCGACGTTGCTCAGCTTTGCCAGATCGGGTCCCGGCATCTGCGCGCCGGCCATGGATGCCAGTGCGAGCAGTCCCAGCAAAGCTCCAGTGAGTGCATATCTTTTCATCGGCATGTTCCTTTGTGCAATGTTGTGGTATAATGGTTCTCAATAACCAGGCAGGCGGTCCGTCGCTTTACGGCAGCAGTCCCTTGCCTGGCTCCAAAGCGGTCATCCGCTTCGCGTGAAAGAGAACGCTTAATCCTGCAGAGAGTCTTTCCATACTTCTGCTGCAGATTACTAAAAAATCGTGACTCAGCATCATTATCGGCAGGGAAGCGGCAGAGTGTAGGATACCCATCAGGGGCATTGCGATGCCCACGGGGGTGGCACTGCGATATCCACGGTGGTGGATATCGCGATATCCACGGGGTCATCGCAGTGATTGGAACCTTCGGTAAGGAAGCGCCAGCAATCTGAACGTCGCGCAATGGTTTTTACTGGCAAGGAAGCGCCGGAATTGCAATAGTTCCGTCAGAGTATTGCAGTATTCAGACAGAGTCATCGCTGACATCATCGACCGGTATATTGCGATATTTAAAGTGAACTGATATCGAAGATAAGAGTTCCGGCGAAAAATTTATTAAAATTTTATTCGCAAGTTACTGCTTGCAGTCCAGGTCATGCACGGAATCACGCTCTTATCTTTAATCGGGGATGCGCCCGCGCAGCGCAGCGACTTCTCGTTGCCTGCACACCTCCGGCGCCATCCCGAGGTGACGGGCACAACGGGTGTCCACGGTCCCTCACGTCCTCCGCTGTTCCGTCTCCGCCTGGCCTGTCTCGCACACCCGGAAGGGGGAGAAGGTCATGATTGATCGGCGCGTGGTCATAACCGGATTCGGCATCGTCTCCTCACTGGGACGCACGTATGACGAATTCAGTGAGCGCCTCTTCTCCGGCGAGACGACCATCTGCGAGCTGGAAGGTTGGGAGATCCCCGACGAACGGTACCGGCTCGGTGGACAGATCAAGGACTTCGATATCGACCGCGAGCTGCCGGATGCCGACACGAAACGCCTGATGCGCTACTCGCAGTTCGCGATGGTGTCGGCGGACCGCGCCATCAAGGACGCCCGCCTGTCGCTGGCGGATATCGACCCCCTGCGCATCGGCACCTCGTTCGGCACCGCCGCCGGCTCGCTGGGCGAAGCGGTGCAGACGGAGGTCAAGCGCTACCTGAACCGCGGCGACCGCGGCATCAGCCCGCTGGCGTGGGTAGAGCTGACGCCCTGCGCCTGCAGCACGCACGTGTCGATCCATTACGGCCTGCGCGGCCCCATCACCACCCATTCCTCGGGCTGCGTCAGCGGCATCGACACCCTCACCTGGGGGACACAGCAGATTCGCAAGGGTCTGGCCGACGTGATGGTCGTGGGCGGCACCGACGCGCCGTTCTTCCCGTTCATGTGGGCGATGATGTGTCGCAGCGGGATTCTCGCTCCCACGCCGGAAGACGGCACGCGCATCCCCCGCCCCTTTTCCTACGATCACAACGGCATCGCGCTGGTGGAGGGCGGCTCCTCCGTCATCCTGGAGAGCGAAGAGCACGCCCGCCTGCGCAAGGCGCGCATTTACGGTGAGATCCTCGGGGTGGCAAATACCGAGGAAGCGCGGCCCATCACCCACCTGGACGAAACCGGGGAGGCCTTCTCCTACACCATGCAGCGGGCGCTGGACGACGCCGGCCTGCCGCCGACGGAGATCGACTGGGTGATCGCGCACGGCACCGGCCTGCCCATCGCGGATATCTCGGAAAGCCGCGGCATCGAGGCGGCCATGGGCAAGCAGGCCTTCAACATTCCGGTCAGCTCGATTCGCGGCGCGCTCGGGCAATCCTTCGCCAGCGGCGGCGGCTACCAGTTGGCGGCCGCTTGCCAGGCGATCCAATCCCAGCGCGTACCGCCCACGCTGAACTTTTCCCGCCCCGCGGAGGGGTGTCGACTGGATTACGTGCCCAACGTCGCGCGCTGCGCGCGCGTGCGGCGGGTGCTGATTAATGCCGCCGGGGTCGGCGGCACGCATGGCGGCGTGGTGGTGTCGGCCTACGCCAACTAACGACAATCTCAAGGAAGACAACTGAACCTGGAACACGGGTAACTCACCGCTCTGTAGAGAGTGGACATCATCGCATTTATCGCAGCAGGATGGCTGCGCCGCAACACGGTATCTACGTGTTGCGGCGAGTACAAGGCTGTTCAATGTAGCAGGGGTGCCGTGCAGATCGTTGTCTGGTATTTATTGACGATTGCCCAGGCGTTCGGCCTGGTGGGCGACGGACCGGAGAAAGTTCGCGCGTTTTACAGCGCGTGCGACTGCTTCGCGCGCCTGGTTAGCGAGCAGGTAGACGGCATCGACCGCATGCGCGGCCGGCTGGCCACCCTCGGCGAACCAAAAACGCCGGCAGATACGGAATATTAACTTAGTAAGTATAAATATTAGTATTCGGTGTTGGGATGCGCGCCCCGCGCCGGCAACTGGATCACGATGGCGATGTCTTCAACATTCTGGGATCACTACGCAGCGGTGGGGTATGACGCCCTCCGCGTGCTGATCCCGTATGAGAAGATGCAGCGCGCGGTGGTCGATGCCGCCGCGCTGTCGCCCGGCGAACGGTTGCTGGTGGCCGGCTGCGGCACCGGCAACCTGGAGTGGCTGGCGGCGCAGCTGGTGCCGGATCTGCAGATCGATGCGGTCGATTTCTCGCCCGCCATGTTGAAACTGGCACAGGCGAAGTGCGCGGCCTTTCCCGGGATCACGCATACCCGGGCCGACCTCTGCGCCGGGCTGCCGTTCCCGGAGGCCAGCCTGGACGCGGCGGTGATGTGCAACGTGCTATACGCGCTGCCGGACCAGGCGGCAGCGGTGCGCGGGATCGCCCGCGCGCTACGCCCCGGCGGCCGGTTGGTGCTGTGCGACCGCCAGCCGTGGTCGACCATGCGGCCCATTATGCGGGAACACCTGGGCGCCCTGCGGGAGTTGCGAGCGGCGGAGCGCTGGGGACGGTGGCTGCGGACGCTGGCCGCCATGCCGCGGCTGGCGTTGGTCGCCGCCGCGAACATCAGCATTGAACGGCGTCATCGTGAAGGCGCGTATCGATATCTTTCGGTAGAGGAAGCGAAGTCATTGTTGACCACGGCCGGATTTGAGGTTGGGGAGCTGCAGCCCGCTTATGCGGAGCAATGCTGGCTGCTGCGCGCCACCCGCCCGGTCGAAGCACGCGGCGTGAACGCCGCGGGAGATTTGCCGGCATGACAGTTGTGCAATTCGCACTATTTGCGGCAACGGCATACAACCTGGTGCTCGTGTTCCTGATCCTGTTGAACACGCGCACGCACCGGGCGGGGCGTAACTTCGCCTGGTTCATCCTCACTACCGCCGCCTGGAGTGCGGTGGTAGCGATCATGCAGTTCCAGGCGATGCAGCCCGTCGCCATCTGGCTGGCGCGCGCGACCTTCTTCATCGCCACGCTGATGTGCTGGAGCGGGCTGTGGTTCTGCCTGGATTTCCCGCAAACTTCACCGACATTCCGCAAGTGGGCGCTGACGCTTACCATCCTCGGCATCCCTTGGCTGATCGTGCCGTGGACGAATCGGATCATTGACGGCGTCTCCTTCCAGAGTTACGGCGTACAGACCGTCAACGGCCCGCTGCTGGCTCCCTATTTTGTCTGGCTGCTCGTTTGCGTGGCCGCCAGCGTCATCCATATCATTACGAAAACCCGCACGCTGCGCGGGTTGGAACGCCAGCAGGTGCGGTTTGTGCTGGCGGGCATCATCGGCCTGGCCATCGCCGGATCGATTCCCAACCTGATCCTGCCGTTCATCACGAACGATAATCGGTATGCCCCGCTGGGCGGGCTGGCGTCGCTGTTCCTCACCACCTCGACGACCTATGCCATCCTGCGCTACCGCCTGCTGGACATCAAGGTCGTGCTGCGCGCGGGGTTGATTTACTCGGTCACCATCGGGTTCCTCTCGCTGGCCTTCGCCTCGCTGGTGCCGATGCTGGAGCGCGCGCTGTCCCACTTCTTCCCGCACGGCGTCGGCAGCTTCCTGATGGCCTTTGTCATCGCACTGGCGTTCCAGCCGGTGCGCCGGGTGGTACAGCGCTGGGTGGACCGGCGATTCTTTAAGAGCGTCTACGATTTCCGCGTGGCCTTGCGCGAAGCCGGTAACGCGCTGGCCTCCGCCACCAGCAGCGCTTCGCTGCTGTCCACGCTGGAGGATGGCCTCTCGCGCACGCTGCGCCCGAGCGGCATCGCCATCTTCCTGCCCGAGCGGGACGCCACGCTGGAGCCGGCCACCGTCAGCGGACAGTGGGACCGCCTGCCCGAGTACCTGGCCGCCGATGACCTCATGCTGCAGTATGCCCGCCAGACGGACGACGTGCTGCTGGCCGATGAGCTGTTGCGCAAAGCCGACGCGCCGACCGGACTGGGCGAGTATATGCAGGGGACGGGCATTGCGCTGGCCATCCCGCTGATCACCGCGCATAATTTGGTCGGCATCATCTTCCTCGGCGAAAAGTTGTCCGGCGACATGTATACCACCGAGGACATCGGCCTGCTGCGCATCCTTGGCAAACAGGCGGCGGTGGCGCTCGACAACGTGCACCATTACGAAGAGATGGTGCGGATGAACGAATACCACGCCCGCCTGCTGGACATCATGCAGGACGGCGTGATCGCCCTCGACCCGCAGCAACGCATCATTACCTTCAACGATGCGGCCGAACGCATTCTGGGCGTGCCCATGCACGAGGCCCTTGGCAAACGCCTGCCGGAGTTGGGGGTGACCCAACTGCCGATCGACAGCCTGAACGAAACCGGCGAGGAGCTGATTATCACTACCGGAGGCGGCGAGGAGATCCCGGTGCTGGTGACGGTCACGCCGTTCATCCGCCGCTGGGAGGTGGAGAACAGCTACCTGGTGGTCATCCACGACCTCACCGCGCTGCGCGAGCTGGAGCGGCAGAAGCTGCAGGCGGAACGCTTCAGCTCGATGGGCGCCATGGCCGCCAGCCTGGCGCACGAGATCAAGAACCCGCTGGTGCCGATCAAAATGTTCGCCCACCTGCTGCCCTCCCGCTACGACGACGCGGAGTTCCGCAAGGAGTTCAGCGAAACGGTGATGAACGAGGTGGAGCGGATCAACCGGCTGGTGGCGCAGATGCTGGACCTGGTGCGCAAGCCGTCCGCCGAAAAGGGCGTGGTCGACCTGCCGGAGGTAATGCAGCGCCTGCTGACCATCCTGCACCCGCAATGCGAGCGCCAGAACGTGACGGTCCGCATCGACATTGCCCCCGAGCTGCCGCCGATCGTCGGCCAAGCCGGGCAGCTTTATCAATCGCTGCTCAACGTGCTGACCAACGCCGTGCAGGTGATGCCGAACGGCGGCGAGCTGCGCATCTTGCTGGCGATGGAGGATGACAAGGTGACCTGCCGCATCTCCGACAGCGGCCCGGGCGTGCCGGACGAAATCCTCCCGCATATTTTTGAGCCGTTATTCACGACGAAAACCGACGGCCATGGACTGGGATTGGCGTTGACGTATCAGTTCATCCGGGCGAACGGCGGCGAAATTATCGCCGAGTCGCCGCCGGGCTCCGGGCTGATCGTCACCGTCGCGTTGCCGGTGTGGCACCGGCAGGAAGCTGAGCTGTTATGTTCCTAGTCAGCTACCTGGCACACGACACGCAATATCTGGACGCCATCCAGGAGCGCCTGGCGCTGGCGAAGCCACCGATGGGACTGGTCACCGCACGCTCGACCCCGGAGGCGATCAATCACATCCAGACGCTGCCCGTGCGCGCGGTGATCGTTGACGTCTCCTGGCCGCGGGAAGCCGTCACCGCCCTCGCCGACAGCCTGCGGCGGCTGCACCCGGACCTGCCGCTGCTCGCGCTGGCCGATGCCGCCACGGATTCGAGCTGGTGGCAACTCACCGACGACCTGTTGCGTTTGGACGAGCCGCTGGACCTGTTCCTGCACCGGCTGGAGCGCGGCCGCGTCGCCGGCCCCCGCGCGCAGTCGGCCATGCCCGCCGTACCTTCCCATGAGGCGGGAGCGGCCTCGTTCGAGCGCCGCTCGCTGCTCGCCGCCCCGCAATTCCGCCAGTTCGCGGAAGTCTTCTCCGGCATGGAAGAGGGACCGCTTACCGAGTCCTTCGTCGCCTGGGTGCAGCAGGCGTGCCAGACCAGCCGGGCGATCATGCTGCTGCGCGATCCGGACACCGGCAATTTCGAGTGCAAGGCACAGCGCGGGCTGCCTTCCTCGCTGGTGCCGCACTGCACCTTCTCGCAGACATCGCCGCTGGCACGCTGGCTGACCACCTCGGCGCGCATTTTGATCCGCGACCACGCGGACGATGCGCTGGCCGTGGACGCGCTGGCGGAGTTGTCGCTGATGCAGGCAGAGGCCGCGGTGCCGGTGATGTTCGACGGACAGCTGGTCGGCATCCTGGGCATCGGTCCGCGTCTGTTCGGACAGGGATACACGCCGGCGGAGCTGGAGGCGCTGTTCGCGCTGGGCAGCCAGATCGCTTCATCCGTGCATCATTGCCGGCTGCACCGCACGTTGCGCGTGCAGCAGGAGATGACCGAGCACATGCTGAGCATGATGCCCACCGGCGCTATCGTGCTCGGCGAGGATCACCGCATCGCCTTCGTCAACGCCACCGCCGCCACCATCCTGGGCAAGCCGCGCGCCGCGCTGTTCGCCGCCGACCTGCGCTCGCTGCCGTCGCCGCTGGGCGACCTGGCCTATCAGACGCTGGTGCAGCGCAAGGACCTGGCGCGGTGCGAGCTGCAGGTGGGGGCCATCACGCGCCCGCTGGCGGTGTCCTGCTTCGCGCTGGCCACCACGCCGCCCAGCGCCATGCTGCTCATCGAGGACCTGACCGCACAGAAACGCCTGGAAGAGGAGCACGACCGCCGCGTCAACCTGGAAGTGCTGACCAACCTGGTGCACTACCTGGCGCACGAGCTGCGCAACCCGCTGGTGGCGCTCTCCACCTTCAGCGCGCTGGCGCCGGAACGCGCCGGCGACCCGGACTTCAAGGAATTCTGCGAATCGGTGCTGCAGGGTGAAATCGGGCGGGTGAACCTGATCCTCGAGCAACTGCTGGTGCTGACCGATCACGTGGAGCTGCAGTTCCACCACACGGAGCTGATGCCGGTACTCGACCGCGTGACCGGCACCGAAGATATGCGCGCCGCGGTGGTCACCTCCTTCCCGGTGGCGCTGCCCACGCTGTATGCCGACGAGCAGCGGCTGGAGACGGCGCTCACCTGCATGCTGCGCACGGCCATCCGCCTGTCCTTCCGCCAGACGCCGGTCACCATGAAGGTGGGCGTGGATACCGAGGCGGTGGAGGTGCACGTGGAAACGCCCGTCGCCCCCGGCGTAGTGCCGGAGCAGTTCCTCAACCCCTGGCAGCAGTTCATCGAACTGAACGAAGAGGACGTGGATCTCGGGCTGGCGACAGCCCAGTATATCGTCGAACAACATGAAGGCACGCTGAACGTCTCATCCGCGGGAAATGTGTTGTCCATCGTGTGCCGGTTGCCGCTGCGCACCGAGCACGATGTTGCCGGTAAGGAGAACAGTCATGACGCACCACAAAGTGCTCGTCGTCGACGATGAGCGGGGTGTCCGTGAATCCATCCGCATCTTGCTGAAGAACCGTTATGACGTGGTCATGGCGGTGAACGGCAACGACGCCATCGCCAGGTTTCCGGAGGAGCATCCGGATGTGGTGTTGCTCGACCTGCGATTGGGCGATATGCACGGCATCGAGGTGCTGCAGAATATCAAATCGGTCGACCCCGAGGTCGAAGTCATTCTGGTCACCGCCTACGCCTCGATCGACACGGCGCGCAAAGCCCTGCACCTAGGCGCGTTCGATTACATTACCAAGCCTTTCGACCCGCGGGAGTTGGAGAACGTGGTGGCGCGCGGCATCGAGCGCCGGCAGGAGGCGCTGCGCAGCACCGCCAAGCTGCAGGCCATTCAATCCGACTTGCAGACGCTGCGCCAGGAAGTGGAGCAGGCCAAGTACCGCATGGCCACTCACGTACGCGACACCATTTACGCGCTGCTGATGAGCCTGGAGCTGCGCGACGCCTACAGCGGCCAGCACAGCATGTCCGTGCTCTGGCTGGTGGATCATTTCGCGCAGCACCTGGGATTGCCGCAGAACGACCTGACGCGCCTGAAGCGCGCCGCCCTGGTGCACGATCTGGGCAAGATCGGCATCCCCGAGGATATCCTGAACAAGGCCGAGCCGCTGAACGAGATGGATCGCGCCGCCCTGCAGCACCATCCGATATTGAGCGCGGAGATCATCGGCAACGTCGGTGCCTTGAGCAACCTGGCTCCCATCGTCCGCGCCCACCACGAGCGCTGGGATGGCCGCGGCTACCCCGACGGACTGGCCGGCGAGCAGATCCCCTGGGAAGCGCAATTGCTGGCCGTGTGCGACGCTGTGCACGCCATGAGCGGCGACCGCTGCTACCGCACGCGCCTTCCGGAGCATGAAATCCGCCGCGAGCTGACCGTGCAGCGCGGCAAGCAGTTCAAGCCGGAATTCGTCGATATGATGCTGGACAGCCAGCTCATTCACGAGATCTACATGGCGGAGGACGCCGGCGTCATGGTGCTCAAGCCCGAGCAGATCCGCCAGGTGCTGGGCGATACCGCAGATTTCGAGAACGACGACCCGAGCACGGATGAACTGAACCGCCTGGAAGTGGCGCGGCTGGGGAGTCAGCGGGTGTGACGGTATCCTTCTTCGAAGAGGATTGAGCCGTGGGGCCGGTTGGTGAGCGAGAGCACTAGGAAAGATGAGAATGGGAAAAATGTGTTGGTGCAATTAAGGGACGTTTTTCTATTCATCCCATTCCCATTTTTCCTGGTGCTCTCGCTCACCAGCCGGGCCCCCGGCCCAATCCTTCATCCGGTAAGCTTCCCTTATCTTATTCCCGTCGATGACTTGGCAAGGTTGCTCGCTAGCGGGTACAATACGGCGACATGAGACGTATAGCCTGGTTGCTGTTGAGTCTAATCCTGGCCTTCCCCCCCGTCTTCGCCGGTGAACCGGCGCCGCAGGTCCCGACCATCGGCGCACAAGCCGCCATCCTGATGGACCGGCAAAGCGGGGTGGTGCTCTGGTCCCGCAATCCGGACCAACCGCTGCCGATGGCCAGCACCACGAAGATCATGACCGCGATGGTCATCCTGGATCACGGACGAAACCGTCTGCATGAGCAGGTGACGGTCAGCAAGCATGCCTTCCAGGTGGCGCAGGGCGGCAGCTCGCAATTCGCCGCCGGTGACTCGGTCAAGCTGGACGATCTGCTCACCGCCGCGCTGGTGATCTCCTCCAACGAAGCGACGGTGGCCGCCGCGGAATTCCTGGCCGGCGACGAGCAGACCTTCGTGGGGTGGATGAACGAGAAGGCGAAGGCGCTGGGTCTGCAGCACACGCATTTCACCAATCCGCACGGCTTTACGCGACCGCAATATTACGCCACGAATCATTACAGCTCGGCGCGCGACCTGGCCATCATGGCGCGCTGCGCGCTGACGGATTATCCGGAGATTCGAGAGCGCATCATCCTGGCGGCGAAGGGCGATATCAAGGTGTATGCCAGCCCGCGCGGGTATATCAATCTGCACAACCACAACGCGCTGCTCGGCAAGGAAGTGCCCGGCATCCCGGGATCGTGCGTGGACGGCGTAAAGACGGGCTACATCAAGGATTCCGGGTATTGCTACGTCGGGTCCGCCACCGCCAACGGCTGGCAATTGATTGCCGTCTTTCTGAATGACAAAGACCGATTCACGGATGCATTGACGCTGTTCCAATACGGCTTTTCGCATTATGATTGGAAGACTTACGCGAGCGACACGCTGCCGGGCCTGGAGGTGTCGGTAGCGCGGGGGGCGGTGCGGAAGATCCCGCTTGGCGCAAAGTGGATGCTGGGCGCGCCGGTGCCGAAAACCGGTGCGGTGCGGGATGAGGTGCGGTTTGTCGGCAAGCGGTTGAAAGCGCCCATCGACAAAGGCGAGACGGTCGGGACGCTGTCGCTGTTCCGGGACGGCCGCGAAATCGCGTCGGCGCACGCGTTGGCGCTGCAGTCAGTCAAGGTCGCCTGGTGGGTGCGCGCGGGCGTGGCGCTGCTGTATACGCTGCTCGTTCTCGCGCTGCTGGCGTTAGTTGGGGTTGCTTATGGAACGCGTGCAAAAAATGCTCGCCGCCGCCGGCGTGAGCTCAAGGCGGGGCGCCGAAGAACTGATTAAAGCCGGCCGCGTGACGGTGAACGGCGAAGTCGTCGAGTTGGGTGCACGCGTGGACCCGGCGCGCGACACGGTGGCGGTGGACGGTAAACCCGTGCATCTGCCCACCCACCGTACTATTATGCTGCACAAGCCGGCGGGCATTGTCACCTCGCGCAAGGACCCGCACGCCACCGACACGGTGATGTCGCTGGTCCCCGCCATTCCCGGCTTGCATCCGGTGGGGCGGCTGGACAAGAACACCACCGGCCTGCTGCTGCTGACCAACGACGGTGAGCTCACCTTCGCCCTTACCCACCCTCGCCACGTGGTGGAGAAAACTTACCGCGCCTGGGTGCGCGGCATCCCCAGCAATGACGCACTGCACAAGCTCCGTGATGGCATTACACTGGAGGACGGTCTCACCGCGCCGGCACAGGTGCGCCGCCTCCAGACCCGCGCCGACCGCACGCTGGTGGAGATGACCATCCACGAAGGCCGCAAGCGCCAGGTGCGCCGCATGCTGGAGGCTGTCGAATCGCCGGTGATCTCACTCTCCCGCGTCCGCCTCGGTCCCCTCACGCTGGGCGAACTGCCGGAAGGCCATTGGCGCGATCTCACTGATGACGAACTCGAGGCGTTGTACACAGCGGCGGGGGTGCGGCGTACCTAACCCCATCCTGCTGTCGTTCCAGCAACCAATCCTGTCCCCCCGCCACTTGACCGCGCTATCCGGGAAGAGTAGACTGAAATGGCCGAATCTGCAACTAAATCCGCCCGCTGGTGTATATATGGATAGAGCGGTCGCCACGGAAACGGCTTGCGATCGGCTCAGGATGAAAGGTACTGACATGCAACGCTGGATCTGGTCTGTCGTCTTCATTGTCGTCGCCAGCATCGTCTTCTCATGGGCAGCCTATGCGGAAGACGCTGAGCAACGCAAGGCCGTGCAGAGCTATCTCACCGCCTATGCGCGGAATGATTACGCAAAAATTCGCCCGCTGTTTCCGACGAAGGACGAGAACCTGTTCGGACCGTACCTGTTCGACGGTATGCCCACCCTGAAGCGCCCCAAGGTCGATGACAACCAGGCGCTGGTCGAGTTCACCGGCAAGGTGAAGGACGACAAACTGATCAAACAGGGCGGCATCCTGTTCATGCGGCGCAAAGGGACCTGGCTGGTGCGCCAGGTGCTGTTCTACGACGAGATCCCCGCCATCTTCAACCTGCCGAAGAAAAGCGTCACCGACAAGGATCGCCAGCGCGAGCCGGAAGTCAGTGAGCTCGCTGTGCAGTTCCTCAAAGCCTGGCAGCGCGACGACACGGATGAAGTGGTGAAGCGCAGCCACCGCTGGGAGCAGAGCAACGACGATCTCAATAAGGGGATGTCGGTCTCCAATTTCGAATACACGCCATCCACCACGAAATGGGGCGAGTCGTTCGTCAAATATAAAGCCAAGCTCACCTATAAGTGGGGCATCCTGTCCTATTCGATGCAGTTCAACGGCGGCTTCATCATGATGAAGGAGAACGGCGACTGGAAGATCCGCGGGAATGTCATGGTGTTATACTTCTAGACAGGGTGTTTGAGACCACAGGCACCTTGGCAAGCCGGCGCGAAGCACGTACAATACGGGACGAATGAAAGATCTTTTTGTATTGCTGGTTCTGACAGCGTTCGTGCTGGGGTATATCAGCCTGCTGCTGTTCATCCGCCTGGGGTCGCTGGGGGTCAGCCGCCGGCAGATTATCGGCATCGTGATCGAAGTCTGGTTGACCTTTGCCGTCATCATCGGCATATTTGCCCTGCTGCAGCAGTTTCTCGGCGCGGTGCCGCGCACCGGTGTTTCCGGTGAGCTTTTCACGCAGCTTCAGCAGTTGAACCGCCTGCCGCTCCAACAGCGCCTGCTCATTTACGGCGGCTTCATTGTCGCCATTGCCCTGTTCGCGCATCTGCTCTGGTCATTCCGCGCCGCACAGCGTGAAGCGCCGCACGCCGAGCAGCCACCCACAGAAGAATAACACGGGCCCTCTCCCCCCTCTCCCAATCCTTGGCGAGGGGGAGAAGGCTCTCCGATTGTGATGGAGATTCCGATGACTCAACTCAGTAATCGTAACTTGCTGTCGATCGATGATTGTACCAATGACGAGATCGGGCAGATGCTGGATGCCGCGGGCTCGCTGAAGCGCCAGCCGGCGCAGGTGGCGCGGTTTGCCGAGGGCAAGACGCTGGCGATGATCTTTGAAAAGCCGTCATTGCGCACCCGCGTCACTTTTGAGGTGGCGATGACTCAGATGGGCGGGCATGCCATTTACCTGGCGCCGTCCGACATCGGGCTGGGCACACGCGAACCGGTGAAGGATGTGGCGCGCAATCTATCGCGCTGGTGCCAGGCCATCATGGCGCGTACCTTTTCGCATCAGTCGGTGCTCGAGCTGGGGGAATATGCCAGCGTGCCGGTGATCAACGCGCTGTCCGACCTGGAGCATCCGTGCCAGGCGCTGGCGGATTTCCTGGCGTTACGCGAGTATAAGGCGCCACTGGCAGGCCGCAAGCTGGCCTATGTCGGCGACGGCAACAACGTAGCGCACAGCCTGATGCTGCTGGCGGCGAAGGTGGGCACCCACTTCAGCCTGGCCTGCCCGGAGGGTTATGACCCGCTGCCGGAGATCGTGGCGCGCGCCCGCGCCATTGCCGCCGACACCGGCGCGCGGATCGAGATCGGCCGCGACCCGGCGGCCATGGTCGACGGCGCCGATGCCGTGTATACCGATGTGTGGACCAGCATGGGCCAGGAGGCGGAGCGCCTGGAGCGGCTGCGCGTCTTCCCGCCCTACCAGGTGAATGCGGAACTGCTGCGCCATGCCAAGCCCGACGCGGTGGTGATGCACTGCCTGCCCGCCCACCGCGGCGAGGAAATCACCGAGGACGTGTTGGAAGGGCCGCAGTCTATTGTGCTGGACGAAGCCGAAAACCGCCTGCATGCCCAGAAGGCCGTGCTGGCGCTGGCCATGGGCTGGTCGCCCGCGTAATCCGCTGCTGGAGCGCAGGCCCTCCCCCCCTCTCCCAATACTGGGCCGGGGAGAAAAGCCCGCGCTCCAGTTTTTTCATCCCCTCGTCATCGCCCGGTAACCGTTTTGTTACAGGGCGCCGTTACACTGGAGTGACATGAAAGCTGCGCACGTTGTCATCGTGCTCCTGTTCATCGGCGCCTTCAGCGGTCTCTGGTGGTGGTACCTGCACCGGCATATTGTGTCTCGCGCCATGCATGGTTTTCCCACCGGGATCGTCATCCATCATACCGCCACCCCGCGCACCGTAGGCGGAAAGCTGATCAATGTGGCGAGCATCGACGCCATGCACGCGCGGCGGGGGTTTGGCGTCCAGGACGTCGACGGCCGGGTGTATCACATCGGGTACCACTTTCTGATCCTGCAGGACGGCCGGGTGCTGCGCGGACGACCAGAGCATCTGCCGGGCGCGCATACGAAAGGGCATGCGGACATGCTCGGCATCGCGCTGGTGGGTAATTTTCAACGCTCCAGCAACCGCGGGAACTGCGGACCGATGACCCCGCCGCGCGCACAGTTGCTGGCAGCGGAGCAGCTGACGCGAGAATTGATGGCGAAATACGGCCTCCCGGCCGCGAGTGTGTATCTGCACCGCGACCTGTGCCAAACCTCCTGCCCCGGCGACGGCTTCCCACGGCGGAAATTCTACAAGGCGCTCAAGTGATGTCGGCTCACCGGTGAGCACACAGTGGAGGGGGACTGGCGAGGGGTGATGAGCATGCGGGACGGCTGCGCATCCCCCCTCGCCTCTCACGTTCAGTTCAATATTCATCGCCTACAACAGCGGCGGCCCGGGCATATGGTGCCCGGGCCGCCGTCTCGTGCGCGTGTTGCGCGGTTATTTCTTCGCGATATCGGTCTTCAGGATCTTGATAGCTTCCAGCGCCTGATTGTCCTTCTCGCTCAATATCTGCGTGTCCTTCGCCAGTTCCACCGCGACATCCGGCGGCACGCCCTTCTTGCCTACGTCATAGCCGTTGGGCGTGTAGTAGTGGGCGGTGGTGATGGCCATGGCCGAGCCGTTGCTCAACGGAATGACCGTCTGCACCAGGGCTTTGCCGAAGGTGGACTCGCCGACGATGGTCGCCCGCTTGTAGTCCTTCAGCGCGCCGCTCAGGATTTCCGAGGCGCTGGCGCTGCCCTTGTTCACCAGCACGACCATGGGCTGATCCCAGACCTGCTGGCCGACGCGGTTGTACGGCTCTTCCTGTTTGTTCCGCATGCGGGTTTCCACGATCAGTGCCTTATCCTTGTCGTTTGGCAGCAGCATGCTGGCGACGAAGATGCACTGCCGGAGCAGGCCGCCCGGGTTATTGCGCAGGTCGAGCACCAGGCCTTGCGCGCCCTGCTTCTGCATCCACAGCAGCGCTTCGCGCGTTTCGGTGGCCGTCTTCTCGTTGAAGGTCAGCAGGTGCAGGTACCCGATTTTGTCATCGAGCATCTTCTTCTCGAGCGACGGCACTTCGATGTGCGCGCGAGTGATATCGATATCGAGCGGTTTTTCGATGCCTTTGCGGGCGATAGTCAGCGTGACTTTCGTGCCTTCTTTGCCACGAATCTTATCGGCCACTTCGCCAACGGTCTTGCCATCGGTATTCTCGCCGTCGACCTTCAGGATGAAGTCATTGGCTTGCAGGCCGGCCTCTTTGGCGGGCGAGCCGGGCAGCGGTTCGACGATGCCCACGCGATAATGCTTGACGTCTTTGATCTCCGTCCCGCAGACCGGGCAGACGATGGTGGGCAGCACGCCTTCACCGTCCTTCACATTCAGCGCGGGGATCTCCAGCATGCTGAGGGTGGCGCCGATACCGCTCAGGGAACCCTGATTGTCGGTATTGAACTCGGCAAATTCTTTGGGGTCCATGAAACGGGTATACACGTCGTTCAACGGCAGCAACATGCCGCGAATCGCGGAATAGACGAGTTTGTCGGGCTGATCGATCGGCTCGACATAGTTCGCCTGGACCTGATCCAATGCCTCCTTGAACAGCTCGACAGGCCGCAGTGAAACGGAGTTGTCCAGCGTGCCCAGTGATGCAGTCGGCGAGGCCAGTGCCGCCCATGCCGGTCGTTCGATGCCGAAATCCCGCACCCGATACCCGACCAGGAAGGCTGCCAACAGCACGAGAATCAATGCTGTCACGGTCAAATGCCTTGGGTGAGTGTGTCTCATACAGCTTTTTCCTTTGCTAATATCGCCGGTATTCGAGCACAATGATGCAACGCATCTACCTGCCAGTCTACCAGCCGCGCTTGAGGATGAGGGATTCACCCGGGGGAGCGGAATCCGATTTACCGGCATCATACCCTGTATGCCAGCAAGTTATGCTTTGCGGATGAGCAGACATCCGCTCACCCGCAAAAACTTGCTTTTCAACTGTGGTGCGCTTATTTCCTCTGTTCCGGCACGAACTCCTCCATTCCGGGTTTCGAGAGCTCCTTGCCGATCTGAATGCGTACGACCGTAAAGTTCATCAACGTCAGCGCCAACCCATCATCCGGATAGAACAGCAGGCAATTATTCGCAAAATTCGTGGTCAGCGATCCGCTGGCGCCGGAGGCGAAACTGGCCGTTCCGCTGCCGCTCTTGCCCCCCTGGGCCTCCGACACTTTCACCCCTTTGGCATCAAAGGTGACGACCGCCGCCGCTTCCGTAGAGAAGGGGATAAAATAGGCCGGCCATTTGTGCGCGAGCAGCACATCATTCAACCGCGAGCCGATGGTGATCCCTTTCGACGTGCCGGCCGTCAGGTACAGGTCGCGCTTATTTTTCGACACCAGGGCATCCTTATCCGCATACTTGAAGAAGAACATGTCCTGGAAGAAGGCATTCGCGCGATTGTAACCCCGCGTCGGATCACTCGGCCAGTAGGTCAGCGGTTTCAGCGAGCAGGCAATCGCATCAGTGACGCGCGCTTCGTTGCCCTGACCGGTAATGGTGATACCCAATGAATAGGTATCGTTGATCCGATAGATCAATTCCTGCTGATCGAGGGCCAGGCGCGCCACGCGCACGGTGTATGCCCAGAATGGGATCGTGCCGGCGGCCATAGTCGGCCCGGTGGAGATCTTCGTATTGTCGTCCAGCACAATCTCCTGATCGTTGTAGAGGAAAACCAGGGTGTTATTCGTGGCCGACGTGCTGGACGAGGGTCGTGCATTCGGGCCACCCATGGGGTTGTCCATGCCTGGTCCGGGTGCTGCCGCCGACCGGCCGCCGGTCAGGGGCGGTTGCGCCATCAGGATCGCCGTGGGCTCACCCAACAAATCGATGACATCCTTCGGTTTCATCTGCAGGCGCACGCGGGCAAGCTGGCGTTCGACTCCGGATGCCGCCACGACGGTGGCAAGGACGAGTATACCGATTATCACATGACGAAAGTTCATGATAGTTCCCATCCTTTAGTTCAGGTCTTCGCCGTATCCCTGCCCGGGACCTCCGGGACCTCCGGGACCTCCAGGGCCTCTCATTCCGCGCATTCGCGAGCCTCCGAGAGGGGCATCAGGACCGCCTTCCAGGTTTTCCATATACGCGCCGGGAGGCATCATCGGCATAGAAAGGGGCTGCAGGGCAGGCGTAGTGCCGGATGCCGCTGTTGCCGCCTCGTTCGCCGTGAGTGTTTGCGCCGTCACGATGAATGGCGTGCCGATGCCGATACACATCACTTTGCGCGATTCGGTATCCAGGCCGAAGGTCACGTTCTGCGCCGGATAGTTGCAATAATAGAAGTCACCAAGGCGGGTAAACGGATCGGGCCAGTCGTATTTTTTCACGATATCGCTCAGCTTGGTGCCAAACGAGACGCCGCTTTCCGTCTGGATATCCGCCGAGCCTTTGACGTTATTCTGATTAACGACCACGGCTTCCACGATACCCCGTTCGTTAAAAAACACATACGTGGTGATGGGCGCCTTCGGGTCCGATTTCCCATTCAAGCTATTCCCGTCATACCGCCAGATCATATACGGCCCGACCTTCTTCGGTTGCTCCCGGGTCAGCGGTGCGTCGGCATCCGGACCATATTGTCCACCATATGGCGCATTGGGGTAATCCGGGGCAGCCGGATTATACGCCCGATTGCCGGGGGATCCCAAGGGGGCTGCCGGTCCACGCGGGGCTTGTTTCGGCTCGGCTGGCGTCAACAAGGCGGAGACCGAAGACATCCCGGCGACCGCCGGACCGATGAAATGCGGTATGCCGCGGCGTTTCAACACCTCGACATAGGTGGAATTCAATGAGACATTGTTCAACAACATCTCAGTCGGCAATTTCGTCTGCGCCGATCCCGGCACAAACAACGTCAACAAGCAGCCCAGCACAAGGAGCTGTTGCCAGCGGTATGCTCTGCCTTCTCGCATTATGTCGCACCTCCCGGTTACGTCCCGCTCTGCGCCGGACGCGGCCGACGACCTTTCCTGCCACGCCACCCGTGTGTCTTGTACCGATTCCCCTCTCCGCACTGCGTCAATAAGCCTGGCAGCTTCTCTGCGCGATGCCATGATACAGGAACCAGTGTCTGCACGATGCTCCGGGTGACGGATACTACTATACCATTTCCCCTCGCGCCTGAAAAATCCTTCCGCAGGATCGCACCTTTCTTATCGAACTTTGCCAGCCGGCAACAGCGAACTCCGCAAGGCAGCCGGCCAACCGACAGAGCGGTGCTGTCGAGTACCCTCTCCTGTATTGTATAACGAATCTGCGGATTTGAAACTACCGCATATAAAGAATCTACAGCCGGGGCTTGTATCACCTACCCCCCGGCCCCCTTCCTCCAGGAAGGGGGAGATTGTTCTCGTGACTTGAGACGACTGATCTTTATGATTTGAGACGACTGGTTGATGATGGAAATATTACTCCCCCTTCCTGGAGGAAGGGGGCCGGGGGGTAGGTGATACGAATGCGGCCTACGGCCATAAGGCTAACCTCACCGGGCTTTGTGATAAGAACTGAACATTTCATTCATGAAAGAAATGCACAAGCGCATCCACATGTGGAGAAATCAGCGCTTTGTTGTGCGCAGAATGATCCAGATACCGGTCGCACCTTGAGCGCATGCTTTAATCTTCGACAAAAACGCCGAAGGCCTGGTCTGGCCTTCGGCGCAATTGATGAGAGAGCACTCGAACCGGTTACCGCCCCATGCCCACGCGCTGGGCGCGCTGCTCCACTTTGCCTTCGGTGGGCAGGCTGGGGGCGATGATCAACTCGGCCTGCTGCATCTCGCGCAGGTTGCGGGCGCCGACGGAGCCCATGCAGAGCTTGAGGGCGCCGATGTAGTTCATCAGGCCGTCGTCGCGCTTGGCGGGGCCGAAGAGGATCTCCTCAAGCGTGCCGCGGGTGCCCACCTGGATGCGCGTGCCGCGCGGCAACGTGGGCGAGGAGGTGGCCATGCCCCAGGAGAAGCCCTTGGCGGGAGCTTCCGTGCTGGCGGCCAGCTGCGAGCCGAGCATCACCGCGTCGGCGCCGGCGGCAATGGCCTTGCAGATGTCGCCGCCCGAGCGGATGCCGCCGTCGGTGACGATGGCCACGCGGCGTCCGGTCAGGCGCTCGAAATCGTCGCGCGCGGCGGCGCAGTCCACGGTGGCGGTGATCTGCGGCACGCCCAGGCCGCACACGCGGCGGGTGGTGCAGATGGCGCCGGGGCCCACGCCGACAAAGATGCCGTCCGCGCCGGCTTCCATCAACTCATACGCGCCTTCATAGGACACGCAGTTGCCGATCATCAGCGGCGCCTTGATGGCATCCTTGATCGCCTTGAAATCCGGAGAGTCATACCGTTCGGAGATGTGGCGCACGGTGGTGACGGTGGCGAGGATGGTGAACACGTCCACCCCGCCGGGACCGATCAATTTCGCGATGCGCTCGGCATTCATCGGGGTGACGGAGACGGCGCAGGGCACGCCCGCCGCCTTCACCTCGCTGATGCGCTTGAGGATCAGGTCGTCGCGCACCGGGGCGCGGTAGGTATCCTGGATCAGCTTCACCACGTCTTCGCCGTCCGCCTCGATGATGCGGTCAATGGCCTCGCGCGGGTTGTCATACTTGGTGTAGACGCCCTCCAGAAACATCACCGCCAACCCGCCGAATTTCCCCATCGCGACGGCGAACTGCGGGTCCACCAGCGCGTCCAGCGAGGCGCCAATGATCGGCAGCGACAGATTCAACTCACCCAACCGCCAGCTCACGTCCGCCAATTCCGGATCGATGGTCAACGCGCCCGGCACAATCGCCACATCGTCAAAGCCATACGTCTGTCGCGCAATACGGTTCCGCCCAATCTCAACACTCATCTGATTTACCCCTTCGTCACATCAATAAAAAGATTGCTTCCTTGTTTTCTCGCTGAAGGCCGTGGATTCCTCTTCAAAACGCCGGTGTAGAAAAAAACCTTGTAAAATATTCCGAGTCCGCCGGTCAGGTTGGTTGCGGCGGGCAGGTAATTTGGTGAGTTGTACCCGTTTACCGTGTGGCGAAAACCGTAAGGCGCAATATCCTGCGCCGAGGAGAGGGTGTGGTCACCTTCCCCACGGCGATGCCGTGGGCTATGGAATTTGCCTGGAATTGAATCTTCGTTTTTCTGTGTCTCCGTGGCTCTGTGGTTCAATTCCCGCTTTTCTTCGCTTTTTTCTGCAGCTTGGCCAGCATGTCCAGCGCCTGGCGGGGGGTGAGGTCGTCGACGTCGACGGACATTAGCTCTTCGACGACCGGGTGTTCGACGACTTCGAAGAGGGTTAGCTGGGTTTTGGGGAGGGGCGGAGGGATGGTGGTATGTTTGTCCACCAGGCCGCGGGCGTGCTCGGTGATTTCGTCGTTTTCTTCCAGCGACTGCAGCACCTGCTGGGCACGCTCGAGGACCGGGGTGGGTAGGCCGGCGAGCTTGGCGACGTGGATGCCGTAGCTGCGGTCGGTGCCGCCGGGGACGATCTTGCGCAGGAAGACGATGCCTTCCGCGCTTTCCTTCACCGCAATGCGGTAGTTTTTTGCCCGCTCCAGTGTATTCTCCAGCTCATTCAGCTGGTGGTAGTGGGTAGCGAAGAGGGTTTTGCAGCCCAGCTTGGGCGACTCGTGCAGGTATTCCGCCACCGCCCACGCGAGGGACAGGCCGTCGAAGGTGCTGGTGCCGCGGCCGAGCTCATCGAGGATGACCAGGCTTTTCTGCGTCGCATTGTTCAGGATGTTCGCCGCCTCCGTCATCTCCACCATGAAGGTGGATTGGCCGGTGGCCAGGTCGTCGCTGGCGCCTACGCGGGTGAAGATGCGGTCGACCACGCCGATCTCCGCCTCGTCGGCGGGGACGAAGCAGCCGAGTTGCGCCAGCAGCGTGATGAGGGCCACCTGGCGCAGGTAGGTGCTTTTGCCGGCCATGTTGGGACCGGTGAGGATGATGAGCTGATCGTTATTGGTATCCAGGTGGGAGTCGTTGGGCACGAAGCGCTCGCCGGCCAGCGTCTGTTCCACCACCGGGTGGCGGCCGTTGAGAATGGTGATGGTGTCCGCGGTGGTCACTTTTGGCCGGCGGTAGCGGTAGCGGGCGGCGATGTCGGCGAAGCTGGCGAGCACGTCGATCTGCGCCAGCAACTTCGCCAGCGCCTGCAGGCGGTCGGCCTCCATCGCCACGGCGCCGCGCAGGGCGGTGAAGAGCTTGAACTCCAGCTCCTTCAGCTTGTCTTCCGCGCCCAGCACCAATGCCTCGTATTCCTTCAGCGCGGGAGTGATGAAGCGCTCGGCGTTGGCCAGCGTCTGCTTGCGGATGTAGTCGGCGGGCGCGGTGTCGGCGTTGGCGCGGCTGATCTCGATGTAGTAGCCGAACACCGCGTTGTAGCCGACCTTCAGCGACTTGATGCCGGTACGCTCGCGCTCGGCGGTCTCCAGCGCGGCGATCCAGTCCTTGCCTTCGGTGGTGACCTTGCGCAGTTGATCCAGCTCCGCGTTGTACCCGGACCGAATCATGCCGCCGTCGCGCAGGGAGATGGGCGGCGAATCGACAATGCCGGCCGCCAGCGTCTCGCGCAGGTCGGGCAGCGGATCGGCGTCTTCCACCATCGTCTTCAGCACCGGCGAGCCGTCCTCCAGCAGCGCCAGCAGCCGTGGGATGACGGTCAGCGAGTCGCGCAACTGCCCCAGATCGCGCGCGTTGCCCGCCCCGGACGCGGCCCGCGAAAGCAGCCGCTCCAGGTCGTGAATGCTCCGCAGCTCCTCGCGCGCCTTTTCGCGCAGCAAGTCCTCCTCGCGGAAGGCTTGCACCGCGTCCAGCCGGCGGTTGATGGCATCCACGTCCAGCAACGGCGCCAGCAGCCACTTCTTCAGCAGCCGCGCGCCCATCGCGGTGCGGGTGGCGTCCAGCAGCCAGAGCAGCGAGTGCGTGCGCCCGCCGTCGCGCAGCGACGCGATCAGCTCAAGGTTGCGGCGGGTGGCGGCGTCGAGCATCATATATTCGTCGAGGGAATAGGTAGCCAGGCTGCGGATCTGTCCGACGGTGGTCTTCTGCGTCTGCTGCAGATAGCGCAGCAGCAGCCCGGCGGCGGCGATGGCCAGCGGCATCTCTTCGCAGCCGAAGCCGCGCAGCGAGGCGACGCCGAAGTGGCGGGAGAGCGTCTCGGCGGCCGTTTCCCAGCCGTATTCGCCGGTGTCGGGGAAGGTGACGGCGGCGTTGGTGCGCGCCTTCAAGGCTTCCAGCAGCTCCGCATCTTCGCGCAAGTCCGCGGGGAGGAGGATCTCCGCCGGCTGCAGGCGCGAGACTTCCTCGAGGATCAGCTCGCGGGCGCGCTCCGCGGTGGTCTCGGTGACGAGAAACTCGCCGGTGGAGCAATCCGCCACCGCCAGCCCGAAGCCCTTTTCCGTGTGCAGTGCGAGGAGGTAATTATTGGAGCGCTCGTCGAGGAGATAATCCTCTACAATCGTACCGGGGGTCATGATGCGCGTCACGTCGCGTTTCACCAGCCCCTTGGCCAGCTTCGGGTCTTCCATCTGCTCGGCAATCGCCGCTTTGTGGCCGGACGCGAGCAGCCGCGACAGGTAGCGATCGATGGCATGGAAGGGCACCCCGGCCATCGGCAGGCGCGTCCCCTTCATCTCGCGCGAGGTGAGCGAGATATCCATCGCCGCCGCCCCGATCACCGCGTCCTCGCCATACATTTCATAAAAGTCGCCGCAACGGAACAGCAGGATCACGTCAGGATACTGTCGCTTTAATTCTTGATATTGGCGAAACATCGGGGTCAGTTGATCGGTAGACACGGGGGTTATTGTAGGGTATTCAGGCAGTTCACGTCAAAGACTCGTGAGCGGTGTGCGTGGCACGGGCCCTCTCCCCCCGGCCCCCTCTCCCAATGCTGGGCGAGGGGGAGAAGGTTTTGCGGTAATACGACATCGTATCATCATAATTCATCTGTACTCCCCCTCGCCCAGCATTGGGAGAGGGGGCCGGGGGGAGAGGGCCCGTGCCACGCACACCGCTCATTCCGCCCGCTGATACACATCCGAATGCGACAGGTGCGCTTTCCAGTTCGCGGTGTAACGGGCGGCGAGGGCGCTGTCATGGAGGATGAGCAGGTTTTCCGCGTTGCGCTCTTCCGCGGCTTTGGTGAAGTTGAAGCTGCCGGTGATCACTATCTGATCGTCGATCACCATCACCTTATTGTGGGCGATGGCATGCTCGGCGTCGATGTAGGTGGTGATGTCCGCGTGGAGCAGGAAGGTGGCGGCGGAGTATTTGGCGGTATTGTTGCTCCGGTCGAGGATCGCTTCTACCCGCACGCCGCGCTTGCCGGCCGCGACCAACGCCTTGGCGATGGGCGCCGAGGTAAAGGAATACGCCTGCACCCGCACCGTTTGCCGCGCGCCGTTCAGTTCATCGACAATGGCTTGCGTGCAGCCGCCGTCCGGGGAGAAATAGACCTGCCAGGTGGTGGAGATATTTTCGTTGGGACGCAGATTCCGCGGCGGAGATTTGACTACCAGTACCGTGGACAACCCCACGGCCAGGCCGATCAATAATCCTACGACGAATCTCAGATTCTGATTCATTACACCACGTTTCCGAACGTGACCAGATTGCCGCCGCGCCGCTTGCAAGCATACACGTTTTGCCCCAGGCGGTCCACAACGGTCTCCATGGTATCGGTCATGCGGACCGAGGTGGCGCCGATCGACACGGTAGCGGATAATATTTTTCCGTCATCGAGTTCGATGAACGATCTCGCTGTCAATGCGCGGAGGCGCTTGGCTATCGTCGTCACCTGCATGTCGTTCACATGCTTGAGGATCACCAGGAACTCATCGCCACCCCAGCGCCCGACCAGGTCGAAGGGCCGGCAGTTATGCCGCAGCGTCTGTGCGATGGCGCGCAGCAGCCGGTCGCAGGAGCCGGGACTATGCTGACTGTTGATGGTTTTGAAGCGGTCGATATCCAGCAAGAGCATGCCGAATTGCCAGTGGTAGCGCTCGAATTCGCTGAGGCACTGGGTAAAGGTGATTTCCGCATATCGCCGGGTCGCCAGATCGGTCAGCCGATCGAGAAAAGCGAGTGACTCGAGCTCCGCCACCCGCTGCTGCAAAAACTCGGTCAGGGACGCATCGTTGAACAATTCGATGCCGCCGACGATCTGTCCCGCCGCATCACGCAGGGGTGCACAGCGCACATCCACGGGTAGGCGATGGCCGTTTTTATGGTGCAGGTAGACGTGCGCTTCCCGCGATAGGCCGTCCCCCATCGTCTTCGCCAGCGGGCAGACACCGCGGCAGAGGTTGTTCCCTTCATCGTCGACATGCTTGAGGATATTGTCCGCGCAGCATTTCCCTTCGACTTCCGTGCGCTCGAAGCCGGTCAGGCGCTCGGCGGCCGGATTCCAATACGTAATGCGCCGCTCCCGGTCAACGCAGTAGGCGGCATCATACAGCTCGTCCAGCAACCAGGAGTAGGCACCCGTTTCCAGCATCGAGGTCATCTTATCCACCCCATAATGGTAAATATATGAATGACGGTTAAGTCAGCGGTATTATTGTAGCATTTCATACGGATATTGAGAATGCGCTTACCGGTTTTCTTGCAAATGGTTCATCGTGCCGCCGGTGACGGTTTTTGAGGCGCCCTAGAGGGGAAAGATGGGGACGGACACCCATTGTTCCCGGCAGGATCCATTGCATCCGGCAGGATCCATTGCATCCGGCAGGATCCCTTGCATCCAGCAGGATCAGGCGGTTCGCCGGCGAATATATTATCCTGGAAGGATACGGCTATGCAATGCCCACACTGCGGTACCCGATTCGAAGATGCGACGAAGCGCTGTCCGTCCTGCGGGCAACCGCAGAGCAGTGATCCCGCACCCATGCGCTGGCCGTTGTGGCTGATCGGCGCGGTGGCTGTCTGCCTGGTGGCGGCGGGGCTGATCACCGCCGGCACGATGGTTTCTGATCGCACCAAACCGGCGCAGTCGGTGGTCGTGCCGTCACGGCCGCTTCCCCCGCCTCACGAAACGGCCAGCCCGAAGCCGAATCCCAAGCCGAACACTACTCCCGAGACAACGCCATCCACAAAGCCGGGAGCCGGAAAGCCGAAGATCAACGAGATGGCGGCGAAGATGTTGCCTGATGAGAAGACCACGGTGAAAGGCCTTATAAAAGAGCTGGATCTCTTCGGCGCCATCCGCGATGGCGACGACGTGAAGGTGGCGAAGATTCTGAGCAAGCACCCGGAACTGGCGACGCAGCGCAATTATAAAGGCGCCACCCCGCTGCACCTGGCCGCCGCGATGGAAGATGATCAGATGGTCAGCCGGCTGATCGCATGCAAGGTAGATGTCAACGCGAAGTGCGACCAGGAGATGCTGCGCGGCCAGACGGCGCTGCATATCGCCGCCGGGCGGAATTGCACGAAGGTGATGCGCCTATTGCTGGATGATGGCGCGCGTGTGAATGCCCGCGACGCGATGGAAGCGACCCCGCTGCACGAAGCAGCCTCGCATGGCAGCCTGGAGGCGGCCGCGCTGTTGTTGAAATCCGGCGCTGCCGTCGAAGCGAAGCAAAGTGATGGTCAGACGCCGCTGTTCTGGGCCGTGACGGTAAGCGGCAGTGTGAAGGTTACCCGCCTGCTGCTGGACAACGGCGCGGATGTGAACGCCCGTGATTACAGCGAGATGACTCCACTGACCTGGGCGGAAAATATGGAGAACCGAAAAGAGATCGTCGTCCTTCTGAAAAAAAACGGGGCAAAGGAATAGCAGGAAAAGCAAACGACATACTGGAAATGCACAGTGCAGAACGCTTTGCACTGTGCATTTTTGTTATAACGGGAGCTGTATATGGCACGCACATATGACTGGTATTTCCCCCTGCCGCGCACGCATACGGGGATGCTGCAGGGGAACGGGACGATGGGCGCGATGATCTGGGGCGAGGGAAGCGTCCTGCGCATCACCGTCGGACGCGCGGATTTCTGGGATCACCGCGGCGGCATTCACTGGGGCGAGCAGGTGAATTTCGCGAAGATCCGCGCGGCGCTGGAATCCGGCAGTGATGCGGCGCTCAATGATCTGTTCGGCGCTCACGCGGAACCGGGCCAGCCGGCGTGGCCGTCGGTGCTGCCCATCGGCCGCATCGAGATCGACTTCGGCGATGGCGCGCGGCTGGAAAAGGGCACGCTGAACCTGGAGGACGGCACGGCAACGGTGAAGATCGAGCAGGACGGCGAGGAGTATGAAGTACGGCTGGCGCTGGACATGGACGCCCCGTTGCTGGGCATCGAGTTTCCAAAGGGGCTGGCGCCGAAGGAGATCCGGCGGGTACCTGCGTGGAAATATGTCGGCGAATATCTGGCCAGCATTTCTTTTACACCACCGGAGATGCTGGACGCGCCGGAGCTGACCGGTTGGGTGCAGCGGGCGCCGGCGGACCCGGCGCTGTGCCTGGGTTACCGGACGGATGGGCGGCAGTTGTTCCTCACCGCGGCCATCGGCGATGACCCGAAAGCGGCGGCGAACACAGTGCTCGACGGGGCGGCTGCGGACGGCTTTAAAGGCATCTGCGAGCGCAACCGCACCTGGTGGAAGGCCTACTGGAAGACGGTGCCGGAGATCGACATTCCCAACGAGCGGCTGCAGTTCCTGCACGATTACGGCATGTATAAATTCGCCGGGCTGACCAACCCGGACGGGGTGCCCGCCACGCTGCAGGGGCCATGGATCGAAGAATATCAGATGCCGCCGTGGAGCAGCGACTACCACTTCAATATCAACGTGCAGATGTGCTACTGGCCCGCCTACCACGGCAACCGGCTGTCGCACCTGCGGCCGCTGTTCGAGATGGTGCGTTCGTGGAGCGACGTGCTGCAGCACAATGCGAAAGTGTTCGTGGGCATCGACGACGGGCTGATGCTGCCGCACGCGGTGGACGACCGCTGCACCACCATCGGCGGGTTCTGGGCGGGCTCCCTCGACCATGGCTGCACGGCGTGGGTGGCGCAGATGATGTACCGCTACTACCGCTACACCATGGACCGTGACTTTCTGGTTGAGGTTGCCTACCCCTTCATGGTGGGCGCCATGCGCGTCTTCGAGGAGATGTTGGAGGAGGACGGGGACAAGCTGTCGCTGCCGGTGAGCGTGTCGCCGGAGTATCGTTCGATCAAAACCCAGTCCTGGTGGGGCAAGAACGCCAGCTTCCAGCTCGCGTGCGTGCACCGGCTGTGCGAGGACCTGCTGTCGGCGTCGGCGGAGCTGGGCCTGCCGTCGAAACCGCGCTGGACAGAGATTCAGGAAAAGCTGCCGCGCGCCTGCCTGATCGGCGCCGGCGGCGAGCAGCAGATTGCGCTGTGGGAAGGCGTGGAGCTGGAGGAAAGCCACCGCCACCACTCGCACCTGGCGGGCATCACGCCCTTCGACGTGTTCGAGCTGGACGCGCCGGAGATGCAGCCGATCGTGCAGCACAGCATCAACCGCTGGATCTTCCACGGACCGGGGTTATGGTCGGGCTGGTGCGTGCCGTGGGCGGCGATGATCCACCTGCGCTTCGACAAGGGTGACGCTGCGGAGCTGCTGCTGGAAAACTTCCAACACGTCTTCACCAACGTGGGGCACGGCACGCTGCACGACGCCGAAATGGACGGTTGGACGCTGATGGGCCGCAATTACCTGCAGAAGGACCCGGCGCGCGGCGAATTGATGCAGATGGACGGCGGCATGTCCAGTACGGCGGCGATCCAGGAGATGCTGCTGCACACCCGCCGCGGGGTGAACCACCTTTTCGCCGGCCTGCCGCGGCGCTGGCGAAAAGCGTCCTTCGAAAATATCCGCACCGACGGCGCCTTCCTGGTAAGCGCGAAATACAAGGCCGGCGAGGTGACGCGCGTGGAGGTGGAGAGCCCGGCGGGCGGCGTGTTCAAGCTGGCGAACCCGTGGGACGGCGCGGCGAAGGTGCAGCGTAACGGGAAAGAGGAGACCGCCGAAGGCAAGGTGCTGGAGATCGCGACCGGGGCGGGGGAGAAGCTGGTGATCAAGCGCCAATAATGGATGCTCTTCTTTGCGTCCCTTGCGTTCTTTGTGTGAGAAAACGATGATTTCACGCAAAGGACGCAAAGGACGCAAAGATGATAATCAGGCAACGGGTGGATGATCGGTCGGGACAGGTGGTTCTTGCTCTGTCCCATCTTTCACATGCCGTCTCCCCGCGAGAAGCCCTCCGACCAGATGGCCGGCGTAGACACCGAGCAGGAAACAGGGAACGACTGTTACCAGATCGAGCAAGCTCCAATTGGCATCGTGATAATACCAACTGATATCATTTAATTCCGCCGCCAACGGGTATTGAGAAACCAGGTAATTTTCCAGCAGCAGGCCAATGACAGGGCCGACAAAGAGGCCCAGGAGCATCATGGTTCCATAGATCGGGCGCGAGGTATCAATGGGTGGTCGGCTCGGTTGGCGCGCCCGCAGCTTCCATTCCGGTTCGCGGGGGCGAATACCGAGCTCCACCCAGTCGCATTGCGGGCAGGGCTCCCCCGTCTCGATGGGTGTGAAGATGTATCCACACTTCGGGCACTTCATGCCAACCTATTCGATGTTAACGCTCGGTTTCCTTCCCGGTGAACGCCAGGGTGAACAGGCGTGCCGACTGCAGGCGGATATCGAGTCGCACGGCTTTACCGGCCAACGCCGCGAGGTTGGATCGCCCCTGCCAGGTTGCCGTATAGTCGAGGTGGTTCAGGTCGACCCGCTCGCAATCGGCGTGTGTAAAACCATTGAGAGGTTGCCCGTCAGCCTTCCGGAGTTCGACGCTCGCCTCACCGAGGCCGCCGCAGTCGATATTCAACACCAGCTTCCCGCCAGGCAGTATGAACGGACAGGTCAGCAGATGTCCTCCCTGTGGGCCGACGCCGGCGGCGATGAAGCGGTCACGGGGCTGGACGAAACGGTAGATGGCCCCCACCCCGCGGCGCTCGCCGGGTTCGAAGATGCCGTGGGTGACGCACTGCCCCTGGCCATACTGATACACTTCATCTCCTCGGCTTATGACGCCGACGCCATACAGGCTGTTCAAGCCGCCGTCGGGAGCGCCGTAGAGGCCGGGGCCAAGATAGGCGGTGCGGTCAGGTCGCGTCCAACGGCGGCCGTCGCGGCTGACCGCCAGTTGCGTCTCCCACGTCCCATCATTGCCCTGGGCAAAGAAGCGGTGCGTTTCCCGCCCGGCGCGATCCTGTCCGGCCGGCGGGTATTTCCGAAACAGCGCCGGGAAACCGAACCACGCGCCCGGCCCGTAATGGCAGGCGCTGAGGTGGTTGATGTCCAGATAAGGCAGCGGGGGGTCGTCGTCATCCACGTCAAGCGCGGTCGGCAGCTCATCGGTGATGTAGCGGCACCCGGTCTCATCGGCGACATGTCCGTGGTCTTCGAATGGCCAGGGGGTCTGATCGAGGCTGTCCACTTCGCAGCGCACCGTGGTCCGGCGGTCGGGAAAGCCGCGCAGCAAGGCCACGTATTTATTCGTCTCCTGATCGTAGATGAGTTGGTTGTTGGTATCGGCGCAAAACGGCAGGCAGGGTTGCGGCTTGCGCGTCCAGCGCAGCCCATCCGGCGACACCACCACGTACAACTGCCGCTCAAAATCGACGATAGCCATAAAACGCTCGTCAGGACCGCCCTTGGGATTCAGCGCCGGCACGCCGCAGAGCCCCTGGATGCGATTGTTATGGCGATTGCCACGAAACTCGACCAGCCCCAGATCCGGCCGCTCCCAGTGGATGCCGTCGGTCGATTCGGCATAGCATACCCCGATCATCTCTTCATGGAGGTAATCGATATCCAGCAACGGCCAGCCGCAGACGGTACAGACCACTTTGCTACCGGGGTTCTGCTGACGGCAGCGCGGGCAGACCAGCGGATCAGGCCCACCCTGATAACAGGTAATGGCGGTATACCACAGCTTGTAGACGCCGCCGTCTTCCAGCACGCTCAGCGGGGTCACCTGGTAGGCCTCCCACTCCCGCTCCGGCGCGAGGACGATGCCCTCGGCACGGGGAGGATGGATGCGGAAGGTGATGCCCTCGGTCTCCGCCATGCCGGCGTCATCGAGAAACAGGTGGGGATTCCCCAAGGCCATGTTGTGCAGCGCCGTTACTTCGAGCATAACTTCATCACCTTATCGCATAATTGATCTACCGTTGAGCAGCCATCCCGCCAGGGCATCCATCCCATCGCCGGTCAGGGCGGAAACCTGGTAGACGGGAAGTTCTCCGTTCACCTGCTGCAGGTAATCCAGGCAGGCGTCCAGCTTGAAGGGCAGGTAGGGCAGCAGGTCGGTTTTGGTCAGCACGGCGACGGCGGCTTCGCGGAAGAGGAGCGGGTATTTCACCGGCTTGTCCTCTCCCTCGGTGACGCTGAGCACGGCGATTTTCGCTTCTTCGCCAATATCGAATTCCGCCGGGCAGACCAGGTTGCCGACGTTTTCCACGATGACCAGGTCAAGCACGTCCAGCGGCAGATCACGCAGTGCGTAGTGGACCAGCTTCGCCTCCAGGTGGCAGGCGCCGGCGGTGATGAGCTGGCTGACCGGCACGTTCAGCGCCGCCAGCCGCTCGGCGTCCTTCGTCGTCTCCACATCGCCTTCCAGCACGGCGAAGCGCACGCGGCCTGCAAGGCGGGCGGCCATGCGCTCGAGCAGCGTGGTTTTACCGCAGCCGGGCGAGCCGATGATGTTCACCATCCGCACACTTTTTTCGGCCAGCAAGGCCCGCGTCTTCTCCGCCCATTCGGCGTTGGCGCCCATCAGGTCACGGTAGACTTTAATTTCGGTCATGTGATTGGTCCTATGAGATGGGAAGAATGGGAGGAATAGGAAAAATGGGATATCGGATTATCTCATTTTTCCCATTCCTCCTATTTTTCTCATCAACCCTCTTCTATCTCTAATGAATCCAGGTATAGCTCCATCCCGCCCAGCGTGCGCATGGCGTAGGCGCCGCATGAGCCGCACTGGAAGACGGGCAATGTGATTTCCCCTTGCCAGCCGCAATCCGTGCATTCGCCGCGCAGGGGCAGGATTTCAATCTCCAGCGCGGAGCCGGCGGCGGGGGTGTCGCGGCTCAGCACCTCGTAAGCAAAGAGCAGGTTATCGGGGATAACCTGCCGCAAGCCGCCCACCACCACGCGCACCTTTTGCAGGCGCGGCAGCGGCGAAAAGCGCGTCAATTCAGTGACCACGGCGGCAACCAGCTCTTCCCCGATACCGAATTCATGCATCGTGCTTACCTTACCATGAGTAAGCGCATTCTCACAAGGCACCGCCCGGAGACTGACCTCAAATTTATCGTCAGGCAGGAAGATGACAATATCCGTCAGAGGGTCAGTCCCCACGAATAAGTAAGCTTTCCTACAAGTGGGGACTGACCCTCTGACGGGCATTGTCATCTTCCGCCCGAGCTCGAAGTTCGAGGTCAGTCCCCAGGCTGATTACTTCTTCTTCTGCTCAACTGTAAGGAGCACCGGCACCGGCCAGCCGCCGGGGACGGTGATGTCGTGTTTGCCGCGGACGGTGAGCTGGGTGGAGGGACCGCCATCCAGGTTAAGGGCTTCCGTGCAGGAGAACTGGTCGCGGAGCACCGCGGCCCAGGATTCGAAGGTGAGGGGGCCGTCGGTGGCGGCGAAAAGCACGCGGCCGTTAGTGTCGATGCCTACCGCGGAGCGGACGGCGGCGGGACGCTGTTTGAATTTTGGAATCTTCCCGGCGATGACCAGCCGCGGCCAGCACTGCACGGCATATTCCGCGCCGGCGGGCACTTTCGCGGTATGGGCGATGATGGTGGGCTTGCCCTTACGCACCACGAAGAGGCCGCCGCCGCCCGGCCAGCCTCTGACCGGATGTCGTGGGTGCCGTTGCTTCCCGTCGATGACCAAGAGGCCGAGAGGAGCTCTGTCTTCATCGAAGAAGGAGGCGTTGATGGCCGCGCCGGGGGACGGGCAGACATCCTCCGCCCGGGCGCCGGCGTCCACCTGTCCCTGGTGGCGATCCACTACGCGCAGTGTCCAGCGGGCGGGATCGATGCGAGCGACGCTGATGGTGACCGAGCCACCCGCCGATTTGAACACGCGGGTTTCCAACCCGGGCGCGGCTTGGCGCCAGGTGTCGGTGCCGCGCAGGTACGTCTGCATGCCGAGCCAGAGCAGGGCGAGCAGGACAAGTCCCAGTAATAGGCGGAAAGAGAATTTGAACATTACCGATATAATACCCACGCGCGGACTCAGAGATTATCCTTCCTGGCTGATCGTGGTCCGCGCTCCCATCACCAGCTTCCGCCGGCAGAAGAGCTGCCGCCGCCGACGCTGCCGCCGGAGGAGGAGCTGCTGCTGCTGGAAGATGAACTGCTAAAGCTCGAGCTGCTGGAGGAACTGGAACTGCTGGAGAAGCTGCTGCGCATGCTCTCCTCGCGGCGGCGTTCTTCCTCTTCATATTCTTGGCGCGCGTGGCGAACCTGGGTGTTGATCTCGTCCTCATACTGGTTGAGAGCGCTGAGCAGCATCACGAAGTCGGCCGGGCGGTCGTCCACGTAGACGTTGGGCATGTCGGGAAGACGGTTGAGCGACCCACCATAACGCCGGATGCGATCAGCGGCATCATCGCGCGCGCTTTGGAGCTGCATCAGCTTGCGTTCGAAGGCTTCTTTCTGTTCGTCCAGTTCATCGCACTGCCGCAGGCAAGCGGTGAAGGCCCGCTCCGCTTCATCGAGCTGCGATTTCGCCTTCAGCGCGCCGCGCATCGCCTCCAGGTGGCATGACGCCGCCAGTTGCCGCTGTGCCTCGTCCAGCAAGCGTCCGCCGGCATCGAGGAGATGCTGTCCCTGCTGCAGCAGCGACGCCGGGCCGGCGGTGTGCAGGTAGACGCGGCCGGCGTTATCCACGCGTAAGGCGGCCTGGTCACTCGCGCCTACGGCCCGGTTGTGCTGCTCCTGCGTCTGCCGCAGCGTTGCCGCCGCCTCCGCAATGGCCGCGCGTACGATCTCCGCTTGCGCAACACAGCGTTCATACAGCTCCACCGTTTTGCGGACCTGCGACTCCAGCTCCTCGATGGGGACCCGGTTGGCGAGGCAGGCGGCCACGCGCTGGTCTTCCTGCCGCGCCTGCTCGAAGATTACCGCCGGGTCGTCCGGCGGCGCCAGCACCGTGCGGTCGTAGGTGGGCGCGGCGGCCAGGCGCTTGCCGTCCACGGCGGCTTGCGCCGCAATGGCGCGCGCCAGGCGGTCGGCCACTTCCGTTTCTTTCGCGCGCAGCGCCTGCAGCTTATGCACATAACCGACCGGATCCTGTTCGCGATCCTGGTTCACTTGCGTATAGAGCGCCCGGTCCGCGGCGTCATCGCCGAACAGCGGGTGATCGTCGAGCCAGCAATGCGGGATGTGGTTCGCGTCCGCCTGCCGCAGCAGCTCATCCAGCTTCGCCTGCCCGAACTGGTTCTCCGCCGGCGTCTCGTGCAGCTTGACGTCATCCTGGTATTCCTGCCACCGCCCGGTCAGCGCGTTGATGCGGTCATCGACGTTGGCCATGAACTCCACCGGCTGCAGGGTGAGGATCGGCCAATCCTGTGTAAACACCTCGGGGGCGGCGATCGGCGCCGTGTTGCAGCTGAACTCGCCGGTAAGCTTCGCGAGTGCCGCCCGCGGTACCCCCGGCTGGAAGAAGGTGGCGCGCTTCGCCATCATCTCGCATTCGTCCAGATGCTGCCCCATCGCCAGCACGGACAGGTACAGCGTGGTGGCGTCCGCTTCCAGTGTGGTGATGAGCTGCTGCGTCTCGCCGGTCATGCCAACCTCGTGGGGGAAGACGGTGTATTCCTGGTAGAAGCGGTCGTATTGTTGCTTGACGACGCCGATTTTCGCCCGCCACACGCGCGCTTGCCGGGCGAACAGTCGCCGTCGTTTGAGGAACATGCCGGTATACAGCCCCAGCGCCAGCAGGCATCCCACGGCCAGCGCACCGAGACCGAGCTTCTTCATCTCTTCCAGTTCCTGCTGCCGTCGAATCCGCTCCGCCGCCGCTGCCTTTCGGGCCTGCTCCTCCGCCTGTTTCACCTGCGCTTTCGACACCGCCGCGGCCAACCGGTCACTCATGCCGGCCAGCACGCCGGATTGCCGATACATCCGCTCGGTATCGGTACCCGCACGAATAACCGCCGTTTTCCGCAGCACCGATTTATAACTGGCATCCACCGCGACCAATCCGGACGCCTCACCGATAAGCCTTTGCATGCGGCCTGTTTCCTCATCCAGCCGCAGCCGGGCTTCATGCAACTTCCTGGCAATCTCCGCCTTGCGCTCCTCTTCCTGCCGCTGCAGCGCCGCCTTACGCTCGGTTTCCTTGCGCGCCGCCTCCGCCTTGCGCTCGGCCGCCTGACGGGCGGCCACGCGCGATGGCTCGGTGCGGTCGTAGATGTCCGCATCGAATTTACGCATCAGGTTAATGATGCCGGTCTTCGGGTCCTTCGGCGTGCCGACCACCGATTCTTCGAAAATCGCCGTGTAGGGCAACAGCTCGTCGCGTTCCAGCCCAAACTTGTTCTTCCAGCGCAGGCCGGCCAGCACGCGATACTTGCGCGGGGAGAAACTGAGCAGGAAGATGGACGAGGTGCCGACGTTATATCTGGGATTGCGCGCCCAGTCCTCCGCCAGCCCGTCGATGGCTGCCGCGGCGTCTTCGTCATACTCACCGGGGATGGATTCCGCGATGACAACGTAAAAGGGGTAATGGAGCTTCTTCGCGGCCTGCTGAATTTCCCGCAGCCCGTGCCGGCCGATCATCGGCGGATCGAAGTTCGCGGGAACCGTGTAGACGTATTGCCCCGGCACCAGTTTCGGCGCCGGAATGGTACCCGCCCGCACCAACACCGGTAGGGAGAGGAGAAGAACGATGATCCAGCGGTAAGCGCGCATGATGAACATCCTTTTCAACGTGATTCCGTGCAAGCACTTATTCAACGGAGAGAGCGGGAGTTCCTGCAGTCAATTATGAGCAAGCGTAGTTCGTAGTAGCGCCGTGAGACGCGTGCCCGTTCACAAACATAAAGCTCGTTATCAACTAAGGAGAGAACCTTTCTCTTTAGTATGATAACGAGCTTTATGCATGTGAACGGGCACGCGCCTCACAGCGCTACTACAAACTACGCTTTCCTGGCTATTTCGGCAGCGCCAGCGTGCCGGCTTTGATGCTGTTCTTTCCGATCTGGATCAGCTGGTCGCGGGTGACGGATTTGTCGCCCCAGATCGCCAGCTCATACTGGACGCTCGACTGGAAGCCTTTGCCCGGCTTGGTTGGCTGGCCGTTGGCGTCGAGGAAGTTCATCGTCATGTGATAATCGATGTAGTTGCCGCAGATCACGTAATCGATGGGCAGGTTGGGACGCGGGTTTTTCACCAGCATCACCATGTTGCCGCGGTCGGAGTTATACAGCGCGTAAAAACCGCCGCCGCTGATTCTGGCAAGATCGGTGTTGCCGTCGTAGGTGGCTTTCACCGTGTCCATGGTCTTCCAGCGGCCGTCGGGCGCCAGCCACAGCACGTTGGGGTACCACCAGTCCTGCGTCCACACCCCGCGGAAGGGGAAGACGTCAAAGAACTGGTTGCCTTCAAACGGCCAGTTGTCCTTCACGGTGAAGGTGGCGGTGACATCCATGCGCATCGCCGGGGAATCGGCGGGCACGCGCACGATGTATTCCGACTCCGCGGCGTCGCTGGCGTTGGCGCTGACGTAGCGGAAGATGGCCTCATCCGGACCGTTTTTCAGAATCTCGAAGTCGCGCAGCTCACTGATCACCTGCTCCGGCGTGTAGCCGCAGAAGGAGAACCAGGTGAGCAGGTTCTCGCCCAGCGCCCATTCCGGCTTACCGTAGGCGCGCATGTTGCGAGCGTGGCCGTCGATGAGCGAGAAGCGGAAACCGGACCAGCGCGGACCGCCCTTGCTGGTAAAGCAGGCGAAATTGCGCCAGGTATCGCGCGTCATGTAGGTATACTGCACGCCGGGCACCTCGCGGATGACCAGCTGCTGCGGTGCGTTGCCCAGCTTCACTGTCACCATCGCCGCGTCGGCGGTATTCTCCGGCATCTCGCGGATGGGGGCCAGCGGGTCGTCGGCGATGCCGCCGTCCGAGGAGAGCTGCGGGACCAGCGCCTTGCCGTCCAGCGTGGCGGTGATGGCGCCGGTGCCGGTTTTGCCCAGCGCGATGGCTTTGATGCGCACCGTGCGGCCCAGCGGGTCGGCGGGAAGGGTGATAGTCAGCGGGTCAGCGCCGGTCTTGCGCACTTCGTAGGCGCCTTCCTGGTCATTGTATCCTGCCAGATCGCCGTGAATGACGCCGCCCTGCACGCCCAGCTTCACCGGCTCGCGCTCCGCGGCCACCAGCGCCTTGGCCTGTGCCTCCGGCACGGCGGCCAGACGGAAGAGAGTGTTGACGGAGGTTTGGTTCTCCACCGGAAAACGCACCTGCAGCTTGCCGTCGGAGAAAAAGACCGACTGCGCATATACGCCGGTGCCGTATGCCTGGCGGAAGAAATCGGGCCAGCGGTAGTAAGTCGGCGCGCCCTTTTCACCGTTCGAAGCCCGGTTGGTGAAGGTGCTATGCTCCATGCGACCGGTGCGCCAATAGAGGGCCAATCCCGGCTCCAGCCGATCGTTGCGGAGTGGGTTGAAATATACGTAACGGCCGGGGAAATTCTTCTCATCGAGCGCAACCGGGGTATCCGTAATCTTCGCCGTCGGAGCATAGTTGGCCATGTCGCCTTCAAGGTAACCCTCAAGGACCTTCGGCTGCGTCTTCGCATTTTCAAAGGTCGCCGCCGCGGTGACGAACATTTCACCGTTGGGGTACAGCCAGGTTTCCGTCATGCCGTGGCCGAAGTAGCGGCTGTCCTTGTCATACAGCCGGAACTTCACCCGCAGGCCGATGCGATCGTTGCCTTCCTCCAGAAAGTTGACTTCCGGATTGCGGTCGAAGTCCTGCCGCACCTCGACGGCGTCGGCGTCGCCCTGTCCCTGCGCGGCGAAGACCAGCGAGAAGCGCGCCAGCGTGGTCAGCTGCGGCCACTCGCCCGCCACCACGCGCATCGTGCCGCCGTCGCGCACATCGAACATCACGTGTGCCTGCCCGACGCACCCTTCATAGCTGCCGTTGCGCGGGATGAAAATGCCCCCACGCGGCGCCGCGATGGCGGCCGCCATCATGCCCGCTGCTAATGTACACATCGCTATCCGCCTCATCACTTTCTCCCTTGCATCTTTTTGACATCCGGTTCCGGTTAATGTTCTCTTTGTTCAGGTATTGTCCTTCCGGGGGTTGTTGGGATGGGAAGCCTCCGGTGACTCTATTTTGCAAAAAGATGGGAGTCATGGGAATTATGGGGGAAATACGAGTCGATCGGAATCCTATTTATCCTATTCTTCCTATGCCTCCGATTATCTTATCTGCAGGACATCCCCTTCCCTGCACGGAAAAACCCTTTCCATGCGATATGATGCCAGCCTGTCCAGCACCGAGCGGAAGCGGCACGGGGTGTTTTACACGCCGGCGCCGGTGGTGCGCTACCTGCTGCGGGCGACGGCGCCGGTGGGGCCGGTGGCGGACCTGTCCTGCGGGGACGGCGCTTTCCTGGTGGAGGCGGCGCGGGCGGGCCTGCCGGTGATGGGCATCGAGCGTGACCCGGAGGCACTGGCGCACGCGGAAACGGCGCTGGCGGCGTTGGGGGCGGAGCGCAGCCTGCACTGCGGAGACGGGCTGGCGCCGGCGCTGCCGTGGACGCCGGACGTGGTGCTGGGCAACCCGCCGTACCTGGAGGCGAAGAAAACCGACCCGGCGTTGAAGCGCCTGTGCCGCGAGCGCTTTCCGGAGATCACGCGCGGCGCCTTCGACGTGTTCGTGCCCTTTCTGCAGGCCGGGCTGGACGCGCTGCCCCCCGGCGGACGGCTGGGCTATATCATCCCGAATAAATTTCTGATCGCCGAATACGCGCGCCCACTGCGGGATATCTTGCTGCGGCAGACAACGATTGAGCAGATTATCGACGTCTCCGACCTGCCCACCTTTCGCGACGCCGCCGTGTATCCCGTGCTGCTGGTGGTGCGAAAGTTCCCGCCGCCGCCGGGGCACCGCGTGCGGACCGGCCGGGTGACCGATCTGGCGCAGTTGGAGACCGGCGATTTTCCCCGCGGCGAACTGGCGCAGGCGCGCTGGGAGGGCACCTCGCATCACGTGTTCTGGCTGCCAATCGCCGACGAAACCGGGCGGACGCTGGTCGACCGCCTGTTATCTACCGAGCGAGCCGTGCCCCTCTCCGCGCTGCTGGACATCCGCTGGACGGTCTCCTTTCACCGCGCCGGGCTGCGCGACCGCTTTATCTTTCCGGAGGCGACCGGCCGCTGCCCGCGGCGGCTGCTGGGCGGGAAGAAGTTCCAGGGGAATGCCGACGTGCGCCGCTACCGCACCACGTGGAGCGGCTGGTGGATCGATTATGACGAGGAGCGCGCAAAGGCCGAAGGCAATCAATTCCCTCCCGCCGCGCTCTTCGCCGGTCCCAAGCTGCTCATCGCGCAGAACGCCCGCCGCCTCATCGCCACGCTGGATCGCGACGACTTCGTTTGCAAGGACACCTTCCTGGTCGGCCGGACGGCATCCGGCTCCCCGGTCCCTCTTGCTTATCTGCTCGGGTTGCTCAACAGCGCGCTGCTTAGCTACCTGTACGGCATCCTGTTCAAAGCCACGCATGTGAACGGCGCGTACCTGCACTACCTGTCCTGCTACCTGGGCGACCTGCCGGTCTGCGTGGCACAGGACACGGAGCCGATCTGCGCGCTGGTGCGGTCGCTGCTGGACCCCGGCCTGCCGGAAACGGAGCGGCGTGAGCTCGACCGCCGGCTGGACGCGCTGGTATACGATCTCTACGGCCTGTCCGCCACCGAGCGCGACCTGGTGGACCAATCCATCCGCTACGAGTGGGGAGAGATCGGGCGCCGCAATCTCGCCAGTTCAGCATAATATTTATTTTGTCATACCTCTAAATTCTTCCCCGAACTAATCCGATAATATAACTGATGCTGTTCGTCAAGCGGTGAATCGGCACAGGCAAGTTAATTCCTGCTAATTTGTCGAAACAACTTGTCAGCTTTCCGAGGGAATGTTAAGATACCCCAACAATCACTACGTGATTGAACGTTCACTATTTTGAAAGGAGCGAGTAATGCTCACAGCCCTTACACGCTTCCTCGCCGTTCTGTCCTTGCTGGTAATTGTAGCAACAGTTTGGGCAGCGCCGATGAAGTGGACACTGGGTGGCTACGTGCAAGCGCGGTACACCGATGATCAAGGGGAAGGCGCCTTCCCCGTCGCGACCGATATCCCGGGTACCTTCAGGGATGTCCGGCCGTCCGTGCTCGTTCGAGCGACCGATGAGGAACACGTCTTCTTGCAATTCTTCTTCTCCAGCCCCGATGGCAATAAAGTAGAAGTGCAGCATGCGTTCGCGCAATACGAAGCGGCGCCTTACTACGGTCGCCTGGGCCTGGGCCCCGTCCCCTTCGGGTACGAGAACCCCATCACCTCGGCGGCGCTGGTGACCACCGAGCGCTCGATGGCTTCTGCTACGCTGATCGGCAAGACCGCGCTCGATCGCGGCGTGTATTTCCTCTATCAGCCCAGCAGCGTCTTCATCGCCAAGCCGGCCCCGGGCAAGCCCGGCACCGTCAATGTCGAGCTCGGTCTCGTGAACGGCCAGCCGTATGACGTCGGTACCGACACTAACAACACCAAGAACTTCGCCGGGCGCGTCGGCCTGTATATCCCCAAAGGTGAAATCGGCGTATCAGTCATCTCGGGGAAGGGTGTGGAACCCACGGACCCGACCACGCGGGACCGCTTCGGCGCGGATCTGCAATGGCGGCCGGGCCCCTTTATCGTGCTGGCTGAGTACATGCGCGGTAAAGGCAATATCCTGACCACCGGCAGCAGCACGACCACCGGAGACGCGCTGGAAGCCAACGGCGGCTACGTTACTCTCGCCTACCGCCCGTTGAATGCGGACGGCACGCCGAAGAGCTACCAGGTGTATGTCCGCGGCGATGTGCTGGACCGCGACGTGGATGCCGCCGGCGATTACTTCAGCCGCGCCACCTACGGCGCCTGCTACTACCTGAACCCGACGAGCAAGGTGCAGGCCGAACTCGAGAACATCAAGGACTCTCGGAATCCCGATCTCGACGGCCGCATCACGCTCCAGTATCAGATCATCTTCTGATCCGGGAACATGTAAGCGCAAACGCCCCTGCCCCGGCTTCGGGGTGGGGGCGTTTTTTAATGGATGATTGGATGGTACGGTCGTAGGGCACGGAGGCCTCTCCGTGCCGAGGTTTACGTATTTATCCCCGCCACCAAATCCTAAATCATTTGGTTCGGTCACGTGCAGAAATGTGGGGGGCCAGGGCACGGAGAGGCCTCCGTGCCCTATGAACCGGTCTAATAAATCGGATACTTCCCATAATCCCGCAAGGCGCGGAAGAGGGCGTCGAGGTTCTCCGGCGGGGTGTTGGCTTGGATGTTGTGGATGGTGTTGAACACAAAGCCGCCGCCGGGGGCGAAGATGCGGATGCGGCTGGCCACTTCCTGATATACCTCGTCCGGCGTGCCGAAGGGCAGCGTGCGCTGGGTGTCTACCCCGCCGCCCCAGAAGGTGATGTATTTGCCGAAGTCGTGCTTCAGGCCGATGGGGTCCATGCCGTCCGCGCTGCACTGCACCGGGTTCAGGCAGTCCAGGCCGGCGTCGATGAAAAAGGGGATGAACTTCCGCGCGGCGCCGCAGGTATGCTTCCACGTTTTCCACCGCGTGTTGGCGCGGATCCAGCCGATGACGGTGCGATAATACGGCAGGTAGAACTGCTCGAACATCGCCGCGCTGAACATCTCCGCCCGCTGGGTGCCGTAGTCGGCGCCGTCCACCCCGAAAATGTCGATGTTGTCGCCCAGGTACGCCTTCGCCTGCTCGAGGCGGATGATGTCGCCTTCCGCCTTCAGCGCGAACAGCGCTTCCACGTACTCCGGCTCGGCGGCCAACAGGCATAACCAGTCGGGCATGTTGCCCACCCCCGCCGGTCCGAAGTCGAACCAGTCGCCAAGCAGCAGCGCCTTGCCCGTCGAGCGCAGCCGCTCAGCCTCGTGCGCCATATATTCCAGCTTGCGCGTCTCGATGGGGCGGAGGTAGGTTTCCTTCATCTCCGCCAGCGGCGGCGGAACGAAGCCGGGGTGCAGTTCCTGATCGCCGATCTGGTCGAAGTAATAGCCGTTCTTCGGCATGCGGCCCACCGCCGGCTTCGCCGGGTCGCCTTCTTCATGGATGATCAGGTTGTCGCCCGTATCCACCACGTTGAACTGGCCGGGCACCCGTACCTGCGTGCCGTCGAACAGCGTCCACGCCTTGTAATCCCGCCGCTTCAGACCGAAAAACAGTGCCTCCGGCTCCACCGGCAATACGTCGATCCCCACCCGTTCCACCATGTCGGGCTCGACTTCACCGAGCATCTGGTAGACTTCATACACCCGCGGCGGCCGCGGCTCCAGACCGAGGTAGGGACGAATCCGATCCAGTGCCTGGGCCATGATGCCGCTCATGATGGTGCCGCCCAGGTCCACCGGCACCCGGTCGGGCTCACGATGTTCAATGACAGCCAGCACGCGTTCACGAGAATTCATTGATGTTCAACCTTGATAATGATTCACTATCGCGTCGATTCGGCAGCCTTTCGGCGGATACCTGCTGCGAGCAATGCTAATATTGCCTATGCTGTTAGGTGGCATCAAAAAAATGGGAGGGCGAGCGTCCTCGCGAGCCACGAGCGAGAGATCCGTGAACGAAATCAATATAACGTTTTGATGTGGAACCGGGATTCACACGCGCTGATTCCACAACCGAGCTCATGATCGTGGCTCGCGAGGACGCTCGCTCTCCCATGAACTTCACTCGGTGTGAATCCGCTCCCCCGATACCTCCCGCAACCCGGCGGCGGCCTGCTCCGGCGGCACCACGTTGATGCCGATGCCGGAGCCGATCTCGAAGCCGGCGGGAGTGGTGAGCTTGGGGTAAATCTCCAGGTGCCAGTGGTAGAATGGCACGTTGGCCATGTGGTCGGGGGCGGTGTCGATGACGAAGTTGTAGTCCGGATCGTCAAGCAGGCGGTACAGCCGCGCCAGCAGGTTCTGCAGCACGTGCGCCAGGTCGCGCAGCTCGTCCTCCTCCACCCCGCCAAAGGTAGCATGATGATGGCGCGGCAGCAGCAGGATTTCATACGGTACGCTGGAGGCATAGGGGCACAACGCCACGAAGTGCTCGTTCTCCATCACCACCCGCTCGCCTTGCTCGCGCTCATACTGAATCATATCGCAATACACGCAGCGGTTATACATGTCGAAATAGCGCTGGCCTTCATACAGCTTGTTGCGCACCAGGAAGGGCACCACCGAGCTGGCGACAATCTGCGAGTGCGGGTGGATAATCGACGTGCCGGCCTTCTCGCCGTGGTTGCGGAACATGACCACCAACTCGGTGGACGGCAGCCCCACCAGGGCCTGGTAGCGCAGGAAAAACATGAGCATCACCTGCTCGATGTGCTCCGGCGCCAGCATCGGCAGGTCCTCGTTATGCCGCGGCGTCTCGATCACCACCTCGTGGTGCCCCACGCCTTCCCGCCGCAGGTATGGTCCCACCTGCGTGCTGCAGGCGATGCACTCCTCGCTCTCATCCGGCACCAGGGCCGGGAACTTGTTCGGGATGACGCGCACCTGCCAGCCGCCCAGATCCGTGCCCGGCGGAAAGGCGGCAATGGCCTTCGGCGTGGAGGCTTCCTGCCCGGGACAGAAGGGGCAGGCCGGGTTATGCGACGGCACCTGTGCCATCGGTGGGCGCGAGCGCACGAATTCCGCCGGCCGTTTCTGACGCTCGGCGGCCAGGATAATCCACTCTTTGGTGGCCAGGTTCTGGCGAAATTCCGGCATACGCTACCACTCAGCGTAACACGCCCCATCCTGCCCCCGCGGCCGGCCCGCGACATTCCTGTGCGGCAGGATGCACAACGTTTAACTGCGCACGATGAACAATTTCCGCCTACTCCATCATATTGCTCGTATCAATGGTATAATAGGTAATTCCTCACATTTATCTCGGAGTCTCGGGCAGGATGTTATCCCAGGTCTAACAGGAAGAGTGATTTTTTCTGTGCGGGAAGGGAGGTATCGATGACAACCGAGCAACTCATCATCCGCTGGACCATGGTGGTGCCAACCCTGCTGCTCATGCTCTGGTTTCTTCCGATCGAGGGTGGCGGCTTCCAATACGGCGGCATTATCGACGGGAACTTCCTCATGTCGGGCGCCGTGGACTTCCTCAAGCTGATCTTCGAGATCGCGGCGGTGCTGATCTTGTGGATGCTGTTTGAGCAATACGGTAAGCGCAGCATGGACCTGTAAAGGAGGCCTTATATGCCAACCTACAGCAGTTATAAACCCGTGCGCAGCCATGCAAAGCCGCCGAAAGATATGTCAACGCTTCGCATGGCCATCCTGCCGTTGCTGATCGTGTTCTGCCTGCTGCCGCCGATCGGCTTCGCCAAGTTTGCATGGAATGCCAGTCAGACCAGTATCGTGAACACCGCGGCCAAAACCGGCGACCTGAGCAAGCTGAAGGCCATGGTCAAGTCCGACAAGAAATATGCCCAGGTGAAGGGCTACCTGGGCCGCACGCCGTTGTGGTGGGCAGCAGCCAAAGGCAAGACGGACATCATTAATTATCTGGTGAAGGACGCGAAGGTCAATATCGAGGTGAAGGACAGCCGCGGTTGGACGCCGGTCTTCGCCGCCGCGGCGAACAATCAAACCGCCGCCCTGCAGTCGCTGATCGATCTGGGAGCGGACCTGAAAGCCACGGATGTCACCGGCGGCACCGCGCTGCATGCCGCGGCGACCGGCTACAATCCGGGCACGGCGGAAGTGCTGACGAACATGGGCGTGAAGATCGATGTTGCCGATGCGAAGGGTTATACGCCGCTGTATATCGCCATCATGTCGAAAGATGAGAATATGGTCAAAAGCCTGATCGACATGCAGGCCAACGTCAATGCCAAGGCGAAAGACGGCACCACGCCGCTGGGCCTGGCGAATAAACAGCATCGCGGCCAGGATATCTCGTCCATGCTCATCGATGCGGGGGCGAAAGAATGAAGCGGTAAAGGGCTGATCGCTGCTTGACAGCCGGCGCGAACCCTTTTAGAGTTAACGCATGTCCATGCCCCGTATCTTACTTGCCGTCACCGGCGCCAGCGGCGCGATTTACGCGCGGCGGACGCTGCAGCGCCTGCTCGAGCGCGAGGAGGCAGTGGGGCTGACGTTGTCGGTGCAGGGCGAAGCGATCGCGCGCGAAGAGCTGGGTGACGCCCCCGACCCGGCGGCCTTGATCTTCGGCCAGGCGGACCCGCGCGTGGTGTATTATCCGCGCGACGATTTCTCCGGTCCCTTTGCCACCGGCTCGCTGCCCTGGCAGGCGATGATTGTGGCCCCATGCTCCATGGGCACGCTGGGCCGCATTGCCGCCGGCGTCTCCACCGATCTCATCACCCGCGCCGCCGACGTGGCGTTGAAAGAGCGACGGCGGCTGATTCTTGTCCCACGCGAAACGCCGTTCAGCCTGGTGCACCTGCGCAACCTCACCACGCTGGCAGAGGCCGGCGCCGTGATTCTCCCCCCCAGCCCCGGGTTTTATCAGCACCCACGGACAATCGATGACCTGGTGGATTTTGTGGTTCAGCGCATCCTTGCGCAATTGTGATGCCGTTTCAAAGGAAGGAATAACTCATGACCACCCGATCTGTATGCCTGATCGTGCTTGCCTGCGTCGCCTGCCTGTTGCCCGGCTGCGTTAAACTACACTCACATCTTACGGTGCAGAAAAACGGCAGCGCGGACGTTGAGCATATCATTGCCATCGAACAGTCGATGATGCCGATAATCACGCAGGAGCGCGGCAAGGACCCGCTGAAAGAACTTCGCGGTGACATGGCACAGTCAGGATATACCGTCGTTGATTATACGGAAGGCAGTATGGTCGGCGTGAAGGCGGTGAAGCATTTCAAAGATATCTCCAGCGCTGTCAACGCCCTGGGAGATCCCGCGAAAAATGCGGATAAGAATAATAAGGCAACGCTGGGGTCGATCGGCGATATCGGCAAGGCGCTCAAGGTCGAAAAATCATTCTTCTCAACGAAATATACGCTCAATGCCGACATCGATCTGGCAGCATCACCCTCATCGACCGGCGCGCAACCGAGTGCTGGTGACCCCTTTGCCAGTCTCGGCGAAGGCCTGGCGCAGTCCGTGTTCGACATGAGTTTCGCCCTGACACTGCCGGTGAAGCCGGCGTCCACCAATGCCTCCCGGGTTTCCGACAACGGGAAAACGCTGGAATGGCCGATCAATGTCACCGGCAAAACCAACCTGGCCGCCGAGGTAACGGTGCCGAATATCACCAATATCGGGTTCACTATCGCCGGCGGTATCCTCCTGCTCATTATTGTGCTGTTTATTGCAATCGGCAATAGGAAGAAAAAAGTGACCGTCGGTTAACACGGATTGTTCTATTTTCCGGCAGGAACCCTCAGCGAGGCAAGCGAAATGACCCCTTGAACTGAAAGGGGGAGTTATGCAGGAGATTATCGACATCGGCGCCCGCCGTGAGTTGTTCGTGGACGATTTTCTTCTCGACACGCTGGAGGACGTGCGCCTGGACCTGAAGCACCCGGAACGGCGCGAGGTGTCCTTCACCTGCGATGCCCCGTGGGAAGACAACGTTGCCGGCTTCGACAGCGTGTTCTGCGACGGCAACGAAGTGAAGTTGTATTACCGATCCGCCATCACGAATTTGAATGACGAAGACAATACCCAGTGCTTCGCCATGGCGGTGAGCACGGACGGCGGCCTCACCTTCTCCCGGCCGAACCTGGGCCTGGTCGACTGGCAGGGGTCCACGCAGAACAACCTGCTGCAGGCCGGCGGCGTGCCGCAGATCCCTCCGGCGTTCCGCGACGGCAACCCCGCCTGCCCGCCGGAGCAGCGGTATAAAGGCCTCACGTCGCGCTGGCAGGAGCTGTATGGCATGATCTCCGCCGACGGCCTGCACTGGAAGAACAGCATCGACGGCCCGCTGAAGATGACCGGCACCTTCGACACCATCAACACCGCCTTCTGGGACACCTGCGCCCACCGTTACCGCAGCTATACGCGCTACTTCGAAAACATGACCGCGGAGACGACGGCGGAGAATATTCTGGGCGGCAAGCCGACAGTCGTGCGCGCCATCCAGTGCTCCACTTCCGAGGACTTCATCCACTGGGAGCCGCCGCTGCCACTGGCCTACAACGATGACGAGAGCCACGTGCAGCTCTACACCAATGCCATCGTCCCCTGCCCTGGCGCCGAGCACATTTACGTCGGCTTCCCCTACCGCTACGTCCAGGAGCGCAAGCCGATCGCGAGCCACCCCCACTTTGGCGTAAACGACGCCATCTTTATGGCCAGCCGCGACGGGCTGAACTGGACGCGCTACCTGGACGCCTGGGTGCGACCCGGGCTTGACCCGCGCAACTGGACCGAGCGCAACAACTACCCGACCTGGGGCATCGTGGAAACCTCGCCCACCGAGTGGTCAATGTATATCAGCGAGCATTACCGCCAGCCGGACGTCCCCTGCCTGCTGCGCCGGCTGGCCATCCGCCCGCAGGGCTTCGTCTCGCTGCACGCGGGTTATGACGGCGGCGAAGCAGTCACCAAACCGTTCGTCTTCAGCGGCCGCGAGTTGCGGCTGAATTTCTCCACCTCCGCCATCGGCGCGGTCTGGGTGGAGGTGCAGGACGAGTTCGGCAACCCGCTGCCCGGCTTCCGACTGGAAGATATGGACGAGATGTATGGCGACCAGCTCGACGCTCCGGTTACCTGGAAAGGCGGCGATCTGTCTGCCCACATCGGCAAACCGATCCGCCTGCGCTTCCTGCTCAAAGACGCAGATATCTATGCGATGCGTTTTATCTAATCGTAGGGCACGGAGGCCTCTCCGTGCCCTGTTCACGAATTTCAACTCCGCTACCAAGGACACGGAGAGGCCTCCGTGCCCTACGCGAATGCAAGGGAGATAGACTCATGGCACAAAAGCTCGCAACCGAGCATGGCGTCATTCACTCGCTGCCGAACGACTTCCTCGGGTATTTCGGCTGGCCGACCGTGGCGAAGATGGACGACGGCACCTATGTCGCCGTCGCCTCCGGACTGCGGCATACCCACGTCGATCCCTTCGGGCGCACGACCCTCGCCTTCAGCCGCGACGGCATGCACTGGACCAGCCCGCGCGTGGTGAACGACTTCCCCATCGACGACCGCGATGCCGGCGTGGTATCGCTGGGCGGGAAGACGCTGCTGGTTTCCTGGTTCTCCAGTGGGACGCGGCACTATTATCCGGAAGACAAGCTGGCACAGCTCGATCCGGATACCCGCGCACACTTCGAGCGCGGGTTGCAGTGGCAGACGGACGAGAACATCGCCCGCTGGCTCGGGTCGTGGGTGCGCGTGTCGCGGGACGGCGGCGACCTGTGGGACGCTCCGGTGCGGGTGCCCGTCACCGCCCCGCACGGCCCCATCCGCCTGGCGGACGGCGCGCTGCTTTACTTCGGCAAGGTCTTCGGCCGCGACATGAAGGAATTTCAGGAAGGCGCCGGCGAGGTGTGGGCCATGCGCAGTGACGACCAGGGCGCCAGTTGGCGGAAGCTGGGCGCGGTGCCGTTATACCCGGGGACGGCAGTCGGCAACTATCACGAGCCCCACGTGCTCGAGCTGCCCTCCGGCAAGCTGATCGGCGCCATTCGCGTCGAGGAATACGGCAAGGAGAACCTGAAGAATGCCGGCATCACCCAGTTCAGCATCTGCATGACCGAGTCCACCGACGGCGGCGCCACCTGGACTCAGGCCAGCCCGCTGAATTTCCACGGCTCGCCCCCGCACCTTCTTCGGCACTCCTCCGGCACGCTGGTGATGGTCTACGGCTACCGGATGGAACCCTACGGCCAGCGCGCGGCACTGAGCTACGACGAGGGGAAGACCTGGCAGCACGACTTCATCATCAACGACGAAGGGCCCGATTGGGACCTGGGCTACCCGTCCTCCGTCGAGCTGGCTGACGGCAGTATCCTCACCGCCTACTACCAGAAGCCGCACAGCACGCAAGACAAATGCGCGTTCCTGTGGTCGAAGTGGCGGCTGCCGTAGTTGTCTGAACTGGGATTCGTCGGATTCAAGGATTCAAGGATTTTCCGCTTCCTGGAGAGTGAAAATCCTGAAATCTTTGAATCCGATAAATCCCAGTTCAGACAATCGCTGATGGGACGCCAGCTTGCTTTCCATCTGCCAGACCGGTACAATCACCCCATGAGCGCTAATTTCACCTTTCCAACCACCGGCATCCCGTCCGGCAGGCGCGCGTTGCTGCTGGCCATCGACGACGTTGCGCTGCCGCTCCGCAAGAACCTGTGCCTGTACCTATCGAAGCCCGCTGTGCGTCCCGAGCCGGTGCTAGAACCCAGCCCGCGGGAGAGCAATGCGCCGGATAACTGCGCCACGCACTTCTACGGGACGGTGCTGCAGGACGGCGGCAAGTTCCGCATGTGGTACTACGCCTGCCACTGGGGCGCCAACCCGGATTGGCCGCCGCAGATGGCCCGCCAGTTCGCCAAATATCCCGATCCGCTCGTCATCGGGCCGCTCTGCTACGCGGAGAGCGACGACGGCATCCGTTGGACGAAGCCGGCGCTGGGACAGGTGCTTTTTAAAGGCAGCCGCGAGAACAACGCGCTGGCGCTCCCGCACGCGGTGGTGGCCTGCGCCACGCTGGTCAAGGATGAGGAGGATCCCGACCCCGCCCGCCGTTACAAAATGGTCTATGAATATTTCCCGGAATGGACCGAGCCACCGATTCCCGAGTACGGTTATCCGCCCAGCATCGCCACCGCCGTCTCGTCTGACGGCTTGCTGTGGACAGTCACCGGCATGCCATATGCCGGCGAGTTCGTCGAACAGGCCTCCTTTTACCGGCACGGTGACCGCTTCATCGTCAATTCGCAAAACATCGACATGCAGATCCCCGGCGAAGGCGCCACCCCGCGGGGACGAGAAGGTTATGCTCGTTACTCGCACGACTTCGATCACTGGGTTGACGGGCACGTAGATTCCTTCCTGCTGCCTGAGCCGCGTGATATTGCCCAGCGCGGCATCAACGGCCGGTACGACCAGGTGCACCTCGGCGTGGGCGCAGCCAGCTTCGGCACCGTCTGCGTGGGCCTGTATTGCCGCTGGCATAACGCGCATTTCGACGATGCGTTCGGCGACATCTCCGGCGACTTTGGGCTGGTCATCTCGCACGACGGCCTGCACTTCCGCGAGCCGGTGCTGGGGCACATCTTCCTCGCGAAGGAGGACTCCCCCGCCACGCCCGTGCCCGGCAAACACCTTAACACCGTGCTCTGCCAGGCGAACGGCATCCTGAACGTCGGCAATGAGACCCGCATCTACCATGGCCGGTGGCGGAACACCGGCATGAAGGCTGACGAGCTACCCGACTATTCCGCCGAAGTGGCGCTGGCCACCCTCCCGCGCGACCGCTGGGGCGCCCTCGGCCTCTACCCGGGCGTGACGGAAGGCTGGGTATGGACGGCGCCCTTCACCGTACCGGAAGACGCCTCACTCACCCTGAACGCCGACGGCGCCGCCGGCATCCGCGTGGAAGTCACTGACGAGCAATGCCGGCCCATTCCCGGCTGCACCGGCGCCTGCGGCCCCGACGGCCTGGACAGCCCCGTGCGCTGGGACGGCAAGCCGCTGGCCGCATTGGCGGGAGAAACGATACGCTTGCGTATCATCATAAGCAGGGACGATTCCCGTTTGTATGCAATTAATCTAAGCTAAAGGGAGGGCGCGGCTCCCGCCGAGCCGCGATCATGAGCCCGGCATCGGATTTAGCGCTTTTCGAGAACCGTGATCATAAAGCACTATTATCGAAAGCGGGCTCGTGATCGCGGCTCGGCAGGAGCCTCGCCCTCCCTATGAAAGACCACCATGCCATCATCAACCTGGACCACGCACGGCTTTGACGCCTTCCGTGCCGGCGCCTTCGGCAACGGGGGACAAAACCTGTATGTCTCGCGCGCCGGCGTGCTACAGCGCATCTTTCACTTCGACCTGAACGGCGACGGCTTCGTGGACCTGGTCTTTTGCAACAGCCAGAACCACAGCGAGTGCCCGCCGGCGTATGTATATCGCAATGTCTTCGGCGACCGGCAGGTGACCGAGCTGCCGTCGAACAGCGCGATGTCCGGCGTGGTGGCCGACCTGAACGGCGACGGGTATGACGACCTGGTGCTGGCCATGCATGACAACGGCGTGCGGCAGGACCTGAACTCTCTCATCTATTATGGGTCGCCCGACGGCTGGAACGAGCGTTATCAGCAGCAATTACCCACCCCCCTCGCCACCTCCGTCACCGTCGGCGATTTCAACGGCGACGGCAAGGTGGACCTGGCCTTCCTCTGCAACGACCGCGTGCGCCTTTTCCCGCAAAATGACCTCGGCTTCGAACCCAAGCGCTTCGTCGATCTCGACATCACCGGCCACCAACTGGCGGCGCATGATCTGGACGGCGACGGCTGCGCGGAGCTGATCGTGCGGCAGCAGGGCGGCAGCGTGGCGATCTACTGGGGCGGCCCGGATGGCATTTCAATCGAGCGCGTGTCCGACGTGCGCTGTCAGCCCGATCCCGCCGATTTTGCACAGACCGAATCAGCGCAGGCACAGTATGCCGAATACACCGAAGTTTCAACTCCCCTGCCCCGCGTCATCACGCTGAATGGCATGCCGCACCTCTTCATTGCCGCGAAGGCGCACGCCTGGCTGCTGCCGGTGCTGTCCGGTCGGCAATTCGGGGAGCCATTAACCTTTCACTGTCCCGGAACGCTGGCCGTCGCCGCCGGCGATCTGAACGGAAACGGCTGCACCGACCTGGTCTTCGCCTGCCGGGGTGAGCAATCGTGGATTTACTGGGGTAATCCCGGAGGTTTCAGCGAATCTCGCCGCACGCCACTGCCCACCTATCAGGCTTGCGACGTGGCGGTCGCCGACCTGGACGGCGACGGCAAGGATGAAGTGGTGTTCTGCCAGGGCGCCGATGCCGAGACGTTTGACGTCGACTCGATTGCTTATGCCGTGTCGCCGGACGGCCTGCGCCGGGAGCCGGTGAAGCTGCCGTCACACGATGCCCGCCGCGTGCTCATCAACACACAGGGCGAGGTGGCCTTCGTCAACCATTTCAGCGGCGGCGTGCTGGGGAATGCGCCTATCGCCATCTACTGGGGCGGACCGGACGGCTTCACCCCCGAGCGCCGACAGGAGCTGCCCGCCTGGGGCGCGGTGGAGGCGCTGTATTGTGATTTCAACGATGACGGCCGGCCCGACCTGGTGATCGCCAACGCGTCCGAGAATTCCGTCGCCCGCGATCCCGGCTCCTACCTCTATCTGAACGGGCCGGACGGCTTTCCGCCCGCGCCATCGCTGATCCTACCCACCGCCCGCGCACACGGCGTGTGTTGCGCCGACCTGAACCGCGACGGCTACCTCGACCTGGTCTTCTGCGGCTTCAACAATCCCGACATCACCATCTTTTATGGCACCGCGGACGGCTTCGACCTCGAGCACCCGGTCCGCATCCGCCTGGAAGTTGACGGCACGGTTTATGATGAGGCGCGCTGGATCTACCTGGTCGACCTGAACAACGACGGCTGGCTCGACCTGGTGATACCGCAGATCGCCTATGACCGCAGTCTCATCCTCTGGGGCGGGCCGGACGGATTCAGCATCGAGCGCCGGCAACTGCTTTCCGTCGAGCGCGCCGCCTGCGCCCGCGCCGCCGATTTCACCGGCAACGGTTACCCGGACCTGGTCATTGCCGGCCACGTGCCGCAATCGAACGGACCACATGACACCTTCGCCTGCATCTACTGGAACGGCCCAGACGGCCTGCGCGAAGATAGCAAGACCATGCTCCCCACCTTCGGCGCCAACTCGATGTCCATCGCCGACTTCAACAACGACGGCCTGCTCGACCTTTACGTGAGTTCCTATCACAACGGCCGCGAGCGCGATATCGATTCCTACATCTACTGGCAGCGCCCCGGCCGCGGCTTCTCGGCCAGCGACCGCACCCGCCTCTTCACCCACTCCGCCTCCGGCTCGCTGGCGGTGGATTTCAATGAGGACGGCTGGGTCGACATGGCGGTAGCCAACCACAAGGTGCAAGGCGACCATCGCGGCTACTCGGCGGTCTGGTGGAACGGCCCACAGGGATTCAGGGAAGAGCGGCAAACTCATCTACCCACCACCGGCCCGCACGGCATCACCGCCATTGAGCCCGGCAACCTGCTCGACCGCGGCCCGGAAGAATATTACGAATCCGCCCCGCACGAGCTGCCCCCCGGCGCCCGCGTCACCGGCATCGCCTGGGACGCGGACACGCCGCCGAAGACCTGGGTAAAGGCACAAATCCGCGTGGCGGATACCCAGGAAGGCCTTTCGTCTGCTCCCTGGTGCGGCTGGTTCGACAACGACACAGAGCTCGATCGGCCTGGCTGTTGGGTGCAGTACCGGCTGGCGCTGGGCGTGGTCAACGCCGTCACCACACCCAGAGTGCGGCAGGTTGATGTGCATTACGCAGAGTAATGCTATTTACAGGAAAGCCTTCAGTCTCGAAGGGACACCAACCAATAGCCGGCTTTAAGTCCCGAAGGGACGCCAGTCAATAGCCGGGGGTGAAGCGAAGCGGAACCCCCGGAACGATGACAAGAAAGCGTCGAGCCCTGAAAGGGCGGCAGTAAGGTTATCGTCCTGCTTACTGCCACCCTTTCAGGGTTGGGTTTCTATATAAACTCACCCCAGGGGTTCCGCTTTGCTCCACCCCTGGCTATTGACTGCCGTCCCTTCAGGACTGACTGAAGGATGATAACCATCCATTAGCCGCAGGTCGATTTCGAGCGGGAATCCCCGACCGCATCCGCGGGATCACCCATGACCTGGCCGATGCGCTGGTCCGCTGAGACATGAGCATCAGTGCGATTATTTCGAGCCTCGATGACCAGTGCAAAGCCAACGGTATCGCCATGCAGGAGGCTGCCTTGGAGATCAATGCGAAGATGAGGTGATCACCCCGTCATCGCAGGACGGGTTCGACGTCGGAAATATCCGAACAACATGTCGATCAACCCGATGAGGATAATGACGAGAACGAGTAGATCCGTCATCGGGTGAATACGATCAAAGGTATTGTGAACTTGTGCCTGGACATCGGAGATGAAGCTCCACGTGATCATCGCCAATATCAAAATATAGAGTATCAGCGATGTACGAAAGTTCCGATACCGTTGATCGGGACGCTGACCGCGGCTCAGCAGCCAGGAGCAAAGCAGGCCTTCAACAACGGCGATCACATATAACGCGGGGTTGGGAAGTCCGAGGCGCGCGAAGAGATACAGCGATCCGTAGCTTAGCACGGCAACCAGAAAGCCCAATACGATATATACAGCTGATGTCATCTCCGTATCTCCCCTATACCGGTTTGGGGTAGAAACAAGGCGAGTAAACATCGGCTGTATTCAGATGACGGACTATTGTCTCCCGGCCATCACCGGCGGCATCACGCAGGACGGCTCGCTGGTGGCTTCGTCGGGCACCACCATGGTGCCCACGCCGCCGTCGGTGAACAGTTCGACGAGGATGGCGTGGGGCTGGCGGCCGTCGATGATATGGCAGCGCCCCACCCCGCGGCTGATGGCGTCGAGGCAGGCGGCGATCTTCGGAATCATGCCGCCGCTGATCTGCCTGGTATCGATGAGGGTGCCGGCATCGGAAACAGTCAGTGACGAGACCAGGCTGTCCGGCTTATTGACGTCCAGCAGCACGCCAGGCACGTCGGTGAGCATGATGAACTTCTCCGCGCCCAGCGCGCCGGCGATGGCGGCAGCGGCGGTGTCGGCGTTGATGTTGTAGCTCTGGCCGGCGTCGTCCACCCCGATGGGCGCGATCACCGGCAGGTAGCCGGCCGCCGTCAGGTCGCGGATCACCTTCGTGTTCACCTCCGCCACCTCGCCCACGAAGCCGATGTCGGCGCCGCCGGGCATGAACTTCTCCACCCGCAGCAGGCCGCCGTCCTTGCCGCT
>Ga0172368_10000514_pt1 | contig 55038 bp, 66 predicted proteins | sample Lak11m_FD_114540 | JGI IMG/M metagenome (GOLD analysis project Ga0172368, IMG submission 114540) | Freshwater microbial communities from Kabuno Bay, South-Kivu, Congo - kab_022012_11m | ecosystem: Environmental > Aquatic > Freshwater > Lake | place: Democratic Republic of the Congo: South-Kivu... | reverse complement strand
TCATGGATTTTCCGGCCAAGTGGTTGGAAATCCCCATTGACGACAAGGCTTTTGTTTTATTCATGGGCGAGATCGACCGATTACTGGCGGGCCCCGCGCCCGCGGAATCGGAAACCTGCGGACTTTGCAAATACCGCCACCTTGGCGAAGAAATTACCCATCATATTAATGCTAATAATACGAACTCTGAAGAGGAGCCGTTCTCGTAAAAAAACAGACCCTTATCCGCGCGATAAGGGTCTAGTGGATTACTCCTAAGAGGCAGAGGAACATGAGGAGAAAGAAGATAAAGATACAGACGGTGATAAAGATACACCCACAAGAAAGGTCTTTAAACACATGATTCTCCTTTTGGAACAGGCGTGTCAGAAGTGTATGTACTTACCGAGGAGCCACAAGATAGCAACTGCGGCTACGACGATGATTATAATGGCTCCGCAGAAACAACCGTTGCCGTTTGACGTTGGTATAGTTGACTGACCCTCTTGAGGCTCTTCGCCCTCGTCCGGAAACCGGTTATTGTGGCCGCCGCCGTATGAGTTGATAGGCATAGTCGTCCCCCTAATGCCATTGGCAGAATGGCTACAATGTATCATTTAACTTGTTGTAAATCAAGAGTACAATATAATTGTACGAAACTGGAGAGACAAAATGCAACCATTTAACTTTGAATACATTTGCGCTGAAACCGTCAGAAATATCTCGGTTTCGTTTAATCTAATCAATCTTCTCGGTGTTTTATTGCTTTTGATGTTTGTTGCGACAGCGTTTTTCCGAAAAATTCACTGGATTTTGATAGTTCTAGTCGCGGCTATTTTGTTGGGCGGCATGTATTTTGTAACTCTAGATATTCAATATAAACCCGGCTGTAACTCCTCGATAACCTACAAGACAGAATTAATTCCCGCCTGGTGGCGCGAATAGTAAGGACTAATATGAACAACAACAAATGGAAAATTATGGTTATCGTGCTTATTTTGGTCGTTTTAGCGGGGTTTGTTATCGGCTGGTTGCTCTTTAAAAAACCCGCCAGCCTAGAGAGCACTCCGACAGCCACCCAATCAGATTCGGAATTCGTGCTTTTCCCTTCGCCCAAAGGAGAAATTGTTAAAATCAAAACACCGCGTAATTTCGTGGCGGTTAAAAGCCCGTTGATTGTTGCGGGCGAGGCGCGTGGTACCTGGGCTTTTGAAGGCAGTTTTCCGGCCCAACTAAAAGATGCTAACGGGAAAATTTTAGCGGAGGTTCCGGCTACTCTTCAGGGCGAATGGATGACAACCGAATACGTCCCTTTCTTGGCTACGCTGACGTTTGCTAAACCCGCTACGAAGCAGGGGACACTGACGCTTAGAAAAGACAATCCGTCAGACCAGCGCGAACTGGACGACGCCATCGAAATTCCGGTAACATTTGAATAAGGATAAAATGCTTGAAAGCGAATATAGTTTTTTAGTTAGAAAATTACCAGAGGATATTGAGAAAAGTCCAAAAAAAGAAATTGACCAGGGCTATTTTTCGGATATGCCCTCGCCCCTTCGAATCCGCAATCAAGACGGATTTTGCACTTTAACCAAGAAAATCCCCTTAAAAGAGGGCGATCACAGCCGTTATGAAGAAACGGAAATGTCGATCAAAAAAGAAGAATTTGACTTGCTTTGGCCTGCCTGCAAAAAAAGTTTGAGCAAAACTCGCTACTACTATCCTTTAGAAAACAACTTAAAGGCGGAAATCGATGTTTACCATGGCAAATTAGAGGGACTTTCGACGGTCGAAGTCGAGTTTCCGACCGAAGAAATCCGTGGCGCATTTCGTCCGCCAGATTGGTTTGGGTTGGACATCACGCAAGAAGAGTGGTCGGCCAACTCCGCACTTTCGGACTTAACCTACGAACAAGTTATGGATTTAATCAAAGATAAAAATTCGGAATAAATCATGCAAATCGAATACGAAGCCACTTATACAAACATTGATAAAGACGAAGTGCGAGGCCGTCTAAAGAAGGCCGGTGCAGAGCTAGCCAAGCCCGAGGTTTTGCAAAAAAGAGTGGTTTTCCACTTTCCCGAAGGCCACGCCAGACAAGGTGCTTGGGCCCGAGTTAGAGATGAGGGTGATAAAATCACCATGAGCATCAAGCAAACGGTTGAGGGTGGCAAAATCGATGAACAATTTGAAACATGCTTTAATGTAAGTGATTTTAATGAGGCCGTGAAGTTTTTGGAATTTTTAGGATGCCGCCAGAAAGCTTATCAAGAAACAAAGAGGGAGCTGTGGATGCTAGATGACGTTGAAGTTACGATTGACGAATGGCCGTTTTTAGAGCCGTTTGTGGAGATTGAGGGCCCGTCCGAAGAATCGGTCAAAAAAGCTTCAGACAAGTTAAGCTTTGATTACAAAACCGCGTATTTTGGCCCGGTTGGCGGAATTTATGCCGCAAAGTATGGGCTCTCGACCGATGTTATCAATAACAAAACGCCAAAAATCGTTTTTAACGGCAAAAACCCATTCATAAAATAAAAACTAACGGTTTTCCCATATCTTTTTGACAAAATTTTTAGTATAATGGTAAAGTAAGAGTGAACCTGATATGGTTCGGTTTTATATATTGGTCTCAAAGGAGTCTTTTTTATGTCAGCTCAAAGCGAATATTCAGCTAAACAAATCACGGTTTTAGAAGGCCTGGAGCCAGTCCGCCGCCGCCCCGGCATGTATATTGGTGGCACTGGTGTTGAAGGCCTGCACCACTTGATTTGGGAGGTAGTTGATAACTGTATTGACGAAGCCATGGCTGGCTACGCCTCTGACGTCCGTGTCGAACTTTTACCGGATAACTTGGTAACCGTCATTGACAACGGCCGCGGTATTCCAGTCGATATCCACCCGCAAACCAAAAAATCAGCGCTCGAAACCGTTTTAACCACGCTCCACGCTGGCGGTAAATTTGGCGAGGGCGGCTACAAAGTCTCGGGCGGGCTTCATGGCGTGGGCGTTTCGGTTGTTAATGCTCTTTCGAGCTGGGTCAAGGCCGAAGTTTATCGCGACGGCAAAATCTATGCTCAAGAGTATGTTCGCGGTAAACCTAAGGCCGATGTCAAAGTTACCGGCACTACTGACAAAAAGGGCACAAGTATCAGTTTTATTCCGGATTCGGAAATTTTCTCTACCACAGAGTTTTCTTTAAATACAATCTTAGCTCATTTGCGCCAACAGGCTTATTTAACCAAAAAAGTCAAAATTGCCGTTTGCGACCATCGCAAAAGTGAAACCGCGCCATGCTACAATTTTTACTTTGAAGGTGGCGTGGCGAGCTATGTAAAGCACATCAATAAAAATAAAGAAGCCTTAAATGATCCGCCAATTTATATTGAAAAGGTCTCGGGCGAGGTAACAGTAGAAGTGGGGATCGCCTATACCGACGATTACAACGAGCATGTTTTTACCTTTGCCAATAATATCTACACGACCGAGGGCGGCACTCATCTGACTGGGTTTAGAACTGCCTTAACTAGGGCCCTAAACGACTACGCTAAAAAACAAGAAATGGTCAAGGGCGCGGATTTATTTTCCGGTGATGATACGCGCGAAGGCTTGACCACAGTGGTTTCGGTTAAGTTGCCTAACCCACAATTTGAAGGTCAAACCAAAGCTAAACTTGGCAACCCGGAAATTAAAAATATTGTGGAGCAGGCTGTACTTGAGGGTTTGGGTTATTTTCTGGAAGAACACCCCTCTGAAGCCAAGAAAATTATTGAAAAATGCACCCTTTCCTTGCGGGCTCGTGTGGCGGCCAAAGCGGCGCGGGAAACTGTCATTCGCAAAGGCGCCCTGGAAGGTATGACTCTTCCCGGAAAATTAGCTGACTGTTCGGAAAAAAATGCCGAAAACTCGGAACTCTACATTGTTGAGGGAGATTCGGCCGGAGGCTCGGCCAAACAAGGCCGCGATCGAAAGTTTCAAGCAATCTTGCCTTTACGCGGGAAAATTTTAAACGTGGAACGCGCGCGGCTCGATAAAATGCTTGGGTCAGAAGAAATTAAACAACTTATTATTGCCATGGGGACCTCGATTGGCGAGACTCTTAATATGGAAAAAATGCGTTACGGCCGGATCATTATCATGACCGATGCTGATGTGGACGGCTCGCACATTCGGACGCTTTTATTAACTTTGTTTTACCGCCATTTCCAAGATATTATTAAAAAAGGCCATCTTTTCATTGCCCAACCACCTTTGTATTTAGTGCAAAAAGGTAAAACCAAAGAATTTGCTTACAATGACGAACAAAAAGATGCCATTGTGAAACGTATTGGTAAAGATGGCGTGGTTATCCAACGCTACAAAGGTTTGGGTGAAATGAACCCGACTCAACTTTGGGATACGACCATGAATCCTGAAAACCGCATTTTGCTAAAAGTTGAAATCGAAGACGCGGAACGCGATGATGAAATTTTTTCCATGCTCATGGGTGATGAAGTAGGGCCCAGAAAACGCTTTATTCAAACCCACGCTAAAAATGTCAAAAATTTGGATGTTTAAAATAGAGAAAGAAAATACATAATGCCAGAAAAAAAGAAAAAAGCTAAAAACGAAAAGCCAACAAAAAAACAATCTGAAAAAGATATAGAGAAAGAAACTGAAGCAGTCGAAACGTCTACCGAAGGACAGCCGGAAGAGGCAGAGTCAGTTTCCGACCTAAACCCCGAGGCCTTAGCCAAAGAGGAGGCAATTTTTAACTTTGGCGCGGACTCGGCCGATGAACAAAAAACCGATTTCGGGCTCATTAAAATGCGCAATCTAGAGCTTGAGATGCAGGAATCTTACCTTGATTACGCTATGAGCGTGATCGTGGCGCGCGCGCTTCCCGATGTGCGCGACGGCCTAAAGCCGGTCCACCGCCGTGTTCTCTACTCGATGCACGAGCTAGGGCTCACCTCTAAAGCTAAATTTAGAAAATCAGCGCTCGTAGTTGGTGATGTTTTGGGAAAATATCACCCCCACGGCGATATCGCTGTTTATGATACTTTGGTTCGCATGGCTCAAGACTTTTCTATGCGTTACATGTTAGTTGACGGGCAAGGCAACTTCGGCTCCGTTGACGGCGACACGGCGGCGGCCATGCGTTACACCGAATGTCGTATGGCTTCAATCGCCGAAGAAATGCTGGCCGATTTAGACAAAGAAACGGTTGATTTTGTGCCAAACTACGACGCGACCCGTGATGAGCCCCGTGTTTTGCCGGCCAAAGTCCCCGCCCTTCTTTTAAACGGCTCAAGCGGTATTGCTGTCGGTATGGCCACAAATATTCCGCCACATAACCTAGTCGAACTGGTTGACGGCACGACGCACTTAATCGACCACCCAGATTGTACAGTTGACGACCTCATGGAATTTATCAAAGGACCGGATTTCCCCACTGGCGCAGAAATTTATGGTGCCGGCCAAATTAAAAATGCCTATGTGACCGGCAGGGGCAGTATCGTGATGCGGGCCGTGGCTAATATTGAAGAAATGAAACGGGGCGGTTTCCGTATTGTAATTTCCGAAATTCCCTATCAAGTCAATAAAGCCGACCTTATTTCTAAAATTGCCGATCTTGTCAAAGAAAAGAAAATCGAGGGTATTTCCGGGCTCCGTGACGAATCAGACCGCACCGAAGGAGTGCGCATTGTAATCGATTTGCGAGCCAACGCTTATCCGAAAAAAATCCTCAACCGCTTGTTTGAGCTCACGCCTTTACAAACTTCTTTCCATGTCAACATGCTGGCCTTGGTTGACGGAATCCAGCCGCGCATTTTAACTTTAAAAAACGTTTTAGAAGAATACATTAAACACCGCCGGATAGTAGTCAGGCGCCGGACAGAATTCGAATTGAGGGGAGCTAAAGCGCGTGCACACATTTTAGAGGGCTTGCGGATTGCTCTGGCTCACATTGACGAAGTCGTAGCGGCCATTAAAAAAAGTAAAACCCGTGATGACGCGCAACGCGCTTTAATTACCAAATTTAAACTCGACGAGATTCAGGCCAATGCCATTTTAGAAATGCGTCTCTCGGCTTTAGCCGCCCTGGAGGTGCAAAAAATTGAGGATGAGTACAAAGAAAAAATGGCCTTGATCAAAGAGCTGGAAGCGATTTTAGCCGATGAATCAAAAATATTGAGTATAATCAAAAACGAATTAACTGAACTAAAAAAACGTTTCCCGGATGAGCGTCGGACCAAAATTGAAAATCAAGAAATCGGAAAATTTTCAGCCGAAGACCTAATTCCGTCCGAGCAAGTTATTGTGATGCTCACCAAAGGCAATTACATCAAGCGCATGCCGGTCTCCGCCTACCGCTCACAAATTCGCGGCGGCAAGGGCGTCCTGGGCATGGAAACTAAGGAAGAAGATGTGATTGAGCACATGGCGGCCGCCAACACCCATGACGATATCTTGTTCTTCACCGACCGAGGCCGCGTTTTCCAAACCAAAGTTTATGATTTGCCGAGTACCTCACGTCTTTCCAAAGGCCAAGCGATTGTGAACATTATTCAGTCTTCACCTGACGAAAAAGTTACAGCCATGATCACACTGGACAGCAAGGACAAGGAAAACCTGAAGTTTTTTGTCATGGTAACGGAAAAGGGCGTGATCAAAAAGAGCGCCATTGAGCTTTACAAAAATGTCCGCAAAACCGGCATTGTGGCCATCAAACTTAAGGACGATAAATTAAAATGGGTTAAAACCACTTCTGGCGCTGACAAAATTTTTATCGCCTCATCCCACGGCCAATCAATTTTGTTTAACGAAGCGGACGCCCGCCCCATGGGTCGCACCGCCAGTGGTATCCGCGGTATCCAGCTAAGGGCAGAAGATCGGGTGGTTGGCGTGGACATTGTTTTGCCGAGTCTTGAGTCAAAAGCCTATGTTTTAGCTGTTTCCGAAAACGGATTTGGCAAACGCACGCCTTTGGCGCACTTTAAAGTTCAGCTTCGTGGTGGTATGGGGATTCGTGTTTTAGCCGTTACGCAACGCACCGGCAAAGTGGTGGCCGCTCATGTGGTTTACGGCGAAGTGGCAGACGTGATTATTGCCAGCTCCCAAGGGCAAATTATCAGGTTGGACTTGGCTACGGTTAAAATTCTGGGACGCGATACTCAAGGCGTTACTATGATGAAAATGCGCGGTGCCGACAAAGTCGCTTCCGTTACAGTGGTAACTAAAACTGCCGAGCTAATCGTTCAAACTCCGGATGAATCGGGCGAAGAGGCAACGGTTATCGCTCCCACCCAAGAAGATCGGCCGGTTCAAGAAGTCGAGAAATTAGTTGAAGTTGACACCAAAGAAGAAATTGAAAAAGAAGTGGAAGAAATCAAAGAAGAAGCTCACGAAAAGGAGGAAGACGAAGTGGAAGAAGAAAAACCAGTTCCGGATTGGGCCCTAGCTCACCGCGATGAAACCCTTAAAGCTAAACCTAAAAAAAACGATAAAACTACAGCGCCAGATGTAACACCTAAACCAAAAACGCCCGAAGATCCCAATTGGTGGGGCGGAGGGAAATAAATAGTATTAGTATTGAGTTATTAGTTATCGGTATAGAAAAAGAAATCGTCCAACTGGGCGGCTTGCCCGCATTGCTACGCAAAACGTTGCAGGCGGGTTTCTTTGTTAGTTGACTTTAAATTATTTTAGAGCTAAAATAGACCCAATCAAACAGGAAGGAGCACCTTAATGAAAATTGGCGCGATGAATAACCCGACAAAAGATCCTGTTGAGGAAATCAAACAGATCGCTAGGGCCGGTTTTGACTATGTCGATTACACTTTTGAGCCGCCGCACGCCGAATTCATAGAACCTGGCCTTATCGGAATGGAAATCGAACATTCCAGCCTGGAGGTAGTCGGACATACGGCGTTCTATTTGCCAATTGCCATGCCCTTTCCGGCGGTTTTTGAAGCATCGGGTCAGGAATTTAAGAGATCGATCTATAAGTTGAGTATGTTGGGTGCTAAAAAGTTCACCATCCATTTTGACCCAGGCTTCACGCTGCTCGATAGCCAGGCGAGGTTCAATCTTCATCGCCATATGTTTAATCTGATCAAAAGAGAAACGCAGAATCTCGGAGACATTACAATTATGATCGAGAACGCCCCCAAGGGCGGCGGGCAGCTGAGGGAAATCAGAATGCTTCTGGAGGAACTCGATTTTCTCCATCTGCATTTGGATGTCGCGCATGCCTGGGTTACCGGTGGCGAAAAAGAAATCAAAGAATATCTTGCGCTCGGCCGCTTAGCTCATCTTCATTTTTCCGATAACGATGGCTCAAAGGACCAGCACTTACCGCTCGGTGCGCCGGCCTGGAACGGTATACCGTGGTACGATGTCATCCAATGGGTCAAAGGGGTGGGCTACGACGATACCATTACTCTGGAAGTGTTCGCGCCGAACAAGAATCTGCTCATTGATAGTCGCGAACATCTCCGCCGTCTTTGGGATATCGTCTGATCTATCGCCCCCGCTTTCTATGTCATGCCGCCAGGCTCCCCCTGGCGGTTTTCTTTTTTCTTGCATCTTTAACCTGAAAAGCGTATGATGTTATCGTATGGCTAAACGTAAACCAGTAAAATTAAGTAAAAAACAAGCACGCTACGGCGCCAAAGAACCGGTCAGAACCTACCAGGCGCCGGTAAGTGATATTGTTGTTGAAAAAAAACCAGTCGAACTTTCGGCCGTTTTGTCTGTGCGAGAATTTGCCGAAGCGCTCAAAGTTCCGGTAACACAAGTTATTGGTTCTTTAGTTAAAAACGGAGTCATGGCCAGTATTAATGAATCAATTGATTTTGAAACTATGGCCATAATTGCCGACGAACTCGGGTATGATGCCAGCCAGAAAAAAGCAGAAAAAGAAGAAAAAATTATCGAATTAGAGCGAAAACATATGACCACCCGGCCGCCGGTAGTAACGGTTATGGGTCATGTTGACCATGGCAAAACAAAACTTTTGGATGCGATCCGCTCTACCGACGTGGTCGCGACCGAGTCGGGGGGCATCACCCAGCATATTGGCGCCTATCAAATCACGACCAAAACTAAAGAAAAAAAAGAAAGAACAATTACTTTTTTAGATACTCCTGGGCACGAAGCTTTCTCGGCCATGCGGGCGCATGGCGCCAATATTACCGATGTAGTCATTTTAGTAGTAGCGGCCAACGATGGCGTTAAACCGCAAACTATTGAGGCAGCCAACCACGCCAAAGCGGCCGGTGTGCCGGTTGTCGTGGCCATTAATAAAATTGATTTACCAGACTCTGATATTGAAAAAACAAAACGTCAATTAGCGGATATTGAACTTCTGCCCGAGGAATGGGGCGGCACCACACCAATGGTTGGAGTATCAGCTAAAGATAATCTTCATATTGACGAACTCTTGGAAATGGTTTTGCTAGTCGCTGACCTAAGAGAGCTTAAAGCCGATGCAACTGTGCCGGCCTCAGGGGTGGTAATTGAGTCGCACATGCAGGCTGGCAAAGGTCCTTTGGCCACAATTTTAGTCCAAGAAGGGACGCTAAAAATCAATGAGCCGGTGATCATCGGCCAAACCTTTGGCAAAATACGAATTATGGAAAATTATTTAGGCCGCAAAATCCGCGAAGCCACACCCTCGACTCCAGTTAGAATAGCGGGGCTACAAAGTCTGCCGAATTTTGGCGACCGCTTTCAGGTGGTTGATAGCGAAAAACAAGCTAGAGAACTCACTTCCACTAAAACCATGGTGCGAAAAGTCCTGTCCATCGGTGAGCTTTCAAAAGATATTAAAGAAGGCAAAATCAAAGAGCTAAAAATTGTTTTAAAGGCGGATGTGGCGGGTAGTTTGGAAGCGATTAAAACAAGTCTGGCCAATATTTCGACAGAAGAAGTGAAAATCAATATTATTCACGAAGGCGTAGGAGATATTAACGAATCAGATATTAATATGGCGCTAGCTTCCGTTGCCTTGGTAATCGGGTTCCGGGTTAAAGCCGATACTGATGTGATGAATTTGGCGCGCCGCGAAAATGTGAAAATTTCTATTTACGATATTATTTATCAACTTTTAGACGACTTAACAGCTGCTTTATCAGGGCTTTTGGAGCCAGAGATTGTGGAAACGGAAATCGGGCGCTTGGAGATTTTAGGCGTTTTCAAAGTAGCGCGGAACGAGCAAATTGTGGGAGGTAAGGTTACGATCGGAAAAATTGCCGACAAATGCGAAGTAAAAATTACCCGTGAAAAAGAAACCATTGGCGAGGGAAAGATTGTTCACCTGCAACAAAACAAGAAAGATGCTTCAGAAGTTTTAGAGGGCTTTGAAGCGGGTCTTAAGGTGGAAACAGGTACCAAAATCAAAATTGGCGACGTGCTCGAGTGCTATGAGAAACAGGAAATAATTAGGCGTTTAGGCTCTTAAACTTGACAAGAAAAAGTGGCGCGATATAATTAAAAAAAAGTGCGTGTTCTCAAACTAAAGCCATTAATCGGCTTCACATTTTGGTAAAGAAGGGGGTGATGTTGTGAAACCAGAATATCGGAGATGCCCGATATGCAAGCGAAAAACTGCCCGCGTGATTCACACGACATGCTGTTCAGGGTTCATTGATGATGAGCACCGTCGGGAGACATTGATGAAACGTGCAAAATGCGAGAACCCGGGGTGCCCGTTCGATGGCCATATCCAAATCGGAAATCCCAAAGTTGTCACGCGATCCCGCCGGAATCAAAAAATTCTTCGGGAAAATCTCCTAGAGACCTGACCGTCCGCCGTTCCCCTAACGGCGGACTATTTATTGTTTGATACAGGTATTATATAGGCTCACTTGGTTGTTGTACTGGTAAAGTAGGGCATTTATTTCATAGTAAAAATTATTAAGTTCAGTTTGCAAAGCCTTAGCCTCTTCATACTCTGACTTAGAAAGCTTGTTTTGGGTCACAAGCTGATCATACCGATTTTTAAGGGTGTCGTACTCGGTTTCCTTCTCCGTGATTGTCTGGTAAAGTGTTTGGTCTGGTTTGGTGCATTGGGGCGCGGGCGCGCCAAATTCCTGAACTGAAAGCCAGGTTTTGGTTCGGTCATCAAGCTTGTCTAGACCTGACGCCACGCCAATTTCAGTGTATTTCGGATTTAAAATATTAGCACGATGGCCCGGGCTGGCCATCCAGGCGTCCACTAATTCTTTTTCGTCCTTAAAATCGCCCAAGGCCAGATTTTCACCCGTATCTCGGTAGTTGTAACCGGTTGCTAAAACCAATTGTCCGGGCGTGGTCCCGTCAGGAGAAACATGTTCAAAATATTGTTTTTGAAACATGTCGGTAACCTTGGTTTGGGCAGCCTGGGCTAAGAGGCTATTACTGGCGAGCAAATTAAGGCCTTCTTGCTCACGATAATAATTTGTCCAGGCAATTATTTTAGTTGACTCCAAATTTTCGGCATAATCTGGCTTAATCGGTCCCAGGAGTTTCCCCGGCAAATTAACTGTACCCAAGGTTGCGAGAGTCGGTAAGCCTCTGTTAAAAAATTCCTGCAACCGGATGTTTTTTTTGAGCACTAAATAACCGCTCCAGATGACTATAGCGGCCAGAAAAAACATGAAAATAATTATGAGAACTTTATAAATTTTAGTCATGACAACCTAATTTTATCACGAACTAGACAAATTGACACGATAACCCAGATCCTTTAAACTTAGAGTTGTTCCCCGGAGGGAAATCGATGACCGACTTAAAACGGAGGTGGGTTATATTTTCGAATTTGAAATCTTTGTATCAAAAAGCTCGATATCAAACTATAGTACTCTATAAAAGAATCCGTAATCGCACTCCGGAAAAATTAATTACGTTTGCTGGTTTTTATATTTTTCCTTATCTAAGCATTGTTTTGATCGCCCTGTTCGTTCTCGGTTCAGATTTTATACAAAATATTGAATCTTCACGAGAATTTTTACCCAATGAAAAAGTCATGGATTTAAGCCCGGGAGAGGTCGCCAAGACGGTTAATAATCTAGGCCCGTATACTCAAAACCTTGAAGAGGATTCGGTGCAAGTCGCTTTGGCCATGAAAGACACAGACTATTTGGGTAAACCCCTAATTGCCGAAACCGCTGAAACTAAAATTGACGAAACCCGCAAATCAACCATTACTTATACGGTCGAGGGTGGGGATACTATCTCCAGTATCGGCTGGAAATATGGTTTAAAGATTTCGACCATCAAGGGCGCCAATGGGCTGACATCGGACAATATCAAGCCGGGTCAAAAGCTCAAACTGCCGCCTCAAGATTTGTCGAGTTCGGCTTTAGCCAAACTTTCCACGACTACAACAAAAACCGCTTTCAAAGGTACTTTTGGCAAACCTGTGTCTGGCTGGGATGTTAGCCAAGTTTTTGGCCATACCTCTTTTGAGCGCTGGCACACGGGGATTGATTTTACCTCACGCTCCGGCCGGTCAATTTTTGCTTCCGCCTCTGGCCAGGTGATTGCCACCAATCGAGGTTGGGGCGGCGGTTACGGGAACCATATTATTATTTCTCACGGGAATGGTTACACTACCTTGTACGGCCATTTGTCGCAAATTAATGTTTCCAAAGGGCAATGGGTCAACCAGGGGCAGGTGATAGGGATCATGGGCACAACTGGCTGGTCCACCGGAGTCCACCTTCACTTTGAAATCAGAAAAAATGGTGCGGCTCAGAACCCCTTGAATTATTTATAAATTTAGGGTATAATCAATTAATTATGTTAACAGACGAAGCACAAATTAAAGTCAAAGCAGGCGATGGCGGCAATGGCGTCATTTCTTTTTTGCGAGAAAAATACCGACCCAAAGGCGGGCCCGATGGTGGCGACGGCGGTGATGGCGGCAGTGTCTATTTTTTGTGTGACGATAACGCCAACACCCTTTCAAACTTTGCCCGCCAAAAAGATTTTGAAGCTCCTCGTGGTGAAAACGGGCGCAAGAAAAAACAACACGGCAAAAATGCCGAAGATTTAATTTTACGCGTTCCAGCTGGAACCTTGGTAAAGATTGGCGGTCAAGTCTTTTACGACTTTACCGAAGTGGGCGAAAAAGTCTTAGCGGCCAAGGGTGGCCACGGGGGGCTGGGCAATGTCCATTTTGCAACTCCATCCTACCAAGTGCCCAAAAAAGCGACTCCCGGAACTCCGGGCGAGACAAAAGAATTTCTGTTAGAGCTCAAACTTATTGCCGATATTGGTTTGGTGGGGCTTCCAAATTCTGGTAAATCCACTCTTTTATCGCACATTTCGAATGCCCGTCCAAAAATCGCTGATTACCCTTTCACAACGCTTGAGCCCAATCTGGGTGTGGCAACGTATCATGATAAAAATTTTATCGTCGCCGATATGCCGGGGTTAATCGAGGGCGCGTCCAAAGGGCGCGGTTTAGGCGAAAGGTTTCTCAAACACATTGAACGCACTAAGCTTTTAGTCCACGTTTTGGATATTAATGGAAGCTCCGCTTCGCGGAAATTCAGTACTCGGAATTATAGTAAGGACCTGATTAAAGACTATCAAGACATCCGTAAGGAACTCGAAGCCTGGAATAAAAGATTTATTGATGAAAAAGAAATTATTGTTTTGAACAAAATCGATACTTTAACCCCCAAAGCAGCTGAAAAAATCGCCAAAAAATTTAGCAAAGACACTAAAAAAGATTGTTTATTAATCTCGGCTGTTTCGGGCGTCGGCGTAGACGAACTCTTAAAAAATATCGCTAAGGCTCTCGTATAAAAACAATTTTGACCACCAGGATCTAGTTTGCTAACCCCCAAAAAAACTCTCTTATTGTTCTAAGAGGGGGAAGTACCCATGAAGAAAGAAAAGGACCGGTCAAAATGGGGGCCGCTGGAATTCGCTCGAGAAGCACTTCAGCCCATCTGGGAAGAATGCCATCGGCTCGGTTTCAAAGGCCGTTGTAACGGGCAGTATGGTAACGGTGCCCGATCCAAATTCCCGGGCAGCAACATTATCCTCTGTGATGGGGCAACTCTCGTTATCATCCACTCGGAAAACGGCGATCGGTATGGGCCACTCTGTATAAAAGCCTATATGCTCTGCTCATCCCAGGAGAACGAGCTTTATGATAGGGTTGATACACTCCTCAAACAGCACTCTTTGCGCTAAGCGCCAGTCGAATCGAACACTGACCCCGGGTCTTGCGGCCCGGGGTCTTTTTAAGTACTCTTAAATTATGATCAAGAAACTATACCGCCAATTTTACAAAATTAATCTCGATCTGTTCAGGGCCGCTAAAGACCCGCTGATGTGCCATGGCCCCGACCATCACGAGCGGGTTTGCCAAAATGCGTTAAAACTGGCCAAATCTCTCAAAGATGATATTGATCTTGAAATACTGATCGCTGCCTGTTTTTTACATGATCTAACGGCTTATGACTCGCACATGGAATCAGCCGAGCACCACGCCGAAAGCAAAAAAATCGCCCAGAAAATTCTCAATAAAATTAAATTTTCGCCAAAAAAAATCCCAGGCGTACTAAATGCGATTGCCGGACACGGTTCTGACCCGAAATATTACCAAAAAGACGAAGCAATCGAAACAACGGTTTTGAGAGATGCCGACAAGATGGACGCCTTGGGGCACATTGGCATTGCTCGCATGATCATGGCCCGGGCCAAGAGAGGGGATAGTTTAAAAGAAATTGTCGATAAATTTCACGGCGCTGATATTAGGCGTCGTTGGCGGGCGATCAAGACGAAGGAGGCCAGAAAGATCGCAAAAGAAAACTACCACACAAGCTTGGAATTCTTTACTAAACTCAACAAGAATTTAAAAAAGACTGATTAAGAACTCAAATAAAAAACTCCGGGCGGAGGGTTTAAGTCCACCCGGAGTGTTCTCGTGCCTAGGCTCGGCCAAGGATGATAACGGCGTTATGATCGCCAAAACCGAAGCCGTTAGATAAAGCCGTATTGATCGTACGATCCGTCGTTCCCGCCAGGCATATGGGTAGAGTTGAATCAAAACGATCGTGCGGATCCTCCTGGCCGTAGGGTCGAAGGCAGGCTGAATCTAAATCGTAGTCTCCCATAGGATGGGTGCGATTGTCACGGATAGAGAGGAGGCAAACAATTAGCTCCAGTACACCTGCCGCTCCCAGTGTATGACCCAAGAGAGCCTTGGTGCTGTTGATAGTGGGCAACTCGGGCCGTTTGACATAAGGTATATCGGCCACAAAAACTTTCCATAGGGCCTCGGCTTCTGCCTTGTCGCCGAGCGGTGTAGATGTACCGTGGGTATTGACGTAGTCGATCTGGGCCGAGCAGAGACTTGCGTCTTCCAAGGCATCGTCCATGCATTCGGCGGCCCATTCGGCGTTTGGCTGGACGATGTCTCTAGCACCGCTATTAGCCCCAACTCCCATAATCTCAGCGAGGATCGGCAGGTGGTGGGCTTCGGCCCAGCCCAGCTCGGCTAGGATAAGCGTAGCCCCTGCTTCGCCCATAACGAATCCGTCACGTTCTGAGCAAAAAGGTCGAGAGGCGTTGGCCGAATTGGTGTGGCTCAAGGCTTTGAGCGCGTCGAACGCGCCTGTCATAAAGGCTGAGGCCATCGACTCTGTGCCAATGACCAGCATGGCGTCGACCATGCCCGCGCGGATTTTGGCGACGGCTTCGTAAATGGCATAGTTGCCGCTGGCACAGGCCGCGGAAGTGACGCTCGATGGTCCGTGTAACCCGAAGCCAATACTGGCGACGCCGGCTATAGCGTTAGGCATGACATTCTGTACGACGAAAGCGATTTTGTTCGTGGACCCCATGTCCAGAAAAGAGCGATAGCCGTCTTCATGAGAGCGACCGCCACCCAGGCCGGTCGCGCCCTGGACGCCAATTCTGCCGGGTCTAGCTTGCAGTAAGCCTGAGCCATGGCAGGCTAGTGCCGCCGCCGCCATCCCCAACTGGATGCTCAGATCGGAGCGCCATAATTTAGGGTTTGAGATCAGGGAATGATAGGGGATGATTTCAGTGTAGTCGCGAATATTAAACGTCTCGGGCATCCATGAGGCTACGCGCGCATCGATATGGAGCGGAACCGGGTCAAACGGAAGCGGGCGGATAGCGGTTTCGCCGTTGATTAAGGCTGTCCAAAGCGTGTCATCGGTCGGACTTTCATTGCCATGCGGAGTAACCGCACCATAGCCACAACTACTACTCGTCGATTTCGATTTTTCATGAACCTTCCTCCCGAAAATGAACTGGCTTGAGGATAACATAGTTAGTAGTTTGAGTCAATGATATTCTTAAGTCAAATTTAGGGCTTGACAAAAATATAAGGTTATTGTATAATTAATCTACCGAATGAGTTAGGCGGGAAGTGCGACTATAAATATGAATAAAGGTAAGGGTGGAAAAGACAGATCTTTAACCTAATCCATCTGCCCTCAAGCAGACAAGGTTCTGCTATTATTATTGAGGAGTTTTTTCGTGTCAACAAATCGCATTCAATTCACAAAACCAAAATTTAATGTGGCTTTACCCGACTTAATCGAACTCCAAACTCGGTCCTACGAATGGTTTTTTAAAGAGGGAATCCGCGAACTTTTAGATGAAATTAACCCAGTAGATGATTTTACTGGAAAAGTCCTCACACTCGAATTTGGCGACTTTAACCTAGAGCAACCGCTGGTTGACGAAGAAACAACTAAACTTAAGAACTTAACTTACAAAGCCTCGCTTAAATGCCAGGTTAAATTGACGAATAAAATCACCGGGAAAACTAAAGAATCATCGGTTTTCTTGGGCGATTTTCCGATCATGACTAACCGTGGCACCTTTATTATCAATGGTATTGAGCGCGTGGTTGTCTCTCAGATTGTCCGTAGTTTCGGTGTCTTATTTGTAGCCGAGGAATTAGCGGGACGAAAGCTTTTCGGCGCTAAAATTATTCCTTCGCGTGGGGCATGGCTCGAGTTTGAGACATCTGCCCGTGATATTATCACTGTTAAGGTTGACCGCAAGCGAAAAATCTTAGCCACAACCTTTTTACGCGCCCTGGGGCTTAATACAGACCAAATTATCAAAGCGCTGGAAGGTGTTAACGATAATCCTGACCACGACTATATTAAGGCAACTTTGGCTCGCGACACAGCCAAGACCTATGAAGAAGCAGTCGTGGAAGTTTATAAACGTATCCGACCGGGCGACTTGACCACCCCTGAAACAGCCAAGAGTTTTCTCGACGCCATGTTTTTTAATCCCAAGCGTTACGATTTAGGTAAAGTTGGCCGTTACAAGCTAAATCAGCGCTTAGGCCTTGACCTTTCAGATGACTTAAAAAACCGCATTTTACGCGTTGAAGATGTAGTCGATGTTCTAAAAGAGATTATTACCCTTAACAATAATCCAATTGCTGAAGCAGATGATATTGACCATTTGCGCAACCGCCGCGTTCGTGCGGTAGGCGAGCTCCTACAGGGCAAAGTCCGCGTGGGCTTACTTCGAATCGAACGCATCATTAAAGATAGAATGTCGGTTTTAGACCCAGAAACAGTTACTGCCGCCCAGCTGATTAACGTTAGGCCAATCGCAGCGGTGTTGCAGGAATTTTACGCTTCCTCGCAACTCTCACAATTTATGAACCAAACTAATCCTTTGGCTGAACTTGAACACAAGAGATGTTTATCGGCGACAGGCCCAGGTGGACTTTCACGTGAGCGCGCGGGCTTTGAAGTCCGTGACGTTCACCATTCTCACTACGGCCGTGTTTGCCCGATTGAAACTCCAGAAGGCCCAAATATTGGGCTAGTCGGCTATATGGCCAGCTACGCCAAAGTCAATGAATACGGGTTTTTAGAGGCTCCATACTTAGTGGTTGAAAGGTCAGGTGGCAAGGCCAAAGTTACCAATAAAGTCGTTTATTTAGATGCTGACGAAGAAGATAAAGCTGTCATTGCGCCGGCCTCAACCCCGATTGATAAAGACGGGTTCTTTTCGGACGCTAAAACTGTGGTTCGAAAGTTTGGTGAACCTTCTATTGAAAAAACCGATAAAATCGAATATTTAGACGTATCGCCTAAACAGATCGTATCCATCTCAACGGCGTCCATTCCTTTTATTGAGCACGATGATGCTGTCCGTGCCTACATGGGTTCAAACATGCAGCGGCAAGCAGTACCATTGGTCAGGCCCGACTCACCGGTGGTGGGTACAGGCATGGAAGAAGATGCTGCCCGCGACTCTGGCCAATGCGTTTTTGCCGAAGCCGATGGCACGGTCGAATCAGTTTCTGCCAATGAAATTCTTGTTAATAACCGCGTTTATAAATTGCAAAAATTCGTCAGATCCAATCAGGCCACCTGTATCAATCAGCGGCCAGTCGTAAGTGTTGGCGAAAAAGTAAAAAAAGGCCAAATCCTGGCTGATTCGTCTGCTACTGATAGTGGCGAATTAGCTTTAGGCCAAAATGTTCTGGCTGCATTTATGCCTTTCCGTGGTGGTAATTACGAAGATGCTATTATTATTTCCGAGCGGTTGGTTAGAGAAGATATCCTAACATCTGTCCACATTGAAAATTATCCGATTGAAGTTAGGGATACTAAGCTCGGCCCTGAAATTTTGACCAGAGATATTCCAAATGTTGGCGAAGGCGCCTTAGCGAACCTTGATGAACAAGGTGTTATCCGTATCGGTGCTGAAGTTTCGGCTGGGGACATCCTGGTTGGTAAAATCACACCTAAAGGTGAGACTGAGCTTTCGGCTGAAGAAAAACTCTTGCGTGCCATTTTTGGTGAAAAGGCCAAAGATGTTAAGGATACCTCTTTAAGATTGCCTCATGGAGAATATGGAAAAGTTGTCGGTATTAAAATTTTCTCCAAGGAAGCAGGCGATGAGTTGCCGGCCGGCGTTTACCAAATGGTAGAAGTGGCGGTAGCACAATTACGTAAAATTCAAATTGGCGATAAATTAGCCGGTCGTCACGGCAACAAAGGTGTTATTTCCATGGTCCTCCCCGAAGCGGAAATGCCATTTTTGGCTGACGGCACACCAATTGATATTATCTTAAACCCGCTGGGTGTTATTTCCCGTATGAACTTGGGTCAACTTTTGGAAACCCACTTGGGCTGGGCCGCTAAAAAGCTTGGCTACAAGGTGGCAACACCGGTTTTTGAAGGTATTTCCTATACTAAAATTAAGGAGGAATTGAAAAAAGCTGGTCTGCCAGAGGACGGCAAAGTTCAACTCTTTGACGGGCGTACCGGTGAGCCTTTTGACCAAAAAACAATGGTTGGGATTAAATATATGATGAAACTTTGCCATTTGGTAGACGATAAAATGCACGCCCGTTCAACCGGCCCTTACTCGATGGTTACACAGCAACCGCTTGGCGGAAAGTCGCAATTTGGTGGTCAGCGTCTTGGAGAAATGGAAGTTTGGGCCTTAGAAGCTTATGGCGCAGCCCACACTCTTCAAGAAATGTTAACTATTAAGTCTGATGATGTCGTTGGCCGGTCCAAAGCCTATGAATCAATTATCAAAGGTGAACAAATCCAAAAACCGCAAATTCCAGCTTCATTCTATGTTTTAGTTAAAGAACTTCAAAGTCTTGGACTAAACGTAGAAATGCTTTCTGCTGGCGAAGTCAACCGCCGAACACCAAAAGGTACAGTGACCATGGTGGAGGCGGCGGCCAAGGATTTGAGCCAAGCCGACAGCGAAGAGCCCGAAGAATTGACCGAAAAAATAGATAGCGAGGTAACCGAGCTCAAAACCGAAGAGGTGCCACTTGAGTCAGAACCTATTGAGGAGACAGAATGAAAAAAGATATCATGAAAACTAAAAAAGAAACCCCAAGAATTTCTGACTTTGACGCCTTGCGCATTTCTGTGGCGTCGCCAGACGATATTCTAAACTGGTCTTATGGCGAAGTCACCAAGCCAGAAACCATTAACTACCGTACACAAAAACCAGAACGAGACGGGCTCTTTGATGAAAAGATTTTTGGTCCGACCAAAGACTGGGAGTGTTATTGCGGTAAATATAAAAAAATCCGTTACAAGGGTGTGATTTGCGATAAATGCGGCGTGGAAGTAACGCGTTCTGCGGTCCGGCGTGAGCGCATGGGCCATATTGATTTGAGCGTCCCGGTTGCCCATATCTGGTATATTAGATCTGTTCCTTCAATTTTGGGCTTGCTTTTAGACCTTTCGGTCACTGATCTGGAAAAAGTGATTTATTTCGCCGGCTTTGTGGTTTTAGCTGTGAACGAAGACGTCAGACATTCTGCGCTGGAGCAATTGGAAAGAGAATTCACTGAAGCCAAGGCTAAAATCAAAGACAATATGATGATGGCTAAGGTGGAAGCAACCTACCGAACGACCAAACAAGAAATAATGAGCCTGGGTGTCAAAAAAATTCTTTCCGAAATTCAATACCAAGATCTAAGCTTAAAATATGGTCAAATAGTAAAAGTAGGTATTGGCGCCGAGGCAGTTTTTGAATTACTCAAAACCATCAATCTTGATGAATTACAAACACAATTCAATCAAGAGCTAGACAGCGCCATTGGACTTAACCGCCGCAAAATTTTACGGAGGTTAAAACTTGTGACAGAAATGAAAGAGGCTGGCCTAAAGCCCGAATGGCTCGTGCTGACACGTCTTCCGGTTATTCCGCCAGATTTGCGCCCAATGGTCCAACTTGATGGTGGCCGTTTTGCCGCCTCAGACCTAAATGATTTATACCGTCGTGTTTTAAACCGCAATAATCGCTTAAAGCGTCTTATTTCGCAGGGTGCGCCAGAGGTAATCTGCCGTAACGAAAAACGCATGCTTCAAGAAGCGGTTGATTCTTTGATTGATAATTCAGCCAGACGTGGTCGCGCCGTGTCCACTGGCGCAACCGCTCGAAAACTAAGGTCTCTTTCGGACATGCTCCGTGGCAAACAAGGACGTTTCCGCCAAAATCTTTTGGGCAAACGCGTTGATTATTCCGGCCGTTCGGTGATTGTGGTTGGTCCAAATTTAAAATTACATCAGTGTGGGCTACCAAAAATGATGGCTCTAGAGCTTTTCAAGCCTTTTGTTATTTCGCGCTTGATCAACGATGGCCATGTCCACAATGTCAAAAATGCCACCAAAATGATGGAAAAGGGCGAGCCAATTGTTTGGGATATTTTGGAAACCATTACTTCAAATTATCATGTGCTTTTAAACCGCGCCCCGACCTTGCATCGTTTGGGAATCCAGGGCTTTCAGCCTGTTTTAATCGAGGGTAAGGCTATTCAAGTCCACCCCTTGGTTTGTATGGCTTTTAATGCTGACTTTGACGGTGATCAGATGGCTGTTCATGTGCCTCTTTCAGCTCAAGCCAAGGAAGAGGTCTACAATCTAATGCGTTCATCTGGCAATGTCTTAAAGCCAGCCTCGGGCGAGCCGGTTATCATCCCACGTATGGAAATTGTTTTTGGTTGTTATTGGCTCACCAGCATAGCCGAAGGGGCTAGGGGCGAAAATAAGACTTTTGCGACCAAAAACGAAGCCATTTTGGCCTATCAGCAAGGCTATGTGCACCCGCGCGCAAAAATTAAAGTCAGGATTCGTCTAAATAAAATGGCCAAAGAAACAGCTGAAGAATTGGTAGAGACAACTGTTGGCCGCATTCTTTTTAATAATATTTTGCCAGATGAAATGCAGTTTAGAAACGAAACCTTTGACTCTAAAGCTTTGAAAAAAATCTTGAGTGAGCATTTTGCTAAATTTGATCAAGCTCGCACCGCTGAATTTGCGGATAGAATTAAAGAAATCGGTTTCCAATATGCTTCAGTCTCCGGCATGACCATTTCAATTTCTGACATTCATATTCCGACCGACAAAGATAGCTTTATTCATGACGGCGACAAAATTTTAGAAGAAATTGAAAACCAATATAATCGCGGTTTAATTACTGATTCAGAGCGCAAAGTCAAAATTGTTGAGCTTTGGACCGAAGTCCGCGCCAAAATTGAAAAAGAAATGATTGAGCAATACGATACTCAAAGCCCTGTTTACCAAATGGTCCAATCGGGCGCCCGTGGTTCTTTTGCTCAAGTTACCCAGCTCGCCGGCATGAAAGGCTTAGTGGTTAACCCGGCTGGTGACATTATTGAAGTGCCAATCAAATCTAACTACAAAGAAGGCTTACCGGTATTTGAGTACTTTATTTCGACTCATGGTGCCAGAAAAGGTAAGTCAGATACCTCTTTAAGAACCGCTGACGCGGGTTATCTAACCCGACGATTAGTTGATGTTTCACAAGACGTGGTCATTACCGAAAAAGATTGTGGCACCAAAAACTATTTCGAAATCACTCGGGCTGAATCTGAAGAAATGGGTGAAAAATACGAAACAAGATTAACCGGCCGGATGGCTGCTGAAGATATTAAAATTGATAAAACCGTTTTAGTTAAAACCAACGAAGAAATTACGGCAGACATGGCGAAAAAAATCGCCGAAAAAGAAATTGAACTAGTCAAAGTCCGTTCAGTCTTGGTCTGCGAAGCCGAAAAAGGTGTTTGTCAAACATGCTACGGCCGTGATCTTTCCAATGGTAAACCGGCTGAGCCTGGTGCAGTTGTCGGTATTATGGCCGCGCAAGCCATTGGCGAGCCTGGCACACAGTTGACTATGAAAACCTTTCACATGGGTGGTGTTACCGGCGAAGACATTACCTCGGGACTTCCTCGTGTAGAAGAGCTCTTTGAGGCTCGCGCTCCGCGCAACCCTGCGATTATTTCCGAACTGGACGGTCAAGTTAATATTATAGAAGAAAAAGACGTTAAGAAGATTATCATTACTTCGCCGGAAGTCAAAAGCGAAATTTATGAAATTGAAAAAGGTTATGAGTCTAGCGTTAAAAATGGTGATATTGTTAAGGCTCGACAGGCTATTGCCATTGCCCAAGGGAAAAAGGCAATTCGCAGTGCCATGACCGGCAAAGTCAAAGTTTCTAAAGATAAAATCGAAGTGATTTCTACCGAAAAAGCAGCTGTAACCTATACTGTCCCGGCGAAAATGAATTTAAAGATAGACAACAACGACACAGTTACTAAGGGCCAAGAGCTAACTGAAGGCCATTTTAATCTTGAACAAATTCTGAAATTCCGTGGGCGGCAAGCAACACAAAAATACATTATTCGTGGCATTCAGGAAGTTTATGCTTCCCAGGGACAAACCGTTAACGACAAACACGTGGAAACAATCGTCCGCGAAATGTTTTCTCGGCTAAAAGTTAAAAATCCAGGCGATTCCACCTTTTTGGTCGGCCAAGTTTTAGATCGCGGCGCGGCGATTAAAGAAAATAAAAAGCTCCGTGAAGCTAAGAAAAAAGAAATTGTTTTCGAAGAAACTATCATGGGTATCACGCGCGTGGCGTTGGTTACCGATAGTTTCCTTTCGGCCGCCTCTTTCCAGGAAACCACGGGTGTTTTGATTGATGCGGCGGTCCGAGGCGCGGTTGACCATCTCGAAGGGCTAAAGGAAAACGTCATCATCGGTAAGCTTATTCCCGCTGGTACCGGTTATGCCCAAAAGAAAGCTTGATTAAAAACGGAATAAATGTTAACATCAAATTCTGACTTAAGAAAGTTATAATAAGGAAATTATGCCAACAGCATCACAATTAATTCGTAAACCCCGAAAAACCAAACCTACCAAAGCAACAACTCCGGCCCTTCGGCGTGGTTTTAATTTTCTCAAAAACCGACCAGTTGATTTTAAGAACGGCCGGCCGTTTTTGCGTGGTGTTTGTATCAAAGTAACGACTGTTACACCGAAAAAACCAAACTCAGCTTTACGCAAAATTGCCCGTGTAAGACTGACGTCTGGTCAAGAAGTAACCGCTTATATTCCTGGTGAAGGCCATAATCTTCAGGAACACGCTGTGGTTTTAATCCGTGGCGGCAGAGTGAAAGATTTGCCCGGTGTACGCTACCATATTGTTCGGGGAAAGCTCGACACCGGTGGGGTTGAAAAAAGAAAACAAGGCCGTTCAAAATACGGCGCTAAAAAGGTGTAAATATGCGTGGCAAACCAGCAGTAAAAAAAATAATTAAACCAGATTTAAAATATAATTCACAAACCGTGGCCCGTTTTATTAATAAGGTCATGGTGCGTGGCCAAAAAGAGACATCCAGAAAGCTCGTTTATAAGGCATTTGATATTATCAATGAGAAGCTTAATACAGAGCCTTTAAATGTCTTTGAAACTGCCTTAAAAAACGTCTCGCCCCTTTTGGAAGTTAAGGCCCGTCGTATTGGTGGTGCCACCTACCAGGTTCCAATAGAAGTGCGGCCAGAGCGGAAAATGGCTCTCGCCATGCGTTGGGTGATTGGGGCGGCACGCGCCGGTAAAGGTAATTTCTCGGATCTTTTAGCCAAGGAAATTATGGCTGCCTACAATCAAACCGGCGAAGCGATGAAGAAACGTGAAGTCCTCCACAAAATGGCCGAGGCCAACAAAGCTTTCGCCCACTACGCCAGATTTTAATTTCTAAAATAGATATCGAAATACCGAAAAAGGCCCTTAAGGGCCTTTTTCGGTTAAATAATTGTTTTTTTCTGGGATTGTGAAATAATTAACATAACAATAAATAAGCCCCTAATTATTTAATGTGGGGCGAGGAGGGAAAATGTTAACTCTTTTGGCACAACTGGATGATTTCAGTGGATTTGACAGTTCAACTTCCGGTATCCCGGAATTAACTACGTCCACTGCCGATGCTGGCAGTATCGCCGCTCTGATGGCTTGGATTTTGCCAATGATGGGGATTTTGAGTATCATTGGTCTGGCTTTGTACATTTATATGGCCCTAGCGCTTTACGCGGTGGCCAAAAAAACCAACACGCCTAACGCCTGGATGGCCTGGGTCCCGATCGCCAACATTGTTTTAACCTGGCAAGTTTCCAAGACACCGGTTTGGGCCCTAATCGTAGTACTGTGTTTAGTCTTGGGGGCAATCCCGATCCTCGGAACGATTATTGCTATGGCATCAGCCGCGGCCATGATTTTCATGTGGTGGAAGATTTGTGAACGCCTCGGCTATCCAACCTGGTGGTCAATCATGCAGTTAATCTTCCCGGTTTGGATTGTAATGGTAGGAATTATTGCTTGGGGCAAAAAAGGTTCAACCACAACTACAGCTTAATTGTTAAAAACAAAAACCCGCTTTACTTGAATTAACAGCGGGTTTTTGGTACTTGAATAAACTTTATTTATCTTGTATACTTCTTCCTAGAAGGGGGCATTTTATTATTTAATTAAAATTTGATTGAAAGGGAAAATGGCACGCGAATACTCGTTACAAAAAACTCGTAATTTCGGAATAATTGCACATATTGATGCCGGAAAAACCACGGTTTCCGAGCGAGTTTTGTTTTACACGGGAAAAACCTATAAAATCGGCGAAGTACACGAAGGCGAGGCGGTCATGGACTGGATGGAACAGGAACAAGAACGCGGCATTACCATTACTTCGGCGGCGACAACTTGTTTTTGGGCCACGGCAGATGCGCCCGATGAAAAATATCGTTTCAATATTATTGATACTCCGGGGCATATTGATTTTACGGCCGAAGTACAACGTTCGCTCCGGGTTTTAGATGGAGCGGTGGTGGTTTTCGACGGCGTTGCTGGAGTTGAACCCCAATCCGAAACGGTTTGGCACCAAGCCGATAAATTCGAAGTGCCCAGGATCTGTTTTATTAATAAGCTTGACCGCATGGGCGCTGATTTTTACCGCTCATTCCAATCAATTATCGACAGGCTCTCTAATAATGCGGTGGCCATGCAGATTCCCATTGGTACGGAAGCAGATTTGACGGGCGTTATCGATCTTTTGAAAATGAAAGCAATCATGTTTGAGGGTGATAAGGGGCAGATCGTCAAGGAAGAAGAAATCCCGGCCGATCTCAAAGAGCAAGCAGATAAATACCGCCAGATTTTGATTGAAAAAATCGCGGAAAACGATGAAGAACTGCTCAATAAATATCTTGAAGGGCAAAGCCTGGATTTGCAGGCAATGAAAAAAGTGTTACGTCGTGCCACCATTGAAAATAAACTAATCCCGGTTTTTACCGGCTCAGCCCTCAAAAATAAAGGTGTCCAACCAATGCTAGACGCGGTTATTGATTATTTACCAAGCCCGCTAGATATTCCGGCAGTCAAAGGTATCAAACCAAAAACTGAAGAAGAAATTGAGCGGCCGGCATCAGATGAGGAACCCTTTGCTGCTCTTGCTTTTAAAGTTGCGGCCGACCCATTTGTGGGTACCTTAACTTTTTTTAGAGTTTATTCCGGAGTGATTAAGGCCGGAAGCTATGCCTATAACCCGACGAAAAATCAGAAAGAACGTATCGGCCGCATTGTGAGGCTCCACGCCAATCATCGCGAAGATGTAGAAGAAGTTTACGCTGGCGAAATCGCCGCGGCCATTGGTCTAAAAAACACCTTTACCGGGGATACTCTTTGTGACGAAGCAAATCCGGTTATTCTTGAGGCTATCGATTTTCCCGAACCAGTTATTTCGGTTGCCATTGAGCCCAAAACCAAGGTGGACCAAGAAAAAATGGGTATTGCTCTCAACCGGCTAGCTCAGGAAGATCCGACTTTTCAAATTAAATCTGATCACGAAACCGGCGAAACCGTTATCTCCGGCATGGGTGAACTGCACCTCGAAGTTTTGGTTGACCGCATGAAGCGTGAGTTTAAGGTCGAGGCCAACGTGGGCGCGCCCCAGGTTGCCTTTAAGGAAACTATCAAAACGCCAATTAAACAAGAAGGTAAATTTATCCGTCAATCGGGCGGTCGTGGCCAATATGGTCATGTTTGGTTGGAGCTCACACCCCGTGAACGTGGCGAGGGTTTTGAGTTTATTGATAAAATTGTCGGGGGCGCTATTCCCAAAGAGTTTATTCCCGCTGTGGAAAAAGGTGTCAAAGAAGCGATGGCTAAAGGTGTGATGGCCGGCTACCCATTGGTAGACATGTCTGTTACCTTGTATGACGGCACTTTTCATGACGTTGACTCTTCGGAATTAGCCTTTCAAATCGCTGGATCCATGGCCTTGCAAGAAGGCGTCAAGAAAGCCAGCCCGGTCATTCTCGAGCCTGTGATGAAAGTTGAAGTAGTTACGCCCGAAGATTTTATGGGTGATGTGATGGGAGATCTTAACTCCAAACGCGGGCAAATCAAAGAAATGTCAGACCGGGCCAAAATGAAAGTTGTTGACGCTCAAGTACCGCTTTCCGAAATGTTTGGCTATGCGACCCAGCTAAGAAGCATGACTCAAGGGCGAGCTAGCTACACCATGGAATTTGACCACTATGCCGAGGTTCCTGCCCATATTGCCCAAAAAATAATTGACGGGAAGCAAAAGTAAGAATTATAATACAATCAGAGCGGAGGGAAAATGGACTATTTTGGTATTATTAAAAGAGCTTATAAAATCACGGCCAAAAACCGATTTTTGTGGATTTTTGGCATACTAATTGCTGGGGCTGGCGGAGCGTCTATTGCCGCCCCTAACCTCAACATAGAAAACCCGGCCTCTGATAGGCTTACTAACATAAATTCAGAGCAGTTAATTCAGGATTTAGCCCAATTTTGGTCAAGCTACGGCAATCTAGTTTTGATCGGGACGGCGTTATTGTTGACTGTTTGCGTTATATTTTTTATCTTTGGTGTAATTAGTCAAGGTGCCTTAATTGGATCAGTCGACTTGGTAGATAGTAACCGTAAAGCCGATTTTAAAACAGGATTTGCGATCGGCGCTAAAAATTTTTGGCGCATCTGGGGCGTGGCGATAATTTATTTACTGATGATTTTGGCCTCCTTGTGCTTATTGATCATGCCAGTTTGCGTGGCTATTATCGCAGGCTCATACGCTATGGCAATTGGTTGGGGCATTATTTTCCTCTTTGTTTGCCTGGTTTTTTGGGTCATTATGAGTATTATTTCTCCCTACTCCACGATTATTGTGGTGCTGGAGAAATTGAGTGTTTGGGAGAGCATCAGAAAATCTCTTCATCTTTTTCAAAAAAAGCTAGCCAGCATGATTATAATTTATTTATTACTTCTAGCCCTGGGGATAGCCTATAATACGGCCATATTTCTAATATTCCTGATTATCGGGGGATTAGCCTTTACTATCGGTGTTGCTTTCTGGTTGGCCTCGGTATGGGCGGCGGTAGCCTACGCTTTTACTCTGGGATTGATTATTGTATTAGCTTTAATTATTGTAAACGGCGCTTTCAAGGCTTTTTGCTCGGCTGTTCTTGTTTTAACCTATAATGAGTTAAAAAGTGCAAATTAAAAGTTGACAAATATGTCAACCTAATTTAAAATAAATTTGCATAGGAGGGATTTTTTTGTAGTAAGGCATATCTAGGTATTGACAGGCCTTGCATTTTAAGGTATATTAAGGTATATTAAATAAGCAATAAAAATTAAAATAAATAAAAGGGAGATTATCAATGGCAGACAAATTTGATCGCACTAAACCCCATGTCAATGTGGGTACGATTGGTCACGTTGACCACGGTAAAACAACCTTAACCGCGGCTATTTTGGCGGTTCAGGCTAAAAAAGGTCTAGCTCAGCCGCGTAATGTTGACCAAATTGATGCGGCTCCAGAAGAAAAAGAGCGCGGCATTACCATTGCCACTTGTCATGTGGAATACGAAACAGAAAAACGACATTATGCCCACGTTGACTGTCCGGGCCATGCTGACTATGTCAAAAACATGATTACTGGTGCGGCTCAAATGGATGGCGCTATACTAGTCGTTTCTGCTGCTGATGGCCCAATGCCACAAACCCGCGAACACATTCTTTTGGCTTACCAGGTAGGTGTGCCAAATATTGTGGTTTTCATGAACAAAGTGGACCAAGTGACCGATAAAGAGCTTTTAGACCTAGTGGAAATGGAAATTCGCGATTTGCTAACCAAATATCACTACGATGGCGATAAGGTGGCGATTGTTAAAGGTTCAGCGCTTAAGGCTCTGGAAGGTGACGCTGAAGCCGTTAAGGCTATTGATGAACTAATGGACGCGCTGGACGCTAATATCGCTGAGCCTGTTCGCGAAGTCGATAAGCCTCTTTTAATGGCTGTTGAAGATGTTTTCTCTATTAAAGGACGCGGTACCGTCGCTACTGGGCGTATTGAACGCGGCCAGGTTAAAATTAACGATGAAGTGGAAATTGTTGGTATCCGCCCAACTAAAAAAGTTGTAGTAACGGGCGTAGAGATGTTTAAAAAGCAGCTCGACTCTGGTATGGCTGGCGACAATGTCGGCCTATTGCTTCGCGGTGTTGAGCGTGAAGATATCGAACGCGGCCAGGTTATCGCCAAGACCGGTTCAATCACGCCTCACACAGAATTTGACGCTGAAGTATATATTTTGAGCAAAGAAGAAGGTGGCCGTCATACTCCGTTTTTCAAGGGATATAAACCGCAATTTTACATTCGTACCACTGATGTGACAGGAGAAGTTGAATTGCCAGCCGACACTGAAATGGTTATGCCTGGTGACACTATCACCTTTAAAGTCAAATTAATTCAGCCAGTGGCCATGGAAGAAGGTATGCGCTTTGCTATCCGCGAAGGTGGCCGAACAGTGGGGGCTGGAGTTGTTACCAAAATCAATAAATAATATTTCGCCCTTCGAGAATAAGGGCAGGGAGTCGCACCTTGGCAAAAGAGATTAAACAAAAAATTCGTATCCGCTTAAAAGCCTATGATTACCGGATCATTGATAAATCGGCTCGCAAAATTATTGAAACAGCTGAGCGAACCGGTGCCCAAGTCATTGGCCCCATTCCTTTGCCAACCGAAAAGAATAAGATAACGGTGTTAAAAAGCTCCTTTGTGCATAAAGACGCCCGTGAACAATTTGAAATGAGGATTCATAAACGCTTGATTGATGTTTTAGATCCAAATGCCAAAACCATTGACTCACTAATGAGTTTAGACCTGCCGGCGGGCGTAGATATAGAAATCAAAACATAAAGTCTTGATTTCGCGGAATTTTCTGACGAAAATATAGAAATCAAAACATAGGATTGAATAAATTCAATCCGCGGAATTTTGCCTCAGTAAAATGTTAAGTAAAATTATAACATTTTCTACAGCAAAATATAAATATTAAATCGTAAATAGAAGAAATAGAGAATAGTCCGGATAATATTCGCTACGGCGAACGTTTCCAGACAAACTTTTTTTACTTGAGGACATAAGGATACAAGATGAAAGCAATTTTAGGCCGAAAAATTGGTATGACTAGGATATTTAATGAAAAAGGGATGCAAATTCCCGTTACTTTGATATCAGTTGAGCCAAATATTGTTACTCAAGTGAATGCCAAAAGTGTTCAAATCGCGTTACCAGAAGAAAAAAAGCTAAACAAGCCGCAAGCTGGCCATTTAGGTAAAACCAAAACCAAAGCCACTTATTTACGCGAATTCGCCCTTGATGGCCTTACTCTTGGTGATAAGATTGATGTCAGTCAATTTGAGGTTGGTACCAATGTTATTGTGAAGGGTTTGTCAAAGGGTAAAGGTTTTGCAGGCACAGTTAAGCGCCATCACTTTCATTTAGGTCCCAAAACCCACGGCAGTAACAATTACCGCCAACCAGGTTCGATCGGCTCAATGTACCCTCAAAGAGTCATTAAAGGCCGCCGGATGGCTGGGCACTTGGGTTACGACCAGGTTACGACCAAAAACTTGCGAGTTATCGAAGTGGATACAGAAAAAAACATCCTCTTTCTAAAGGGGGCGGTCCCGGGGCCAGTCAAGGGCTATGTGGCCGTATGGAGCGAATTATGAAGATTTCCGTTTATAATCAAGAAGGTAAAAGCACAACCGATCTTACCTTAAATTCCGCTGTTTTCCAGGTTGAAGCTAAACCGGCTTTAATAACCCAAGCGATTAAAACTCAAAAAGCCAATATGCGTCAATCAATCGCTCATACAAAAACTCGGGGCGAAGTCTCTGGTGGCGGCCGTAAACCATGGAAACAAAAAGGTACGGGCAATGCGCGCGCAGGCTCAAGTCGATCTCCATTATGGATTGGTGGCGGCATTACTTTCGGCCCAAGAAATGTTCGTAATTTTGATTTAAGAATGCCCCAAAAAATGCGCAGTTTAGCTTTGAAAGCCTTGTTAAGCGAAAAAGTTGCTAATAAAAAACTGATTGTTTTAGAAGACCTTAAGCTTAAAAACATTTCCACGAAGAGCCTGGTGCAATTACTTCAAAAGCTTCCGATTGAAGCAGGAAAAATATTGGTTATTCTTTCAAAACCAGAAATGAATTTTGAACTTTCAGCTGCCAATTTAGCCTATCTCAAGGTTATTAAAGCTGAAAATCTTAATGCATTGGACATTTTGAGCTTTGATTATCTTATAACTGATACTGAAGCAATGAAGAAAATTGAAACGATTTTTGGACAAGGTAAATAAACATGCAAGAAATTATTTTAAAACCAATTTTATCTGAAAAATCCCTGATTGGCACGACTGCGGCTAAGTATATTTTTAAAGTGGCCAAACAAGCCAACAAGCCCCTGATCGCCCTGGCTCTGAAAAAAATTTACAAAGTTGATGCTTTAAAAATCAATATTATTAATCTGCATCCCGAGAATAGTTTAAAACGCGGTCATTTGAGCCAGACAAAAGGGTTCAAAAAGGCCGTAGTCACCCTTAAAAAAGGTCAAAAGATTGAGGGTTTCGAATTTAAGGAATAAAATGGCCATTAAAGTCTATAGCTCGTCGCCACGAGCGCGGAAAATTTTAAATGATTAAAATTTATAAACCCACAACCCATTCGCGACGGAAAATGTCAGTTACCGACTATTCGGTTCTGACCAAAAAACGTCCGGAAAAATCCTTAACTAAACCTCTAAAAAGGTCTTTTGGCCGTGATTATACGGGGCAAATCTCTGTTCGACACAAAGGCGGCGGTGCTAAAAGACGTTACCGAATTATTTCCTCAATTGATGCGAAAATCCAGCAAAGAGCCAAAATTAGTGCTCTAGAATATGACCCTAATCGTAGCTCATTTATCGCTTTAGTTGAGTTTGAGGATCAGACAAAAGCCTATATTTTAGCTTGGGAAGGGATTAAGGTTGGAGAGGAAATTATTGCCGATGATAAATGCGAAGTGCAGATCGGCAACCGCATGCGGCTAGAAAATATCCCTACCGGAATTGCTATCTTTGATATCGAAATTCACCCTGGTCAAGGTGGCAAATTAGCCAAATCGGCCGGCAACCAAGCAACAATTATGGCCAAGGAAGGTCCTTATGTGCAGATTAAGATGCCTTCTGGCGAAATTCGCAAAATTAACCGAAAATGCTTTGCTTCGATCGGCCAGGCTAGTAATGCGACTCATTCTATGGTAAGAATTGGCAAGGCTGGGCGTAAGCGTCATATGGGAGTTAGGCCAACGGTTCGTGGTAAGGCCATGCATCCAGATGCGCATCCGCATGGTGGCGGTGAGGGTGTAAACCCAATTGGGTTAAAATATCCCAAAACTCCATGGGGCAAACATGCTAATGGAGTTAAAACAAGAAAGAAACATAAGTATTCAGATAAATTAATCGTAAAACGAAGAAAATAATTGTTTATATTGAGGTAACGAAATGTCAAGATCAGCCAAAAAAGGTCCATATATCAACGAAAGACTAATCGCCAAAATTCAGAATCTCAAAGCTGGCGATAAAACAGTCATAAAAACTTGGGACAGGGGAGCGACCATTACCCCGGAAATGGTTGGATTTAGAATTGGCATACATGATGGTCGCAGACATATAGAGGTTTTAATGATTGAAGATATGGTCGGTCATAAGTTAGGTGAATTTGCCTTAACCCGTAAATTCACACGCCACGGCGGTAAGATGGCCAGGGAAGAAGCATCTGCGGCGCAAAAAGCCCCTGCTACTGATAAAGGAAAGAAATAAATGGAAATTACTGCTAAAGCAAATTTTTTAAGGATTGCCCCAGATAAAATTAGAAATTTATCTAATTTGGTTAAGGGCAAAACCATTGAAAAAGCGATTGCCCAGCTGGAATTTTCTGGCAAAAGCGCATCAAAACCTTTAATTCTGGTTTTAAAGCAAGCCAAAGACCAAGCTAAAGACAAGAATATTCAAGGCGACTTAAAAGTTAAAACGGTTCAGGTCAATGAAGGGCCAAAACTAAAAAGACGTCGCATCCGCCAACAGGGCCGGGCCACAGCCATTTTGAAGCGTGGCAGCCATATCATTATTGTTTTGGCGGACAATGGAAACGAGAAAAAGCTTAAAAGTCAAAAAGATAAAGAAATAAAGAAAGAAAAAAATGGGACACAAAGTTAATCCTGTCAGCTGGCGCTTGCAGAACAACAAAAGTTGGCAGTCACGGTGGTTTGGCAAAAATAATTTTGCCCAGTTTATTGACGAGGATTTAAAAATTCGTGAAGCAATTACTAAAAAATATCAAAAAAATGCTGGGATTAAATTAGCCGAAATTTTGCGTGATCACGAATCCATTACAATTAATTTGCACACATCTAAGCCAGGTATTATTATCGGTCGTTCAGGCCAGGGGATTATAGATTTACGCGCACAAATAATCAAACATGTGCCGTCTTTCAGGAACGCTTCCAGCAACAAACAGCCAAAAATTAAGATAGAAATTATCGAGGTGAGAAACCCCGAAACCCAAGCGCAGTTAGTCGCGGAAAATATTGCTCAACAAATCGAAAAAAGGATTATGTATAAGAGAGCTATTAAGCAAGCTATTGCTAAGGCCATGGAGGCAAAAGTCAAAGGAATTAAAGCGCAGATTTCCGGAAGACTTAATGGCGCTGAAATCGCCCGCAGTGAGAAATATGGTTCCAGCTCCGTTCCGTTGGGTAAATTGCGTGCTGATATTGATTACGGTTTTGCCACCGCCTTAACCACTTACGGAACGATTGGTATAAAAATCTGGATCTATAAAGGCGATAAAATTCTGGAAGAAGAATCACTCGATTACACTCGAGGTAAAGGACAATAATATGTTAATGCCCAGAAAATTAAAACATAGAAAAGTTTGCCGTGGTAAACGTGGCGGCAACGAATCACGGGGAACCGAAATCGCTTTCGGCCGTTTTGGCTTAAAAGCAATGAGCCGAGGCTGGGTGACCGCCCGTGAAATTGAGGCAGCGAGACGGGCGTTAACACGCTATATTAAGCGTGGTGGGGCAGTTTGGATTAGGATTTTCCCAGACAAACCAGTGACATCAACCCCGGCCGAAGTCGGTATGGGGGGAGGCAAGGGTAATCTAGATCATTTCGTGGCGGTTGTCCGCCCAGGACGGATCATTTTTGAGCTAGATGGCGTGCCTCAAGAAATTGCCAAAGAAGCGTTAAGACTTGCTTCTCGCAAATTGCGTGTTGAGACTAAATTTATCGAGAAAGAGTAATATGAAAAATACTAAAATTCTAAAAGAATATAGGGAAAAAGACATCAAAAATCTAAGTCGGGAGAAAGATTCGCTTCGTGATAAGTTAGCGATCTTGCGAAGCGACTTAGCTTTTAGAAAATTAAAAAATGTCAGACAGATCCTGGCGACTCGCAAACAAATTGCTCAAATTAGCACAATTCTAAACGAAAAAGTAGCATCGGAAATAATTAAACAAGAGGCGGCAAAATGACGCAAGCTAAACAAACCGAGAAAATCCAAAAGGCAAAAAAAGTAAATAAAAAGATCGGGGTAATTGTTTCTGATAAAATGGACAAAACCAGAGTAGTAGCCATTGTGGAACAACGAGCGCATCCTATTTATCAAAAAACCTTTTCAGTTACGAACAAAATTAAAGCTCATGATGAAAAAAATGAGTATCACAAGGGTGACAAAGTAGAGATATTTGAAACCAAGCCCTACTCGAAAAGTAAAGCCTGGTCAATTCAAAGGAAAATAAATGAAAATTCAAGTAAATAATCGACTTCAAATGGAAATAAAATGATTCAAAGTTATACCAGATTAAAAGTAGCCGATAATTCAGGCGCCCGAGAGGTTATGTGTATTCGGGTGATTGGAGAAGCAAAACGAGACTCAGCGCGCCTCGGTGATTTGATAGTGGCTTCAGTTAAGCTGGCAACACCGCACGCTGGGGTTAAGAAAAAAGAAGTGGTTAAAGCGGTCGTTATCCGCCAGACCGCGCCTTTTCAGCGTGCAGACGGCACAACGATTCGTTTCGATGATAACGCTGTTGTGTTAATTAACGCTGATAAAACGCCACGCGGAACCAGAATTTTCGGTCCGGTAGCCAGAGAGTTACGCGAAGACGGTTTTGGCAAAATTATTTCATTAGCGACGGAGGTTTGGTAAATGAAAATCAAACAAGGCGACAATGTATTAGTGATTGCCGGCAAAGACAGTGGTAAACAGGGCATGATTGAAAAGGTCATGATTAAAGATGGCCGAGTTATTGTTTCTGGTGTTAGCATTACTAAGCGGCACCTAAAACCTTCGCGCAAAAATCCGCACGGGGGCATTATCAGTATGCCAGCCCCGATTAATGCGAGCAACGTCATGTTGGTGTGTCCGCATTGTGGCAAGCCCATTCGAGTTGGCCACAAAACCAATGCGCAAACCAAGGAAAGAATTTGCCGAAAATGCCAGGGAAATTTGGATGTAAAGATCAATATAAAAGAAAAAAAAGAATCAAAGGTAGCAAATGCCAAGTCTTAAAGAAAAATACCAACAAGAAATAGTTCCTAGTCTTATGGAAGAACTGGGAATCAAGAATCGCATGGCCTTGCCCAAAATCCAGAAGGTTATTTTAAATGTGGGCATTGGCGCTTCGAAAATTAATCCAAAAGTGGCTGAGTCTGCTCGTGAAACACTGAAATCTATTACCGGTCAAGCCCCAGCAATTAGACGGGCGCGAAAAGCGATTTCCGGCTTTAAGATTAGGGAGGGTGAAGAAGTGGGGTTAACTGTAACTTTGCGTGGGGCGAAAATGTATGAATTTGCGGAAAAGCTAGCTAATGTTACCCTGCCAAGGTTGCGAGATTTCCGCGGGCTTGATCCGGAAAGCTTTGATCAAGCGGGTAACTTAAGCTTAGGTTTCAAGGAACAGATTATCTTCCCAGAGATCACGACCCAAAAAGCCGAAGTTATTCATGGTCTAGAGGTAACTTTTGTTATCAATTCTCATTCAGCTAAACATTCCCAGAAATTATTGGAAAAATTGGGATTTCCTTTTAAAAAGTCTCTAGAAGGTAGCAACCCCTCGGCTTCGCTCAGGGCAAAGGAGAAAAATGGCTAAAGTATCACAAATAGAGCGCGCGAAGCGCAAACCAAAGTTTTCAACCCGTGTTGTACACCGTTGTAATCGGTGTGGTCGCCGCCGGGGATATTTACGAAAGTTCGGACTTCGTCGCATTTGTTTCAGAGAAGCAGCTTCACGCGGCGAAATACCCGGCATTACTAAGTCTTCATGGTAGAAAATCCGAAAACATAAAGGAGTCTTATGGACCCGATCGCTAACTGTTTCACCCAACTCAAAAACGCCTTAAAAACCTCTAAAAAAGAGGTGACTATTTCATATTCAAAAATGAAATTGGCAATTTTAGAAACCCTTAAAGAGCAAGGTTTAATTTCGGATTACAAGGAAATTAAGCAGGAATCACTCAAATACCCGGAGATTCAGGTAACTTTAAAGTATAAGGCAAATCAGCAAGGCGCATTTGAAAATATTCGTCGGGTCAGCCGACCGGGCCGTCGGGTTTACCTAACCTCAAACAGAATCAGCCAAGCGCAACGTGGTAAAATAAGTATTATTTTATCAACACCTCAGGGTGTTATGAGCGGCCAAGACGCCAGGAAAAAAGGTTTAGGCGGCGAGATAATCGGAGAGGTGGAATAGGAGAAAATTATGAGTAAAATAGGTCGTCGAATAATTGAAATTCCCGAAAGCGTGAAATTCGAAATCCAAGGGCAAGATATTTCGGTTACTGGCCCTAAGGGTCAATTAGAATTGCGTTTACCCCATAAAATCAAATTGGAAATCACCGATAACACTATTTTGGTTAAAAGAACGGGTGATGACAAGCCATCTCGAGCGCTCCATGGACTTTGGCGGGTATTAATTGCCAATGCGATCACTGGAGTTAGCGAAGGCTGGACTAAACAACTCGATTTTAAGGGTGTAGGTTTTAGAGCAGAAGTGCAAGAAAATAAACTTATTTTAAATGTGGGTTTTTCCCATCCGGTTGAAATTTTGGCACCAGAAGGTATTGAAATTAATGTCGCCAAAAACGTCATTACAATTTCTGGTATTGACAAACAGCGTGTCGGCCAGGTTGCAGCTAATATCCGCCGAGTTAAGCCAGTAGAACCATACAAAGGCAAAGGTATTAAATACGTTGATGAAATTGTCCGGAAAAAACTGGGCAAGCAAGCCAAAGCGGCTAGCGGAACCGGCGCCTAATTAAGGAAAAAAATGTTAATTAAGAAAAATTTAGCAAAAATTAGAAGGATCAATCGTGTGAGGGCTAAGATTTATGGTACTAGTGAGCGTCCCAGACTAGCTGTTTTCCGCTCCAATCGTCAAATCTCTGCTCAATTGATCGATGATCAAAAAGGCGTTACTGTCGCTTCCGCCACTAGTTTAAAATTGGAAAAAAGCCTAGCGCCAATTGAGAAAGCTACAAGAGTTGGCGAAAAAATCGCCGAGCTAGCAGCTGCCGCTAAAATTAAAAGTGTAGTTTTCGACCGACGTGATAAAAAATTTCATGGTCAAATCAAGGCCTTGGCCGAAGCCGCCAAAGCTAAAGGATTAAGGATTTAATATGTCAAATCAGAATCAAAACCCAAAAGAAGTTCGCGAGAAGCCGGAATTTGAGGAGCATGTCTTGCAAGTGGATAGAGTTGCGCGAACAGTAAAGGGTGGCAAACGCATGCGATTCCGCGCCCTTATTATTATCGGCAATCACAACGGCAAGATCGGGATGGGTGTCGGCAAGGCCTCAGAGGTAGCAGATGCAGTAGAAAAAGCTAAAACCGTAGCCAAAAAACATTTACTAGAGGTGCCTTTAATTAATGAAACAATTCCTTTCCCAATTGATATCCGCCAGGGCGCGGCTCATTTGATTTTGCGTCCGGCCAAACCCGGTACTTCAATTATTGCCGGTGGTACAATTCGAGTCATTTGTAACCTTGCGGGGATCAAAAACTTAGTGGCAAAGATTTTAGGCACTGCCAATAAAATCAATAACGCGCAGACGACTTTCAAGGCCCTTGAAGTTTTAAGTCAAAAATACAAGGAACAAAATGCAGTTAAATAGTTTATCAAAAATCGTTACTAAACCAGCTAAACGCTTAGGAAGAGGTCTTTCCTCGGGCAAAGGTAAAACCTCGGGCCGCGGCACTAAAGGGCAGAAATCTCGCTCCGGTTATAATTTGCCGCGCCGTTTTGAAGGTGGCCAAACCGCTTTAATTGCGAGATTGCCGAAGGCCAAAGGTTTTCGTGCTCGTATGTTAAAACCACAGACTGTCGATATCACTCGGGTTGAAGCGAAATTTAATGCCAATGATTTAGTTAATTTAAAAACCCTTAAAGAAAAAGGGATAATTCGTAGTACTAATGTAGCGGTCAAAATAGTTGGCCTGAATTTAACGAAAAATCTAAAGTTTAATGATGTAGTTTTGACCAAAAAACTATTAGCAGCTTATAAATCTAAGCTAGCTCAATCGTCCACCAAAACCGAAACCAAGCCCGAAATTAAAACCACTCCGAAAATAAAATCCACAAAAACAGTTAAATCAAAACCTGAAGCTTGATTTTTATGTTCCCAAGTCGTAAGCTAGAGTAAAGGAGAGGGATGAAGCGGGGGATTACTTTATATTGTGCGATGTCACTGCCAATACTTTATTTGACCATATCTGGTTTAAATAGCGCTATTGGTTTTTTTATTTTCATTGGTTTAGTCTCGCTGATTATTGTTTTAATTATCAAAGTTTTCAAAAAAGATTGGCAACTTAGCACTAACTTTAAAATATGGTCGATCATTTTGGTCTCGGCTTTTGTCTATTTATCGATAAATCTGTTGGTGGTTGCCTGGTGGCTGCCACACGCAACACCCTATTCTGAAACAGATTTATATATCTTCAGCTATGTATGGCTGGCTACAGTTATTATCATTGATTTACTCATAGTCAAAAAGTGCTTTGTCGAAAAGCTGAATTTTTGGTGTAAATTAATTATTATTTTGGCAATCATTGCCATTATATTTGGAATGGTTCTGGGGCTCTTAAAACTCAGTTCTAGCGACAAGGCGCGATCGCAAACGGCTCTTAAAAATTCCAACACCTTCAACCCTGCTTATTTCAATAATCTTCCTACTCTTGGTTGTGGCGGTTTTAAGCTTTACTAAACACCCCGCGGCTTGCCGCGGGGTGGTCTCAAGTTAGTCCTGGTCGGGGAGCTTAAATGTAGATCGTGCCATTGAAAACGAGCTTTTGGTCGTAGAAAACCTCGCCTTTCTTGAGGATCTGGTTGGCCAGCCAGTCTTTGCCGCATTGAGCCGCCTGACGGGCTGCTTTGGCGATTGCTTTCCTCTCAAGGAACTGATCGATGCGTTGGCCCGGAACAACGTAGATGGGCACTAGGCCGGCGTAGACTTGCTCTACGACAATCATTACTTCGACGCGCTTTCGCTTGACTTCATCTCTTGGCATCGTTATGACCTCCACCCTGAATTCTGCTTGTATTATAAGTATAAAGTCGGCCGAAGTCAATCCCGGTTGACGTTTTCAGGAGAAATGGTATCATAGGATTAGTCCAAAATTCGCAAAAACCATTAGGCTCAACCAGCCTGCAAAGGAAAAATTGATGAATTTTCTACAACAATTAAAACAAATCTTTACCATGCCCGATTTACGTAAAAGAATACTTTATGGCTTGTTTTTGTTGTTGATCGCCCGTGTTTTAGCGCATGTACCATTGCCTGGCGTTGATTTAGAGGCTTTGCGCAACTTTTTCGGCCGTAACCAAATTTTTGGGCTTTTAAATATGTTTTCTGGTGGGGCAATGGAAAATTTCTCTATTATCATGATGGGCGTAGGCCCCTATATTACCGCCTCGATTATCATTCAACTTCTAACCATGGTCATACCGGCATTAGATGAGCTTAACAAGGAAGGGGAGTCGGGAAGGGCCAAAATCAACTATTGGACACGCATTATTACCATCCCATTAGCCCTGATCCAGTCCTATGCCATGATCAAGATTATCCAGGGACAAGAGATCCTCGGTTTTTTAGAGCCTATCCAGTGGGCGACAATCATTATCTCGATTACGGCGGGTACAATTCTTTTGATGTGGCTAGGGGAGCTTATTTCTGAAAATGGTATTGGCAATGGCGTATCTTTGATTATAGCTTTGGGAATCGTGGCTGGTATTCCGACCCAAGTCCGCAACACGATTGCCGTGTTAGACACATCCAAATTAATTAGTCTAATAATTTTTGCAGCGATTGGTATTGGCGCAATTGTGGCCATTATTTTGGCCAATGAGGGACGGCGCCAAATACCGGTTTCGTATGCTAGACGTGTTAGGGGCTTAAAAAGCTATGGGGGCGTAGAAACATATTTACCAATCAGGGTTAACTCCGCCGGAGTCATTCCGATTATTTTCGCCATGTCTATGATGATTTTTCCTGGCGTTATTGCCAAATTTTTCCAAAACGCCCGTTCGGAGTGGCTATCTAACGCGGCCACATGGACAGCTAATTTATTCCAGAATAACTGGTTTTATGGCGTAGCCTATTTTGTGCTGGTGGTTTTATTTACCTTCTTTTACACTGGTGTTGTTTTTAAACCTGATCAAATTGCGGAAAATCTGCAAAAACAAGGCGGTTTTGTGCCCGGCATTCGTCCAGGACGTGAAACAACAGAATATCTCTCAAGAATTATCACCAGGATTACCTTAACCGGCGCCGCTTTCTTAGGTATTATCGCGGTTCTGCCGTTTGTGGTCCAAGCCGTGACCCACATTAATACTTTGGTTTTGGGCGGCACTGGCGTACTAATTATGGTATCTGTGATAATCGAGACTATGCGCCAAATCCAAGCCCAATTAGCCATGAGAAGTTACGAAAATTACTAATAATTAGAAACGCCTTGAAATATCCCATTCACTTTGGCCTCCCTAACCATCCTACTCGCTCAATTCAGTTTTGCCTCGTAGCGAGGTCTCGGCAAAACGATATTTCGCTCGACCGGCACGCGTTCAGGGATATTTCTACAGCGTAATTTATGTTATGAAAAATATTTGGTGGATAATTTGTTTAATTGCTGTTGGCGCAGGCGCCTGGTATTTTAACCAGAATTATTTAAGCAAAGTTCCGTCAACTCTCGAGGAGAATAATCCTGTCGCCAACCCGGTTGCTAGCACCACGGATAAAGAAGTTTTAGTTTTTGTTGGGCCAGACGGAAAAACAAAAACCATCAATTTGGAAAAAAACATTGGTACTCTAGAAAAACCAATCAGCGCGTGGCCAAACCCTGCGATATCTTCCGATGGCCAAAAACAAGCTTTGGTGGAATTTTCAAACGCCGAAAGAGATTTTGGTTATTCGCTTTTTACGGCCGACAAAGACAAAGCTAATAAAAAAAGAATTACTCAAAATGATGAGGCCATTACGTTGCCGCGCTGGAGCGAAGATGGCCGAAGCATTTATTATTTACAGGCCAAAGGTGGCCGAACCGCTCTGATGCAAATAGCGCTTGAGGCTAGTGTTCCAAAAGAAATATTAAGCGAAAATGGTGTTATTATTGATTTTGTTTTAGTAAAAGATGATATAATCGCTTATTTGCTACTTTCAGATACTCAAAATAGCCTAATAGGTGATATAATAATAGCAGACAAAAACACTAAAACAAAACAAATCTTAACTAAGGCGACCAAGATTTTAGGCTGGTTGCCTTGACAATAGGAGGTAAAATGACTAATGGATTAAAGGTTTTGATTATCACCTTAATTGTAATCATCGGTTTGCTGGCGAGCACGTCAGGCTATTTTTACGCTAAAAGCCTTAATTTAGAAAACCAAACCAAAGATACAACGGCTAATACTGCCCCATCGGAAGGGACTGTTTCCGACACGAGCACGGCGACCACTGACACTGCCACTCCAGCGGGAAGCACGGCAAGCGCCTCTATTACTCAAGCGTCCTCGTCTGGCAACCGTCCTTCAGCACCTACAGATACCTATACGGTTACTTCAGGCGACACCATGTCGATAATTGGCGGCAAATTGGATATTAGTTGGCTAACTCTTGCCGAGGCCAATGGCCTAACTACCGATGATGCTAATAAGATTAAAGTCGGTCAGGTTTTAATCGTGCCGAAAAATAACCAGATTAGCTACACGGTAAACACGGCCAAAGCCCAAGAACTTCAAAACAAAGCCAACAGCGGAACTGATACTTTCCGTTTTTCGGCCGCTGATACGGCCAAGTCTGACGCACCGACAGCTTATGGGCTAGCCGTAACCGATTCTTTTACCTTAAAATCAACCGATACAACCACGGGTGTGGCCACGGTGACTGGTGTACACAATGGCAAGAACTATGAAATTAAGTTAACTCAACCTATCACCAAAGGCGACAAAGGCATTTGGGCGATTGTTTCCATTAAGCTAGTAAATTAAGTCAATGAGCGTAAATATCATTATTTTAGGTCCCCCCGGATCTGGCAAAGGTACCCAGGCCAAGCGTCTGGCGCAAAAGCTCGACATGGTTTACTTTGCGACAGGCGATTTAATCCGTGACGAAATCACCAGCAACACTGAACTAGGTAAAAAAATTAAACCTGTTGTGGAAAGCGGCAAGCTAATCGAAGATGCAGACATCTCGCAAATCGTGACCAAGCATATTGAGAGCTATAAAGACGGTGGCATTATTTTTGATGGCTTTCCGCGTAGTTTAGAGCAAGCGCATATTTTAGAAGATGCATTGCCAGGGGACAAATTCACGGTCATAAATATTGAAGTCCATCATGATAAATTAGTTGAACGTATGGAAAAGCGTTGGATTTGTGAGAAATGCGATAAAATATTTATCATAGAAGAAAAAAATCCAACAAAAGCTTGCGATGTTTGCGGCGGCAAACTAATCAAAAGAAAAGACGACAATCCCAAGGTTTTAGCCGAAAGAATCAAGGTTTACGAAAAAGAAACCGCACCTATGATTGAATATTTTGAAGAAAAAGGTTTAGTTGTTAATGTCAACGGCGAACCATCAATCGACACAGTAGAGCATGAAATTTGGGAAAAGTTAGAGGGTAAAATTGGAAAACATTAAAACAAAAAAAGAAATCGAGTACATGCGCGAGGGCGGACGGATTGCGGCCCGGGTTTTAGACAGGCTTAAATCAGAGGCGAAACCCGGTAAAACAACCTTGGAGCTCGATACTTTGGCGGAAAAAATTATCCTTGAGGCGGGTGCTAAACCAAGTTTTAAGGGATTTAAAGGGTATCCCAAAGCTACTTGTATTTCAGTTAACGACGAGGTGGTTCATGGCATTCCCTGTGATCGTCAGCTTAACGATGGCGACATTGCGGGTATCGATGTTGGTGTTTTTTATAAAGGTTTTCACACTGATACAGCGATTACCGTTTCAGTAGGTAAAATAAGTGATGAGGCTCAAAAATTAATAAATGTGACCCAGGAATCCCTAAATCTGGCTATTAGTTTAGCAAAACCTGGTGTTCATCTGGGCGATATCCAATCAGCGATTCAGCAAAAAATTGAAGGAGCGGGTTTGGCGGTAATTCGAGATCTGGCTGGCCACGGTGTGGGCCGTGAGCTTCAAGAAGCGCCTAGTATCCCAAACTATGGCGAAAAAGGTAAGGGCCTCGTACTAAAAGAGGGTATGACGCTGGCGATTGAGCCAATGGTGGCGATGGGCGATTGGCCGGTGCGCGTTCTTGACGATGGCTGGACCGTGGTTACATCCGACGGCAGCTTGTCCGCCCATTTCGAACACACAATTGTCGTGACCAACCAAGGTTCGGAAATTTTAACTAAATAAAGTACTCAAAGTGAAATTAAATCTTGACAAAAGGTTATTTTTATGGTATAGTACTAAAGTTCCCAGTATAAACCAAATTCTATCTGGAACAAAAAGGGGAAATTCCATGGCAAACGAGCGCATTGCCGCCCAGAGTGGGTCCCAGACCTGCTCCGAACTCCTCCACGAGTACCTCGGCCTGCGGGCTAGGTACACGCAACAGTTCTTCGATGAGATCAAGAAGTCGCCTGTGCTCATGCGTGAGCACAGCGAGCCGCTTCAGCGCATGCGCGACCTGGTCAAGTTCATCATTGCGCACCTCGTGGCGCGCGAGCGCGAGCTCCTCGACCGCGAGGTCGTGGACCTCGCCATCCAGATGGGTGCGACCATTTACGGCCGCCTCTCGCGGCCGCTCTGTGGCTTCCTGGCCAACCAGCTCTGGAAGCTCGAGGGCGCGCCGATGGAGGAAGCCGAGGGGCTGACCTACATCCAGCAAATCTGCGAACAGACGGCGCCCGGTGAGGAATACCTTGCCACCATGGAGCTGGCCTGCGCCTGCGGCCACCCGGATTGCCCCGACAGCGTTCCGGAACTCGTCGTCGCCAACCGCACCAGCCGCGAGCGCCAGCGCGAGGGCCGTCCGAATGTCGACATCGTGGTGATCGGCGGCCCGCTGCCGTGTCACGGCTCGCTCTCCGACATCCTCGGCCACTTGTTCGGTTAGGTTACCCGAACCCGATTGTTCTAAGCGTACTATTCAGTGCGCTGGCTCGGGAGAAGAATTCTCCCGAGCCTTTTTTCTTGAAAAAATTTATTATTTAGTCCAAAATAGAATAGTAAGTTCATTATAAAAAGGAGGCAAAATGTCCATTGTAGAAGAGTCGGAATTTAAAGGTAACCCCATGTTGGTCTTAAAAAACAGCGAAGACGACCAATTTCCGTTTCAATTTGGTCTTAAAAAAGCTAAGCTTATCTTAGAAAACATTGAAGCGATTGAGGAATTTGTCAAAAAGCACGATAAATAAGGCTTATGAATATCAACAAATATATTGCTCAAGCAGGGGTAGCCTCCCGCCGGGGCGCCGATGCTTTAATTAAGGCCGGTAAAGTAAAAATTAATACTCGTATCGCCAAGCCGATTGATAAGGTCGGGGAAGGCGATCAAGTTTTTGTGGATAGCAAAGAGATCACGCCAGAAACGGAAAAAATTTATTTAGCCTTTAATAAGCCCGTCGGCGTGATTAGCACCACCGATGTTAATTCGCCCAATAATATTATCGATGCTGTTAGCTACCCTAAGCGCGTTTTTCCTGTTGGTCGGTTAGACGTGAATACCTCTGGATTGATACTCTTGACTAACGATGGGGATTGGGCGCAAAAAATCGAGAAGGGTAAAGTTGTAGAAAAAGAATACATAGTGGAAGTTGATAAAACAATCGACAATGGTTTTTTAAAAGGTCTAGAATATGGTATAAAACTGGATGGATACCCGACTCTACCGGCCCAAACAGAGAAATTGGGTGATCGAAAGTTTGCGATTATTATCAAAGAGGGCCGTAACCGCCAGGTTCGCCGCATGTGCGAACATTTCGGGTTTAATGTTACCAGGTTAAAACGTGTTCGGATTGGAAATTTAGAGTTAGGTGAACTTAAGGAAGGTAAATACAAGGAACTTTCGGGCCAATATATGGCGAACCTCTTGACGAAATAAATGATCTATGGTAAGATAAGAATACAATTTACCTAAAAAATTCATGTTTAAGATGAGTTGGGGTTGCCACATTGAATAAAGATAAAATTATTTTAGAAGGAATAATCTCCGAGGCATTACCTAATGCAACTTTTCGTGTTGAATTGGAAAGCGGGCAAGTAGTTTTAGCCCATATTTCTGGTAAAATGCGACTTCACTATATCAAAATCTTGCCGGGAGACAAAGTTCAGATTGAAATGTCGCCATACGACCTGACTAAAGGTAGAATTACAAGAAGGTTATAATATATTATTGGCTACATTTGCTTGTGGCTAAAAGATGTGCGCTTTATTGGAGCTCCCTGTGGGCTTCCAATGCGTTAGCGACCCACTTTCAGCTCACAAGCCCATCCCGTTTTAAGGATAAGTATTATGAAAGTTCGTCCATCAGTGAAAAAAATTTGTCAAAAATGCAAAATTATCCGGCGCGGCAAGAAAACCGGCACCGGTGGTCCTGTAATACGCGTGATTTGTCAAAATCCTAAGCACAAACAAAGACAGGGGTAAATAAGTTAAAAGTCCATAAAGTTCGTAAAGTTCATAAAGAAATCAAAAGGGAAATAAATGGCTCGAATCGCTGGTGTTAATATACCGGACAATAAACATATCGAATATTCACTCGCCTATCTCAATGGGGTTGGGGTGCCTTTAGCGCGCAAGATTTGCCAAGATGCTAATGTCAAATTAGGTACAAAGGTTTCTGACTTATCCGACCAAGAAATCGAAAGAATCCGTGAGATTGTCGATAAAAATTATAAAATTGAAGGCGATCTTCGCATGGAGATTTCCCAAAATATAAAACGCCTTAAGGAAATTGGTGCCTACCGAGGCATCCGCCATGCGCGGAACTTGCCAGTTAGAGGGCAGCGTACCAAGACAAACGCCCGTACCAAACGTGGCAAAAAAGTTACAGTCGGTTCGGGCCGCAAAAAGTCGGCAGAAAAAACTTAGATAAGTTAAAGTTTAAAGAATAAAATGCCAAAAAAAATTGTTAAAAAGAAAAAAACCTTACGTGAAGTAAACCGTGCGATGATCACCATTAGCTCTTCTTTTAATAACACGATTATCACCATTGCGGATGAGACTGGCAATGTGATTGGTTGGGCTTCAGCCGGAAATTGCGGGTTTAAGGGAGCCAAACGCTCGACCCCATATGCGGCCCAGATTACAATGCAAAAGGCTCTTGAAAAGGTTTTGCCTTTTAATATTCAAGAAACAAAAGTTAAGGTTTCAGGCGTAGGCGCTGGCCGTGAATCAGCGGTGCGCGCAATTGGGCCAAGTGGCATCAAGGTAACTTCAATCAAAGATACAACCCCCATCCCCCATAACGGATGTCGTCCAAAGAAAACGAGGAGAGTCTAAATGGATAAATGTCGAGAATGTCGTAAATTTGGTGAAAAGCTGTTCTTAAAGGGTGAAAAATGCTCATCGCCAAAGTGCACCCTGACCAAGAGGAATTTTCCGCCCGGTGCTCATGGTGGCAAACGACGCCAGAAAAAATCAGAATATGGCCTTCAGCTCCAAGAAAAACAAAAAGCTAAGGCAGAATACGGCTTACGTGAACGCCAATTTAGTTTGGTTTTTAAAAAAGCGGCCCGATCAAAAGGGTTAACCGGTGAAGAAATGCTAAAAATCTTAGAAAGCCGTTTAGATAATATTGTTTACCGACTTGGGTGGGCGCAATCACGCGCTCAAGCGAGGCAACTTGTCAACCATGGCCACATCAAGGTCAATGGCAAATTAGTAGATATTCCCTCATATCAGGTTAAACCAAAAGAAACGATCGAACCGATGGATCTAGAAATAATTAAAAAAACAGCAGTTGAAAAATTGACACCACCTGATTGGATTAAGGTTAAACAAAATAAAGCGGAAATTGTAAACCTACCCACACGCGAAGAAATTGATACACCAATTGATGAGCAATTAGTTGTTGAGTTTTATTCAAGGTAATAAATAAAGGGAGATCAAAATGGATTACATTTTACCAGAAACTAGCCTTCTACAAATTAAAACCATGGAAAAAGTGAACGAATCAGGCGCTTTTGTGATTGAGCCTCTGTCCCCAGGCTACGGTGTTACTGTTGCTAACGCTTTGCGCCGGGTCTTGTTATCAAGCCTAGAGGGCGCCGCCATTACCTCGGTTAAGATCGATGGCGTTACTCATGAATTTACTACCATTCCTGGCGTCAAAGAAGACGTGGTAGAAGTAATCCTTAACCTTAAAACTCTTCGATTTAAAATGCATCAAGACGAGCCAGTCGTGCTAAAAATGAACGTTAAAGGACCGAAGAATGTGACTGCCGCTGACTTTGATGCAAATTCTGCTTGTGAGATTGTTAACAGCGATACTTTTTTAGCCACCTTGGGTAAAACCGCTAAACTTTCCATGGAAATTACAATCCAAAAAGGCAGAGGTTATGTGCCGGTTGAACGCCGCGCCGAAGAAAAAATGCCTCTTGGTACCATTGCGGTTGATTCGATTTTTACACCTGTTAAAAAAGTCCATTATGAAGTGGAAAATACCCGCGTTGGCGGCATGACCAACTTTGACAAAATTACGCTAGAGGTTTCTACGGACGGTTCGCTTGACCCTGAAGAGGCGATTAATCGCTCTGCTGGAATACTGGTTGAGCACTTTGGCATTATCCAACAAGCCTTTACCGAACCGGCCAAAACCACTAAACCTGACAAAAAATCTTCTCGTGTTGCTAAATCAAGCGAAATAGAAGAAGCTAAGCCAGAAAAAAAGCCGGTAACCAAAAAGCCTAGCGCTAAGCCCGTCAAAAAAGCTAAAAAATAAATAAAGAAAGTTAAGACATGCGCGCATTGTCTCGAAAATATGCTAATCGAAAATCTTTATTACGGAATTTAATTACTTCCTTTATTTTATATGAGCGCATTAAAACCACTACGGCCAAAGGCAAAGAGATTAAGCCAATTATGGAAAGATTATTAACCGTGGCCAAAGCCAACGACCTGACTGCCCGCCGCCGCTTAATGGCCTATTTGTTTGACGAAAACGCGGTCAAAAAAATGCTAGAGGTTTATGTGCCTCGCTTCAAAAACATTAAATCTGGATTTATTAAAACTTATAGGTTAGGCGCTCGTCTAGGCGATGGCGCTGACATGATTATTTTAGAGTTAGTCGAAGGCGAAAAAGAAATTCCAAAGGAAGAAAATGCCAAACCCCAAAAAGGCTCAACCGAAAAATCCATCGGTAAAGCCAGCACAACCAAAAAAACCAGCGCTAAAGCCGGAAAATAAATTAGTCAAAACCGCTGATACGGCAATTTCAGCTAAAGTAACGGCTCCAGTAAAACAGGCTACACGCGAATTTGATGCGTCGGGCGTTGTTTTAGGGCGTTTAGCGACACAAGTAGCCACGGTTTTGCGTGGCAAGGATAAGCCATCATTTCGGCCTAATTTGGTTTGTGGCGACAAGGTTAAGGTCATCAATGCCGCCAAAATTGTGATTACTGGCCGGAAGCTTGAGCAGAAAAAATATTATCACCATACTGGATATTTAGGTCATTTGAAAGAGAAATCGATGAAAGAGTTGATGGCCGAGAATCCTTCAGAAGTCATCAAAAAAGCCGTGTATGGCATGTTACCTGACAATAAATTAAGACCAATTTTAATGAAAAATTTGACAATTGAGAACTAAACAAATGGAAAAAACCACCAAACAAACCGAATATTTTTACGGATTAGGACGACGCAAAACCGCTATTGCTAAAGTGCGCCTTTGTAAGGGTATTGGGAAATTTACTATTAATGGCGCAGAAACCGCTAACCCAAGCCGTGTTTATCTTGAGCCATTGAAAATATTAGGTCAAGAAAAGAACTACGATATTGAAGCAAAAACCTTTGGTGGCGGTATTGTTGCCCAACTTGATGCGATTCGGCTGGGTATTTCCCGAGCTTTGCAAAAAATTGATCCTGATTGGCGCACAACTCTGAAAAAAGAAGGATTTCTCACACGTGACCCGCGCATGAAGGAAAGAAAAAAGCCTGGTCTCAAGGGCGCTCGTAAGGCCCCTCAATGGGCAAAACGATAATATATATCGGATATAGATGTAGAGAAAACAGCTCCGTTTGGAGCTGTTTTCGTATGCATTTGAAAAACCATCAGTTTTATGCTAAATTTAAGATAAGGAATATAAATTATGAGCGTCGTTCGAGTGAGACAAGTTGAAGAGCTCCTTCGGGAGCAGGTTTCGCAGTTGATTCAGGAAAGGCTGTCTGAAGACTTAGGTATGATTACAGTAACCGATGTAGCTGTAACACCAGACTTCAAGCTAGCAAAAATTTACATTGTTTTATTGGATAGAAACCAAGAGCAGGCTGTGCTGCAAGCTCTTCAAGACGCGGCTCATGGTTTCCAGCATACGCTTGGAAAAACCTTAGCCCTACGTTATACGCCCAGGCTGGAGTTCGTGATCGATAAATCAGAGAATAAAATTGATCGCGTTGAGGAGCTTTTGCAGGAGATAGATAATGACGCTTAAGTTGTATTTTTTCAGTTTATTTTCTACCTTAATACTAGCCTTGTTTCTGTTTGTGGTTTTGTTTTTTGGCGTAAATCCTTACCTGGCGCCCGTTTGGATCATCATTCTTTTTTATTTTACAATTTTTGCCATTTGGGCTTCAGTTTTTGCGATTGCGGGCTTCTACATTAAAGTCTGGGCTACGAATCACGAGGTAATTTTTTCACATTTTTTGCCAACATTAAGACAAGCAGTTTCCCTAAGTTTGATTTTGACCGGATTGTTATTTTTAAAACAAATAAATGTTTTAAATTGGTGGGTCGGCGGTATGCTATTTGCGGCCGTGGGCTTAGTAGAATTATTTTTTAGGAGTAAGAAGTGAGCGGAAATCTCCACCCCCTAACTCAATTTTTGCGTCAGTCTTTAAAATATTTTGAAGACTTGGGTTTTCAAATCGCCGAGGGGCCAGAGATAGAAACAGAATGGTATAATTTTGATGCCTTAAATGTGCCTGCCGATCACCCATCTCGTGATGTCCAGGATACCTTTTGGATTAAATCCAGCGAAAAAAAGGTTTTAAGAACACATACGACCGGCACCGACGTACGTTTTATTAAGGAAAATAATCTTAAGCCACCCCTGCGTTTAGTTGTTCCTGGCCGATGTTTTCGTAATGAAGCGACCGATCAGACCCATGAACACACGTTTTACCAAATAGATGGGATCGCAATTGACCAAAATTTAAATCTCGGTCATTTAATCGGGCTTTTGGACGGGTACATGAAAAAATTGTTTGGCGACAATATCCAGACGCGAGTCCGGCCCCATCTCTACCCATTTGTCGAGCCAGGAATGGATTTAGACGTCAAGCTGCCCAATGGCAAATGGCGCGAAATGTTGGGGGCAGGCATGGCCCACCCGGTTGTTTTGAAAAACATGGGTGTTGATCCGGAAAAATGGCAGGGAATCATGTGGGGCATGGGGATTGATCGTTATATGATGCAGTATTTTCAGGTGGACGATATTAGGTGGTCTTATTCTGGTGATTTAAGATTTTTAAAACAGTTTAATGAAAAATCATGAAAATATCATATAATTGGCTCAAAGAATATATTGATTTTGATAAATCTCCTGAGGAATTGGCCAATGACCTGAGTTTATTCGGCCACGAAGTTGAGAATATAGAAAAAATTGGCGATGATTATATTTTGGATTTCGAAATCACGCCAAACCGTGGCGATTGCTTATCGATATTAGGCATGGCGCGCGAAATTGCCGCGCTTTACAATTTAGAGCTAAAAACCAAGATTTACGAACTAAAAGAAACGAGGCTGAATAAAAATATCGACGTTAAAATCGAAAATCCACAGATTTGTCCGCGATTTACTGCCAGGATTATCGACAATGTTGAGATTAAAGATTCGCCCGCCTATGTCAAAGAAAAATTGGCCAGCTATGGATTCAGAAGCCTTAACAATATTGTTGATATCACGAACTACGCAATGATTGAAACAGGCCAGCCTTTGCACGCGTTTGATTTTGATAAAATCAAAGACGGGCTCATGGGTATCAGAAAATCGAAAAATGGCGAAGAAGTTATGACCTTAGACGGAGTTAACCGTGTTTTGCCGGAAGGTGCAATTATTATTGAAGATTCTGAAAAGATATATGATTTAGCGGGTATTATGGGTGGTATTAAGAGCGAAATCGATGAAAAGACTAAAACCATAATTTTGCAAGGCGCGATTTTTGATCCGGTTTTAATTAGACGAACGTCTAAAAAATTAAAACATACCACTGACGCGTCTTATCGATATGAGAGAGGCGTTGATAATGAGGGAACTATCAACGGTGTGGATGCGGCAACGGCCTTAATCCAAGAAAACTGCCCGGAAGCTAAAGCAGGGGAATTAATCGACATTAAATCAAAAGAAATAGTTCTTAACAAAATTGAGTTAGATATTAATAAAATCAATCATTTAATCGGCATTGATATCAATGAAACGGAAGCGCAGGAATATCTCGAACGGTTGAGTTTTAAAATCGATAACAATATCACTACCGTGCCTTCTTTTAGAAATTACGATGTTAAAATTTGGCAGGATTTAGCCGAGGAAATCGCGCGTGTTTACGGCTATAATCAGATTGAAAAATTAAACATCAAAAACCCGGAAAAGAAAACGCCGGCTAATTCTGATTGGCAAAAAAGAGAAGCGATCAAAGATATTTTAGTAGGGCTGGGGTTTGTTGAAATTTACTCATATTCATTTGCTGAGAAGCAAAAGGTTGATTTACTAAAATTAGATGCCAAAGGTTGTATTGAGATATCTAATCCTCTGTCGCCTGAAACACAATTTCTAAGACCGTCGATTTTACCGTCATTATTAGCGCAGGCTGCCAAAAATCCGTGGTCACCGGATGTTCCGTTATTCGAGATAGAAAAAGTGTTTGAAAATGATCAAGAAAAATGGCAATTAGGCTTGATCACATTAGGTAAGTCAGATAAAATGCTTCCCTCGGCCTTACAGGGGCTAAATTTACAGGTAGAACCACGAAATATTGAGCAAAGTATTTTGGACGCCTATAAAATTCGGCGAGCGGCTAAGGTAGTTGTTGTTGACATCAATAATATCGAAATCGAACCGTCAGAAATTAATTACAATATTTCAGAAAAGAAATATAAGAAAATTTCACGATTTGCGCCATCGGTTAGAGATATTTCTATTCTTGTAGATGAATCAATCCACAGCGAGAGCGTAAAGCAAGAAATTTATAAAATTGACGACAAGATATTTTTGGTTGAGTTATTTGACGAATTTATTTCACCCAAATTAGGTGTAGGCAAGAAAAATATTGCTTACCACGTTTGGCTACAAGACGAAAAAGGGCCGGTTGAAGAAATTATCACAAACGAAATATTTGAAAAAATTGTTCAAACTTTAGAAATTAAATTTAAAGCAGTTTTGAGAAGCTAAATGCATAAATCAAATATAATCTTAGTTAGTACTGCTTTTATTTTCGTATTTTTTGTTGGTTTGTTAGCGATCGGTCAAAATTATTTTAAAGTAACGAAAACGATCGCCGGCGTTTCAACAGAAGAACTGCCGCAAATCCAGCTGAAAACCCTGCCACAACGTCATGAGGGAAGTTCTGACCCACAAATTCTAGCCAAGGCCGCCTATTTGATAGATGTAGACTCTGCCACACCTCTTTTTAGCAAAAATGAAAATGAGGTTTTGCCGATTGCCTCTACCACTAAAATTGCCACTGCACTAGTCGTCATAGAAAACTATAGTGATAAGCTGAATGATATCGTTGCTATCACGCCAAAAATGAATAACGTTGAGGAAACAAGAATAGGGCTTTTATCGGGCGAAAAAATTTCTGTTCAAAATCTCCTATATGGCCTTTTAATAAATTCAGGGAATGATGCGGCCTACGCTCTAGGCGTGTATTTCGGCGGACTTGATAAATTTGTGGCGGAAATGAACAATAAAGTCTGGCAAATCGGCCTTAAGGATACGCAATATTATGACCCAGCTGGGCTCGATGACCGCGGACATTCAAACTCAAGAGAATTAGCAATCTTAGGAGCGTATGCACTTAGAAATAAACAATTTAGTGAAATCGTGAAAATTCCAGAGAAGACGGTTTGTTCTGTTGATTTGCGTTACGCCCACGATCTAATAAATTCCAATCGTTTGGTTAGACCAGAGGAGCCGTTGTATTTGCCTTACGCTATTGGCGTAAAAACGGGTTTTACTTATGAAGCTGGTCATGTTTTGGTTTCAGCCGCTGAAAAAGAAGGCCACCGCATTTTAGCTGTAGTTTTGAATACTTATAAAGACACTAAACCGGCTTCCGCTGAGGAGAGCAAAAAATTGTTGGAGTGGGGTTTTAATAATTGGACATGGACTAAATAACTTGACGACCGTCAATCTACTATGATATATTTGTGAGTTGACCCAGTGAAATTGATTTTAAAATATTTCACAGGGTAAAGAAAGGAAACTCACAAATGGCTTTATCGGTGATGCAAGAAATTTTTATTTTATTGGAAGATGAAAAAGAAGTCCCAATTTTTCGATTGACTCGGTGGGGTAGGCCGGCTCGAGGGGCATTAGCTAAACTCAAAAATCTCGGTTTAGTTGAGAAAACAAAAGTAAATAACGAAACATTTTATCGAATTACCGATAAAGGTGAGCAATACCTTGATTCTGTTCTAAGTACACTCAAATTTAAAAATAGCTGGGATAAAAAATGGCGGCTAGTAATTTTTGATATTCCGGAGAGCAGACGCGCAACCAGAGACAAGTTGCGCCGAGCGTTAACAGCATTAGGCATGGGCCTTTTGCAATCTAGTGTTTGGATTTCGCCGCAAGATATAAAAAGCGAAATTGAGGCTCTAGAGAAAAAATATAAATTACTACAACAACTCAAATTTTTTGAGGTAAGTTCAACAGCGCAATTAGATCAACAGATAATTGAAAAAGCCTGGAAGGCCGAGGCCATCAACGATTCGCTGGAAAAATTTATTAAAGAAGCGAACTGGTCGCTTAAGGCTATGGGTAAAGGCAACGGAGACAGGTTCAACGCCAAAAAGTTGATTTTCGAATATGCTCTTATATTAAAAAAAGGCCCGATCCTACCAATTGAGTTTATAGAACAAAATACTATTAGAAAACAAGCTCACGAGGTTTACTTAAGGCTAAGGCAACACGCAATTTAATTTTTAG
>Ga0172368_10000511_pt1 | contig 55108 bp, 44 predicted proteins | sample Lak11m_FD_114540 | JGI IMG/M metagenome (GOLD analysis project Ga0172368, IMG submission 114540) | Freshwater microbial communities from Kabuno Bay, South-Kivu, Congo - kab_022012_11m | ecosystem: Environmental > Aquatic > Freshwater > Lake | place: Democratic Republic of the Congo: South-Kivu... | reverse complement strand
TGGATCTCTCATCGACAAAACGCCTGTTAGAGAACTGTTCGAAAGGCAGTTCGATGATGTTTCTGAAATATGTGAAAACAAAGGTATTCAACTTAGTTTAAATTTTTAGTAGACACTAGTGATTTTATTTAAATAATTTACATTTTGATGCCAGGGGTATAAGATGTCTTTATTGAAAAACTTTAGCAAATCTGATATGTTGTCGGGATAATCGAATCCTGACAATTGAGCCAGAGCATATAATTTTGTTTTGGGAACCGGTTTGAAGATGTCGATATTGGCATCTAACTGAGAATATATTAATCGGGCTTTGGCTATCATGCTCAGAGTTTTATTGAAATCCTTAACAGGCTTACCCGGAAATAAAACCATAGTGTACATTCTGGCACTGATATTATGTTTTTTAAGTAATCTGACAAAGTTAAAATTGTCGTCAACAGTTATGTGTTTGTTTAATAAATCTAAAATTTGTTGATCGCCTGATTCTGCTCCAAATTTGATGCGGACACAACCCGATTTTTTTATTTTTTGAATATCTTCATCATTAAAATTGTTCATAAAAAGTTTGATATGAGCATTGGCTTCCCATGTGATAGGCATTTCTGACGCTGTTAATTTTTCGCAAAACTCAATCACAAAGCTTTTCTTGGCAAAAAAATTATCATCACTAAAAGTGATGTTGGAAATATTAGCTTTTTGAACAAGATATTTAATATCGCTTATTACTTGGTCAACAGGCTTAGAAAACCAATTTTTTTTAAACACAACAGGCAGGTTGCAAAAAGAACAATCGTAAGGGCAGCCGATGGTTGCAATGTAATCAGTGCCCCTGTAAGGATAGGGTATGGGCTTGTTATAATCTATAATTCTGTTGATGTCAATTAAGTTGAAATTTATAGAAGGCAGTTCATAAAAAGGGTTGAGGGTCAATTTATCGGGAAATACAAAAGCTTGATTTTTAGAGTAGATACCATCAATATGATGCACCTCTTTGTTTTCTAAAAGGTTTGAGATTAATGATGGCAAAGCCAATTCCCCTTGACCGATACAAATGAAGTCAACAGCTATTTCTTTTAAAACCATTTCGCTGAAAACAGTAGGAAACCATCCTCCCCAAATAACAGGCGCATCAGCAATTTTTTTAATTAATTCAGAAAACCTGAGAGCCCCTAGTATTTGATATCCGATCATGCAACTGACGCCAGCAATAAGTAAATTGTTTTTGTGTTTTTCAATAATATTTTCATAATCAGGAAAACATCTCTCATCAATGAGAATCAGCTTTATTGGCATATTACGCAGCGCTCTTTCCAGATAAAGCAATGAATAGGGCAGGTTTTGAGAAGGGGTTGATTCTACTAGTGGATAAAATAATATGACAACATTTTTGTCCATTTACTTTTTTCCACTAAGATACATAGAAAAACGCGACAACAGAAGTTTATTAAGTTAAAATTTGTTGTAACGTGTTATAGTAACAAAATGCTTGTAAATATAATTTCCGGTTTTACGTATCATCCAAGCCATCATTCGGCGTGGAATACAGCTCATCAAAGCAGTAACAAATCTGTTGACAGGCAAAAGTAAAACCCATACAGGAAGATTTCTTTTGAATTTACGGGCTTCCCATATGAGCATGAGCAACATTGGATAATTAATTTGATATTTAATTTCTTTGCTTATTATACTTCGTCCTTCCAACTCCTCATTATCAGAAGAAATAAGCTTGTCTTTTAATGCCCTGTCGTATAATGGTGTGCCCGGGAAAAAGGTAAGCGTGAAAATACTTAAATATATTTTTTTATCTAAATGTGCTATAAATTTATAGGTTTCAATAATGTCAGACTTGTTTTCATAAGGGTTGTCAATAATAAAGTCGCATAATAATTTAAAATTGCCTTTTTTAAGAAAAGGCGTCATTTCTTCAATAGCTTTTTTAGCTTTTGCTATTGGGATATTACGCTCATATATGTTGTCTAATACATTTTGACTGGCGCTTTGCACACCCATTAAAAGAATAAAACTATCCAATTTGAGCATTTCCAGAAGCTTATCTTTCGAATAATTATTGGCACTGACATTAAATGCACAAGGCAGACCTGTATTTTTATTATAAAGTGTCACAAATTCGTGTATCTCTTGAGCAGAGCGTGAGAAAAAATCATCATCAGAAATAGAGATATGTTTGATGTCGGGTAATTGGCGGATTGTATTTTCTATTTCAGCGATGAGTCTTTGAATTGACAGCCGGCGGTTTTTAACCTGAGGATAGAGTTTGTTTGATATGCTGTTGTGGCAATAGGAACAGTGATAAGGGCAGTCTCTGTCGGATGAAATTAAAACAGTGGGTTTGTTAAAGGGATAAATAGGAAAGTAGTTATCAAACACTTCTTTTGAAACCGGAAAAAGAGAATTGTCGAGAACCCATTCATTTTTAAAACTATAATCATAAAATGGATTTGAACCTAAATCTTTATTTCGGGGCAGAGCCGGATTTTTTTGTATGGCGCCATTGATGTTAAAGGCCATGTTAGGTGTTTGAAGGTAAGCAACATCACCGGCTTCAAGCAATCTGACAAAAAGAGGTACAGCAATTTCACCTTCATTGTAACAAATACCGTCGGCATATTTAAGTGCATTTTCGGGCGCACTTTTGCAGTGCGGGCCTCCCCATATAACTAGCTTTTCGGGACTGATTTTTTTAAAATATTTTGTTAGTCTGCGTGCATAGTATTCGTGTGTGCTGTAAACACCCAACATCAGCAAATCGGCCTCCATTATAAATGCTCTAAGAAGCTCTAATTCATTGTCACTTATATCGTTTGGATATCCTTTAAAAATCGTAATTATTTTTATATCGTGACCTTCATTGCGAAGCAATGTAGATATTAATCTGAATCCATCATTAGGCAAACGGTAATTGGGATATAGCATTAATATTTTCATCGATACAATACAGCAACGGGCAATTAAATACCCTTAAGTTTTCTTGTTTTTTTATTATTTAGTTCTTTACCATTTTTTTATCGTATTCTGCAAGTTTCTTTCTGAGTGGCGTTTATACTGCTGAGAAATGGAGAGAATATACAATGATTAAAATAATTATCAAAACTAAAATAATTATTTTAATCAATCTAAAAATGTAGATTAAAATATTCTTAAAATTTTTAAAAAGTGTTTATAGGGAAATGGAAAATCCTCCATCAGCAATTATTTCGTGGCCGGTTATTCCTGATGAAATGGAAGATAACAAGAAAATGGCGGTGTTTGTAACATCACATTTTTTTGTAAAACCATTGGGGTAGTGTTGCCTCATTAAATCTTTATGCTCGGGGCTTATATGATTGTTTTGGGTGGTTTCTACAAACCCGGGGGCTATGCTGTTGCATCTTATTTTATTGGGTACCAACTCAATGGCCAATGCCTTTACGTAATTTGACAATGCTATTTTTGCACTTGAATAAACAGCATTACCCACAAATTGTTTTCGATAAGATACAGAGGTATAATAAATTAAAGAAGCATTTTCATTGATTTTCTTTTTTCTTAACAGTTGCTTTGTAAATAGCACCGGAATAGAAAAATTGGTAAAAAAAATATTTTCAATATTTGATTCATTAAGCAATTTGGCAGGGTACATCTTTGCAAGACCTACTGAGAATACAATACCATCAAGACCACATTCGATAGCTTCTACGGTTTTTGCAATATCGTTTTCATTGCTGATATCTGCTAAAATATATTTGTGCTTAATGCCAAGAATGGTTTGAATATCAGAAAGCTTTTTATTGTTTCTTCCTGTAAGTATTAGGTTTGTACCTAACTCATGCAGTTTAACAGCATTATCGAATCCAATATCGGATGTTGCACCAACAATAAGAATGTTTTTATTTTTTAAATCTATCATTTTAAGAAAATGTTTCAAAGTCGTTCAAATCTCTGTTAACTACCGAATTTGCAGGAATAATCACATTATTGCCTATTTTAAGGCCTGGCATTATTACCGTGTTGGCGCCAATAAAACAAAAATCTCCAATATTCACATTTTTCATGACATTCACATTTTGCGACATGCTTATAAAGTCACCTAAATTCACGTCGTGAGAAATAATGCTGTTGGCGTGTATAATTGCCAATTTGCCAATTTTTACATTGTGGGCAATTCTGCACCCGGGCTGAATGTAAGTGCCTGTATTTAATTGGCAGAAGTTACTTATAGAAATATCTTTACTTAAAACAGATGGAAAAATAAAGCCTTGATTTAAGAAATTATTATATGCTTTGGCTCTGATACGTGGGTTTCCAACAGCGATAAAAACTTCCGGTTTTTTTCTGGCATCTTTTACTTTTTCATCAATAGTGTGTTTCACATCGTATCCTTTGATATAATCGGGCAGCTTGGCCAATTTGTTTTTATCGTAAAACGAAATGGGTTTTTTATATTTATTAATAAGTAATTGATCCAAAATCTGGATGCCTAAACTGCCTACGCCAACAATTAACATTTTACAAAAGTTTTAATTTGTTTACAAATAAAAGTTATTTCACTTTCTTTCAAATCAGTATAAAATGGCAGGGACAAAACTTGTGTTTTTAAAGCTTCAGCATTAGGACAATAATTTTTGAATTTATTGAGAACAGGATAATCGTACAAACAATTATCGTAGTGTATTCGTGTTTCTATACCTTTGTCGGAAAGAAACATCTTTAATTCGTTTCGGAGATTGGTTTTTATTACAAATTTGTGAAAATTGCCCGTGTCATTGAATTGGTCATTAACTAAAATATCCAAAGGCAAATTTTGAAGAAAATCGAGGTACATATTTGCAAGATGTTTTCGTTTGAGAAGTTCTTGTTCAAACATCATCAGTTGCAAATTGATTAAAGCAGACTGGGTTTCGGATACATGGCTGTTGATTCCAAAACTGTCGTACAATGCATTCTCGGGGTTTTTGCCATTTTGTCTGTAAGCCACACATTTGTTAATGAGGTCTGCGTTGTTGCACAACACAGCGCCGCCCGTGCCAAATGCACTAATAGGTTTTGATGGGTCAAAGCTGAAAATACTCATGTCACCCATGCTTCCTGCTTTTCTGTTGTTTCTTTCTGAACCAATAGACTGGGCTGCATCTTCGATTAAAAAAAGATGGTGTTTTTTTGCAAATGCTTCAATTAAATCAACCTGAGGCATGTTGCCAAAAAGGTCAACAAATAAAATAGCTTTTGTTTTTGAACTGAGTTTCTTTTGCGCATCTGCCAAATCCATCAAGGCATTTGTTGTGTTTACATCCACAAAAACAGGGATGCCCCCTGCTCTTGAAATAGCAGTTGCCGACGCAATAAAAGAAATAGCCGGAACCAATATCTCATCATTTTTATTTATACCCAGTGCTTTGAATGCAAAAAATAATGAGTCGGTGCCACTTGAGTTCATTGTGCAGAAATGTCTTCCACAATATTCGGCAAGTTTTTTTTCTAATGTTTTGGTTTCGTGGCCATCAATAAGAATTCCCGTTTTCAAAACCTTTTTTACAAGGAGGTCAATTTTCTGTGAATTCCGTTTGTAGAAACGGTCTATACCGTAAAATGGGATTTTGGCTTTCATTAAAAACTAATAAAAATTCAAATTTCAATACAAATATAAATAAAGTTTTAGTAATTAATTATCTAAATTAACCATTCTCCTTTGTCTTTATTGCTTAAAGACCATGGGTATGACTGGTGGGCGTAAAAGCAATGAGAACACAACGGCTCGGGTGTATTTAAAAAGGTCATTAAATTTTCAAAATTAAAGTCTTTATCATAAATGTCAAATCCCTTAGGCGTTGAATAATCATTATAATTAATATAATTAAACAAGACAGGGATATTGCCCAAACCACTGCACTGAAATATTTTCCCGTTTTTTAAAGCCGGACAATAGTTTTTGCTTCTACAAATTTGTATTGATTCTTTGATGTCGCGTTTTTCATTTAAATTGATGTATTTATAAAAAGTATCCCTGTATTCAATTTCGTGTGTTATTTTGTGTTTTTCCAGCAAAGTCAGGTTTGAAACGATGTCGTGTTCTTTTACAGGGTACACCGTAACATGAATTTCGATATTATTTTCAGAAAAACATGTCCATAATGTGTTATTGATATTTTTAAGAAGTATTCCGTTTGTTACGATTGCTATCCTGTCGTCGGGAAACAAACGACGAGAGAAAACCAAAAAATCAGAAAGCCGTGGATGTAACAGTGGCTCGCCACCCATCATACGCAGTTGCTTAATGTTGGGGACTGATTTTTTTAATTGGGTAAGGTCTTTTTTAAATACTTCTAAATCCAGAAAAAAAGGTTTGCTTATCGGACTAAAATGGCTGCAGCCTTTGCAATTCAAGTTGCAGTGGTCAACTAATTGAATTTCAAGATAATCTAATGTGTTTGTTGTCATGCTGTCAGCTGTTTTTGTTTTGGAAAAATTGAATCACGTCCCTAACCCTGTCTTTTAGTTTGTCGGCCGATCTGAAATTAAATTCAGAAGCTTGCCAGTGTATGGGCAAATTGCAAAAATAGAACAAACTGTTGAATTTGATTTCTGAATCTGTAATTGGGTTGAGTAAATCGGGTAAAATATTTAAATTCGATTTATCAGAGGCTAAAAAATCAGAACCCTGCATATAGTTTCTTATATTGAAATAGTACTCATTTAATAATTGAGAATAATTATAATTTAATGTTCTAAATTTTGATTCTCTCATTTTAGCATTCTCGCTCCAGCTTATTATCTGCCTTAAGAGGCTGTTGAACGTTAATATGTTTCTTTCTTGATTCCTGGTGTGAGCACCGGGCAATTTGACTGATTTTAAAGAGGTAACTATGTCAGATAGTTGAGAAGATGAAAGGAACCATAATGCTGAACCGGGTGGAAACAGCACATTGTTGAACATAATATTGATATTTAAAGAATTAAGAAAAAGAAATGTATTGGGAATGTCTTCAATATTTTGCACCATAGGACATATTTTTACATTTAAGTCTCTTCCTTTCTTCTGCATTATATCGTTGGCTCTTATGAGGTTGTTGTGAACCGTTTCAAAATTTGAATGGTTGCGTATAGATTCAAAAACCTCCTTGTTTGTAGATTCGTAGGATATGGTAAGTTGTACATTTTCAGTGTTGAAAAAATCAAAATCTTCTTCTCTGAACAAACTGCCGTTGGTGCCAAATGAATATTCAATATTTGAATTTATTTGACGGGCATTTTTTATTATTTGTTTGTATTGAGGAATCAGAAAAGGTTCTCCACCGGCAAATTTCAAGAATTTGATTTTAGGTAGTAAAGGTGTCAAACTGTGAGGGAAATAATCATCATAAGCAGATTTGTAATTTTCTTTGCCTTCTCTTTTTTCTCTAATAGAAGAGCTGTTTTCGCCCGTACACATGATGCATTTGAAATTGCATTTGTTTGATATTTGAAAATCTAAAGCAATAGGTTGTTCAGTTAAAATTTCATCTTTGATATGATCATATCTTTGGGCATAGACTGTATGAAAATTCTTTTTTTGAAATTCGAAACGACAAGAGTGGCATCCAAATGATAGATCATTACAGGCAATTTTCTCTCTTAGTGTTTTAAAAGAATTATTTTTCCATAATTCTACATAGTCTATTTCGGGAAAATATTGGCCAAAAGTTTTTTGTTTGTTGTAATAGCAAGGTAAAATAATGCCTTCCTGAGTAAAAGTCATGGTGGTGTAAGGGGCATAACAAAAGAGGTCTCTGGGTTTGTTTGCCGGTCGAAATTTTTTAAATTCCTTAAAATTCTTGTTAAAAGCTATCTTTTTAAAAAAATTCATTTATTGAATATTGAAATATATATTTGATATGTTATATATGTTTTAAGTGTGTTGATGCCATAATTACCCTCGTGCAAACCCAGCAGATATTGAATGGGGGTTTTAAACATGAGTTGCAACAGTTCCTCTGTGAAATAAACATCATCATATTCATTTAAAGCATTTTCTATAATTGAAGAGTCAAAAGTTGGAATGTTCAATTTGTCTTTGCTGTGTTTTACAAAGGCATCAATAAATTCTTTCTTATCTGTCTTGTGTAATTTTGCAGACAAACGCACCTCTTTTTCTTTCCACAGGTCTATGTCATTTATTAAGCCGGTGTAAATTTTAAAGTTGAATTCCGAACTGTCAAAAGGATTGTTTTCTGTTAAATACTGTCTTATAATTTGGAGCTCAGATTTTTGCAGTGGCCATAGTGCCAAATGAATGGGCTGAATTAGCTGTTGTATGCAAAAGTTGATATTTTTTTCTTTGGCAAAATTTGCAATTTTGGGTATTTCTTTCCAGTTCACCGTCATTGGGCATACCGCAATATCAAGAGTGGTTTGTTTTCGGGAAGTGTAGGCTATTAAAAAATCGAGATTTTTCAAAGTTATTTCAAAATTTCCATTTATCCGAATCCTCTCATAAAGTTCTTTCCGGAGGGCATCAATAGAAACGACAAATGAAAATTTGCCCTTTTCGATTATTTCTTTAAACGAGTTGTTGATTACAGTTCCATTAGTTGTTACATGAATGTTGCAATCGGGATTTTTGCGTATGAGTACTTCCCATATATCATAATATAACTTAATAATCAAAGGCTCACCACCAAGAAATAATGCTGTTTTAAGATCGGGAATATAGGGCAATAGCTGTTCGAGAAAGTCTGTATTATAAACGGGTTTAAGCTTGCTGTTTAAATTATGGTTGTTTGATTTGTAATCGGAACACATGATGCACTTGAGGTTGCAATCATTTTCAAGTGAAAATTCCATGCGTTGAATTTTAGCATTTCCGGCAGTAATTGGGTGGTCGAAGTCTTTTATTTTCAGACTGTTAAGATTTCCTGAAGAAAAGTATGCCTTACATATTTCACAATTATCGGGCAATATATTATGGCTTATTGTCTTTTGTATCAGGCGGCGTTTCTGACTTGCAACAATGTCGTTAATGGTGTTTTGAGGCCACTTACCAACGACATCATTGGCATAGCAACATGTTTTTACAATACCAAAAGGATCAAAACGAAGTACATTAAACGGTGCGTTGCAAATGCGGTTCCTATATTCTTTAGCACGCGATTTATTATACTCTTTGATATTTTTGCTTATAATTGTTTTATTACTAAAAATTCCCATCATCATTTATACAAACTTACATAATTAAAAGCCTCTTTCGTCGTAAATCATAACATCTTTAATAAAGTCTATGTTTCTTTCTCTCGAATCATTAATGACAGAATGAATTATTCCCCCTGAGTCAACACACATTAATTTTTGATATAGCATGTCTGAATTTAAATCTTCAGGCAAATTGTTGAGTAACTGATTTAAATTATTTTCAAAAAGGGGCCAATTGTTTTCTGAATCATTAAAGTATTCAGTTTTCTGAAAGACATTGTGGCACTTATTAATGAATTGTTTTTTTAATGTTTCAATATTGTTTTTGGAATACATGGCTGTTGTTTGTTCTTGCTTTTGGGCAACGTACAGCCAATGCTTTATATTGGTTTTAAACTCTTCAAAAACGTTATAATTGTATTGCTCAATGGGCGTTTTGTTTTGAATTTTAATTTTAGTGTAATTCAATAATATTTCGTTAAATGTGGTTGAGCTTGCCCATTTTAAATTGTGTTTTGAACCAATAACAGAGACCAAATTAACGGTCATTTTATTTTCTGAAGCAAAAGAAATTATGGAAGGAATTTCTTCCCAGTTGTCTGATAAAGGACACACTGAAATATTTATGGTTTTATTATTCTTTAAGCAGTATTCATTTAAATAATGAATGTTGTCAATAAAAACATTATAATCAATGTTTTTACGAATTGATTTGAGTTTGTTTTCTGATAAAGCATCCATTGAGATGTTAAATGAAAAATTACCATGTTCAATAATATGCTTGGCTTTTGATGATATAAATGAGGCATTGGTAATAACATCGATTTTAATATTCTTATTTAAATCGAGCATCTGTTCCCATATATCAAAATTCATTTGTTCTAAAAAGGGTTCGCCGCCTACAAAAGTACTTTCTTTGAGGTGGGGAATAAAGCCTTTAAGCTCTTCAATAAACGAGGAGGAGTAGGGATTGTGAATGGGTGGTTTTTGTTCAACATTTTTTCGGAAGGCTGATGAATAAATGCCGGAGCACATTTTACATGCGAGGTTGCATGTGTTTGAAAGAGCGAATTCAAAATATTGGGGCTTTGTTTTGCGGGGATCAAAGGATGCATAAAATTTATTTCTGATATCCGATTTGTAATTCGATTGGCAAATCTGACATCCCCCGGGGAAAGTGTTTTTTTTGAAAGCATTTCTGTATTGCTGAAAAACTTCGCCGTTCCAAATCTCTTCAATTGAATAAAATGGGTACTTTTCTAAAATCTGAAAATTAAAACAGCAAGGAGCAACCCAACCATCCATGCGAAATCGCATTGCCGTAAAGGGCGCATTGCAAAGGTAATTCGAGTGTTTTTTTTTAATTCCGAAAAGATCAAACATTGATTAAAAAATTTTCAAAATTATTCAAATATAAGCGATTTATTCTTTTTTCAGGCTGAGAAGGTTTTTTTCAAGTTCATCTGTTTTTAAACTATTCAATATGTCACCGGTTTTTTTAATAAAAGAGACACCTATCCATTCAAAAATATTAAAATAGCTGCCTTCGGGAAGTGATTGACCTATTTCATTAAGTTTCAATCTGCGACTTTGGCTTAAGTTAAAGGCGCTAAAGATAAAATTAAAAATTTCTTGTTTTGGTTGTATGTATTTCTTTTCTTTCTGAATGTGACGGTTAAACAAAGTCAGCTCTTTTGTGAAATTTTTAAATTTCTCAGTATTACTACTCTCGGTCATTTTCTTTAATTCGGAATTAAAAAACTCAATAATTTCAAGTAGTTCAACATATTCGGTATTATACAAAGACAAAGAGAAGGGAAAAAACACAAATGAAAAATTGAAAACGATGTTTTGTGAGTTGCAATATTCTATGATATGAGGTATCTCTTTCCAATTGTTTTTCATAGGGCAGAAGTTGAGTTTTACTTCATTGCCGTAATTTTCTGAATGTTCGAGATAGAACTTAAAGTTATGCCAGGTTTTTTCGAAGCTGGCATTCACTCTTATCTCTTCATACTTTGCTTTTTCAAAAGAATCTATAGAAGCAATAATGCTGAACCCGCCTTTAATAAAAAGTTTTTCAAATGCAGGAGGTATAATGGTGCAGTTGGTATGAATCGTAATTCTACAGTTTTTATTGCGTTCTTTAATTTTTTGCCACAAGTCCAGATACTCATTTATAAGCATTGGTTCACCGCCATTGAAAGTGGTATTTTCGAGATAAGGAATTATTTTTTCGAGGTCTTTAAAAAATGTGGCGTTATAGGGCGTGTGCGTTGAGTTCCTTTGTTCGCTTAAAACTCCCAGGCACATAATGCAATTGAGGTTGCAATGGTTGGATATTTTAAATTCCAGATTGCTTGGAAAACCATTTCTGTTTATTTTTTGGGGATACCAAAGTGTTGCAATATTCTTAAAATCGTAATTTTGAAAGTGATTTGAACAAACAGAGCAGCCCGAAGGCAGGATGTGGTTTTTTATATTTTTTTGAAACAGTTTTCTGTCTTTACTATTGATAATTTCAAAGATGTTTTTGTTGTTTAAATTTTCACAGAAATTGTCGGAATTGTAGCAGCAGGCAGTGACATCGCCATTTTCTTTAAAACTGAGTGTGTTAAAAGGGGCATGACACAAATATTTGTAATAATTTTTTGTGATTTCTTTATAGGCTTTGTATGTGTCATTATCGATTTTCATAAATGCAGAATAAGACTCACAATAATTTAACAACTTTCCTTAACTTAAAAGCGTAACAGAGCTGTTTAATACAGGCAGATTAACCAGACTAAAATAATTATTTCTCCAGGATACTTTGTACTTTTTCGATGATTCGACTTTGAAAATTACAATATTCTGATAAAATGCGGATAAGATATCATCAATCATGACCAACACATCAATAATAAATACTGTTTCGTTGAATGTATCAGGTGGATATGTCATTTTTGCAATAATTGAATTTTTTCCGGAAGGAAGCTGGTCAAATAAATGAGTGGTAATGATGGTGTCTGCTTCATTTTTTACTGTAAAGCCTAAATACACATTTTTCACTGTAGAATAGGTGCATTCGAATTCTACAATTGTTTCTTTTTGAGCATCTAAAACGGCATCTGAGTTCCCATCAGCATTTGATACAGAAGCTTTAATGATATTAAACTCATCTTCTGTATTGACATTAGAAAAAGTTTGTTTTATTTTCAACAAATCTTTTTTATCTCTTAATGCTTTATTTTTAGTAATGTTTTTAATTGAGGGATTGCTCTGGCGCATCTTTCCATAATAGAACAAAACTTCATTGGGGAGGTCATAAATTAATTTTTTCCCCTCGTTCAGCAATAATATTTTATTACAAATGTCGGATATATCACCCGGGCTGTGTGTGACAAATAATATTGTTTTATTTTCATCCTGAAGGCACTTAATCAATTCAATTATCTTATCACGAAACATGACATCACCTACACTCAGCACCTCATCGAACAAATATATGTCAGCATTAATGTTGACAACAACAGCGAACGCCAAGCGCATATACATGCCACTGCTGTAGCTTTTAATGGGTGAATCTAAAAAACGTGGGAATCCGAATAATTCGACAATTTTATCGAATTTAGCATCAACCTCTTCTTTTTTCATTCCATGCAGGCGTGCATTCAGATAAATGTTTTTTCTGCCACTCAAATCGGGGTTGAAACCTGTGCCCACTTCGAGTATTGAAGCAATCTTTCCGTTTGCTTCCACAAAACCGGAGTCGGGCGAAGTTACTTCGCTTATAATTTTTAGCATGGTACTTTTTCCGGAGCCATTAGGGCCTATTATGCCGATAATTTCACCTTGATAAATATCAAGGCTTAGATTGTCAAGTGCAATAATATTATCGCCTTTGTTTTTGCCATATTTGAGCATGTATTTTTTGCTCAGATTTTGTATTTTTAATGCAAGAGGTTTCTCAAATGATGTCGGCATAGCACTTCTCCTTTCTTCTGATATTATTCCACCCCCAAAGAAACATAGCAGTCATCGGCAGTAAACTAATGAAATACCAGGCGCTTGGTACAGCAGATCCAAATATAGCCCAACGCATGCCTTCTATGGCAAAGGCGGCAGGGTTAATGTACATGATATGTTCTAAATTGTCGGGAATGATGGTGCTGGGATAGAAAACAGGTGTTATAAAAAATCCAAAATTCACAATGATGGGTACAACACTTGTCAGATCGCGGTAGCGTATAGAGATACTCGAAGTGAAAAGAGATATGGCCAAACCGCTGAAAACAAGTATCAGTAAAAACAGTGGAAGCAGAATAATAGTCATACTAATGGGTATCTGCCATATAATAATAAGTATTATACAAAGCAGCATGGCAATACCAAAGTCAACTAAGCCCGGAAATATTTTACTAATTGGCAGGAGGACGCGGGGGAAATATATTTTCGATATAAGGTGCTTCGATTGTATCAACGAAGCTGTACCTTGTTGAACCAAGTTTGAGAAATAATGCCAGGAAATGACACCGGTGAGTAAAAACAGAGGATAGGGTATGGGGTCAGTGTTTTCTTTTAGAACAACACCAAATATAAGCCAATACAAGCCGGTTGTAATTAGTATTAATAAAAGACTTATAAAATATCCCATAAATGTTTGTGCAGCTCTTTCTTGTATAATATTTCTGGCCAAACTCCAGGCAATACCCATGTTTGCTATGGTGTTTTTTAAGTAATTGGAGATACTGTATGGATTTGTAGATATTTTTCTTGTTTTCATTAATTCTTTAAGAAAATCGTTCAGTTTTATATTATTATATCATCTCAATTTGATATTACAAAAATAAGCAAATATATTGATACATACTATCAAAAGCAGCATCTTTCAATAATCACTGGATATATAACACCTGCCATCAGCAATTCTTCTTTATAATCTCATTTTCTAAAGATAAAAAGTGTTCTGTTAAATCTGTTAACGGAAAATTTTCTATATAATACAGGAGTTTATCATCCGACAAACTGAAGAAATGGCTGTGGAATATTTCGTTCATGAAGTAAGCGGGCAGTGTTTTAAACAACTCATCTTTTTTAATTTTCCATATTTCAAAGCGGTCTGAAGTTTTGCTGTCTTTGCAGTCTTGATCTGCTATGTAGTCTTTGATTCTTTTTTCAGTCGCTGTATCTGACTGTTTGAATTTGTCGGTATCAGGTATCAGTTTTTTAATAAATTCGGCTTTCTTTTCTGCAAAAATGAGCCAGTTCATTACATTTCTGATCAAGCCTTTAAATTGTTCTGCATTGTTTTTTTGCACAAGATTATTTTCATAGAAAGCATAGGTGTTGTAAACTTGAATAGCTTCCCTTAGCAATTCAGGACTTGCAGTGCTTAACGATGCGTCGTGAGCTTTAATTACATGAACAAAAATAATATTGAAGTTGTTGTTATTGCAAAATGTCACAATTTCGGGCAGTTCTTTATAATTTAATTGTAATGGACATACAGGCACAAAAAGGTTTCTGCCTTTTCTTCTTGAATAATCAGCAAAAAAATTGAGGTTATTTATCACAGTTTCGAATTTTGCGCCGATTCTGATTTTTTCGAAGGTGGTTTTATTTATGCTATCCAATGACAAGTTGAAATTGAAATTTCCAATTTTCATCATTTCTTTTATTTCATTCGTCAGTATGGTTCCATTCGTATTAACATTTATCAAACATCTGGGGTTTCTATCTATAATTGCATGCATCAACTTTTTCCCCGGCAAAGATAAAAAGGGCTCTCCCCCCGAAAAAACGACTTCATCAAGATGAGGAATAAATTTTTCAAAATCATCTAATAATGCACTTGTGTCGTATTTATTGTTGTTCAATACACCATTTTTTTTTGCAATTTGAGAAGAGAGTGTCGAGTTGCACATGATACATTGCAAATTACATGTGTTATCGAGTGTTATTTCCATCAGACGTGGAAAATGAGGATGGGGTATATAATTATCATAGATTCTTGATTTTACAATTTCAAAATTGCCTGCTTCAACAGTGTTTTTGCATATTTCACATTCAATGGGATATGCGTCTTTTTCGAAACAGGCTCTGTAATAATTAAATATGTCACCATTCCATATTTCCGACAGGCTTTTTTGTGAGAAATAATCAGCTTTCTTATTTTGCATATAAGTAAAACAACAAGGCGAAACAAGTCCGGATATGTTAATACTTATAGAAACAAATGGGGCATTACATAAATAATGATGGCGTTTATGTGTTTTATTAAACAAAAATCTTTTCAACAATTCTGTTTTATTGGTTTTGTTCATTTAATCCCTTTTAATAATTTCAAATTATTGAAATTTACTATCAACATCCATCCTAAAAATCAAAATTAATGAATTGTTTCAAAATCTTTAGTAAAAAATTCTAATTTGACAGTCTTTGTAAATTTTAGAATATTATCAGTAATTTAGCATAAATAATCTAATACTTTAGATGAATAAAAACATGTTCGGGGTTTTTTAACAACGACATATTGAATTTATCAAAACAAAAACTTTATTTGCAACACTTTAAATGCTTGTTTAATGAATAAATTAATAGTTGGTTTTTGTATATTATTATCGTTATTATTGAATTTATTTTGCAAAGAAAACCAAAGCAATCCAAATGTCAATGGTATATCAAGAAAAATTAATTTACAAGAATATATCTTAAAAATTAAGGACACATCTATAACTAAAATATGTTTTACAAACCCTTATAAAACCAAAATTAATATAGCTTTTCAATTAAATCATAAATTTTGGTTTTCAAAAGATCAATTAATAAATAATATTTTAAAGCAGGATATAGAGAAAATACCAAAAGTAGATGATAAAATATATAAAGCATGGGTCTTTATCATATTGAATACTTTTCATCAGCCACCACTTGAATTAAATTTAAAAAAAATAAACAATCCTTTGGAAAAGTTAAATTCAATTGGAAGTGGATTTTGTGTTAACAGAGCTATTTGTTTAGCTCGGATTTGGTCGGCACTTGGGTTCCAATGTCGTATTGTACATCTTGGCGGTCATGCGGTTCCTGAGGTTTATGACAGGGGCCATTGGAAAATGTTTGATCCTGACAACGGACTTTTTTTTACTGACTCATTAGGTAATATTGCATCTGTTGATGAAATAGTTACGCTTAATAATTCATTAATTATAGATACAAGCAGGGCTGACGAATTTAACCAACTATTGAATATATTTGTTAATAAAAAACAATTTTTTGATTTGTTTACCACTACAGAAAATAATTTTATTGATACAACTGAAATAAAGAATTTTTATCCCGAACAAACGTATCTGAGTTTACCACCAAATGCCAAATTTGAATTTCCTGTTTTTAATTCTGATGCATATAAATATACAAACTATAATTTCTGCAGATTGACAATACCAAATCAATTTAGTGGATTGATTAGTATTCCTTTTGTAATACATCATATAGAGGGTAATGGTTTTTTGATGGATGATATGGCAAATATTTATTATGGAAATAAAAATTTCCCGATAGCATCGGGTTTATACTATTTAAAATGCGACAGCATGAAAATTTATGCCTATATCAATCCATTACTAATGGCATTAAATAACACAAACAGTATAAAAATATTATCATCTGACAGTTTGTTCCCTGTTGTTTCTTTTAGTAAAAATGAAATCCGTTTTGTCTCAAAATCTGAATTAAAAGTTAAGATGGATGAACCTTTATTTCAACACATAAATCCGTATATTCAATTTTTCTCAAAATGGCCTGAAAAAGACAGTTTGAATATCAGCAACATACAAGAATTTAAAAATTATATTTATTTTGTTTGCAGGAATATTTCATCAGAGAATTTTAATAAAAAGCGTTTAGATGAAAAAATTGATGACTTTTTTCAGCAAATGCAAGAAGCAGGTTTTAACCCTAATGCATTATTTAAAGTAATTAGTGAAGCAACTATTTTTAAATTGTTGGCCATAATAAATATTGAATCTTTGCCAGCAGCAATAGAAAAACATTATTTTAATGCCCTCATATATAAATTAAGAAGTGGACAAAAAAATAATCGAAATTGATTTATTCAATATATCCCGACTCGTCAGATTTAGTGCGGTTCAAGAATTTTTAAGATAATTTTTTGTAGATGATAATACCAATTAATGGTTGATAATAAATGCTTCTTCTTTTTAAAGCAATCGATTATTTTCTATATAAAAATAATATTTTTAACTTTGTAAAAAGCGAATCATGAATAGATTTTTAATTTTTTGGAAAAAAATAACATGGATATACGTAAGGTTCATTCAGAAAATATTGATTAATATTTTTCTTACACTGACCTATGTCCTTATGTTTCCTTTTCTGTGGTTGTTTCACTATTTGTTTACCAAAGAAAAATTAATAAAAAAATTCAGGATTTCTGCAAGTTATTGGGAATCATGTAATAATGTAAATTCAGATATTGATAGTTATCTTAATCAATCATAAAGCAGATGAAGAAAGTTTCATATATACTCAAACAAATGTGGATTTTGATTAAAACTCATAAAGTGAGTTTTTTAGCACCACTTTTTATTATTCTTGCAGTACTTGCCATTTTAGTGTATTACATTGGGCCAGCAGTCATAGTGTCATTTATTTATGCAGGGGTTTAGTAAATCCAATAAAAGAAAGAATTTTTGAATGAACATAAGCGAAACTTTAGATTTAAGAGGCTTGCCATGTCCGGGTAATTTGCCAAAACTTTTAATAAAACTTGAAACTATGAATGCGGGAGAAATTCTTGAACTTATAGTAGATGATATGATAGCGCTTGACAGAATTCCACTTGCACTTAAAGAGGAATCAGATTACGAACTGTTAAAGTATAAAACAGGAGATGGACCCAATATATACATGTATATTAAAATTAAATAGTGTTTTAAAAAATGACGGAAACAAAAAAGATTTGTAAACTATGCATTATGCCCGAGAGTTTACCCGACATAAGGCTTAATGAGGCAGGCATTTGTAATTTGTGCGTGGCGCATGAAACGGTCAGGAAATTTGAAACACAGAAACCACTTGAGAGCGATCTTATTAAAATTCTGTCAAAATACAAGGGAAAGAACAAGTACGACTGTATGGTTATGTGTAGCGGTGGCAAGGACAGTACTTCTGCTTTATATTATATGAAAAAACGTTATGGGTTAAATGTGTTGGCTTTTACCTTTGATCATGGTTTTGAAACACAGGAAGCCTTAGACAACATAAACAATGCTGTTGACATACTGAAGGTTGACTTTATGTTTTTTAAGTCGGACTTTATGAAAGATATGTTTGCTAAAATCATATCAGGCACATCTAAAGCTGTTATTTGTCATCCGTGCTCTATATGGTATATGGATCTGGCTTTTGATGTGGCAGCGCGGTATGAGATTCCAATAATAGTGGCAGGATGGACCAAGGGGCAGTCAACAAAACAGGAGGTTATGTCGAAGTGCGGATGCAATGTGCATGCTGCAGAATTTAAAACCATGGCCGAAAACACACGCTATTTTCTCGATAATGAGCTGAAAGACATGCCGAAGTATAAAAATTTTCCCCGTACTATGGAAGAAGTTTTGTCAAAAGCCAAAAAACGCTACAAAACCATGGTTATTTCTCCCCATTGGTTTTTACCTTTCAGTACTGAGGAGTATGTGAAAGTTATTAAGGAAGAGCTCAAATGGAAAATGCCGGTGTTCAGTTATCCGCAGGGGTCAACAAATTGCTCGCTTAACTTCATGTCGGTTTATAATTCAATGAAGCATTACGGCTATACCCATTATCATGTAGAAGCCAGTAAAATGATAAGAGAGGGGCTTTTGTTGCGTGAGGAGGCTTTAAAACAACTAGAATTAAACTTCAGCAAAGAAACATTAGAAGAAATTGCTGCTAAGCTGGGCGTTGAGAAATTTGATTTTTTATGATCATATTAGGAATTGCTGCATATTATCACGACTCATCGGCATGCATAGTAAAAGATGGGGTTTTAACTGCTGCTGTTCAGGAAGAACGCTTTAACCGCATTAAAAACTGCTCTGATTTTCCCATACAAGCCATCAATTTTTGTGTGCAACAAAGCAATATTTCTTTTTCGGAGATCGATTATATTGCATTTTATGAGCAACCATACATTAAGTTTCACAGAGTTATACTCGATTATCTCGAAAAGTTCCCATTGTCGTACAGGGCATTTTTAAGGAACATACCCTACTGGTTACAGGACAGACTTATTATTCCAATGATTATTAAAAAAGAGTTGGGTTATGAAGGTAAAATATTGTTTATACCGCATCATTATTCACATGCAGCCAGTTCATTTTTTCTTTCTCCATTTGAAGAAGCCGGAATAATTACTGCCGATGGCGTGGGTGAATTTGCTACTACCTGCATTGGTAAAGGGCAATCAAATACTATTAACATCAATCGTCAGATAAAATACCCCAACTCATTAGGATTGTTATATAGTGCTTTTACTACTTATCTGGGATTTAAAGCCAACAGTGGAGAAGGAACCACCATGGCTCTGGCAAGTTTTGGCGAACCCGATTTTGTTGAAGCATTTAAAAAATTTATTCATATTGCTGACGATGGCAGTTTTCAGCTCAACAACGGTTATTTTTCCTTGAATAAAGCTCAAAAAATGTTTTCGTCGAAAATGGAAAAACTGTTGGGTAAAGCCCGCACAGCTGACGAAGAAATTACCGACAGGCATAAAGCAATAGCTGCCACACTACAATTTATGGTTGAAGAGACTTTAATAAAAGCTGCCCGATTTGCATGTAAAGAGGCTCAAACTAAGAACATTTGCATGGCAGGAGGTGTTTTTCTGAATTGTGTTGCCAATCAAAAAATTCTGGATATTGAAACAGTTGATGCTGTTTTTGTTCAGCCCGGGGCAGGTGATGCAGGGGGGGCAACAGGGGCCGCTTATTATGTGTGGCATTGTTTACTCAAAAACCCGAGAGAATTTGTAATGGAACATGCTTACTTAGGTCCCGAATACAACTCTAAGGAAATTAAAGCAGCTTTGTTAAGAAACAGACTCGAATTTGTTGAATTGTCGGAGCAAGAACTGCTTGATAAAGTTACGGATAATATAGTAAAAGGTAAAACAGTAGGCTGGTTTCAGGGGCGCCTTGAATTTGGCCCCAGAGCTCTTGGCAACAGGTCAATACTCGCTGATGCACGCAAGCCTGAGATGACTGAAATTCTCAACAATAAAATAAAGCATCGCGAATGGTTCCGCCCTTTTGCACCCATTGTAAAAGAAGAAAAGGCCAATGACTATTTTAAAATGAAAAATCTGTCACCCTTTATGCTGCTCGCACCCCGGGTAAGAGAAGATAAAAAAAATATCATTCCGGCTGTAACTCATATTGACGGCACTGCAAGGGTTCAGACTGTTTCTCAAAAAACAAACCCATTGCTGTGGAAGCTGCTCGATGCTTTTGAAGCTAAAACAGAAATACCGATACTTATCAATACCTCATTTAACCTTAAAGGTGAACCCATAGTGTGCACTCCCGAAGAAGCTATAAATGATTTTATGAAAAGTGAGATGGACTGTCTGGCTTTAAATAATTACTTTGTGGTAAAGAGCAAGCATGAATAAAAAACAATTAAATAAAATCATCATATTTTGGACAAGCATATGTGTATTGTTCTTTTCTGTAATTACTTATAAATGCGCTCAATACAAATTTCTGAAAACAACAGGCTTTTATTTCAGTGGTTTAACGTATGACGAAATCGGGGATATTCAAGCATTTGGATTTGATAAAAAACAAGAGCTTGTCAGATATATATATTGTTTTCAACATTACAGACTCACAGAAGATTATATTTTTAATAACTGGCGGTTTGATTTTGTGTATTACGATTTTGTGGACAGTATAATATTAAAAGTACCGGACATTCTGCTGCCAAAAATTGAGAAAGTATGGTATAAGTACGATAAAACGGTAACAGTTTTTTCTGGTGGAGATTTTATTAATACATGGCCTCATAAAAAAGAAGGAAAAAACACCTGTTTCTTTATCCCTGAAAAATTAAAACAGAAAAACTCATTTTACGACGGTTTTTTGTGCATCATTTATAAAAAGGGACCATTGTTCAGATTTTACAGATATGCCATGCTGATAAGTTTTATAACTTTTATGGTGCTTGTTTTTATACGTTTCTATTCATTCATTAAAAAGATATTTGTCCTCTTATTCAAAGCTGCGAATTATATTCGTTTAAAATATCGTGGGTTTTTCAGGCGCCTCTTTGCTTTTTTTCTGGGTTTGCTTTTTTTATTTCTGATTCTTGAAACGACACTAAGAGTTGTGGGATATGTTCATAATGCAAAGAACATCGAAAGACAATATATGAGAAATGTCAGCAGTAAGGATTTAATAATTTGTGTGGGTGATAGTTTTACGGAAAGCTTCGGTTCAAGCGAAGGCAATGATTATCCTTCTCAATTCGAACGCATTATTAATAAGCATTTAAAAAGCCCTGTAGAAGTGCTTAATTTTGGCCGGTCGGGTAAAAATACAGCCCAGATCCTTTTGGAAATGCCCATTTATGTCAAAAATTATAAGCCGCGGCTTATAGTTCTTATGGCCGGAAGTGCAAACTACTGGAACTATTGGGGTTATAAAGAAAAAGAAAGTGTGTTTTACAAATTGCGTACACTGAACTTTTTTCGCTTATTAATTCAAGGAATAAGGGATAGGAGAAGTAATGATATGTTTGATCCCATAGCATATATCAACAGAAGAAATAACTGCATTGATTCACTTGATAAAATTGACACACTTTCTTCACCATTATTAAAATTAATAAGAATAAAGAATTATCCGGCTATTAATAATTATGCTGATTCTTGTCTTAGATCAGGACTTTTGAACGATAATGATATGGCGGATTTGTTAATCTTTTATAAATTAACGGCCAGCAATGACACGCTGAAAAATATTTTACAAAAAGTTAAAACGAATTCTTTCTTTACAAAATTTTATTTTTTATTGTCAGGATTTTCATCCGAAAAAGAATGTTCAGCCTTGTTGCACTATCTTCCTTATTACCAATCGGTTTATTATTATCTTGAAGAAATGAAAGCTGAAAAATTTAGTGAGGCGCGTATAAAAGAATGTATTGTACTTAACCCTTATTTTGAAGACCCCTATTTTCAATATTACAGCATGGGACATAAAAATATTTCAATACCTGATGATTTTGAACAAAAGAGATTTTCAATTATTGATACCATGAATTACTATAAAGCTTTATTGGGTGTTGGCGCAATAAACAGTGTTTTTCAGCATGCTTACATAGATGAAAGTATTGAAGAAAAATATGAAAGAAAAAAAATAGACAGTTGGGTATCGGAAGATATTGAAAATATAATCAGCCTATGCCAACAAAATGGGGTGCCTGTTGTGTTGATGAATTATCCACTTAAAAATGAACAAAATGTGTTTTCTTCAGTTAACGAAGTTTTAAGAAAAACGGCACTTGAAAATGATGTGTTATTTGTTGATAACGGATTGATATTTAATGCAATAGTTAAAGATAGAAATTCTTATTTTATTTCAGATGGTCATTGCAGCGACAAGGGGTATGAATTAATAGCGCAGAATTTATATAAAATATTAAAAGACAATAAAATGTTTGACGAGTGAAAATTTACTAACTTTCAGAAATAAATTTTCTGAATAAGTATAAAAAGCCTAAAAAAATAAAATGCTAAGTAAAATTTACAAAATATCACCCCTTTTTATAAAACGATTATGGGTGTGGGCTTTCAAAACATTCAGAAAAGGGTTGTTTGTGTTTTTTGGATTTCCGGCAACCCCCAAAGGCGCAGATGCTTATATTGATTTAAAATATTATGCCGATTTTCAGCTGAAACGTCTTTATGGTCCTTTAGCACACTTTTGTTTTGCTCCCCATACAAGCATGTTTTTTAGTTTGCATGGGAAAATGGCTCCTTGCTATGCCACATACAACGAAAAATCAGATATTTTTGGTGATACAACCATCAGTGAAAGTTGGTTTGAAGGCAGCTTTGCTGAAATAAGAAAAGAGCATGCCGACTGCCAGTTTGAAGAAAATTGCATGTTTTGTTATAACCTTTTTAAAAATAAAACTTACGGCAGCATGCTCCAGCAAAAATACGAACATTATGCTTTTTCAAAAAGAAAATATCCTGTAATTATGGAGTTTGAATTAAGCAACAGATGCAACCTAGAGTGCATTATGTGTGATTCAAATCTGTCTTCATCAATAAGAAAAAAAAGTAATGCAGATGCTATTCATAGTGATGCCTATAATGATGATTTTCTGGAGCAACTCAAAGAATTTATACCCCACTTGCAAATGGCCGAGTTTACAGGTGGCGATCCCTTTCTGATAGAAATATATTATAAAATTTGGGACATGATAATTACGCTTAACCCAAAGTGTGAAATACTTATCACTACCAATGCCAATACGATGAACGAAAGGATTCTGCGTTTGATGGAGCGAACAAAGAAAATTCATTTTAATGTTTCTGTAGATGCTTTGAATAAAGAATTGTACGAATCAATCAGAAAAAATGGAAGTTTTGAGAACGCCTTAAAAAACATAGATATTTTCAATAACTACTGTAAAAAAAATAATACGGGCATGAACCTGCTTGTTTGCCCTATGACAGTTAACCGGTATGAAATACCCGAACTTATTAAGTTCGGAAATTCAAAAAAGATTGGGGTTTTCTTTCATACTGTAGTAAAACCCCAACATCTTTCATTAAAATATCAAAGTCCCGGTTTTTTAGAAGAACTTATTGGCTTTCTTAGTGGTTTTACTTTTAAGACCAATACTGCTAACGAAAGAAAAAATACTGAAAATTATATTAACCTTATTAAATTATTGCAAAGCTGGAAATTGGAAAAGGAAGTTGAAATAACAAAACAAACCCTAAAGAGATCCACAGAACTGGTTTATGATAGAATAATTCAGAGCAAGAACACTGAAATTATTGGTAAAATACAGGAAATAATAGATTACTTTAACACCAGCAAACAAACAACAGAAATGTCAGATGTGCTTAATTTTTACGATGAAGCATTTTTATATCAACAATGTATAAGTAAAAGCACCAAAGAATTGATTAAATTTGTTGAAGCTGAAATAGAAAAACAAAAAAAATCCAATAAATGAAGCGCATTTTACAATATATTATTTATATGTTCAATGTGGAAATAATTAAACTGCTGAACCTGATAATGCATTATAATGCATACAAAAAAACAGGTGTCAGAGCTAATTTGGATTTAGATGAAAAAGCAAGGAAAATCCTTACGCAACAATTAAAAAAATATCATTTTTCCCGTCCAACAGGACCAACAACAACAATATGTTATGCACCTGCAAAAAGTATTTATTTCGGATTCGGAGGTATGGTTGTGCCATGTTGTTTCAATCGTAGTTTTGTCTATGGCAAATTCCCCAATGACAGTATTAAGGATATCATAAATGGGACAAAACGTATGGAGTTGCAAAAAATACTTGATAATCAAGATTTTTCTCATGGTTGCGAGCATTGCCGGAATCAGATTCTGGGAGAGAATTTTCAAGGTGTGGAAGCCCGCTTGTATGATAGATTAAAAAAAAAATCAGGTTTTCCCACCAAGATGATTTTTGAACTCGACAATGCCTGTAATCTGCAATGTGTTATGTGCGATGGCGCTTACTCAAGCAGTATTCAGAAAAATACAGAAAATGCACCCATTATTCAGTCTCCTTATAAGTCAGCATTTATTTCTCAGTTAGAACCCTATCTTAAGCATCTTAAGATTGCCAAGTTTATTGGAGGAGAACCCTTTCTGATAAAAATTTATTATGAGATATGGGAAAAACTCATCATTCAGAATCCTAAATGTTTTATTAATCTTCAAACAAATGGCACTATCTTCAACGCACAAATAGAAGATTTGTTAAAAAGAGGTAAGTTTCAGATTGGTGTTTCTATTGATTCACTCGATAACAAAACATTTGGCGAGATCCGTAAAAATGCCTCATTGCCATTGGTGCTTGAAAATTTGGATAAATTTATTAAGTTCACTTATAAAAACGGCAGCTTTGTCAATATTTCGGTATGTCCCATGCAGCAAAACTGGAAAGAAATCCCTGATCTTGTTAATTTGTGCAACCAAAAGCAGGTTTTTATTTTTTTTAATACCGTTTATAGTGAAGGTTTTAGTCTCAAAGATTTTGATTCAGAAATACTGGAAGAAATAATTGCATTTTATGAAAAAGCAAAAATTTTTGGACATTCGTATGTGAGCAGAAGAAATATTGTTTTTTTTAAAGACCTGATACATCAGATAAAAGCGTGGTATCAAATAAAATATGATTCGGAATTGTTTTATAAAAAAAACAGGGAATATACTCAGGATGAAATTATTAAAACTTTTGAAAATATACTTTTATCAGATTACCCACCATTTGAAAATATAATACGCTCAGCAGTGCATGATTTGCCCCGGAATATGCTTCTTAGTGACCATCAGATAAGCATGCTTGAAAAATTAAAAAAGGAAAATCTGATACCGACCTTGCAAAATGAAACACTTAATCAAATTAAGAGAAGGTTGCATAACTTTATTGAAATTTCAAGTTTTGATTTAGATTAAAGCAATCATTAATTTTTTTTTATAACTTTGAAAAGTACATTGATTAAGCAAGATAGTGTAAAAAAAGCATTATAATAATTATTGAATATGAATACGCTACACTGTCAGGAACAAAATCTCGATTTTCATGCACTTTGGGTTGGGAAACCACTTACGCTGATTGAAATTCTGTGTGTGAATTCATTTATTAATAATGGACACAGGTTTCATTTGTGGTTGTACGATGCTATTGACACACAACTGCCCGATAAAGTTATTGTTGAAGATGCCAATGAAATAATACCGAAGGAGGAGGTTTTTTGTTATAAAAATTCAAATCAATTTGGTCATGGGAAAGGTTCTTATGCCGGATTTTCGGATGTTTTCCGCTACAAGCTTCTGTATATGAAAGGAGGGTGGTGGACTGATATGGATGTTATTTGCCTGAAACCTTTTTGTTTTACGGATACCTATGTATTCCGTTCCCATCACGATTATCCAGCCATAGGCAATATTATGAAGTGCCCTCAGGGCTGTGATTTAATGTTAGATTGTTATACTGAGGCTAAAAGCAGGGTAAATGAAGATAATACTGACTGGGACCTGCCTATAAAAATTTTGAACAAGAACATTGAGAAGCACCATCTTTTGCCTTACATCAAGCATTTTTCTAATCCCGATGATTGGAACTATGTAAAGAAACTGGTCATTTCAAATGTCAAAATTCCTGATAATTGGGTTGCCGTTCATTTACTGAACGAAGAGTTGAGAAAAAACAGGATATATAAAGATGCTTTTTCCTGTTATAGCTTTATTGGGCGGCAGATTAAAAAGAACATCAGGCAACCATTATGTACAAATTTTGCACATGTGTTAAAAAATTATTATCACGCCTCATTGCCAAGTAATTTAATGGATATAAGCTCTAACAATCAAAAAATTAAATTTGTATTTTTGCATTTCTATTGGAAATTAACAAGAACTCTTAAAAAGTCCAAAACGAAATAAGCTCTACAAATTAATAATGGCCCTCATACAGAACGATAACAAAATTATTAATGGTCTTTGGATAGGCACAGCTCTGTCGCCTGTCGAACTGATGTGTATGCGTTCGTTTGTGATAAAGGGTCATGAGTTTCATTTGTGGTTGTACGATGAGTTGCAGACACCGATTCCTGCTGGGGTAATTGTTGAAGATGCATCATCTGTTATACCCCGCGATAAAGCGTTCTATTATAAAAATATCAATCAGTTTGGCCATGGAAAGAAAAGCTATGCGGGCTTTTCTGATATTTTTCGCTATAAGCTATTGTTTGAAAAAGGAGGTTGGTGGGCAGATATGGATGTTTTTTGCCTCAAAGCTTTTGATTTTAAAGAACCTTATGTGTTCAGAAGTCACCACGATCTGCCTGTTGTGGGCAATATGATTAAATGCCCTCCTGCTTCTGAATTGATGAAAAGATGTTATGAGCAAGCCATTAATGAAGTGGATGAAAACAATACCGATTGGAACAAGCCCATACGTATTTTGAATGACAATATAGAACAATTGGGCTTGTCGCTATATATCCAAAAAATATCAAATGATGATAAATGGAATGATGTAAGGAAATTGCTTTATAAAAACGAAAAAATACCCGATAGTTGGCATGCCATTCATCTGGTAAACGAAGAATGGCGCCGGAATAACATAAATAAAAATTTTTTCTTCAAAGGGTCGGCTATTGCCCGATTATATGAAACTTGTTTTGAAAAAAAACAAGATATTATTATTGATATACCATTAACAGAAAGGATAAAATTGTCCTATATGGGTGCAGCATTTATTCAGGTTGCATCGCGCTTGAAGGGTTGTTATTATCGAATGGTCAAAGGTGTTAAGTGACTTTCATATTTTAAGACAATGCTTTCCCAATCATAATCGGCAGAGAATTTTTCAATAACTTCTTGGCTTATTTTCAAGTCTTTGAGAAAGGCGTTTTCATAATAGTTTTTGAGTTTTAATGCCAGTTCATTTTTGTCAGTAGGTGTAAACAATTCGCCATTTATACCGGTGCAAATCAGCTCCTTGTTCATTCCCACAGGCGTGCAGATGACATAAGTGCCACTGGCTAATGCTTCCATAACAGCTATAGACATGGCTTCGTGCAGAGATGATTGTGCAAAAACATGGGCTCTTCTGTAGGCTTTGGCAAGCTCTGGTTTGTTAATCCATCCCAAAAAATGGACATTGTCCTTGAGATTGTTTTCCTGCACATACTTTTCCATGTTTCTTCGCAATGGCCCATCTCCAAATATGTCGGCAGTAAAAGGAATATTGTTTTCATCCAGTTTTTTTAAGGCTTTTAAAAAAGTAAATGGGTCTTTCTGTTTCACCAACCGACCCGAAAAAATGATTTTAAATACTGAAGAATCTCTGCATGAATCGGGGTAAAATATTTTAGTGTCGCATCCGTTGGGTATAATGATGTTTTTTTTATGAAGTTTATTGCCAAGGAATTTGTCAATATTAGTTTTCATGGCATCTGTCTGCACAAAGTTCAGCGCCGATTTTTTACAAATGCGTTTAATAGTATGATAAAGCAATACATGAAACCAGAACATTTCCTTCTTACAAAACCAGGGTATGTCGTGCCCATGCGAAATAATGACAAAAGGAATTTTAAATTTATCTTTTAAATAGGATGCCACACAACCACCAGGGATGGCAAAATTGGCAAAGCATAAATCAAATGTGTTTTTAGCAATGAAAGTGGGAAAAAAATGCTTGCATTCAGCAATCCACGATAGCATTTCGGAAATATTGGAACGATAGGTAAATTGGCGTTTTGACTTTAAACGGATTATTGTCAGGTTTTCTTTTTTTTCAATGCTTTCAAGTCCCGAAAACCAGGTTGTTATAACAGTAACCTCATGACCGAGCCGTGCAAGACCTTCAGAAATGTGTTGTGTAATAACACCGGCGCCACCACCAAGAGGTGGATATTCGTAATTAAGTATTAGTATGTTCATTCAGAGTCGAATATTCCATTCTTCCATTTTTCCACTTTCCATCCTGCTCCTTCTTCTTTAAATTTCCTTCTCTTCAATATTAAATGTTTCATCAATAATAAAGTCGGGAAGCTCTTTAACTTCTTTTTTAATACCATTAATATATTCTGCCAATATCCAGATAAGTATAAACAGAAAACCAATTAATATAAGATTTATAACGGCCACCCATTCAAGAAGTTTGTAGAACTGGTGATTGACAAAATAATTTATTATTAAATACGTCATTGAAACAAAGCCTAAGAAGACAGAAAAAATGCCAATTATGAAACCAAGGCGCAATGGAAGCAGCGAAAAACTTAAAATGCCACTCATGGCAAAACGGGCCATTTTTAACCAATTAAAACCGGTTTGTCCTTTTTCTCTCAAAGGTCTGTCGTAGTCAACAACGGCATATTTATATCCCAGCCAGGGGATAAGCCCTCTGAGGTATTCTTCTTTGCCTTTTTTATTTTGAAAATGTTTTAATACAACCTTATCAATAAGTCTGTAATCACCTATATTTCCGGGCAATGAAACTTCCGACGACCAATTGAGCAGTTTGTAATAATAATAGGCAGTTTGTTTTTTAAGGAAGCTGTCTTTTCGGTTAATGCGCTTTGTATAAACCACCTTAAATCCATTTAACCAATGATTAATCATTGGGGGTAAAACATCAGGCGGATCCTGAAAGTCGCAGTCCATAGTAATGACGGCATCACCACTGGCCTGATTCATGCCAGCAACCAATGCCGATTGATGGCCGAAATTGCGTGTGAAACTGATGACATGTACTCTTTTGTCTGCTTCTGATAACTCTTTTAAAATCTCTAATGATTTGTCCCAGCTGCCATCATTTACGAAAATAAATTCAATATTGATAGAATCAAAGCTTTTCAACTGATTCAAAATCTCATGATACAAATTCTGAATGTTGCCTTCTTCGTTGTAAACCGGAATAACAAAAGATACTTTTTTCATTAAGCAGAAAGTTTCTGAAATTCAAATTTACTGATTTTTTCAATATAAAATTAAAAAACAATCTTTGCCCATTGTCAATTGTCCATTGATATTTTAATCCTCCAACTCTTTATACTTCACATAATGCCGCCATTTATCAATGACAGACTGCATATCTTCAGGAATTTCGGAATCGAAAAACATGTATTTTCGTGTAATGGGATGGTTAAAACCTAATGATTTGGCATGAAGGCAGTGTCGTGGTGCAAGGTCAAAACAATTTTGTACAAACTGCTTGTATTTGGTAAAAGTCGTTCCTTTAAGAATAATATCGCCACCATAGGTGTCATCATTAAAAAGGGGATGTCCTATGTGTTTGAAGTGTGCTCGGATCTGATGTGTGCGGCCTGTTTCCAGCTTGCATTCAACGAGGGTTACATAGCCAAAACGCTCCAATACTTTGAAATGAGTCACGGCATGTTTTCCGTAAGCACCATCAGGGAAGACCTGCATAACCTTTCTGTCCTTCAGGCTTCTGCCTATATGGCCTGTAATGGTGCCTTCATCTTCGGCAAAATCGCCCCACACCAAAGCCTGATAAACCCTGTCGATGGTTTTATCGAAAAACATTTTAGCCATGCGTGTTTGTACCAGCTCGCTTTTGGCTACCAGCAATATGCCCGAAGTGTTTTTGTCGATGCGGTGTACCAGGCCTGGTCTGTCCTCCTGATTTTTTATCTGAGAGATTTCCTTGATGTGATAAATAAGTGCATTGACAAGAGTGCCTGTGTAGTTGCCATATCCGGGATGTACCACCATGCCGGCTTTTTTATTGACAATAATCAGGTGCTCATCTTCATATACAATATTGATGGGAATGTTTTCGGGCAACAGTTCTATTTCGCGTGGGGGTTGAGCCATTACAATAGAAATAACATCGCCCGGCTTTACGCGGTAGTTCTGCTTTACAGCTTTGCCATTTACAATAATATTTTCGGCTTTGGCCGCATTCTGAATTTTATTGCGCGATGCATTTTCAATGCGGCTCATCAGAAACTTGTCAATTCTGAGCAAACCCTGCCCTTTGTCAACTGTCAGCCGGAAGTGTTCGTAAAACTCCTGCTCTTCAGCCTCAATAATGTCTAATGTGTCTTCCATTATCTGGAGATGATAAATTTGCCTGTATCGACAGGCGTACCGTCATTTTTGCCGGTAATCACATAAAAATAAAGTCCGTTTGAAATGTCTTCAGGGATTTCTATGCTTTCTTCCATAGTGCTCATAAACACCACTTTTCCAAGAAAATCAACAATTCTAATTGAATATTTGCTGTATTCATCAAACGATGCTGTAGAAGGTCTGAAGCGAAGTATACCGGTATTTAACGGGTTGGGGTAAGCGGTAAAACTCAGTGCTTCTTTATTATTGTGAATATCGTTTACGGAAGTGTTAAACAACTTTCCGAACACGGGTCTTATCATCAGCGAGCCATCATACATGGAATTCATCCATGTGCCATTGACATTGTAGAAAATGTTTTCTTTGGAGTTGGTATTCCTGTCAAAGCCAATATTGAGGTTGTCGGCAGTGGTCTGTCTCCATCCAATAAAAAAAGTGCCTGTTAATACCAAAGTTGTGTCAATATTGTAGCTGTGATATTGGTTTAATGCATCTTCAAACACGGGAGGTATATTGGCTTTTTCATAAATCACCTGATCGGGTTGAGTTGTACCACTCCAAATGGTGAGATAGAAGTTTTTCTGATTGGCATTTTGGTAAGTTTGGTTAAAGAACATCTGAATCTCTTTAAGTGTGTCGGCCTGAGCAGTGGTGAACTTGTAAGCCAGTTTGCTGCCTGTTACTGACAAGCCATACCCATTTTCAGGGGTGCCATCGTCGTAAGCATAATAGTTGTAAAAACGCTGCCAGAAGCTTATGGTGTCATTATCTCTGTTTATATCGGGGGTGGTATTGATAATGCTTCTTAATTCAAACAAAGCAGTGTCGGTTGATGAAGAAGTAAAGGTATAGCTTACAGGCGCAGAAAAATTTTCAGTTGTAAATGGTGCCAAATTGAGGTTGCCACCCGAGTAGGCAAATGCTTCAGAATCGTCGTACTTGTCGATGATTGAGAACTTCCGGCTTACATTTTTGGTGATTTCATTCAGGTTAACATAAGGCAGGGCCTCGCTCGAATTCATCTGAATACTGCCTGAATAATGAGGCCAGGGAACAGACTGGTACTTGGTAAGCATTGACTTTGGCTTGTCAATAAAGGCCACATCTTCGTAAATAGTATCGTTTAAGTTGCGTCCTTTATTCATATAAACATAATCGAGATGCCATTGATCCACATTGCCTGCCCAGCTGGGTTCATAAGTATTAGCAATACTTGCATAATTAAAGAAGCGGAATTGAAAATCTTTATGAAAATACAGTAATGAGTCGGTAACAGGAATCATCACTTGTTTAAAGTCAACATTGTAAGTGTCGTGAAAACTTTGATACGACATTCCTGCACTGCTCCACACCCAATGCCACAAAGAATCTTTGGGTGAATAAAATTCAAGTACCAGAGAGTCCTGCCCTTCGGGTTTGTTGCCAATGCCCTGTGGTTGGTAATAAAAGCTCAGGTAGATTGAATCGTTAACATTTACAGGAAAAAGATTGGAACCCTGATACACAGAATCGAGCCTAATGTGTTGAGAGGTGAGGTAGTCGGCAATAAAAGAAGAGGGATTGGCATGGGCGTAAATCATGCCTGAGTCGTTGAGCGCATCAAGTGTTGCTGCACCAACTGTAATAGGTTTTACAGGGAATGAATTATTGATAAAAGCAAAATTATTTTCCCATAAATCCTGAGATGGGAATACTGTTTCTTTTGAAAAATCATCCTTAAAGGGCAGAAAAACATAAGCAGACCTGTCGGTTTTCTCATTTTTTTTAAATGATTTTCTCATTTCTTTTTGCTGAAAGTTGACAGACAAATCGGTAATGACTTCCTGAGAAAATCCGAAAAGGGGGATAAATACTAAAAAACAAAGACTTTTAATAAATTTCATACCCATATAAAATTCTAATTTTTAATCATATAAATACGAAACAAAGATAATAATATTGTTTGTAAATGTAATTATGTTGGGAGAAAGTATGTTGTTTTAAAAACTGGAATCGGCAGTCCACAATCAGCAAACCCTGCTATTTTCAATTTACAATTTTTTGTATTTCTTCTATGTGCCCTTTGTGTCTATGTGGTTTTTCTTTCTACCGCCGTCAAGCAATCAAATTGTGCATTTACTCTGTACAACTCTGTGAAACCTCCGTGAATCTCTGTGTTGCTCCCCCTTGCCGCTGTCAGGTCTTTTAACTTTAAGCGATGCACTGAGCGTTAGTCGAAGTGTACTCCAAACTCTACACTTCTTCATTCCTTCTGCAACATCTTTATATCAGCATCAGGCTGAGGTTTAAACCACAAGTCGATGGAAGTGCCAAGGCCAATAAAAACGCCCTCAGAGTACCCTGGACTTTGTTTTGAAACAAAAGCTTTATTCTGATTGGCACCCCCCTCAAAAAACTCGGCTCCTACATTCAAAGAGGCTTCATGTATCAGATTGATGGCCTCTTCTCGGCTTTTACCAATCAGAAAAGGAACCTGGGTCTTTTCAGTGTCCTTTAAACCCTGCCCAAGAATAAGATTTATCTTACTTCCTTTTTCAATGAGCTTTCCGGGCGCAATTTCCCTGCCTTTGTATTCTTGCTTCAACACTGCATTTATGGCAATATGAGGTATGTAAGTCAGTCTTCCCGACTTTAACCCGTACGATTCGAGTGTGGCTACGGCTTGTCGGAGAGTAAGATCTTTTAAATCGGGCATCTTTACCATTTCGGCAGAAAGTGAAACGACTGTTAAATAAATTTTTCTGTTTTCTTTTACCAATGAGTTGGGCAATGGATCCTGACTGATAACAGAACCTTTAACTTTCGAATTGTCATATATAGAGTCGATAATAACAGCTTCCAGGTCTCTCTGTTCGGCATAAGCATCAACCTCATCGTACTGAAGACCTGCAAAATCGGGTACTGTAATATATTCTCCGTGATTGGTGTACGATTTTAACCAAAAGTTAATAATAATTATAAGTACTATAGTTACACCAAACAGTATGAGTAATTGTTTTAGAAATGTCTTGCTGAAAATAAAATTTAAGAATTCCATAATATAAAATGCAAATTTGCTGTTCTTAATTATTTGTAAAATTAATGATAATTTTAAATATTGATTATATTTGCTCTAATTAAAAAAAAGTGATAAATGTATATAAAAAAGAACATAGCAATAGTTACAGGAGGTGACTCAGGCGAAAGTGCCATATCGCTCAGAAGTGCCCGCAATATTGATAAATATATTGACAAAGATAAATTCAACACATTTTTGATTACTGTCAGCGGTGCTGAATGGAATTATCTGAGTGGTGATAATAAAAAGGCTGTTGATAAAAACGATTTCAGTATTACCGAAAACAATACAAAAATACTGTTCGATGCTGTTTTTATTGCCATACATGGCACCCCCGGCGAAGATGGAAAACTGCAAGGCTATTTCGACATGCTGAAAATTTCTTACACTTCTTGCGATAGGGCTACATCAGCGCTGACATTCAATAAGTTTTTCTGCAATCAGCTGGTAAAAGTTTACGGAAAAGTTCATGTGTCAAAGTCAATAGTGTTGCGCAAGTCAAATAAAATCAATGCAGATGCGATTTTAAAGGAAATAAGCCTGCCTTGCTTTGTAAAACCAAATGAAGGGGGTTCCAGCATTGGCGTGTCGAAGGTTAAAACACCGAAAGATTTATTGCCGGCCATCGAAAAAGCTTTACATGAAGATGAAGCAGTACTGATTGAAAATTTTATTAATGGAAGAGAGATTACATGCGGTGTTATAGAAACAGACAAAAAAGTAAAAGCTTTTCCTGTTACAGAAATAATTAGTAAAAATGAATATTTCGATTTCGACGCCAAATACGATAAATACAAGGCTGAAGAAATCACACCGGCAAACATTCCTAAATATATTTTTGAAGAGTGCCAGAAAATATCTAAAGAACTGTATGTTTACTTAAACTGCAAGGGCATCGTACGTTTCGATTATATTCTGACTCCCGACGAAAAGCTGTTTTTTCTGGAAGTTAATACCATCCCCGGCCTGACCGATGAAAGTATAGTCCCTAAACAAGCACAGGCTGCCGGTATTTCAAGCACAGAGCTGTTTACGGTATTGTTGGAGCAAACATTATCGGAAGGGAAAAGATAAGAGATAGGAAAAGGAGGTATAAAGGTATAAGGGAATAAAGGTATAAGGAAAATGAGTTGATGTGATGATTTGATGATGTGGTAATGGGTTGATGGAATTAATCTGTGAAAATCTGCGGAATCTGTGGTTTAAAAAATGGGAAAAGGGTATAAAGGTATAGAGGGTATAAGGGTATAAAGGTATAAGGGGAATGGGATGATGTGATGATTTGGTGATGGGATGATGGGACAATAGGATGATTTGCTAATTTGATACTGTATTTTTAATCTGTGGTAATCTGTGAAATCTGTGGTAAAGTAATATTGTAATAATAAAATTAGAATTTTAATTATGGAAAATAACTCAACATACATTCGTCCCAGTTGGGATGCTTACTTTATGGAAATTGCAAATACAGTTTCTAAGCGTGCTACATGCGACAGGGGCCGAAGTGGTTGTGTGATTGTGAGAGATAAGCAGATTTTAGTATCGGGTTATGTGGGTTCTCCGGTAGGCTTGGCGCATTGCGATGAGGTGGGTCATCAGATGAAAAAGACCATTCACGAAGATGGCTCTATTACCAACCACTGTGTCAGGACTGTTCATGCTGAGCAGAATGCCATCTGCCAGGCTGCTAAAAGAGGTATTGCCCTTGAAGGTGCGACGCTTTATTGCCGCATGACGCCTTGCAGGGTATGTGCCATGCTTATAATCAATTGCGGCATCACAAGGATAGTATGCGAGCGTAAGTACCATGCAGGAGGTGAATCGGAAGAAATGTTCAAAATTGCAGGTGTTACTATCGAATATGTGTTTGACGAATTGCAGCAGTATGAGAATCAGTAAGAAGAAGTGCACTTCGACTCCACTTTGTTTCGCTCAGTGACCACCTAAAGTGAGCTAAAGTGAGCTAAAGTGCCTAAAGTGAGCTAAAGTGCCTAAAGTACTTAAAGTTTAAGACCTGACGGAAGATAACGGAAGAGCAGATAAACACTGAGACACAAAGGAATATTGAAATTGGGGAATATATATTTTCTATTTGCTATTTACTATCTTCTATCTTATATTTGCTATAATAGAATAATTTTTTATAGAATAATAATATCTGCTTATGTGCGGCATACTAGGTTCTATTCCGGCTTCAGAGACTCACTTTTTTGGTGAAGCTTTATCGTTGTTGCGTCACAGAGGACCTGATGGCATGAGGGCTGTACACAGGAAAAATAAAATGAGCCTGGGCCATACCCGCCTGGCTATAATTGATACTTCTGAAGAGGCCTCTCAGCCTTTTGCTTACGAACACTTATTAGTCGTTTTAAATGGCGAAATTTACAATTACACCGAGTTGCGCGCCGAACTTAAAACACTGGGATATGCTTTCCGCACCATGTCTGATACAGAGGTTGTAGCTGCTGCATACCTTCAATGGGGTGCTGCATGTCTTCAAAAACTCAATGGCATGTGGGCGCTGGCTGTGTGGGATGTTAAAAAAGAAGAACTGTTTCTGAGCAGGGATCGTTTTGGAAAAAAACCTTTGTTCTATGCATTTATTAAAGAAAAATTTGTATTTGCTTCGGAGATGAAAGCCATCATCCCTTTTTTAGACAGGACAGAAGTAACTGATAATTTTGCATGGATGGCTGAAAATGTATTCGCTTATGAAGCCACTGATATGTGCCTGATAAAAGGAATAAAACGTTTTCCTGCGGCACACTATGCCTATTTTAAAGATGATAAAATCCATTTACATCAGTACTGGAACACCTTTGAAAATATATTGGATGTTCCTGATTCGTACAATGTTCAAAAAGAACGGTTTGAATCTTTATTTACCGATGCATGTTCTTTACGTATGAGGTCTGACGTGGCATTAGGCACATCTCTTAGTGGTGGGCTCGATTCAAGTGCTGTTACATCTGTTGTAAATTTTCTATCTAAACAACAGCAGGCCAACAATGCCCCTTTCAAATCTTATAAATCCTTTACTGCTTATATGCCCGGCAGCTCTTCCGATGAGTCGGCTTATGTGCATTCTTTGTGCAGTCAATTAGGTGTCGAAAATCAACTTGTTGAGATTAATCCACTCAAAGCCATAGATGACATTTTTGAAAGCGCTTACTATTTTGAGGAAATGTATCCCACTCCTTCTTTTCCTATGACCGAAACCTATAAAGCTTTTAGTACTGAAAATGTGAAAGTCAGCCTTGATGGACATGGGGCCGATGAGATGTTTGCCGGTTACAGGAATTTTATGCTCCTGAGCTTAATGGATACGGGTTTTGACCTTGAAAAAATAAAGGATATTACCAAAACATATAACAATACCTTTTCTTTTGAAAATTCTCAGCATTTCGATAAAAAGAGCCCTATAACTTCCTATTTTAAAACATATTTGTGGTACAGACTGATGGCTGAAGAGATTAAACCCGACAGTATTCCACCAAAGCTGCGTGCTGAAATGATTAAAAAAATGGGCCATCTCAATTATGGGCTGTATGTGCTTTTTCATAAAACTATTTTGCCTACATTGCTCAGAAACTTCGACAGATATGCCATGCGATATGGTGTGGAAGTGCGCATGCCCTTTATGGATTACCGTTTGGTGAGCTTGTGTTTTGGATTGCCCTGGCAGAGCAAAATCCGCAATGGATTTACCAAAGCTATTGTGCGTGATGCTTTGGAAAAATATGTGCCCGCTGATATTTTACACAGAAAACCCAAAGCCGGCTACCAGGCGCCCCTCGACAATTGGATGAATAATGAATGGCGTGCTTTTATTAAAGATACTGTAAATGCAACGGATTTTAAAAACAGTTCTATGGTCAATAGCTCAAAAATAATAAAGGAAACAGATAGATTTTTAAAATGTGATAAGCCCTCTTACTTCCATTCAGAAAGACTTTACAAAATGATGATGCCCTATTTTTGGGAGAAAGGATTTTTGAAAAAAAATATGCAGAAATAAATTTTAAAAATTGACAATTGACAGTTGACAATTGATCCCGATATCTATCGGGAGACAATGTCACAAATGACAATTGTTTGTCATAACTCACAGCTCATTATTTATAATATGTTAAAAAAAAACAAAATAAGAATTTCAAACCGATCGCTGTTCTTTATTGTGTTGCTCTTTTGTTTGTTTGCAGCAGAGGCTGTTTTAAGGATGATGGGTTATCAGGCTGGGATGCTGAGTCCCAACTGGCTCAATTTTAAAGAGGTGGATTCGCTTGAGGTTTACAACTCTTTTTATGCCAATGAAAAAGGGTTTTTTGTTGCAGACAGTGGGTATTTTAAAAACCAATACAGCATTAATAATGAGGGCTTCAGAAGCAAAGCTTTTGTGAGAGACAGCACAAAAAAAAATATCCTTTTTCTGGGCGATTCATACACTTGGGGCAGTCAGGCTGAGCCTATGAGCCATTGTTTTGTTGAGCTTGTTGAAAAAGAAGGTTTTAATGTTTTCAATACAGGCATTCCGGGTGCAGATCCCCCACAGTACGAGGCCATAGCCCGTACTTACATCCCCCAACTAAAGCCCGATGTTGTATGTCTGATGTTTTATGCAGGCAACGATTTTATTGCTTTCGACCGCCATCCCGAGCCATTCCACAATATTTACTATATCACTAATGCGGGTTGGCTCAGCCCATACATCAATAATCAATATACAGATTCACCTCAAAAAGTTTACGACTACTATTTGGAAAAATATCATGTGGGTAAGCAGGCCCCTTTATGGAAGAGAATTGTTGCCAAAAGTGTGATTGGTACTTTATTGATGAGTATTCCCGTGCGTTTGCAAGAGCGGAAAGCATGGCAAAAAAACACCACTCTTGCCCTGCATTATGTTGATGCCATTCAACAAATATGCGATGCCAACCATGCCGCATTTAAATTGTTTCTTATTCCTCTTCATACCGAAATATCTGATCAGACGCAGAGTGAGTACAATTCAATATTTAAAAACATGAAAGTAAATATTCCCGAAGACATTACCAGAAACGACTTCTACAATTGGCCTAATGGTCATCTGAACAATGAAGGACATGCCAAGTATGCCAGGTGCATTTTGAAAGTAATTAAAAGAAAATAAAATAAAAAAATAATATTTCTTTTTTTATTTAAAAAAGTATTATATTTGCAGCCTCAAAAAAGGGAGTTTAGCTCAGTTGGTTCAGAGCATCTGCCTTACAAGCAGAGGGTCACTGGTTCGAATCCAGTAACTCCCACCAAAAAAGAGGAATGAAAGTTCCTCTTTTTTTTTGCTCCTTTTTTATATCCCTTGTTTTATTTTAGGTATATAAAAAAATTAAAAATTTACTTTTATACTTGGCCCCGTTGCTTCAACTGAGATTGAAGCTCTACCAATGAATTTATGCGAGTCTATTTGAATAATAGTTCCTGCTAAAGCTGAAATACCTCCAGCAATATTCAATAAAACACCAACAGATAACGCCCCATTATCATTGTTGTTGAAACCTCCCATTGTAGATAACCCTCCTACTAATGAAGTTACAATCCCACCAACAATAAACCCTGTTCCGATTTGATATTGATTATGACATTTTTCTAAATTAATTTGTAAGTTTTTCATGTCATTATATACTATTTCTAAATAATTTTCTACATGTTTTTCAAATGTAATAACACTGTCTTTTTGATTTTCAACACTCCTTTTTATATCAAGTGGTTTATAATTATTTGATAAATCAATTCCATTTTTAATATTGCTTATTAAAGCAGTATCTAGTATTAATATTTGAGCATCAGATATTTTATTTAAAGATATTCGTTGTATTTCTTTTAAAGACTTAAAAGTAGATTTTTCTTTGTTTTTTATAGTATAGTTATAAAAAACATTTACGTCATTGATCATTGTAATAGTGCAAGGAGTAATTTCAGTTTTGCAAAAAATTGTATCTAAATTTTGACCCATTGAATTAATTGAAAAAAGAAAAAGAATAATGAAAATATATTTTGTCATAATAGGTTGTATTTGTTTTGTTAATAGAAGTTTGTAATTGAATTTTTTTAAAAAATTATAAACAAAAATACATTTTTATTGGGATTTATCTTTTTATTCATTCACACATATTCTCAATTAAACCATAAAATATTTGCTTAGATTTAAATAAATATTAATTTTATAGTGTTTATAACTGATTCTGCATAGTTTATATTTATTTAAAATTGAATTGATGATGTTCCCCAACGACAAGTACAGCCTGTCTTACTACAGCTTAATTGGCAAGGTAAAGTCTGTTGATGATATTTCGTATCAGGCTATCAATAATTTTGGAAAGATAGAGAAAGGAATTAAAAAAAGAGAATCACATGCCGATTTTGAACTTCTGTTTAATGAAAACGGGCTCCTCATTGAAGAAACCACCATCGACACCGATGGCAATATGTTCGAAAAATGGGTGTTCAAACACGACAATATAGGAAATATTGCCGAAAGGGCTCATTTCAATTACAAAGGCGATTTTATGGGAAAATGGACCTATACTTACAATGAGGCGGGTTTTAGGATTGAAAAAAACTGGGTGTCGCCTCATGCCGATTTGTGTAAGAAAGTGCTCACACTGTACAATGAGCTGGGATATGTCTGCGAGCGACAGGTGTATAACCATGCCGGCAATCTGTATCTGACATTAAAATATGCTTACGATGACCACGGCAACCGTATTGAAAAAAGAACCTATGGCTCAGACGACAATATGTTTTTGAAGCACAGATATAAATACAATAAAGCAGATCTTCTCACCGAAGTAGAATGGAAAGATATTCTGGGAAAGTCGGGGGTTAAAGAAAATTATGTGTACGACGATAAAGGACAGATGGTAAATAAAATAATTTCCAATTATAAGTCGTCAGAGTTTGACTTTGTCTATAATTACGATCAAAACAATCATCTGGTTATGATGAGCTGGTCAGAAAAGCGCAACAATCTCATTAAAAATGGCCACAGCGAATATCATTACGATACTGTTGGAAACTGGGTTGAAAGAATTGATTATAAAAACGGAATGTTGCAGTTTCTGATTGAAAGAAAAATTATTTACTTCTAAAGCTTCTTTTTTCTAAAGAATAAATATCCTCCCCAGCCTGAAAAGACCAGCAAACTCAGCAAACTCACATAGAATCCGAAAACAATAAGTGGTTTTTTAAAAGAGAAAACAACAGTATTATCTCCTCTTGGCAGATAAATAGCCATCAGCGATTTATTGGCGGTGAGTATGGGCGCTTCTTTACCATTTATTTGTGCCCGCCACCCTTTGTAATTGTTTTGCAAAAAGACCAAAACCTGATTGCTTATTGTATGGGCTTTTAAATGGATACTGCCTGCATTAAATGCAGTTATTTCTATCTTATTTACAGATGTGTCCTTAAAAATTTCTCTGCTTAACCCCTCGTAAGTTTCCCTGTCAAAAAATACTTTCCCTGGTTTTGTTGACTGTAAATTTAGTGAATCAAAAGGCGCTATGTCTGTTGTTGTGAAAATAGCTGGGTTTTTTAGGGTACTGTCGAGCAAAGCAGCATAGTTATCAGTCATATCACGGTAGCGACGCAACACAAGTGATGTGAATCCTTCGTTGGATATTTGCTTGTGAAAAATGGTCAGGTTGCGCCAGAAAGGACCATAACTCAGTCGGCTATTGGTGTTTTCTGAAACAAAAGTCGTGTCGGGAATCGGGAAACCTTTTTTAAAATGATTTCTGTGATGCAACATCACATCTTGCTGCTTGATACTTTTGTAAAATACAGTGTATGGGGCATTCAATTGTCCTGACAATCCCATTTCTAAAGCTGTAATTAAGATGACAGAATAAATGAAATAAGTGTTGCTTTTCAAAAATCGCAAGCACAGAACAAATGAAATCAATATAATAATTTGCACTACCGATTGAAATGCCATATGCTGCACCATGCGAGAAGTTGGGGACTCTGTGAAAATCTCATTCAATACCAATTTTTTTATTTCAAGATAGCCCTGAGAGCGTGCAAAGAATACAAGCCCAATAAAAATAAACACAAAAACGATACTTATGATATATACCGGCCTTTTAACCGGCCTGCCATTTTTAATGTAATAATCAATGCCGTAGCCCGCGCATACAATAAACCCAACAATTGCAAATAACCTGAACACTGCAGGAAACCTGAACATATTCATTAATGGTATATATGTAAACAGAAATTTTCTTACAGGCAGGTAATCGCCCATGGCTACCAGAAGAGAGAAGAGGGCTAGAGCCAAAAAGAAATAATACGTTTTATTCTTCTTTACAAAAAAACTGAAGCATAAGCAAAGCAAAGGAATAAGTCCCATATAGGCATTAGACATGGAAAGGTCGGTGTTGAAAAAAGCCATATCCTTGATAACAGCATAAGGTAAAATCAGCGATAACAGGCACTGGGGCGAAAATGGATTAAGCATGGCTGCTTTAAGGTCGATACCCTCAGTACGTGTAAGTTCAGTCGCTATATCCATATATGAAAGAAGCACCACGCAACTTAACAATACTGTAGTAATGAGCAGATATACATTGTTAATTAAGAATAGTCTGAGCCTTACTTTTTCCTTGTTTCTGAAAAGCAATATGGCATTGATAATGAATAAGAAAATAAGGATATAAGTGATGCTTACAATGTAAGTAGGATAGCCTCCGGCAATCAGTAAAAAGAAGAAAAAAGCTGTTTTGAAAACGGCTCTGATGGTGTTATTATAAATAATTTCAAAATAGCCCGACAAAACAAATGGAAGCCAGGTGGCGCCAACAATTAATGTGAAGTGCTGGGCGTTGCCTATAAAAAAGCCCGACAGCATGTAAGCCATGCCCATGATAAAGGCTGTGCTGAGGTTTAGTCTGAGTGTTTTGCCAAGGTAAAACATGCCGACTCCGGCCATAAAAATATGAAATATAAATTCAACTGATAAAGTATGAATGTTATAATCCGAAAATATACTCAGTATCCATACCGGCAGATACCATGGCGATCCGCTTTGCAGGTCTGCAAACAGGGGATATCCTAAGTTTTGATATGGATTCCATAAAGGCAGCATGCTGTTCCGTATATGCTCCCCTGTAATGTAACGCCAGGGATAGGAACAGTCGATCATATCGTATTTAAGTGAATATTGTAAAAAAGAAATCTGCCAGTAAGCAGTTATGGCAACAACAAGCAAGGCCAGCAAATAATATTTTTCTTTTTTGAACATCTGGAAATAATTTGTTTTCAAAAATACAAAATGCCACAGATTCACAGATTATTTCTATCATTATTTACACAGATTCTAAAATTCGCCAAGGCGAATTTTAGAATCTGTGTATTTAACGAAGTGGTATAATGAACACCGCATAAAAAAATATATATGTGAATAATCTGTGGCTATTATTTTATTAAATTCAATTTTTTTTGCTTTTTAATCACCTTATGCCATGCGTTGTCTGACAGCTTCATATACAATAACCCCGGCTGCTACAGAAGCATTTAAAGATTCAATTTCGCCCATGAGTGGTATTTTAGCGCAATAATCGGCTTTTGCCAAAAGCTCCATCGAAATGCCATCTTCTTCGCTGCCTAATATGATGGCTGTTGGCGTTTTAAAGCTGACATCATAAATGGTTTCATTTGTTTTTTCGGTACATGCTATAATCTGCAAGCCATTGTTTTTTAATATTTTAACAGCGTTTAACAAGCTGGAGACCCTGCAAATATTTATATTGTGGATGGCTCCTGACGATGTTTTTACAGCATCTGCATTAATTTGGGCGCTGTTTTTTAAGGGAATAATTACCGCCTGAATGCCTGCGCACTCTACAGTGCGGGCAATGGCTCCGAAATTCCTGACATCGGTTATCCTGTCGAGTATCAGTATCAAAGGCACTTCTCCTTTTTCGTAAACCATGGGCAATATATTTTCTATGTCCTGATATTCTACGGAAGACATGATACACACCACACCTTGATGGTTCTTCGTGGTCAAACGATTTATTTTTTCGAGAGGCACATATTGCATAGGTACCTTGTGTTCATTGGCAGCCTTCACCAAAGCCGAAATGGCAGGGTTCCGCAAACCTTTCTGTACCAGTATTTTGTCAATCTCTTTACCGCTGTTTATAGCTTCCATTATAGGATGAATCCCAAAAACCACATCTGTCTTATTCATTTATTTTTTATTAATTATTAATTATTAGTTATCAATTCTCCATTCTCCATTCTCCATTGTCCATTGTCAATTGTCAATTGTTTCCTACCTTCTCCAATTACTCACAGCATAATACCAACTGTCTCTGAATAGCTCCGACTTACTCATCATATAATCGTTTTCTGTAAAAGGGTTTTCAACTTTATAAAACATAAAATTTATTGACTTGAGATTGGTAGGTTCTCCATAAATCCAGTTTTCTGTTTCAGACGATTTATATACTGATGTTGGAGGTCCATAAATTATATATATCATTCCTCTGTCGGTTTTCCATCCTTCATGATAGGAAGTAAAGTACTTGTTGGCCTGTTGAACTCTGCCATAATAGCTTTTAATAAGTTGCCTTGCCCTGTCGCTATTGCCTCCTATTTCAATCCAGAAATTATCAATTGCTGCTTTTTTGTCGGCCATGATTATCATTTTGTCAAATTCTTCACGTGTGGTTAAATAGCGTACACTGTAAATCATTTGTTCTGAAAGCGTTATGGCAGGAAAATCTTCGTAAAAACGCATTAATGTCAGACATTCCTTTTGCGTTGTGTCTGTCATTATACGGTAAACGCCTTCGCCTTTCAGTGAAAAAAAATCAGAAACTTTATTCTTGAGTGTAATGTCATAGATGCTATCAGGATAAATGGTAGTAGGTTTTCCCGACTGAACATGAAAAGGTGGTGTGGCAATGGGGAATTTATTTTTGTAGTATTTCACAAAAAGCCTGTTTAAGGAGTCTTTGGGGTATGTGATACAAATCTTTTGATTTCGTTCTAAATATTTTTCAAAAACAGGCATGTTTTCTTCATCTCTTATCATAAAACTCTGGTTCGAACGATCGTTTCCCTTATACACATTAAGGTAAGATATAAAATGCTGAGTCCTGTTCAGGTCTGTAACTGTTATTTTTAATACATAGTTATTTCCATAGGGAATCTTAATGTTTAAACTGTCAGTTATAAAGCTACTTTTAGTTGTAAGAACAGTATCATTATAATGGCGACTCGCACTATCAACAATTTGCCTTGAATCATAATTTAAAAGAAGTTCGTACTTAATGTCATATTTAGCCATGAAATTGCTCATAAACCCGTCTCTGGCATACAGTAATTCTTCGGTATTTATTTTAAAATAAAGTGTAGAGCTGTCAGCCGTAAAATGATACAACAAATATTCGGGTTGCATAATAATACCTGTTTCACTGTATAAATAAGCCACATTGTTTCTGCTTATTTGATTGTAAGTAAAACAACCACCTGCAATAAAAATAATGATAATCAGTACTATTGATAAACGCCTGAGCGGGTGTTTCATCTTTTAATAGGATTTATATTATTATCGTTTTTTTATAAATTCATATTTTTAAGCTTCAACTTCAATATTTTCCTGAGTGCTATCCTGTGTGCTGTCAATAAATTTATCATTAAAAATTTTCGAAGTTTTGGCTCCTAATTTTTTTATATTTTCTGCCCTTCCAATCAAATTGCCTGTTCCGGTTTGTAGCTTTTTCATTGCTTCGCTGTGGGTTGCTGAGAGACTTTCAATATTATTGCCGATTTTAATTAGGTCATTCACAAAACTGACCAATTTATCATAAAGGGCACCTCCCTGACGGGCAATTTCAATGGCATTTTTTGTCTGATTTTCTTGCTTCCAAATAGAGGCAATGGTGCGCAATGTAGCTAAAAGAGTGGTAGGGCTGACAATAACAATTTTTTTATCCCAGGCAAACGAAAACAATTCGCTGTCGTTTTGTAAAGCTGCGCTGAATGAAGATTCAATGGGCATAAACAGCAATACAAATTCCGGCGAAATGAGACCCTCTGCATCATGATATTTCTTTTCACTCAGCAGTGAAATGTGGTTTTTAACAGAACTTATATGTTCTTTTATAAACTTTTGTTTGTCATCTTCATTATCAGCATTGATAAACCTTTCATAGGCTATTAATGAAACTTTTGCATCAATAATGATGTGTTTTTTCTCAGGCAGAAAAACAACAACATCGGGCTGAATTCTTTTATTTTCGTCATTCTGAACACTGTATTGCAACTCATATTCCTGCCCTTTGTTAAGCCCCGAGCGCTCTAAAACACGCTCTAAGACAATCTCTCCCCAGTTGCCCTGTTTCTTGTTGTCACCCTTAAGCGCTTTGGTGAGGTTGTTGGCTTCGTCGCTTATACGTTTATTTAATTCATGCAAACTCTTCAACTCAGCTTTCAGGTCTATTTTGTCGCGAAGCTCCTTATCATAAGCCTCTTCAACTTTCTTTTCAAAAGAAGAAATTTTTTCTTTTAGAGGTGACAGTATATCAGTAATGTTCTTGTTGTGAATTTCGGATATGTCTTTTGAATTCTCTCTTAATATTTTTGAAGCGATAAGCTCAAATTCTTTATTGAGCTTTTGATGCAATGCTTCGAACTCTTCTTTTTGAATGTTGATTTTTTCTGTCAAATTTTTATTTTCTGCTTCAAGTGTATTTGATCTCTTCTGACACAACTGATGCGCATTTTTTTCTTGTTCTAAAAGCTGAGAGCTTTTCTCCAGCTCCTTTATCAGGTTGTTGATTTTTTCGTTGGCAACAGCGTATTCAATATTTAAAGCGTTGATTTTCTGAATATTTTCCAATGCAACATTTTTTAACGCTGCAGCATGTTCAGAAATTAACTTTGAAGTTTCTTTTTTAAGAAAAATGTAGGTTAAAATGGCTCCGCTAATAAGACCAGCAATTATATATAGAAATATCATCTGCGAAAATATTTATGAATATCAAAGTTATTGATTTTTTAGAAACAAATAAAAAAACCGCTTAAAGAAATAACATTTCATTAATGCGGTTTTCTGAGAATAGTAACGAACTTATTTTAGGCCGAATGACTTTTAAAAGGATCGTTTTTAGGGTTTGTTATACTGTTTTTTGTATCCCATGGTGGGTTGTCAGGAATAGTCCCTTCATCTGTCATCATTACAAAACTGATTTGATTATCAATTTTTATACTGATTATTGAAGGTTTAGCATAAGTTTTCTTTTTATTATTTTTCATAATTAAAAAATTTAATTTAAATACTTTTATTCTGAAGTTCATCAAAAAAAGTCTTAACATCATTCAATGCTGTATTATTGTCAATCTCAAAATTATCTACAACAGCATTTGCAATTTCTTCAAGACTTTCTGCATCGTCAATTTTTTCCCATATAAAAGTTGCTACTTCATTTAAAGTGTAAATGACTTTCATTTCTGCAACTTCATTTACTAATGGCACCAAAACTGTTTCATTATCTATCTTTCGACAGACCATGTTTTTCTTTAAAGTTTTTATATCAGAAATTAACGAAGCCATCCTGCATGTATAAATTTTCGGGTGGCTACTGCCACCCGAATGATAATATTAGTTCAAAACAACTTTTCCGGTAGTGATTTTATTGTTGTTGATGACTCTTACAATATACTGTCCGGCAGGAAGGTTTACATTTAACTTGTTTAATGAAGCATTGTTCAACTGGTGTGAGTAAACTTCTTGTCCAAGCAGATTGAATACACTAACAGTGGCATTGTCTCCAGTAACATTGGCAACATAAATACTATTGCTGTTGGCATATATGTTAACATCTGAACTGCTGCTCGTTGGTGTGTTTGTAGAAGTTAAACCAAAATGTAAAACAAAACGGTCGTTTGTAATAATAGCATTTGAATTAAAAGTATAGCTGTTTTGTTGACGTAAATCAGTTATCACATTACTTGTCAAATCTTCTAAATGAATGCTTACATTTTGATCAAAATCTGATAAATCAGCAGCTGTAATAGTGAATGAACCAACTACTTGTGTATTGAAACCAAGTTTAACAGATTTGTTGGCAGTTAACTCAGGAAGTGAGTTTATTGCAAGTGCTTCGTTATTGGCATCGAGTGTGTAAATCTGAGGATGCTGGTCGTTTTCAGAGTACAGTTTCACACCATCAAAAGCAGCATCAAAATTATCTGTTGCACCATTCATAAATAATACCGTTGCTTCATCTTCATAGATGTCTCTGTTAATTTTTAATTTCAGCAAATTTAAAATGTTGTTGCTTTTCAAGATGTTATTGGCACCATGAACCCTTACACTATTATCTAATGAAAGACTGGCAGTGGTATTAGAAATTTCGACCTGTACCCAGAATGCCTGCATTGCGGGAATAATACGATCAGGATCGTTAGATGTAATATTTGGAACATAAGTAAGTACACTTCCATCATTCTTTCTTACATGTACAGCTGCATTGAGCTTCGTACTGCTGACAAATGCCAGATTGTCTGTGCCTACTACCAAGTCCCAGTCTATGGGTGATGGATAAGGATTACCTACTAAATTCCAGCCAAAATTATTAAATGGGGTAGTGTTTCTGGCCAAATCAATTCTTGATTTAGTACCGGTGTTGAGATTCCCTGTAAAGTTAACAGTGTGGTTGACGGGGTATTTTGTTACATAACCTGTCATGTGATTCAAAGCACCACTGCCTACTGTTGCCCATCCTGATGCCGGATTGTAAGTGTAAACACCTGCTGCAGGAGATTCAAACACGCTAACGTCAGAATTACTCATGGGTGTAGAAAGATACCATCCTGCAGTGGTTGTGTTGCTGAGATATTTTTGTACTTTCTTGGTTGCGGATACTACTGCTAATGTGCCTTTATCTATAAAAGAACCTGTACCGCTGGCATCAGATAATATTGAAAAATTACTGTCAACAGTTAGTGTATAGCCATTGTCAATTGTAAGTGTGCTTGTGCTGTTTACTGTTACACTGGCAACTTCTGCATTTGCAGCAACTGTAGCATTGCCGTTAACAGTTACATTGTTGTATTTGAGAGGCACTGTGTTGTTACTCCAGTTGGAAGTTGAATTCCATGCGCCTGTGCCTGTAAATGTCATGGCAGGACCCACTATGTCAGACCATAAGGTTGCCACCCTAATGCCATCAATTTTAAGACTTGGAGCATTCGCAGCAGATCCTTGTCTAAGAGCAACTGAACCAATATCACTTACATCATTACCAGAAGCATCTGTATTTGAAATCCAACCAGAGACTGGCTCAGCTGAATTTAAAGCAGGGTTGATATAAATTGATGCAACGTCGTTAGTTAAACCACTTACCATATTGTACTTCAAAACAATCATATAAGTAGTCCCCAAAGCATAAGTAAATGAAGAATAATTAGCTGAAGTTGTAGATTGGGCGATACCAAATGCTAAATTATTTGATCCATCTATCTTTGCATAAATACGACCTCTGTAATAAAGAGTATTAAATGGATTTGTACTAACATTAAGGAAGTAATCACCAGTTGTTGTAGCTGCTGTTACATTCACTAAAAATGAAACATACACAGCTCCTGAGTTTTGAGCCAAAAAGGTTCTGTTTACGTCACCATCTTGTGAAGATAAAAGAGATACTTCATTTCCAACCCCTGATGATAAATAACCGGGATATGAAATAGAACTGGTAGTAACACTAGGGTTATTTGTTCCACTGTGATTTGTCCAACCATGTGCAGTTATCAAGCCGGTAGAATAATCAAAATCCTCAGCTAAAAGCAGTGTGGGTATGGCATCAGTAGTTGCTGTTGACTGTGGTACAGTACCGTCTGTTTTGAAGTTTATATTTGCACCTGCACCGTTGTAAGGGAATATTTTAAAGAAATAGGGCGTAGAAGCAGTAAGGCCGGTAAATGTATATTCCTGTGTGCCTGATGTTATGTTTTTAACAAGTCCGCCATCAGCTTCAGCAGTACCATCAGAAGGGGCTGTAATATCATTGTAACTTACATTGCTTCCCTTTATAATGTATTTTTCTGCGCCACTGGCATCTGTCCATGTCAGTTTAATACTGCTGTAAGTAGGAGCTGTTGTAGCTGCCGCGAAAGCTGTCGGATAGTCAGCAGGCTCTGGAGTGGTCACTGTTAATACACCTGACACATTGGTAACACCATCCCAAAAACCGCCGTTGCTGGCACTATAACCACCGTAAACATAGTCGGCAAGCCCATATTTGAAACGGCTGGCGTAATAGTATGTTCCTGCTGCGAGGCCCGATAGTGTGGCTTTATATTCATCATTGTTGCCTTGTTGAGAATCAAATGTGGCAGATACCCAGTTGGTCCATGTATTAGGGTTAGTGTTGCTGGTGCTGTATCCAATCCATGCAGTAATACCTGCGCCTTGTCCTGCAGCTTCAGTAAGACCTGCCTCATAAACTTGCAGATAAATATCAAAAAAGCTTGAAGTTGTAATACTGCCACTACCGGGATATTGGACATTAACCCAATCGAGAGTTGCTGCCGGATTGACAGTAAGTGTTCCTGAAACATTGGTTGAACCATCCCAGAAACCACCGTTGAAACCACCATAAACATAAGAAGCTGAGCCTAATTGAAAACGACTGGCATAGTAGTAAGTACCTGTTGAACTCAATGCTGCGCCCAAATTAGCCACATATTCGTCATTACTGACACCATCATCACCGTTGTAAGTTGCAGAAACCCAGTTTGTCCAGGTATTAGGATTGGTCGCAGATGTGCTGTACCCTATCCATACCTGTATGCCTGCTCCTTGTCCAACAGCGTTTGTAACGCCGGGTTCATAGACTCTGGCATAGACATCATAATTTTGTCCTAATGAGATGGTGCCTGAAGCAGGCCATTGCAAGTTGGCCCAGTCAATCTGAGCCGGTGGTGCAGTAACATCGAATGATGAGCTTACATCATTATAGGAGCCGCTTGTAACAGTTATCTGGTTGCCTGTGGCGGTAGTATTGAATTTTAAATTACTTAGAGTTGCAAGACCAGAAGAAAAATTTCCGGTAGTAGTTGCAGTACCGTCGAATGTTGTAGCGCCTGTAGTAACAGCTACAGACCATCCGGCGTTGTAATCCAAGTCAAAGTTGACATTGTCATCAATAGCTCTGAGAGTAGGGGCGGTCATAACTTCTCCTACAACAACATTCGATGCATCAATGTCAAACAGAATTCCTGTTGTTAACACTTCAATTCTGTTGGCATCGCCTGTGACACTGCTTGATACATCAGAAAAGGAGGCAAAAGAGGAGCCTGAAACATCAGTAGAAGTATTTGCTTTTTGAATTCTGAACTGGAATTGCTCATTATCAGTAATGGTTCCTGTTTCAAAGGTAAGATATAAATCAAGTGTTTTAGAGCCACCATCAGCGGCCGTTACATTGGCTCCTGATAATCCCGAAAATACAATACTTTCGGCTGTGACACTTACTTCTGCAACTTTGGTAGAACCGTCGAATAAAGCCGCTTGTTTTATTGTACCTGCCCAGTTTGAAACACCATTGCTTGTGCCTTTGTTAATGGTCACTGATGTTAAAATTGTGCCTAATGCATCTGCATCAGCAGAGCCACCACCATCGCGGATAGTGAACGACCAAACCTTAATAGCATCAGTAGTAGCGGCTATTGAAGCACCTGTTTTAGAGGCGTAATTAATATCTGTGGTTTCACCCCCTGCGCTTATAATGTCTGATGAAGAAGAAGTAGAATTTGCGGTTATAGAAACATCATCAATGCCTAAACCAGGACTTGTACTGCCTGTTTTTGTCCACCTAAACCATATTTCCTGTCCATTTGTAACTGTAACAGTAATTGTACTGGATAAGTTGGCATAATTTCCACTGGCATTTCCATCTAAGGAACCTGCTGTGCCTGTTTTTGGTGCAGTGAAATCTAATGCAGTAACTGCTGTCCAAGTGCCTGTTGTTAATGATGTTGCTCCAACCTGATATTCAAAAACAAGTTTTTGAGCATTTGCAGTTTGCCTCCACTGTTCTCCCTTGTATGAAATGGTATATGATGTGGCACTTGAGCCTGTGTTATTAACGGTTCTTGCACCCATATAAACAGTTGCGGCACTTCCTGAAGTCAGAGCACCTAATGATCGCTCAGTGGCGCTTGTTGTACCGTAACTATGTAAACCACCTGTTGTGTTTGTGCCATCATCAGCAATATAAACAGTTCTGTTTGTGTACCAACCGGCAATAGTTGAATTATCTGTCCAAGTATTACCAGTACCTGTAATTGCTAAAGTATTGAAATTTTGTGTGTATGCAGAACCTAGCGTTGTTATGCTGATCTGAGCATACCCACTCAATCCAAAACTAACGAAAAGAGCAGTAATGAACAGCAATTTCGTAAAATGTGTAAATAATGTTTTTTTCATAAAATTGTTATTTAATTATTTAATTATTTTTTGATTTATAGATAGTTTACAAAGTTACAAATATTAACTCTTTTTTTGGTTAAAATAAAGTTAAAGTTTAAAAAACTTATTTAATCAGTTCTTTTATTTGTTGCCAAGTGTGGCTTTCAATTTTACTGCCCACAACTTCTATCACATGGCCTGCCAGAATAGCTCCAATTTCGCCACATTTTTCCAAAGGCAAATCATTGATATAACCATAAAGAAAGCCTGCTGCGTATAAATCGCCCGCACCTGTTGAGTCAATACTTTTAGCTTGTATAATACCGATAGTGTGAACTTTTTCGTTGCATTTTATCAATGACCCCTTTTGCCCTATTTTAACAATACTTATTTCACAACTGTTTGATATTAAATGAAGTGCTTCATGGGGGTCTTTCCCTGTAAAAGCTTTGGCTTCTTCTTCATTGGCAAAAACAATATCAACATAGTCTTCAACAAGTGTTTTCAGAAAATCAAGATTGGCTTCAACCACATTGTAACTGGCCAGATCCAAAGAGATTTTAAGCCCGCAAGCTTTGGCTTTTTGAAGTATGTTTTTGATTAAATCGTAATTCTGAACCAGATAACCCTCAACATGTATAATGTCATATTGTTTCAAAATATTGTCGTCCAAGTGCTGTGCTGTAAGTTCAAGAGCGGCACCCAGAAAAGTAGCAAATGTTCTTTCGGAGTCGGGGCTTACAAAGGCAGTAGCTACACCACTCTTGTTGGGGCTTTTGTATAAATGAGGTGTAATGCCGTTTTTGAGCATGTCATTGGCAAAAAAACCACCCATTTCGTCTTCGCCAACTACACCTATAAAACCTGTTGCTACGCCCAGGTTGGCCAACCCATTAATGGTGTTGGCTGCAGATCCGCCTGCAGAAATGCTTTTTGGAAAAGAAATAATCTGCTCTTGCAGCTTTTCAGCAAACATACTGTCAACCAATTGCATACTGCCTTTGGGAAGACCAATTTTTTCGAGAAATGCATCATTGTCGATGCGTGTCATAATGTCAACTAAGGCATTACCAATGCCTAATATTTTTTTCATTTTGTTTTATGTTTAATTATATTAATATTTGGGTATGACTACCGGAAAATCATATTTAAATTCGGGCAGATGAGCTTTCCCTAAAATATGCTCGAGGAAATCAACATAGGCATCGGTAAATTTAAAACTTTGAATATCATAATAATCGTCTGACAAAGGCTTGTTGCCAATAGCGCCCATATCGATTGATTTGGTGTTGAATTCTTCCAATTCGGGGAAAGTGACAATCTTAGAAAGCACAGGCATCTGACCGTAATCTTCTCTCAGCAGCAAGTCAACAACCTTATCTGCAAGGGTGGCAGTAAGCCTTCTGTCGTAAGAGCGGCATTTACCTGCTCTTGGATAATAACCCGAAATTTGAGCTCGGGCTTCAATGCCTAACTTTTTGGTAATATCAGACGCCACTACGCCGCTGACGCCCCCAAAACGGGGATGTCCAAATTCATCAACCTCAGAGCTGGCATACACCACATCAACTTTGTCTTTAATGTCATCATACCATCTTACACCTTCTGATACGGCAATAATCAGGTTTTTCTTGGGTGAACGCATATACGTTTCTTTAACTGTTTCAAGGAAAAAGTCTTTGCGTTCTTTAGTTATTTCAAATTCGGGAACCAATGCCAGTTCTGAACCGCCAATCATGGCAGCACCTGTGAGCCAGCCTGCATCTCTACCCATAATTTCGAGGACTATAATTCTTGAATGCGATTCAGCAGTAGTTCTCAGGTGAGCTGTCATTTCCATTATGCCTTTGGCACCAGAAGGGAAGCCGGGACATAAAACAGCTTCAATCTCTTTTCCTTTATAACTATGCATTGTTTTGGTGCGCAAATCATTATCAATGGTTTTGGGAAAACCTATCACTTTAATACCTTCGGTTTCATACAATTTTTTTGCAGCGCCATTGGTATCATCTCCACCTATGCTTATCAGCACATCTAATCCGTATCTGTCAATGTTTTTTAAAATCTGAGGGACTCTGTTTTCGGGGTTTTTCTTTGTGGGAAACGGGTTGGTACGGCTTGATAAAAGGGATGTGCCTCCATAATAACCATCGTAAGGCTGGTTTGTCAGGTCTATAATATCTCCTTCTCCCAACAAGCCTTTCCATCCTCTGCGTATGCCATATACTTTGTAGCCTAATAATGCTGCCCTGTTGCGTATGGCTTCAATACTTGAATTTAAAGCAGGAGTGTCGCCACCACCGGTTAATATACCAATTGTTTTACCGTTGAATAGTTTGTTAATATTTGCCATTTTATATTGATTTAATTTTTTTATTAATTCTCTTGTAAAAGGAGTGTAAAATTAAAAAAAAAATAGAAATTGTAGTAACTTTATTGAAGAAGTGGTAATTTCATTTTTTGAGGTGCTGGACAGAATAAAACAGAGGCTAAATCTTTTAGTCCGACTCCGATAGCTACCGGATCTCACTATATATTTTGTGGTGCTGTTTAAAACCATGCTGTTCA